>Ga0268299_1000322_pt1 | contig 163970 bp, 115 predicted proteins | sample NOBtaG_FD_193484 | JGI IMG/M metagenome (GOLD analysis project Ga0268299, IMG submission 193484) | Activated sludge microbial communities from bioreactor in Nijmegen, Gelderland, Netherland - NOB reactor | ecosystem: Engineered > Bioreactor > Aerobic > Activated sludge | place: Netherlands... | reverse complement strand
CCAAGAACCCCCCAAGAACCCCACAAGAACCCCACAAGAACCCCAAGGGACAGGACATCTATCATTGTCCAAAGCCCCCCACGGATGCCTTGTCCATTGTTCCCTCCGTTTCCAGACACGCTTGGCGCGTGTAGCCAGAGACCCTCTGAGGTTGTGTCATGCACCAGAGCGGCGCATGCTCGCCGCCATTGCCGCTGATGGTCGCTTCGCAATCCGCATCTGCCTCGCCATCGCCGGCTCCCGGGAAGTCTTCGGGGGCGCCCGGCGTGCCTGCCGATTCCTGGGCGGCGCTTCTGGAGGCGCGCTGGAACCAGGTGCCTTGGATTGTCTTCTTGTTCGGAATCCTCGCCCTGGCGCCGAGCATCTGGTCGGAGACCAGCGTCACCGGGTCCGATGAATACACGCTGACCCTGCGGACGCCGATGGAGATGAGGGAGCGGGGAGACTGGCTGACGCCATGGGTGAATGGCGAGCCGCGGCTGCGGAAACCGCCGCTAATGTATTGGCTGATCCTCGCCAACTACCAGGTTTTCGGAGTTCACCTGGTGGCCGCGCGCATCTGGGGGGTGCTAGCGGGGGCCGGGATGGCGGTCGGGGCCTGCCTGCTCGCACGTGACTTGCAGCGGTCCGCGGGGCTGCTCGCCGGGCTGCTGACCGTGAGCTGCCTGGGCGTCGCCGCGCAGGCCCGGCAGGCCATGCTCGACTTGCCGCTGGGCATGCTGGTTTCGTTCGCGCTGCTTTTCGGCGTCCGCTGGGTGCGCGAACCACGATGGACCAACGCGGCCGCCGCGGCGATCTGGCTCGGACTATCCTTTCTGATGAAGGGGCCAGTCGGAATTTTTTTCTTCGCCGCGGGCGCGGCCGCGGCGGTGATTTGTTTTCCTGTCGGGCCGGCGGTGCGGCGGCACGGCCTTCATTGGCTCGTGGCCCTGGCCATCCTGTTGGCGATCACGGTGCCCTGGCCGCTGGCAATGCAGCGGCTGTGGTCGGACCGTTTTGTGCAGATTCTCGGCGAGGAGCTGGCGGCGCGGGACTTCGGAAGCTGGCATGGCAAATCGCCGTTGTCGGCGCTGGGCGGGGCACTGGGCCTGATCGCCCCATGGACGCCGATGGTCCTGGCCGCGATCTGGCAGTATTTTAGAGCGCCCCGGACTGGCCGGCGTCCGGAGGATCGCTGGCTGATCCTGGCCTTCCTGTTTTCCGTGGTCCCCTTCTTCTTCATGCGCGCCTTCGAGCGATACATGCTCGCGGTGGTGCCCATCCAGGCGGTGCTGGCCGCCGGATGGCTGGGAAGCGAGGGGCCTTGGCGCACCGGCGCTCTGAGGATCTCCGTGGTCGTGTTGTCGGTGGTGACGGTGGCCGGGAGCCTGGCCGCGTTTTGGTTCCGCCTGGGAATCCTGGGCCCCGTCCTCGTGCTGGCCGGAACGGTCTGGCTGTGGCGCGAAGCCTTCAGCGCGGCCCGGCCGGTCCGGATTGCAGTGATTTCCGCGGCCCTGCTGACATTGAGCTTCGGCTTGGTGTATCCGGCGTTGGGATTGAACCGTTTTCCCCGGGGGATCGAGCAGGAGTTTGGCAATCGTCCGGTGTACACTTACGAACATCTGCTGCCGGCGATGCTCTCTCCGCGCTTGGGACGCAGCGTCCAGCCGTGGAAGCCCGACGTGATGCGCGACGGTGTCCCGGTGCTGGTCTTTGTGGAGCGGGGCATGCTGCCACGATTTGAAGCGGCCACCCGCGACGCCGGGCTCCTGGTGCGCGAAATGTCGCGGTTCAAGACGTTCTACTCCCGCAAGGCCTGGATCCGGTTTGCCCGTCATGACGCCACGCTGGCGGATTGGAGGACCGCGGTCCGGACGCGTTCGCTGGACGGGCTCCGCACAGACATCGTTCTTTTTGAAGTGGCTCGTTCCGGCGCGTCATCGCCATGAAGGGGATTCCAGTGACGACTTGGATGGCCGTGCTGGCGGCCCTGGTGTTGCATTGGGCGCCGCGGACCGGAAGCGACGGGGCGCCTCGAGGTGTTCCTCCCGCCCGATGGTCGGTCCCGGCGCCGATACCCGCCCTGTCGTCGTCGCCGCGGCAACAGGTGGATCCGATCCCGCCCGGCGCCGGGATTGCCAGCGTCCACGTGGCGTCGCTCACCGAGTTTTCTCCAGGACGGCTGGCGGCGGCCTGGTATGGCGGCTCGCGCGAAGGTGCCCGTGACGTCGCCATCTTTCTCTCACTCCGGACGGCGGGAAGTTCCAATGGTTGGACGCCGCCGGTCGTGGTCGTGGACCAGGCCTCCGCCCAGCGGGAACTGGATCGTTTTGTCAAGAAGGTGGGCAATCCGCTGATCTTCTCCGACGGGCGCGGGCGGCTCGAACTGCTCTACGTGTCCATCGCCGTCGGCGGTTGGTCGGGCAGTTCTCTGAACTGGAAGTCCTCCCCGGACGGCGGACGTTCGTGGACGCCTTCCCGGCGGCTGGTGTTGAGCCCGTTTTTCAACCTCAGCGAACTCGTCAAGAACCAGCCCCTGGCCCTCCAGGGCGGGGGATGGATGGTGCCCATGTATCACGAGCTGTTCGGCAAGTTCACCGAGTTGCTCTGGCTGGATGTGCCGGGAGCGCCGGCGTTCGCGGCGCGCTCAAGGGCCTTCGGCGGCCGGACGGCATTCCAGCCGGCCGTGGTGCCCGTTGGCTCCGAGGCGGCTCTGTTGCTATGCCGCACCGCAGGAGCGCAAACCGAGGTGTTTGCCTCGCGCACGGACGATGGCGGAATCCGGTGGAGTCCGCCGGTTCCCGCAGGCCTCCCCAATCCCGGCTCCGGACTGGACGCCATCCGGCTCGCCGACGGGCGGATCTTGTCGGCCATCAACGACGGCCGCAACGGCCGCGACCAACTGCGGTTGGTCGTCTCGCCGGACGGAGGTCGCACCTGGGAACGTGGAGCGATCGTGGCATCAGAATCCGGCGCCGAGTTTTCCTACCCGTTTCTGCTTCAGACCGCGGACGGAACCATCCATCTAGCCTTCACCTGGAAGCGGGAGATCATCCAGTACCTCGAGTTCAACACCGCGTGGCTGGACGCCTCGATCACGAGGGGAGCGCAATGAATGACGGCTTCCTGCCCAAGGCCGCCGCGCACGCCTTCGCGGCGGCGCTTTTGTTCGCGGCAGTTGCCGGAGTCTCGCGCGCGGCGGGACGGCCGGTGCGCGGGTGGTTGCCCATGACCGTTCTGCTGCTCCTGTGCTTTGCGGCGACCAGCGTGCGGGTCCTGGGGTTGACGGCGGCAGGTTGGTTGAGGGGCTTCCTGCCTGGCGTGTCCCTTCCCACCGGGATCCTGGTGGCGCATGCGTGCCTTCGGCTTTGCGGCCGCCACGGGCTGCTTCACGGTCGCGATTTCTTCGGGCTTTGGGGGTTCGGCGCCGCTGCGGGGTTGATCCTTTACCCCGCCGCCATGGGCTGGGGCTCATGGGATCCGTACGCCGCCGGATGGTCCCGCAGTTGGGTCGTGATCACGGCCGGGATCCTTTGCATCGTCGCATTGTTCCGAGGGCATCGCTTGGGAATGGTGCTTCTTGCCACGGTCCTGGCCTGGCGGATCGGTCTCCTGGAATCAAGGAACTACTGGGACTACCTGGTGGATCCCCTGTTTGCGGCCACGGCGCTGATTCTGTTCGCAGCTTCCAGCTTCCGGTGGTCCGGGCGGCAGTCCTGGGGCTGGAGAACAAACAAAACAAAATGCCAGGTGACCTGACCCCGCGCGCTGGACGCCTGGCTCACCCACGACGCCCTCTGCGATTCTCGCAGCAAGGCTCGCAAGGGACTCCAATGAATGATCTGAACTTGTTCCTCGATTCAATCCTCGAATAGCCCGCCGACGGGGAGGATTAGGCCGGGAAGAAGATCCGCTTCTCGCATCGCCCCTGATGCCGCATTCCGAAAGACGCCACCCGGCAGCGGATTTGGTCAGGGGTGCGAATCGGCGGTGGGGATAAACCGGCCGGCGCAGAGCTCCGGCAGTTGGGGAAGCCGGCCCGGAAGCTGGGAGCAGATGGCGTCCAGCAGCGCCTGGCATTCTGAAGCCGGCAGGCGGTGCCGGTGCTCGGCCAGGCGTACCCACCCGGCCAGCGTGCGGCTCGCGAAATGCATCAGGCCCTGGCGTAGCGGCAGGTGATAGATGGCCAGCACGACGCCATAGACGACCGGATGCCAGCCACGCGCCTCCCCGGCTTCGATGGCATCGAGATACCGTCGGATCACCCGCTCATCGCGTAGTCCGCGCAGCTTGCCGAGCTGGCGGCGTCCGACACGGAAGCTGGCGCCTGCAAATTCCGCGCGGGCCATATCGCGTCCCCAGGCGGCGTCGAGTTCCAACAGTTCACGCACGCGCCCTTCGCGGGCCAACTGCCATGCCTGGAGCACCACCGGCCATTCCCGCGCGCAGATCACATGCTCCGCATGGCGGTCCACGGCTTCGCGCAGTGCGGACACGGAGGTGGCGTTTGCCAGGGCCACAGGCCAGCCCGGAACGGGTTCCAGTTCCGGTGACGCCAACGCCTCGCCCAGTTCCTGGTAATGCCCTTGGGCAGACAACTCCCTCCCTGGGGTGTCTCCGAACCATGGATCTGACGGCCTTTCCGGCACCGGAGGACTCTATGGGAGAGCCGCTGGCGGGAAAAGAGCCGGATTCCTGAAGATTCCCGGAGAGCCGAGCTTGGCCAGTCCCTGACTTCCCCATGGCGCCTGCGGGAAACGCGGCAAGCGCCGGCACGTGAGAAGTCTTGAGCCTCACGCCAGGGCCGCAAAGGACGAGGGGGCGAGGGTGAACTGATGACCTGGCACTTTGTGCACCTTGGCCGGCCTGAAGGGCCTGGAGACCCCAGCCCGGGGGCAGCCCCCGCCAGACGCTGGCCCGGGTCTGAGGGGTGGAGAGGTTCTGCGGCCTGATGGGGCGCTCGAGGCTCTGGCGGCCCTTCAGGATGCAGGTCGTCGAAGGAGGCGTGGTTCCAGGGCATCGCCGGGAGGTCGGGCTGGATCCGTGGCCCCGTCAGGGCCGGGGAAGAATCCGGTTGGCCTGGGGATAGAGGGAATTGATGACCTGGCACTTTGTGCGCCTGGGGCGCTGGAGGCTCTGGCGGCCCTTCAGGATGCAGGTCGTCGAAGGAGGCGTGGTTCCAGGGCGTCGCCGGGAGGCTGGGCTGGATCCGTGGCCCCGTCAGGGCCGGGGAAGAATCCGGTTGGCCTGGGGATAGAGGGTGAACTGATGACCTGGCACTTTGTGCGCCTCGGTGGCGGTGTCCGCCAGGCTGCATCCTTGGCGTGAGGCTCAGAACCGCTCACGGCAGTTCGAGCGGCGCCACGTGGCCGTCGAGGAAGACGACGTTCTTGCCGGGTTTGGGCGGACGGGGATGGTAGTCCTCGTAGTCCAGGAGCAGGGGGGTGACTTCGGGCGGAAAGACCAGTTCCTTCTCGAACTCGATGCGTTGGGGTTCCTGGCCGTCCTCCCGGCCCACCCAGCCGATCTTGAGGTGGGCCGAGCGCCTCTCGTCGGCAGAGCGCCCATTCAGATCGGTATTCCATTCGTAGCTGGATCCCTCGAGGGCGAAGCGGCCGAAACGGTCCGAGGGGCACCTGAACACCGGCAGCGCATTGGTGCCCTCGGCGGTGGCCCCGACGTAGGTCCGCAGGACGTCGCAGATCCGGGGCAGCGGCGGATTCGTAAAGGCAGGCGCGCTCGGCAGTAACTCGGCCGAGGGCAGACGGCTCTGGTGGTTGTCGGCGTACATCCGCACCGCAAGCCCCAACTGACGCAAGTGGCCGACGCAGGCAATGTTGCGAGCCTTTTCGCGGGATCGGGCGAGGGCGGGGATCAGCAATGCCGAAAGGATTCCGATAATGGCGATCACCACCAAAAGTTCGACGAGCGAGAAGGCGCCGCGGGACGCCGCCGCCGGTCTCCCGGAAACCGGATTGGAACTGAGCTTCATTCGATTTGAGCGATGAGGGGTTTGGCTTCAGGGCACGAGGAAGGGACGCTGTTCGCGGGCTCTGCGGGCGCGCTGCTCGGGGGTCAGGTCCCGGAACCGGCTCAACTGCTGGCGTTGCGCATTGCGTTCGGCCAACTCCAGGTCGGGCGGACCTCCCGGCGGTGGATGGTCCGGCCCGGACCCCGGAGGCGCGGTGTGGAACCGGCGGAACCCGCCGCCGGCCACCGACGCGATGGATGACTTCTGGAGCGTGTAGAGCGTGGTGCAATGTGCGCGGGCGGTTCGCGCCACGCTCTGGGCAGTTTCCAGATCGGGACTTCCCTGGGACGTGGTCCGAAGGCGATGGGTCAATGCGGACTCCACCACGATCTTCTCCGGAGTGATCACCTCTTCGTAGACCTCTCCGTCCGCGCCCATTTGGACCATGCGGACGACATCGCCCGCCCCGGCGCCGGGTCCGGGCCCGGCGACGCGATCCTCGCTGACCATTCCCCGCAGCATGCGGGGCGCCCTGAATCCCTCAGGCGGCGGCGTGTCTGCTCCCGCGGGTTGAAGCGGCGCCTCGCCGGAAAGCTCGGCGGGCAAACGCAGCACCGGCGCCCATTGCGTCCATTCCCGGTTGGTGGACAGCGTTCCCCCGCGCAAGGCGTCCCGGAGGCGTGGCAGGGCCTCCGGCGATTGATGGACTGCATGAATCGCCGTCGCCAGCGCACCCACCTGCATGGCGATGCGATCCAGCACCTCGGACAGCGGGACGTCGTCCACGTGGAGCGTGACCTGGTCGTCGAGCCGCGAGTCGGCCACGATCGTCTCCCGCGTCTGCCGTTCGAGCCGTGAAATCACCTCGGCCAGCGGCAGGTTGCGGACATGCAGGGTCACCCGGTCCTGCCGGGCACCCCACACCAGGCGGCCGGCCCAAAGACACACTCCGGCCAACGCCGTCCCGAGAAGGATCCAATGGAATCGTTTCATCGGCCGGCATCGTGCCCCTGCCTTGAGATCCGGCCGAAGGCGATGTGACCAGCCGGACGGAAATTGAAACGACGCCGAATCCGACCGGGATGAATGGGCGTCTCAAATCCCGACCAGGCGTTCCTGCAATTCGCGGAGCGGGCAGGTCATTTCGACCCGCGCCCCGCTTTGCAGGACGACGCAATACTCCCCCGGCCCCATGGGTTTCAGCTCACGGATCCGCCGGAGGTTCACGATGACCGACCGGCTGACCCGCATGAACCCGGCCGTCGCCAGGCGCCCTTCCATCCCGGCCATGGTCTCGCGGATCATGTGGCGGTCGCGTCCCACATGGAGTTGCACGTAGTTGCCGTCGGCCTCCACGTGATCAATTTCCTGAGGACGCAGAAAGAGGATGCGGTCCGGAGACTTCACGGGAATGCGCGGGTGGCCCTCGGTGAGTCCCCGCCACTGGGCGACCAGCGCCGCGAGGCCGGCGTCCAGCCCCGCCGGCGTTCCCTCCTGCGAGATCTGGTCGCGCACCTTGTTCAAAGCCCTGCGGAACCGCTCCTGCTTGTACGGCTTGAGCAGGTAGTCCACTGCGCTCACTTCAAACGCGCGGATGGCGTGCTGGTCGTGGGCGGTGGTGAAGACGACCTTGGGCATGGCCCGTCCGGCCAGCGATTCCAGCACCTCGAATCCGTTGAGGCGCGGCATCTGGATGTCGAGGAACAGGACATGCGGCCGGTGAATGCCCACCGCCTCCACCGCAGCGGCGCCATCCGCACATTCGGCCACCACCTCGACGCCGGTCTCTTCGGCGAGAAAGAGTCGCACCCGCTCGCGGGCGAGCGGCTCGTCGTCGGCAATTACGGCGCGCAGCGTCATGAGTTCGATCCGGTTTGGACCCGGGGGGCGGCGGCGTCTGCGGGACGCGCCGGAATCCGAATGCGAACCGCGACCCCGACGCCACCCGGACGCGGTTGAAACTGGAACTCCTGGCGTCCGCCATACAGTCCGGTCAGGCGTTCCCGGACGCTGACAAGCCCGAGTCCGCCGCCCGGCGCGACGCTCCCTGGGGGCGATCCCGCCAGACCCACGCCGTTGTCCTCGACTTCCAGGATCAGGTCGGCTCCGGCGCACCGGGCGGCAATCCGGACCCATCCCGGCACCGCGGAGGGCTCGATGCCATGCCGGATGGCGTTCTCAACCAGCGGTTGCAGCACCAGCGACGGCACGAGGCAATCCAAAGCCTCAGGGGCGACATCGCGTTCCACCGTCAGCCGGTCGCCGAATCGCATCAGTTGAAGCTCCAGATACCGCTCGAGAAAATCGAGTTCCTCCCGCAGGGAAATCTCCTGGCGTCCGGAGCCGGACAGCGACGCGCGAAGCAGCTCGCTGAGGGAGCCCAGCATTTCCTCGGCCATGCGCGGATCGCGTCGCACCAGGGTGGCGATCCCGTTGAGGGCGTTGAACAGGAAGTGCGGTTGCAATTGGGCCTGCAATGCGTGCAGGCGCGACTGCACCAGCCGGGCCTCCAGAGCCGCGGCCTGGGTTTCGCGCTCGCCCAGCCGGCGGCGGAAATGGATGGCCTGGGCGAGCCCGATCAGGGTGAGGTAGGCGAGACCGTCCAATGCCGCGGAAAAGCGTCGCGGTCCAAAGACGCCGACCGGACCGAAGCCCGCCTTCAACTCGGCTTCGATCATCGGGGCCAAGCGCCTGGCGAAGTCTTGCGGGGAGCCGGAGGAGGCCGGGGCATTGGTAGAAGCCGCCGCCACTGCGCCATGCACATCCACGGTTTCATTCCAGATAAAGACCCTGGGGCTCTTGGAGGTCTCCAGGATCGGAGGAGGTGTTCCCCCGAATGGCGACACTTCGCGGCTGCCGGCCCCTTCCCCGAGCGGATCCTTGCGCCACTCCACAGCATGGGTCCACCGCAGGTTGGCCGGGTCGTTGGTGCCTTGGGGATCCGCACGGCTCACCACCCCCTCGCGTTTGATGCGAATCGCCCTCGGACGCAGGGAATCCAGCCGCCGGGTCAAGGCTTGCGAGGCGGTGATGAAGCCCGCGCCCAACAGCAGATGAAGCATCAGCCGCCATCCCAGATCCTTGCGATCCAGCGCCCACCGGAGGCTGAGTCCGACCACGTAAGGGGCGAGCAGGATCCAGGCATACGTCCAATAGGCCTCCAGGTGGGAATGGATCCAGTGCCGGACGATCTCTTCCCGCCGCGAGACGCCTTCGACGCCTTCGGACTGGTCCACCGCGATGAGGAGATCGGGGCGGTCGGCGGAACCGGCCACCAGCCGCCAGACGATGAAGCCGACCACCGCTGTCCAGACGGTGAAAAACAGGGCGACTCCCCAGCGAACGGACCGCGGGTGGCGCGTCTTCAAGCGATGGATGCGACCTTCCTTCAATGGAATTCCCGCGGGCCGAGGCCCTGGTCAGAACACAAAGGAACACCCCGGACCGGGACCTGTGACGAGACGGTCGTGACGAAGCGCCCCAATTGTGGGACGAAGCGGGAGCCGCCCGGGATTCGTCTGGGTTGAGGGCGGATCCATAATTTACCCAGTCCGTAGAGAAACGTCACCCATTTGGGACGGTTCCCGAGCGCTTTCCTTTGTTCCTCCTGTTCGCCAGACAGAGTCTGTGAGGAACGTGCCGGCGTTCGACGTTGGCGGCGACTCGTTGCGGATCAGGGCGTGCTCGCAGGCGGGGACGCCTTCAACCGTTGCTCGGCCTGGAAGAGGATGTCCTGTGCGAGTGGATTGGCCCACCACTGCCATTCGATGGATTGCTTGGCCATTTGGCGCGCCTCATCGGCCCGGCCCTGTTGCAGCAGGTACCAGGCGACGGCGTTGTGGATGGTGACGTCGTTCGGCCCCCGCCGCATGGCCTCGGCAAAGGCCGCCGCCGCCTCGTCCGGCTGGTTGAGCCAGTTTTGAACCTGCCCGATCGCCAGATGCGCCCGCGCGTTGTGCGGATTGAGCTGGACGGCCCGGTGAAGGGAGACCAGGGCGAGTCCGGCTTCGTCTTTCCACGCCTCCTCGCCCTGGAGGCTGAGGCGGCGGTGCACTTCGCCGAGTTCGAAGGCGGTCCGGTCGTTGTCCGGCCCTTCCGTGGCGGCGCGGCGCAGCGCCCCCGCCAGCGAGGCGTCCATCAGGCGCATCTGCCGCACGCGGTTCAACGCCATGCCCTCGCGTCCGAACCGGAGCGCCTGGGGCAGCACCCACACCAGTACGGCCGCGGTCCCGGCAGCGAGCACGAGGCGTCCGGGCAGGCGCGGGCGGAACCAGAATCGCTCCGTGGAAAACCGCAGCGTCGAGGCCAGCAATCCGGCGATCAGGGACGCGGTGACCGTGATTCCCGGCGTGTGGAGATCGAAGTCCACGATGCAGTGAAGCCCGAGCCCCGCCAAGCCCACCCAGGCACCCAGAAAAAAGGCGGTCCGGTTGCTCGCTCGCGCACCCAGGTCGCCGGACGACCGTTCGATGTACCGGCTGGACTTCACCAAGCCCCAAACCAACGCCCCGAGGGTGAACCCCATCAGCCCCGCGCCCACCAGGCCGTAGTCCACCAGCAGGTTGAGGTACTCGTTGTGAACGCGGCCCGGCGCGGCCTGAAAGCGGGGCGGACGGTAGCTCGGGAACCGGACGTCGAACTGGGAGGGGCCCACCCCGAGCCAGAGGTGATCCTGCCACATGGCGATCGCCGGCTTCCAGAGTTCGCGGCGGCCGGCGGAATCCGGATGGCCCTCCCGCGTGAGATTCTCGATGCGCGACTGCGCCTTCTCGGACCGCGACAGGAAGACGGCACTCCCGATCACCAGGACCCCGATGGCCAGGGCGACCGGCAGCCGAAGCTCGCGGCGGCGCCATCCGATCCACGCAAACAGAATCACCAGCGTCGCCGCGGCCGCGGCCCACCCGCCGCGCGACATGGTCACCGCGATGCCGCCGGCCATGACCAGGGCGGCGTAGCCGTGGAGCACTTTGGACAACGATTTGCCGCGCCCGACGAACACCTGCGCCAGCGCCAGCGGCAGCAGGAGAACCAGGAAGCCGGCCAGGTGATTGGGATTCACAAACGGCCCGCCGGCGCGCTTTACATAGTTCAGCGGCTGGGCCAGCCAGAGAATGCGGTTGGAGCCGCTCACCCATTGAATGATGGCATAGGCCGCCACCGCGCCGCCCAGACCGACCAGCGCATGGGCCATCCATTGCATCGTCTCCTGCCGGTAGAAATTGTTCAGCGCCACGAGGAACACGAGGGCGCAGACGCCGACCAGGAGGAGCTCGCGTCGGGCGGGATAGGCGACATCCACTCCCGCGGCGCGCCATGCGGTGTAGCCGACGAAGGCCAGGGCGGGCCAGATCATCGGATGCAGCAGCAGGCGATTGGACGGATTGAGCCACAGCCGGGCGATCCAGACCGGGAGGGCCAGCGCAGCGAGCCCGGAAACCAGCGCCAATTCGCTGGTCCGCACGCCGCCGAATCCCACCACCGCTACCGTCACCAACGCGAGGAGAATGCCCACCAGCGCCTGCTCCCCCAATTCATCCAGTTGCTCGCGATTCCACATGGTTGAATCCGAGGACCCTAGGACCGAAGCGCCCTCCGCCGAAAGCAGAATGCTTCGCGCACCACCGCGTGGCAGGGCGGGTTTTCAACGAGCGATACCCCCGGAGAGCCCCCGTCGTGCGGAAAGGATGCCGAATGAAGGGAATTGCCTGCCAAGCCCCAACCCCGGTGCGAGTAATGGATCACTTCATCGTTCCTTGTTTCCCTCGCGCCGGCGGAGAGAGATTCAGACGCGGCACGATGGGATGGAGGGGACAGGGCAATTGTCCTGACCTGGGCCGGCGCACGCCGACCCTTGCGAGGGGGAGTGGAGCGGCACTTGGCGGAGAAATGGGGATTCCGTAATGTCCCCTCGTGCTTGGGTTCACGGACCGCCAGTGGTTTGCCCTTGCCGTGGCATGCTACGGCGTGGGCACGGCGTATTCCGCGCTGCTCTGGCGCCGGGGGTTTCGTCGCGATGACTGGATTCTCTACGCCCTGCTCGCGACCGGCTCCGTGCTGCACACCGTCGCCATGCTGCAGCGCGGATTCTCCATCGAACGGTGTCCGATCAACAACCTGTTCGAGGCAACCATGTTCATTGCCTGGACGATCGTCGCCGCCTTCCTCCTGCTGGGCGCCTGGCGGCGGCTGCGCTTCCTGGGGGTTCTGGTGTCGCCGCTCCTGTTTGCCTTGGGCGTGTTCGGGCTCTTCCCGTTGCTCGACCAGCGGGGGCCGCGTCCCGCCTTTGTCCACGGCTGGGAGAGCCTGCACGCGGCGCTGGTCCTGCTGGGCTACGGGGCCTTCGGCCTCAGCGCGGTGGCCGCGCTCATGTACCTTTCCCAGGAGCACAACCTGAAATTCAACAAGACCCGCGCGGTGTTGGCGCTGCTGCCGCCCATTCAACGCCTGGAGAAGGTGACCTCGGGCCTGGTGATCGCCGGGTTCGTGCTGCTGACCCTCGGACTGGCGGTGGGATCCTGGTGGCTGCGCCAGGCGAAGGGGACTTGGTTTGTCGCAGACTCAAAGGTGGTGTGGTCCCTGGTGGTATGGATCGCCTACGGGGTGCTGGTCGGCTTGCACGACCGGTTGCGGACCGTGGGCCGGCGCTTCGCCTGGAGCGTGATCGGGGCCTTCATCTTCGTGCTCCTCACCTTCTGGGGCACGAATTTGCCGTCGCCCATCCACAACCCGTAGCCCGCCCGCATGCATCTGCTCCTCATCGGGCTCAGCCATCACACCGCGCCGCTGGCGTTGCGGGAGCGCTTTGCGTGTCCGGACGCCGAGGCGCCGGGCCTCCTGGCGCGCGTTCGCTCCGGCGGTTTGGGCGAGGAGGCGGTGCTGGTCTCCACCTGCAATCGCGTGGAGCTTTACATCGCCACCGGCCGCCCGGCGTCCGAGGCCGCCAGCGCGTTGCGGGAATTCCTGCTCCGCGACCGGGGCGTGGCGGGTCCGCTCAGCCGCGAAGTGTACAGCCTCAGCGGCGTGGCGGCGGCCGAGCATTTGTTCCGGGTCGCGGGTGGGCTGGATTCCCTGGTGCTGGGCGAAACGGAGATCCTCGGGCAATTGAAGCAGGCCTATCAGCGGGCGCTGGAATCCGGCAGCACCGGACGCCTGCTCAACAAGCTCTTCCAGGCCGCCTTTGCCTCGGCAAAGAAGATTCGGAGCGAAACGCAGATCCAGCGGGGCAACACGAGCGTGGCCTCCGTGGCGGTGGACCTCGCGGAGAAGATCTTCGACCGCCTTTCCGACCGCCAGGTGATGGTCATTGGCGCCGGGGACACTTCGGAGAAGACGGCCCGCGCGCTGCTCAGCCGGGGAGCCCATTCGGTGATCGTGAGCAACCGGTCCTGGGATCGCGCCGCCGCGCTGGCCGAGGAACTGGGCGGCCGAGCCATCCACTTCGACGAGTGGGAGCGGGAGTTTGCCGCGCTCGACATCTTGATCAGCAGCACCAGCGCCCCCCACTTCATCCTGGACGTGGCCCGCCTCGAGCGCCTGCTCGTCCGGCGTCCGGCGCGTCCGCTCCTGCTCGTGGATCTCGCCGTGCCCCGCGACATTGATCCGGAGGTGAAGCGGCTCGACAACGTGTTTCTGGCGAATGTGGACGATCTCCAGGCGATCGCCGACGAGCATGTCCGCAACCGCCGCGAGGAGATTGCCCGGTGCGAGGCCATCGTGCAGGAACGGGTCCAGAACTGGATCCAGGGCCTGGGTCCCGCACCGGGAGCCGCGAGGCGCTGGGCCTTTGAGTAACCGGGCATCCGCCGACCTTCTCCGTTCCGCGTCGCTTCTCTTCTTCCGCCGCCCGCATGTCCCCCTCCCCCTCCACCGCCCGCCCCGTCGTCATCTGCACCCGGGGCTCCGCGCTGGCGCTGGCGCAATCGGGACAGGTGGTGGCGGATCTCCGGCGGCTGTTCCCCGAACGTTCCTTCGAACTGCGCGTGATCCGGACCACCGGGGATCAACTGCAAACCGCGAAGCCAGAATCCGCGGGCGCGCCGCTGCCTCGTGGCCTGTTCACCAAGGAACTGGAGGTGGCACTGCTCGAGCGCTCCGCCGACATCGCGGTGCACAGCCTCAAAGATCTGCCGACCGAGCTCCCCGAAGGCCTGATCCTGGCGGCCACCCCTCCGCGCGCCGACCCGCGCGAAGTCCTGTTGTATCGCGATGCCGCGCACCCCGATTTTGCCCCGGAACGCCGCGGACCGGAAGACTGGCAACCCGGCCGGCGGGCGCCGTACTTCGGACGGCCGTTGGCCGGCGTGAGCGCGTTGCCGCGTGGAGCCGTGGTGGCCACCAGCAGTCCGCGCCGCGCGGCGCAGCTTCGGGCGATGCGCCCGGACCTCGAGATCGTGTCTCTCCGGGGCAATCTGGGCACGCGTCTGAACAAGCTCCGGGAAGATCCGGGCCTCGATGCAACCTTGCTCGCCGCGGCCGGTATGGTGCGATTGCACTGGGACATCGGGCCTCGCGGGGTGCTGCGCGTGGATCCGCGGCTTCCCGCCGAAGTCCGGTCGGGGGTCGCGGCGCCGGCGCCGGGAATCCTCGCCTTCCTGCTCGATCCCGAGGAGATGCTGCCCGCGGTGGGGCAGGGGGCCCTCGGACTGGAAACCCGCGCCGGCGATCCCGAGGTCGCGGCGCTGGTCGCGGCGCTGAATCACGAAAACACCTTCCGATGCGTCACCGCCGAGCGAACCTTCCTCGCGGCCATGGGTGGCGGGTGCCAGGCGCCGGTCGCCGCTTATGCCCGGGTGCTCGGACACCAGATCGAATTGAGCGCGGCCTCCTACCATTCCCATCCCCCGCGCCTCGCCGTGGCGCGGCGTCCGATGCGCGAAGCCGCGACGCTGGGCGAGGCCCTCGCCGCGCAGTTGCGCTGAAGGCGGAGGGCCGTGCATTCACCAGTTGAGGGTGGAGGGGAGCGCGATGGACAGCGGGGGGCATGCCCCGCTTTTCCTTCGCTATTGGAGAATCTGGACACGAATTTCACGGGTTCTCACCGTAAAGAATGGGGACCGGCTTTGTATTCCTCCGTGTCGCCTCTTCGGCCAGTGAAGCCAAAGCGCCCTCGTGTCGGCGCACTCAAAACCTCAGGGGGACCCCGGGTCCGCCACCGTCCACTGGCGAATGCACCGGGCCGAGGGAAGCCTCTGGAAGCACGCTGGACGCGCGGGCGGTGGTGATCAGCCTTCCGCCATGACCGGACTGCTGGAACAGCTGATGGAGTTGCCCACGCTGCCGGAGTTCGTGGCCGAACTCGACACACGGCTCGCCGCCGAGCGCGATCGCCGCCGCCAGTCGGCCTGAGGCGTATCCATGCAGTTGATTTTGCTGGGGAGCGCACGCGCCTCGCGTGCTGGCCGGGGGAAGATGGAACTGCAGATCGGACGCATCGCTTCGCGACAAGCCCTCGCCCCGGCCGCAGCGCGTCGCGGCGAACTAAACGGTGACCACTCCACACGCCCTTGGCGGACGGCGAGGGCGCCGTCCGCCGCACGTGAGGCGCGTGCGCTCCCCTTTTAAACTGCATGGATACGGCTGAGGCGTTCTTGGCCATCCCTCCAACGGCTCCAAGGAGCGGCGGTCCGGATTGAATCGCCAGCCGCTTCCGGACGTCGGTGTCGCAGCGCGTGTCCGAATGCGATGCTGCCGCGTCATTCTCTGGGTTATTGTGGGCGTCATCCTTCGGGACGGCGCCTTCGGTGACGTATTCCTGACCGACGTCCGGCCGCTCCTGGAATCGCATTGCCTCGAATGCCATCGCGGCGGCAAGGCCAAGGCCGGCGTGAATCTCGCGCCGTTCACCAACGCCGCCTCGCTGTACCGGGATCCGAAGCTGTGGGAAAACATCGTCCGCCAGGTGGAAGAGCGCTCCATGCCGCCCCGGGATGAGGAGCAGCCGACCGAGGAGGAGCGGCTGCGGTTGCGGGATACCCTCTCCGCGCTGCTCGACAATCCCGATCCGCAGTCGCTGCCCCGGGACCCCGGCGCGCCGGTGATCCGGCGGCTGAACCGCACCGAATACAATCTCACCCTGCGAGACCTGCTCCGCACGTCCTTGCAACCGGCCGACCGGTTCCCGGCCGACGGGGGCGGCGGCGCTGGATTCGACAACAACGGAGATACCCTCTTCGTGCCGCCGATTCTGATGGAGAACTATCTGGAAGCGGCGGAGGAAGTGCTGCTCGCCACGGATCTCCGCGCCGTCGGCATGGCGGTGCCCGCCTGGTACCGGAGCGACCGCGCGACCGCGGCGCGGAATCTCTCCGGAATCGCCCGCCGCGCGTTCCGGCGTCCGGTACGTCCGGACGAATTGGAGCGCCTGCTTGGCATCTACGACGCGGCCTGCGCCGGGGGACAGTCCTTCGACCTTGCCCAAAAGGCCGCCCTCAAGGCCGTGCTGGTTTCACCGCAGTTTCTCTTCCGCATCGAGCCGGCCCCCCCGGGAACCGAACCGCGGCGCCTCTCCGATCTCGAGGTCGCCTCCCGCCTCAGCTACTTCCTGTGGTCCGCGCCGCCCGACGAGGAACTGCTGCGCTTGGCGGAAACGGGGCGCCTTTCGGATCCGCAGGTTCACGAAGCCCAGGTCCGGCGCCTGCTGCGGGATCCGCGCTCGCGGGCGCTCGTCGAGCAGTTCACCAGCCAGTGGCTCGGCACCCGCACTCTGCACACCACGGCGCAACCGGACCGCGGGCGGTTCCCGGAGTTCACCGACGCGCTCCGGGACGCCATGGCCGCCGAACCGGTGGAGTTCGTCGCCGGGCTCCTCCGGGACAACGGCAGCCTGCGCGACCTGCTCGACTGCGACTACACCTACGCCAATGGCGACCTCGCCCGCTGGTATGGAATCACCAACGTGTCGTCCCGGGACCTGGTCCGCGTTGCGCTCCCCGACCGCACCCGCGGCGGCATCACGGGCATGGCGGCGGTCCTGACGCAGACCAGCTATCCGCTGCGGACCAGTCCGGTGCTGCGCGGCAAATGGATCCTCGAGGAGGTGCTCGGCACCCCGCCTCCGCCTCCGCCCCCGCTGGTCGCGACCCTGCCGCCGGACGATCGGGTCAAGGAGGGATTGACCTTCCGCCAGCGGTTGGAAGAACACCGGAAGAATCCCAACTGTGCCTCCTGCCACTCGCGCCTGGATCCGCTGGGGTTTGCCCTGGAGAACTTTGATCCGGTTGGCCGCTGGCGCACGGCTGTGGATGGCCGTCCGGTGGACGCCGCGGGCGTGCTGGCCGGCGGCGAACAGGTCGAAGGTCCCGTCGAGTTGAAGCAGGCCCTGCTCGCGCGGAAGCCGCTGTTCCTCCGGCACGTGACCGAGAAACTGCTGTCCTACGCCCTGGGCCGGGGCCTCGAGTATTACGACAATCCCACAGTGAAGGACCTGGTCCGGAAGACTGCGGCGGACGATGACCGGTTGAACACCCTGATCCTCGAGGTCACCCGAAGTTATCCGTTCCTCTGGAGGCGGGCAGGAAAGGATGAAGGATGAAGGATGAACGACGCCGACCCGTCCCGCCAAAGGCAACCAATGACCACGAACCACGAACCACGAACCACGAACCACGAACCACGAACCACGAACCACGAACCACGAACCACGAACCACGAACCCCAGAACCAGATGGGGACTCGCAACGCGCGTCCCTGCAGGCTAATCCTTTCTTGAATCGTTCCATATGAATCCCCCGCCCATCTCCCGCCGCACGCTGCTGAAAGGACTCGGTGTCAGCATGGCGCTGCCGTGGCTGGAAGCGATGAGTCCGGTCCGCGGTCTCGCCGGATCCGTGGCTGAAGGCGGCGTCCCCCGCCGTTTCGCCGCGTTGTACATGGCCAATGGCGCCCTGATGGAGGCGTGGCGTCCGAAGGGCGCCGGACGCGATTTCACGCTGTCTCCGACTCTCGAGCCGCTGGCCCCCTTCCGCGACGAGGTGCTCGTGCTGTCCCGCCTCTGGCATCGCGCGGCCAATACCGGCGACGGGCACTATGTAAAAACCGGAGCCTGGCTAACGGGCACGACCATCACCCGCACTACCGGCAGCAACCTGTGCGCGGGCAATCTGTCCGCCGACCAGATGATGGCGCGGGCGGTGGGCCACTTCACCCCGTTGCCCTCGCTGGAGTTGGGCATCGAGCCGGTGTCCACGGGCGTGGACACCAATGTGGGGTTCACCCAGCTCTACGGCGCACACATCGCCTGGAACACGCCGACCACCCCGCTGGCCAAGGAGATCAATCCCCAACTGGCCTTCGACCGGCTGTTCCGGTCCCGGGCGGCGCGCCGGAGCGGCCGGCTGGGTCAGGACGATAGCGTACTGGATCTGGTCGCAGGGGACGCCAAGCGCCTGGAGAAAACCCTGGGCTCTGCCGATCGCCAGAAGCTCAACGAGTATTTCGAGAGCGTGCGCTCGGTGGAGCGGCGCATCAGCTTCGACCGGCGGCGCAAGCAGTCGGAGAACATGGAGGACCCCCTGGTGCGCGCGGAGATCGAGCGGCTCGGCCGCGAGGTGGATCTCTACTCCGATCCGGCCCGAGTCAGCGAGCGCCGCGACACCCATTCCGAGCACGTGCGCCTGATGCTCGACATCCTCGCCCTGGCCTTCTGGAGCGACAGCACGCGGGTGGGCACCTTCATGTTTGGAAATTCGGTCAGCGGACGAAACTTCTCCTTCCTGGAGCCGGATCTCGGATCCCACCACGAGAACAGCCATCACGAAGGCAAGGCCGAGAAGAAGGCGCGCTACCAGAAGATCAACCGATGGCATGTCGGCCAGTTTGCCTATTTCCTCGATCGGCTGCGGAGCTATCGCGAAGGGGAAGGCTCTGTTCTCGATAATTCCATGGTGTTGTTCGGGGCGGGCATGAGCGATGGCAATGCGCACAGCCCGCATGATCTTCCCCTGGTGCTGGCCGGGCGCGGTGGCGGGACGCTGTCCCCGGGGCGCCACCTGCACTATCCGCAAGATCATCCCATGGCCAATCTCCACGTCTCCCTCATGCGCCGCATGGGAGTCACGACAGACTCCTGGGCCGACAGCACCGGCGAACTGGCCGGACTGGACGATCCAGCCTTCGCGGGTGAGCCGGTCGAGGATGCCCCCGGGGCGTGACCATGAAGAATCCGTGAATTCTGCGCTTCGTTGGACCTGCCAAGCGTCAGCCTTTGCTGCAAGCCCTGCGCGCAATGCCTATCACCCCGTCCGCGACGATCGCGTGAGACGGAGAACGCCCTCGTGCATCCACTGTGAGTCAATAGTCGGCCAAGTTTGGCTCTCCAGGCTCTTTAGCGAGGGATAGCCGACGGGGAGGCCAGGGTGGGTGAGGATGATGCGGTCAAAGAAGACCGCGGTGGCGACATGCTGGCTGTAGGGCACCCCTGAATTCTGGGGATCGGCGCTCGGGTGTCCGCCGTTGACGGGGGTTGCGGGAGGGAGAGATTTGACCCATGACCAAGTCGGCGGTCCGAGCGGCGGTGGAGAAATCGCTGAGGAACCAGCGGGTGGTTCTGCATCTGACCAATGGCGATCAGCTCGAGGTGCCGCATCCGGATTACGTGGCGTTCAGCCCGACGTCGACCGAGATCATCGTCTGGCCGCAGGGACCCGGCTTTGCAGTGGTCTCCCTCGACGAGATCGCTGGGATCGCCATCGCGCCGGCCGGGTGAAGAGAATTGGGGACTCCCGAAGCGCGTCCAAGGGGGACCGTCTTCCTCCGTGAAAATCCGTGCAATCCGTGTCCCAAGTTGGCGCAGGCACGTGCGCGTTCAGGTGTTCCTCACTTCCGCTCGCGCGCGCGGAGCGAACGGCCGAGCCATGCATCCGCCGACGCAGCGTTCATCTTATCCAATGGTCAAAAGTACCGATTGGACCCCGTTGGCTCTCCTGTCCCGCGAGCCTGGAAGGCAGCGCGGGTCACGGTTCGGGCGAGGGGGTGGCGGGTGCCGACGAGGGCAGGGATCGGGTCCGGTAGAACCAGGGAACTCCGCTGGCGGCGTCGGGGATCCGTATCCCGATGTCCTGTTCGCGTAGCACAAAGTCACCGGCCGGCGACCACTGCATCAGGTTGGTGGATCGCTCCAGGCGGGCGGCCCAGGTGGGGATGCCGCGGACCCAAATGGTGTTGGCGCCGACCCGTAATTGACGCTGATCGGGCATCGGCGCCATCGGCAGTGCTCCCGCGAGGACTTCCAGGGAGAAGTCCACTGCGGGGCCCGGGGGTGCGAGCACCTGGATCCAGAGCGTGGAACTCCGGCGTCCGGGCTCCAGGATGGCGATGACCGGACCACGGCCCGTGGTGATCGCGCTCTGGCCGATGAGATCCCATGCCGGGAATTCCTCCCGGTGGAACACGCGGATCTGCGGATTCCAACCCTCCGGGGACTGGCCGCCGGGCGTCAGCCGGACCCAGGCCGGGGCATCCGCCGGCTGTTCGGCGCGATACCAAATGGAACTGCCCACCGGACCCCATTCCGGGAGCGGCTCGTCCCCGAAGGCCAGGCCGCGGGTCGTGCCGCGGAGGGGATCGGCAGGGAGCGCGATGGCTCCTGCGGGAAGATCATTGGGGACGCTGCGGATCACCCGGAACAGCGCCTGGAGAGGACTCTCGGCGGGCGTGGGAAGGCCCTGCAGGTCCAGCGCCAGCCACAGGCGTTCGCCCGCCGCGGCCTCAAACTGCAGGACGGAAACTGCAGGTTCAGGAGTGGCATCGTCCCGGACCCAGGCGCCGCGGGGGCGGAGGGCCGTGAGCTCCGAACCCTCGTAAACCGCGGCCCGGCATTGGCTGGCAGCCTGCAGATGAAGCTCCCAGAACCCGGAGTTCGGAACTTCGAGCGCGTACCAGACCGAAGCCTGCGCGGGGCGGCCGCCGTGGGCGGGTTCACCCGGTTCGGCCGAGGCCCGGAATGTGGCGACAGACCATGCCGGAAGGCTGGAAGCCGATAGGGGAACTGGGATCGCGGAGGCAAAGTCGTCGTTCGGTTCGAACGGCAACACTCCGAAGAAAACGCTTTCGGGCTGGATGCGCTGGATGTTTTCCAGGGCGATCCAGACGGTGTCGAGGTTCCGGACGTCCACCCAGCGCTCCGCCGAGGAGATGGCCTGCAGGTCGCCCAGCCGTGTTCGCTGGAAGAAGTGCATCCGGTCGAAAATGCCCAGGCTTCGGAACTCGAAGATTCCGCGACGCGGCGGATTCCAGCGGCACCACAGCATGCCCGACAGGCTGTAGCGGGGTGTGGGTTCCCCGGGTTCGACGGACCCAATGCCCGGCAGGAGCGTCACCGTCTGGCCGTCGGAGGGAACCTCCGCGGCGCCCTCGATCCGGTTGTGCGGACATTCGGTCGCCAGCAGGATTCCGGTATGGCCGCCTGCGGTTCGGGCGGTGCGGAACCGGTACGTCACCCCGGCGGTGGCCCGGAAACGCGCCAGGAACAGCACCCGGGTGGATCGCACCTCGAGCGGCACCGCCTCCAGGCGGGCAATGGCGTCCCCGACGAAGGCATCGCAGGGGAGCGGGGACTGCACCTCCACGGTGCCGGTCTCCGTGGCGGTCCACTGCCACCAGAGCGAGCCAGTCGCGCCGCCCGGCATTGGCGGCTCGCCCGGTTCGAGCGAGGCGACGGAGACGGCCACCTGATGCTCCCGGTGGACCACGATGGGCTGGGGGTGGGCGAACTGATCCAGGGAAGGGGCGGGTTTCCAGAAGCGGAGCCGGCCCATGGCATTGGTCCCGGTCAGGCGCATGGGATGCTCGTCAAAGGACTCCGGAGGGGCTCCCACCGGCGCCAGTTGGTCCAACTGAATCCAGAGGTCGTCCCCCTCGCGCGCGTCGAAGACGCACTGCACGCGGATGGATTCCTCGAGGAAGCTCTGCGTCCGCGGCGGGGCATCCGGGTGTTGCGGCGGCAGGGTGTTGAGCCGGTGGAATCCATTGGTGGCGGCCGCCAATGGCTCCAGGTCGGACCAGGCCGGCTCCGGGCCGGCGCCCCGGTACACGGCCAGCAGCGGAGCGCTGTTCGGCATCCAGGCCTCGGCGACGAAGCGCCCGGTGGAGGGCGGGGTCCAGCGGTACCAGACGGACTGTCCGCCGCGCCGCTCCTCCCAGGTAAAGGTGCAGATGCCAAATCCGCCCCCGCACGGACCGCGCACCGGCTCGTCCCAACGGCCAAATTCCGGCTCACCTTCCTCCACACCCGCCCCGGCCAGCGACGTGTATACGTCCGGAAATTCTGCCAGGAGGGGTTCTGCGGAGGCGAAGCGGTCGTGGGCCGGTGCGCCCGGCGGCCGCAGGAATGCATGCAGACCGATCGCCTGGGAATCCAGGTCTCCGCCATCGAGCACGACATGGTAGGTCATCCCCGACTGGACGGCGACCTCGGTGGCTCCGGCAAACCGCCGCGAGCGATCCGGCCCCGCCAACAGCTCCAACCCCCGGAGGCCGCCGGTGGTGCGATAGACCACGGCGCCCATGCCGGCAGGTCGAGCCTGCATGTTGGAGTACTCCCGGCTCTGGACGTCACTCCAAGGCGAGCCGTTTTCGACCAGCAATCCCAGGATTCCGTCCGCAGGTGCCGTCCACCGGAACCACACGGTATGGCTGGACGACGGGGGCACCACATGCACGGGTTCATCCGCCTCGCGGCCGGCGGCGCTCAGGATGCCCTGCCAGGTCCACACCGGCCCGGACACCTCGATCGCCGCCGCGAACCGGTCGCCCGGAATGGCCGCCACCCCGGTGAAGGCCCCCGCGGCAAACAGCAGAGGCAGGAGTCGTGCGGCGGGGCTGCGCATGGAGCGGGTCATTACGGGAACCGCGCCAAAAAAGATCTCCCCACCTTTGGTTGTCCAGCGAAAACATGGTCCGGCTACCCTCTCAAAACAAAAGACCCTGCTTCACCCACTCCCACTGCGGCAGTTTGGGAAACCGCTCCATCAAGGCAGGCTCATCCTTGCCGGCGGTTCACCACTCAACGGATCAGGTCCTTGTTGATGGCCGAACGGCTCATAGTTTGAAAATTACTCCAGCCGGCCCGCGGCGTCGAGATGGCACCAGGGTTGATGCCGCATGGGGACCTCCTTCGTAGGGGGGGTGGAGGAAAGGCTTGGCCTGCTCCAGATCGGACAGTGAGCCGAGGGAGATCTCGACGTCGCCGGTGCCCCAATGGCCCGCGTTGCGGACGTCACGCGTGAAGCCCTCGATCCGGTTGATCTGATCGAAGTCGAGGTGGAGAAAGAGACGAAACTTGGTCTTTTGGAAGACGACTGTGGCGAAGTTGCGCAGGCGTTTGAAGGCGACGTAGAGCTTGAGGTCCTTGCGCTGAACGTCATCACCCAAAGACAAGACGTAGCGCTCCAACGACTCAAAGACGGGGCCAAGCTCGGATGGCATGTCCTTCAGCCATTCGACGACGGCTTTGTCCGTGTTCCCCGGCTTGTTGACCGGGAGTTGCGGGCTGACCGGCAGGGGATCGGACCTGACGGAATTGACCAGTTCCATCAGAAGCAAGTCCGGCGCGAAGTGGCGGTAGCGGATCAGGTCAATGTTGCGGTGGATCTGCTGGACGGCATGGGCGTCGTACTTTGTGAAGTCGGCGGCGATGCAGACCAGCCTCGGGGCGGTCCAATCAATGTCGTCCGCGGCCTGCTTCCGCAGCGTTCCATGACCAGCAATTTGAACTCGGCGCGGTGGTCCAGGAGGCAATCCAGATAGAATAGTCCCTGATTGATGATGTTCTCGTGGCTGGATCGCTTGTACTCGATGATGACGGGGCAGTCGTCTCCAGCCTGGCTGATTTCAGCATTGGGGTGAGGAGGCGGTCCTGAACATACTTCCGTTCACGGCCGCAGTAGCCGGGCGAGTTCTTCGGCACCGGTAGCCCGCCATGGGCACAGCCGCCAAACCGAGTTCTCCAGTTCCGGCGGGGAACCCGTTGCTTGAGGCTGGCCAATGCTTCCGCCAGTTCCGCAGGCAATTCGGGAAAGGGTGCCAATCTGTGAAGCGGGTTCACAGACAAGGGTTGGAGGTTACCAGATTGTCCGGCGAGGTTCCCAGACTGCGCCTCCATCCAGCGCCGGCGAGGCTGCGTGACGGATACTCGGCGAAGCTGGAGAACTTGCTCATGCATTCACGCTTCCAAATTCTTCCCATTCGCGCAACGCCTTGGCCTGCTCAGGGCCGCGCAATCCGGCCCGCAGCAGGTCCAGGTAAATTTTGGCTCTGAGTGAATTGGAGTAGGGGGGGCCCCGGGGTTGGGGGCGGGGGTGACAAAGGGAGCGGTTCGCTGGCCCGACAGAACATTCCGTAGGGGCCGAACGCCATCGTACGGGTGGACGGAAATGTGTCCGAGGAGAGGGGCGACTGCGAAATTTGCATCCAAAGTCGGGGTGGAATCGGATAACTCAGGCAAACCAGTGCCCTTTGCCCACCGCAAGTTGCGACCGCCCTCCCAGCCCATCCCGTTTCCCGGAGTTGAGGAACCTCTGGCCGAATTGGCGGACACCACGACCGACGCCCGGCTGCTCGCTGAACTGGGCACCGGACAGTCCGGCGCGCTGGCTGAACTTTATCGCCGGCGCGGCGGCACATTGCTGGGGCTGCTGCAACGGATGCTGGGCGACGAGCAGGAGGCGGAGGAGGCCTTGCAGGACACCTTCGTGCTCCTGTGGCGGCGCGCGGGGAATTACGATGCCGCCAAGGCGGGTCCGTTGACCTGGATGGTGATGATCGCCCGCGGCCTCGCGTTGGACCGGTTGCGGCGACGGACACGACAGTCCGCGGCATTTGAGGGATATGTGACCTCGGTCGAAGCGGGAGAGTCGGACGACGGATTTTCACGGACCACCGCGGGCGAAACCGCCGGCCGAGTTTCGCAGGCGCTCGCCAAACTGCCGCCCGAACAGCGGGAGGCCCTTGAGCTAGCTTTCTGGCGCGGCTGGACCCAGGAGGAAATCGCCCGTGCCGCGGGGACGCCTCTGGGCACGATCAAGGCCCGCATTCGTCGGGGCATGCTCGCCCTTCGACATCAACTCAAGGAACGTCATGACTAACGCCCCGCCCACCGTTGACCCCGCCGCCGAGGAGACCGCCAGCCTGTACGTACTGGACCTGCTCGCGGCTGAAGAACGCCGTGACTTCGAACGGCGCCTGGCCCACGACCCGGCGTTGCGCGGATTGGTGCGAGAGTTCCAAAACACCCTCGACGCGCTGGTGCTCGCCCCCAAGACCCGACCGGCGCCGCTTCGAGTCTGGGGACATATTGCGGCCGAGGTGAAGGCCCGGGAGGCCAGGATCATCCGTTTTCCAGCCTCCATGCCCCGGTGGTTGAAGCAACTGCTTGCCGCAGCGGCCTGCCTGGCCTTGGGAGCGTTGCTGCATGCCTGGTTGAGTCCGCCGCCACCAAAACTGCCTCGGGTTGCCACCGGCGACCAGCCCACGGATACGCCCGAAACCCTGCTGGCCGAGTCTCCGGCGCCCACAACGGCTCCGGCTACGATCGCCAAGCCGGTGCTGCCGGTGCCCCAGGTGATCCCGCCCGCACCTTCAGCCCCGGCCCCGACAACCAGTACCGAAATCGAGGCCGCGCGGTTGCGCGAGCGGGTCCAGATCCTGGCATCCCAAGTCGCCGCCTTGAACCAGGTGCTCACCCAGCGCCAGACCTTGCCAAGTGGTGTCAGCCGTCTGCACGTCCTCAGGCTGACGAACGCCAATGTCCCGGAGGACCAACGAAACCCGGTCAGCATGGAGTCTCTTCCGCAGGCACTCGCAGCCCTCGCGGCGCGGCAACACATTCCGGCACCGTCTCCGCAGCCGGTCACCCCGACCGCATCCCTGCCGGATACCCCCGGCACCCCGTCCACCGCGCCAGAGACACCATCGCCCAGGGCGGCCCAACCCAAGCTCGGTGAAGTCGAGCCAGAGACGCTGGGAGACCTGGCTTCAACCGGGCAGCCGGCCGCGACTGTCGCCGCCGTACTAAATGACGGCCAGCCACTCGGATTCTATGACCCGGAATCGGGCCATGGCGCAATTGCCCTGTTCAACGAGAACCCCAGCCCGGACGTGGCCTACGCCGTCTGGTCCCGCACCACCGGTGCCGATGGCCGTCCCCTGGTGCAGAACGTGGGCATGGCGAGCGCCGCCAATCCGACCACCGTGATCTCGTTCAATACGACGGGCAATTTACCCTCCTCGCCAACCTTCTTCGTCACCGTGGAACTCCGCGGGTGGTTCAATGCTTCCGGCGGGCCCACCGGCCCGATCGTGGCCGAACCACCGACGTCCGTCCCGTAGTCGCGTTCAATTCATTCCCATACTCTTCCAGTGAAAGACACTGCTACCCTGTCTCCTCGTGCTGCCTCCGGGCTCAGTGGGATCCTCCTTGCCCTCTGCGTGATCGTGTCGGTTCACGGCAGGACGCCTCCTCCGGCATCGGCCACCGCCATCACGTCCATCCGGGCCGTGGGCTCAGACCTTGTGGTCACCGTGGCCGTGCCGCCCGGCCGCCGGCGAGTCACCCTCGAATCGCGCCCCCGCTTGACGCGGGGGGCGTGGACGCCCCGGGGGGTGAAATGGAGCGAGGCAACGGAACCGGGGGAACTCACGTTCACCCTCCCGGTCGGCCATGGACTGGAGTTGTTGCGGGCCCGGGAGGAAAGCGAAGCCGAACTCGGTCTGCCGGCGTCGTTTTTTCAGGGACCACATTCGTTTGCCCCAGCGATCCAGAGGGAAGGTGTGGCGAGCAGCCCTGGCACCGCAACGGCGCTCAACACCGTCAACCCCGGTGTCGGCTTCTCGGCGATCCAACTCCCTTCGACCGTCGAACCCACGGCGACCCGCGTCGTCGTCGAATCCGACATCTGGAAAGTGGATGGACGCACCGCCTATTTCTTCAACCAGCAACGCGGCCTCCAGGTCATTGATCTCACGGAACCGAACCTTCCCGTGGTCACCGGCACGCTGCCGCTCGCAGTCTGGGGAGAGCAGATGTATCGCCTGCCCGCGGTCACCACCGATGGATCGGTATGGCTGGCCCTGCTCACCCAGCAGGGATGTGATGGCAACGCCAGCGAGGTGTTGCTGGTGAACGTGAGGGCCGGCCGGCCGAGTTTGGTCAGCCGCCTGCCGGTGCGCGGCCAGCTCAAGGAAACGCGGCTGGTGGGAGAGGCGCTGTACTTGGCGACGTATGACTGGTTCCAACCCCCGGCGCGGCAGATTCGCGATGCCAACGGCGGCATCACCAACGTCGAGTTGCGCCCCTGGCAGAGCCGGACAGTCATCAGTGGCTTCGACCTTGCCAATCCGGCCCAACCCGTCGCGCAGCCCGTCATCGAGTTGCCGGTCACTCCCGACGCGATCGCGTCCACCGACCGCACTCTTTTCGTGGCGACCACGGGCACCCGGACCGCCGAACCCGGTGAAGATCTGCCCGCCTGGACGGTCGCGGGCCAGCATGCGGTGATCCTGTTCGATCTCAGCGACCCCCATGGCGCGGTCACCCAACAGGGGCATTTCCTCACCGCCGGGCGCATCGCCGACAAATTCAAACTCGGAGCCCTGGGTCCGAACCAGGACGCCGTGGCCGTTGTGTCTCAGGTGGACTGGACCAGTCGTCCCGCCAATCAGACCAATCCGCTCAACGGGACGACGTGGATCGCCTGGGAATGGCAGCCGCCGCAGGTGGTCATCGAGACATTCTCGCTGGCCAACCCCGCCGCGCCCGCGGCCCTCGGCCAACTGACGCTGGTCACCAATGAATCCTTGTTCGCGACGCGCTTCGCGGACGACCGGGCCTATGTGGTGACGTTCCGCCAGGTGGATCCGCTGTGGATCGTGGATCTCAGTGATCCGTCGGAACCCGCGGTGCGAGGGGAACTGCAGATTCCCGGGTACTCCACCTATCTGCACCCGCTCGCGAACAACACCCGCCTCCTGGCGATGGGCGTTGAGGACAGCCGGACGACGGTCCAACTGTTCGACGTCACCGACGCCACCAAACCAGCCCTGCTCAGGAAGGTCTTCCTGGGCCAGGGCTGGTCGTGGAGCGAGGCCAACTCCAATGAGAAGGCGTTCCAGGTTTTCCCGGAGTCCGGTCTGGCATTGGTTCCGTGGCAAGGGCCGCGCGCGACGGGCCAGGCCTGGTTCCAGGGCACGCAGTTGATTGATTTCGACCTGGGCGCCGGCACGCTGAATGCCCGCGGGGTCATCGCTCATTCCATCGAGGCCCGCCGGGCCACCCTGCTGGGCAACCACATGGTATCGCTGTCCGGACAGGAGTTGCTCACCGTCAATGCGGCTGACCGCGATCATCCGGTCACTGTCGCCAAGCTTCAGCTCTCCACCCCGGTGGATCGGGTATTCGTCCACGGGGATCAGTTGATTCAACTGCGCAATGCCGGGTCGCTCGACGCCCAGGTCACACTCGCAAGCGCCCAGGCTCCCGAGGCGCCGCTGGCCGGACTGACGCTGGATCCATTGCCCATCGTCGGGGCTGAATGCCGGGGGGACCGGCTGTACCTGGTTCAGTTCCGGGCCGACGAATGGCGCAATCGGACGGTCACCACGTCCAATGCAGTGATCCGGAAGGTGCCGCAGCCGCCCTTCGAATCGTGGCGGACCAACTTTGTGATCGAGGAGGTGCCGCCTCCGCTGGTTCAGATCGAGGCCACGAACACCATCATTCGGGAACAACTTTGGGACTCGGTGCGGATCACCAATACTCTGGTGCTGCGGGTGGAGGTGCCCCGTCCCGTGGCCACGAATCTGGTGACCACCACCACGTTGAAGACGTTTCCGCCTTCGCCACTGGACCCGACGCCCAAGAGTTATCTGCTCATCCGGATCCAGCCCGAGTTCATTCCCGGTCCCTCAGTACGCGAAACCAACGCCGTCGTGACGCGGGTGGAGATTCCACAGCCGCCGTTGTTGGTCACCAACTGGGTCACCCAGACGGCATTGCAGTCTGAGCGAATCCCGGGCGAGTCGCGTTTCAGCGTCATCAATGTCAGTGCCGACTCCCTGCAGTCCGCTTCGCAACTGACGTTCCCGAGTCCGGACGGCTATCATGGCGAGGGTCTCGTGGCGTTCTGGCCGGCGGACAACCAAGTCGTGTGGACCGAACGGGCAAACCCGCGATCCTGGGGCACCGCGTGGTATGCCAATTCGCTCCCCATTCTCAGCCTGGAAGGCGGTTCGCTGCTGTTTGGTAACACGACTGAGGTGCATCTCGGGTTTGTATCCGCTCCGCTCTTGGCTGGGGGGTGGTGGAGTCCATGGTCGGTCAATGAAACACGCCACTTTCTGGCGTTTGACCTGACCGATGATGCCAACCCGGCGCTGGTGTCCAGCACCCATCTCGGCGGCACCAACAATTGGAATAGCTTTAGTGAAACCTTTGCCGCGGACGGAAAACTCTTCGTGAGCCACCTCGTGACCAGGCCAATTCAACCCACGGAGTTCTCCACATCTCTTCCCAATGCAGACGGGACCGTCTCGGTCGAACGAGTGCGGGAGCCCGGCCTGTGGGAACACCAGCACTTCTTGGACGTCCTCGACTTCAGGGATGCAGCGAACCCCGTCGTGCGATCGCCGGTGGAACTTCCGGGTCGGCTTCGCGGAATCTCGCACAATGGCGAACTTGTCTACGCCATCGGAGCCGACTTGCCCTCGCCGGCGGAAACCACGGGGGATCAGGTCCATGTACTTGCCTACGATGGCTTGCAGGCAAACTGGGTCACTTCAATGCAACTGCCTTCCGCAATGCCGCAAGCGCTGGTCATTCAACCCAATGGCGAGGTGCTGCTCGGTCGGATTGCGGCTACCCCAAGCGAGTCCTCAACTGTTGAGACATGGGCTGTAAATACTGAAGGGCGCTTCGAGCGTTACGCCGAGGTTGGCCTGAACGCGGCAGCGGAGGGCCTGAATGTCGTCAACGGACTACTTGTAGTATCCACTCACGACCGGTTTCGCGTGTATGACGTGGGTGTCTTCCCTTGGGTTGTGTTGGGAGAGGCGGACCGGCCCTGCACCTTGAGCTTCGACTGGGCCGCTGCAGCGGCTTCGCCAAGTTCCGGCCTGTGGTTGGCTCGTGGAGCGCAGGGTTTGTGGCAGGCACCCCTTCTCCCTTGATAGAACTTGCATTCGCCTCTCGGTGATGCTGCAGGACCCAGCGTTTCGGCGGGTGCTGGCCGACTCGCTGGCCATCCAAGATCACGGCTTCAACGCCAGCACCTTGCCGTTGGACTGAACGTGGATTGGCGTCCCATAGCGCCGCGCGATCACGCGAGCCCGTTTCGCCGAGCGTTTCAGGGCCCGGGCGGCCAATTTGGCAAGTTGCTCGGAAGCTTCGGTGGATTTGGCTTTCATGGGCCTCCTTCTATGAATTGGAACTCTTCTCCGGAATTGTCATACACCGCCCATGCATCTGCCAGCGTGCAGTAAGTCGTTTGAAAGTTCTTCCAGCCACGGCGAAATCTTCAGCGCACGTCGGACGCCGGGACAGGATGCCCGCCCTGCCTGACGCGGTCGGCGATGCGTCGCAAGGCGAGGGCCACGGAAGCCAGTTTCAAGAAGACAATCTCCACGCGGTAACCATTCCTCTTCCACCGTTTCAGCCGCGCGGCATAGCTCAGGCCGCTCAGCGTGCTTTCAAACGCAAAGTCGGCTCGCGCCGTCGCCAGACGGTCGAGTTCGCTCAGCAGCAACCTTCCGGCGGCCAGTGCCGCCAGTTCCGGCTTCAGCGGTGACAACCCGGCAGCGATCAGGTCGGCGTTGACGAAATGCGTGATGCCTGCCTCCCGTGGGAGGAACTCCCGGGCAAACGTCGTCTTCCCGGCGCCGTTTGGCCCGGCGATGATGATGCACCGCGGTTGATGGCGTTTGGCGTTCATCAATCCTTCACAGTCAGCACGCGCAGATCCCTCATTCCCCTTTCTTCAGGGTGCTGCTGACGTTGTCCTTCTCGGATGGTGCGATCCAGTGCTTTCAGGTTCGGTGGCCTTCGGTCCGGCCAGGCGTCGAGCGGTCGGACCGCTTCAACCCGTTGGGCCGGAGGCTGCCAAGGATCGGGGACAGGATGGGAACCTGGTCGTCAGGGGCAAGTTTTCAGATGCCGGTTTTCGTGGGGAGAGGGGGAATGGAGTCTCAAGGACTCGCCGCCGCCGGGGACGCACGCATCTCCAGCACCAGCCCCATTCGCGAATGACGCCGGGGGAGGAGAACAGTCCACGAGGGTCTCGGCGGGGGCGCCGAGACCGACACGCGAGGGCGCGTATGCTCCCCAAACCTTGTGCCGCGGGAATCGAGTGATTGCGAGGGACGGCGGAGCGGCCTAGCCTGAACGGTATGAAGCCGGAGGTGGATCCGAAGTTGCTGAAAGACCCGGTATTTCGACGAGTGCTGGCCGACTCGCTGGCCATCCAGGATCGCTTCTCGGCAGAACCGGTCTTTGCTCGAACCGGCAAAGGTTCTCTCAAGAGCGAGGGGGTCCGTCCATTGCAGGAGATCAAGGCGGCCGGGAAAAAGCGGAAGGAGTGATCCATGGCGCGGATCCGTCCGTGGCTGGCCCCGTATTCATGGGCGTTTGTCACCGCCCAAAATGCGTTGCTGTGTCGAGCCAAGGGCGCCCTCCACAAACCCACTTCCGACGGTTACGAGGCGGCTCGGCGATGCTGGGAGACGCAGCATGCCGAGGCGATGCCGCTGGAGGAGACCGTGGAGTTGTGCCGACAATGTCATCGTATGGCGCCTTTCTGCTTCTACAATGGCAACACGTTCGCCGGCATCATCCGGGACGTGATTCGTTCGCTGGATCTTCCCCTGGCCCAGGCGCACATCATCCGGAGCCTGGCCGGCCATATCGTTGCCGGAGTGTCCACGGGCGAGGAGGAGAAGGCCTTCTGCGAATTCTGCGCTTCGCTGGACACGCCAGGCGTTTGAGAAGCCCAGGCGCAGGGGCATTTGCTACGTCGAAAAGGGGCGGCGGGGATGCAGCGGCGGCTGACCACCGGCCGCTGATCGGGGACTCGCGAAGCTCGGGTGCCTCCCGGTTTTTGGCGGGGTGGAGTCTCCGACGAGCCGCGCATGTGTGGAGTGGCCACCCCGTTGCTCCCAGTTGCGCGAACGGCTCCGCGGAGCGTCGCCCCACCGGCCTTGGATCCCGGCTCCACGGAGACACAGTCCTTGGATCCAAGAGCTTTCCCTCGTGGATTCAAGAAGTTGACACGCACCCCGAAGCTCGTCCCTCCGACTTCTCCGTGAGAATCCGTGAAATCCGTGTCTTGCCCGTTTCAGGAGCATTGGTGCCGGTGGAGGGACTCGAATCCGAGTAACCAACTTGCAATCAACGCGTTGCAATAGCGAAGAAACCCGCATGAATGCAGGGGAAATCTGCGTAATCGGACCGCGGTATGCGGCAGGCAGGAACGGCGGATTCGCGCAGATCACGGCAGGTCTCCAGTAATCAATCGTAACCAAATCGCGAAGGGGGGGCGGGGGGTGCCGTCGCGGCCGGGGGGGGTGTGGCAAACCGAGTGGATTTCGGGTGCGCCAAATTTCTGCAATGGGGGCCGATTCGCCGTCCCGGGTATCATCCAAATTCCGGCGGGAAGGCTGATGTTCCGGTACCATGCCGGAGGATTGACGGTCAGTGCGTAACGACGCCTCCGTCGTAGGCTTGGTCTATGAAGGGCTTCGCCTTTTCGAGGTCCGCCTGACTGCCGAGCGTGATTTGCACCTCTCCCGTACCCCAGTGTTCGATACCTGTCATGTCGCGCATGAAGCCTTCCTCGAATTTCAACCGCTCGGGGTCGAGGTGCAGATAGAGAAGCAGGTTGTTCTTTTGTCCGACGACCGTGGCAAAGTTTCGGAGTCTGGTATAGCCGACGTAGAGCTTGAGATCCTTCCGTTGCACGTCGTCGCCGAGGGAGCGGATGTATTTGTCGAGCGAGTCGAAAAGTTCGGCGAGCGGAGACGAGAGCGTCGGCAGCCAGCGCGGGCGCGGCTTGGGGTCGCGAGCGGCCTTTTCGGCGGCGGCCTCGACCGAGAGGCCTCCGGACGGTCGAGTTGACGTCCCGGCAACTGCGGGACGGGCACGCGCAGGAACGGACGCGTGGGCACCAACGCTGTTGACGAGTTCAAGGAGCAGCAGGTCCGGCCCAAATCGGCGGTAGCGGATCAGGGAAATATTACGGTTGATCTGTTGGACGGCATGCTCGTCGTACCGGGTGAAATCGGCTGCAATGCAGATCAGTCGCGGTGCAGTCCAATCAATGGCGTCGGCAGGGGATTTGCCGAAACGTTCGAGAACGAGCAGCTTGAACTCAGCCTGATGGTCCAGTAACCAGTCGAGGTAGAAGAGCCCTTGATTGATGACGTTTTCGTTGCTGGACCGCTTGTATTCGAGGATGACAGGGCAGTCGTTCTCGTCGAGACCGAGGGTGTCGATTCGGCCAGCATGGGTCTTGCCGGTGGAGTATTCGCTGGCGAGGAACCGTATGCCGAGTAGGGGGTGGAGATTGGATTCGACGGTATTTTGGAGTGGCCTCTCCAGCGCGGAGGCAGAGCCCTGGATTTCGCAGGCGATGCCTTGGCTGATGCGGAAGAGTTTGATGTCGCTCATGATCAGTTCAGGAGAATGGTCAGCGACGCTGGTCAGATGGAACGGCCGCCCGGTACCGCTGATGGGGATGGTTCGGCTGGTCGGGGATGGTCAACTCCAGCCTGCCAGATTTCAGCATCGGGGTGAGGATCCGATCTTGAACGTACTTGCGCTCACGCCGCAGCAGCCGGGCAAGTTCCTCTGAGCCGGTTGCCCGCCATTCGCACAACCGCCAAACCAGATCCTCCAATTCCACCTGCGGAACCCGTTGCTTGAGGGTCTGGAGGTGGTTGCCGAGGTCCGCCGGCAGATCGGGAGGGAGGTCTTGTCCCGGAATTTGAGCTCCATGTTCGGAGTCCGGCTTCCCGGAGAGTCCGGCGAGGTTCCCAGATAACGCTCCGAGGTTCCCAGATAACGCTCCGAGGTTCCCAGATTGCCTGGCGGGGTTCCCAGATTGCGCCTCCGGCCCGGGCTGCATCGCTGGGACACTTTGCCTGCCCTGCCAGGGTGCGAGCAGTTTCTCGGTCGGAACGTAGTACGTCTGGGCCCCCTTGCCCCTTTGCTGGAGCAGGCCGCTTTGCCGCAGCCGGCGCAATTGCTGGCTGGCGGCGAGGACATCCAGGTGGGTGATGGCCCGAAAGGCTGCGTTGGAGATGGCACCGGCCTCGCGCACGAAGACCAGAGCCCGGGCCTGTTCATTCGTGAGCTCGGCCTCCTGAAAGCCCCGCAGCCACGTCCAGTCCTCCGGGGAAAGGAAGTGATGGAAGAGGAGAGTGACGACGAACTGGTTGCGCTCCCGGTCGGACTCAAAGGTAGGAGGGGTGAGCCCAACTTCATCCATCAACTGACGCATCACCCGGATGCCGCTGCCCTTGGTTTCGGCCAGGTTGGTGTCGTGCAGAATGGCGGCGATGACCGGATTCCGGGTTTCGGAGCCGGGTTCGCCGAGCCGATCCTCGGAAACGAGTGAGTGGCCGGGATTGCGAATCTCCAGCCGGTTGGCGTATCGGATGATCTGAACCGCGCCGTTCACCCGGTAGCTGCGGTGCATGACGGCATTGACCACGGCCTCGCGGATGACACGGTCAGGCACCATGGGGATGTCCTTCCGATGAAGCTGTCCGGGAGGCAGCGAAAACGCCTTGGGCAGATCATCCAGGATGGCTGCCCGGGTGCGCCGGATGAGGGTGATGAGCGGGGCGCGAATTTCGACCGTCTCGAAGCGGTTGGTCGGGTCGGGCACCCATTCACCGCCAGGGACGCGAATGTAGTCCACCCGCATCATGGGAAACCAGCGACGCAACGCCTGGGGGGTGCCAAACAGCAGGAGGCCCGCGGCGGTGGGGCGGAGGATGCCATTGTCGCGGGTCGCGCACCGCAGGGCGTGGAGCAGTTCCTCGTCGTTCCAGCGCAACTCCTCAGCGGCGGGGTTTGCATCGGCCCGCAACCGCCGGTATTCGGCGATGGCCGAAGGGTCCAACGCGGACAGGTCGGCATCGCGCATCAAGGCGCTGTCGAACGATTCACCCCGGCGTTCCTGATAGAAGACGGCCAGATCATCGTCGGTACAGCGGACATCCGAGGAACCGATGCGGCGGAAGGCGCCCCCGGGAAGCGGTCGCGATTGAAAGTAGATGGGTTTCTCGGCGGCTTCCGACTCCGGTACGAAGACCGCCAGCAGCGTCTTGCCATTGACCTGACCGGCCGTGATCTGGACACGCACCGGGCGATTGAAGGCGGTGGCGCACTGGCTCACCAGATCGCGGCTGATCTTGTCCGGATCTTCCAGGCCCAGCGCCAGATACTGGCGGAAGAGGGAGCCCTCATCGGGGGCCGCTCCGAGCACGAGCCACCCGCCCCCGAGTCCGGGCTCGTTGGCGAAGGCACAGACGGTCTCCAGAACGGACTTACCCACCTCGCCGGCTGCCTTCGCCTCGATGCTCGTGTGTTCGTCGAGTTGGTTGAGCTGCTCCAGCAGTTCCCGCGGTGTCATGGCGTCAGCTCCTTGATCGGTTGGCGCTTCAGAATCATGCGGCCTGACCTTCCTGCGGTCCTCCGCGGTAGCTCTCTTGCACTCGCCTCGCACCTTGGGCTGGCCTGCATGGGATCAGTCTCCAACTGGTGGGGTGGTTTCAGGAATCGAATCGTAGATCGCCTTGGACAACACCGTGAATGCAGCGTCCCCGAACTCCTTGTCGTCCATGTACCGCGTCACGATCTTGTCGTTGTCTGCCATGCGCTGGACCATGAGGTCCTCTAGCAATTGTCGTAGGCCGAGCTGGAATTTGTCGAACGGATTGGCCTGGCGGAGTTTGACGACCTGTCCATTGGTGACGGCCTTCTCACGGATCTGCTCGAAGAAGAAGCGGTCCTCGTCGGTGAAGTTTGTTCCGAACCGTTCGTTGAGAACCTTGATAATCTCGGAAAGCGGCACTCGTTCGTCCTTCGCCTTGCCCGTACCGACGTCCGTCGGGCTTTTCACTCCCTCGGGTTCGCCTTCGCGCAGCGTGATCTCTCCGGAATAAATCCGCTGGAGACGATAGTATTGCAGGCCCACTTCGTCTCCCAGCTTCACGCGCTCCGTGTCCCGGTCGAGTGGAAGATGCGGCAGGAGAAACCGACCGAAGCTGTAAAGCATCTCCAACGCGGGATCACCGTAGGGCATGATCTGGCTCATGAAGGAGTAGATGTTGACGTAGCCGTTCAACTTCTCGCGAAACTCACTCCGTTTCGGCTCGTCCATCAACGCCTTGAACCGATCCACCGCCGGCTGCAGGTGGAGCTGCATCCCCGCGTGATCCTGCGCGCTCTGCCGGGCGATAGGTTTGTAGAAGACGCGGGCGAAGGCCTCCACCTCACTCCAGAAATAGACCTGCGCCGCATCCAGCTCATGCTTGAGTTTTTCCAATTGCTGCGGGTCGCTGCCTTCCTGCAGGCTCGTCGCATCGTAGTATGGCTTGAAGGCCTTGTAGATGTCCTCGGCTTCGTTGACGAAATCCAAGACGAACGGGGTTTCCTTGCCGGGAATCTTGCGGTTGAGCCGCGACAGCGTTTGCACGGCCTGCACGCCGTCGAGCCGCTTGTCCACATACATGGCGCAGAGCAACGGTTGGTCGAAGCCGGTCTGGTATTTGTTTGCGACAAGCAACACCTGGTAATCAGGCGACGCGAAGCGCGCGGGAAGCTGCTTCTCGCTGATGGGTTCTCCGGTCACGCAGTCATTGTTCATGCCCGGCTCGGTGTAGTCGATGCCGGTGTCCGGATCTTTGACCGTGCCGCTGAAGGCGACCAGTGGGCGCACGTCGGTGATCCCATTCTCGGCGATGTACCGCTCGAACGCCTGCATGTAGCGCACCGCGTGGAGACGCGAGGACGTGACGACCATCGCCTTGGCACGACCACCCAGATGCCCGCGCACCTTCTGCCGGAAATGTTCCACCATCACCTCGGTCTTCTGCTCGATGTTGTGCGGATGGAGGCTCATGAACTTCGCCAAGGCCCGTGCCGCCTTCTTCTTCGGCAGGTTTGGATCGTCCTCGATGGCCTTCACCAGCCGGTAGTAGGTTGCGTAGGTGGTGTAGTTCTTCACCACATCGAGGATGAACCCTTCCTCAATCGCCTGCCGCATAGAGTAGAGGTGAAACGCCTCTGGCAATCCGCTCGCACCCCTGCGTCCGAACAGCTCCAGCGTCTTGCCCTTGGGTGTGGCGGTGAAGGCGAAGAAACTCAGGTTCGGCTGCTTCCCGCGTGACTGTATCACCTGGTTCAAACGGTCTTCCCAATCCGGTTCTTCCTCCGGGTTCTCCGCCTTGGCTGCTGCGCCGAGGATGGCCTTCAATTCGCGCGCCGTCTCACCGCTCTGGCTGGAGTGCGCTTCATCCACGATGATGGCGTACTTGTGCTTGGCGATTTCCGCCTCCCATTGCGCAGCGTCGGCTTTCTGATCGGCGGTCGCTTCCTCCTGGCTCGCCGCGCCGGCGGCGTGGAGCAGACCGCGTAGGACGAACGGGAATTTCTGCAAGGTGGTGATGACGATCTTCGTGCCGTCGATCAGCGCCGCCGCCAGTTGCTTCGAGTCCTGATCGATCGCCTTCACCACACCCTGCGCGTGTTCGATCTGGTAAATGGCGTCCTGCAACTGGCGGTCGAGCACCTGCCGGTCGGTGATGACCACCACGCAGTCGAAGACCTTCACGTCCTTCGCGTCGTGCAGACTCGCGAGCCGGTGCGACAGCCACGAAATGCTGTTGGTCTTCCCACTCCCGGCAGAGTGCTGGATGAGGTAGGTGCCACCCGGCCCCTCTCCACCCGCCGTCGCGACCAGTTTCCGCACCGAGTCGAGCTGATGGTAGCGCGGAAAGACCATCGTCTCTCTCTTGACGATTCGCGCGCCGTTGTCCCCCGCCCGCCGTAGCCCATCGGGCGAAGGTGGGTCCACCTTCTCCTCCTTCGTTTCGAGGAACGCGAAGTGACCCAGAATATCGAGGAAGCTGTCGCGTTCGAGGACCTCCTCCCAGAAGTAGCCGGTCCGATAGCCGGACTCGTGCTGCGGGTTTCCCGCCCCACAAACGATCTTTCCCGGATGACTGCCCCGGTTGAATGGCAGGAATTGGGTCCTCTCACCCGCCAGCCGAGTGGTCATGTAGACCTCGTCCGGGTCGGCCGCGAAATGGACCAAGGCCCGCTTCTTGAACTCAAACAACGGTGCCCGTGGATCCCGATCCTCCTTGAATTGCCGTACGGCGTGCCGCCAGTTCTGGCCGGTGCCGGGATTCTTCAGCTCGACGGTCGCCACCGGCAGTCCGTTGACCGCCAGCACCATGTCCAGCGTGCGGCTGTCGCCCGGATGGCAGGGGACCTGTCGCGTCGCGGTCAGTCGGTTCTTGTTGAACAAGTCCAGCACGTCAAAATTCGCACCATGGGCAGGCTTGAAGTAGGCGAGCCGAAAGGTCCTGCCGTAGAACTTGAACCCGTGCCGCAGGACGTGGAGCGAACCCTTGGCGTCCAGCTCCTTGACCAGCGAATTGAGGAGCAGCGCCTCCAACCCCGCCGCGTGCAGGGTCCGCATCTCCGCCCAGAGCTTCGGCTGCGTCTCCACGATGAAGGCGAACACCTGGGCAGGGAACAACGCCCGGTCCTTGTCCCAATCTGCGTTGGTGCCGGACTTCCAGCCACCGCGCGTCAGCAGGATTTCCTCCACGTAGGCCTCGAAGGCTCGCTCGGTCGTTGGGGACATGGGTTCAGGGGGCTGTCAAATAGGCCGGACAGGATCTTCAATGCGCAACTCGTTGGAAATCAATCCTCCGACCCTGGGATGTAGCGTCGAACGCCCGCTTCCGAAGGCTGCCCATCAAATAGCCATCAAATAAGAATTTCATGTGCGTTCAGGCCCAGAAGGGCAGGTATTTCGCGTATTTCTTGCCTTGCTCCGGGTCGTAGGGCTTCACCCGCCCGTCTTCGAGAGCGTCGCGGATGATCCGAGAGGCAATGGCGCTGTTCTTCTCCTCGATGCCGAAGCGCTCCCGCAGGCTGGAGTTCGTCATGGGATCGCGCTCCACGTAGCGAAGGCAGGCGTGGAGATAGCAGGCCCGCACCCGGTCGGCCCTGTCCATCGCGTTCAGCGCCTTGTGGGCGAAGAGCACCGCCCGGGTGCTGCCCTCCGGTGTCTCGAAAATCGGCGCGGGCAGTTGGTAGAACTCGGTCTGGAAAACCACCTTGTCCACGCCGCTGCCCCGTTCCTCGCAAATTCCTGCCCGGCGCATCAACGACGCCAGCGCCTCATTGCGCGAACGCGGTGGCGTGTCCAGAAACCGCTCCGTCTTCACCAACGGCAATCCCGGATTCGTGATCTCCATGCGGTCGGCGAAGATCTCCACCATCGGCCCGCTGCCGGTGACGGAGAAATCCTGGTGGATCAGCGCGTTCGCCACCAATTCGCGAATCGCCGGCTCGGGATACATCGGCACGTCCTTGCGGAGCGCTTTCCCGACGACCTCGTTACGCGGCAGCAGTGCATTCACGAACTCAATCAATCCTTCAAAACCGGAGGCGTAGCCTTTCCGCCCGTCCTGCTCGCGGATGGTTCTCAAGCGCCCATTGCCTTCATACACGATCACACGCACGGCTTTCCGGCTCAGTCCTTTGAACGCATCCAAATTCTTGGCGAAGAGGATCGCCCCCAGATTGGTGATGTCCCAGCCGCCGGCTTGGTTCGCCACGATCAATCGGTCCTCCACCAGCCGCGTCAGAATCTTGTCCCGGTCGGCTGGCAACGGCTGCGACAGCAAATCGAAATAGGCTGGGTAATCCATCAAAGTGAGAACCTGCGCCGTATCCACCCGCTCCATCGCTTTCAATTCCTCGAATGGCGTGGCCTCGAATATCCGCCACAGCTCCCGTTCAAGATCGGGATAGTCCTTCAGCTTCTGGCGATAGGACCCGACCCGGATGAACTCCATGCCCGTAAACTGGGTCGGTTTGCCAGTCGCGCGCGGAATCTCCAACAGAACGAGCGGTTTTCCATCAAACTCGAACTCGTAGAAACGAAAGTGCAGACGCGGACTCAGCAAGCGGAGCAGCCAGTTCTCCAAGTCCTCGTTGCCCTTTTTGGCCTGCCTTGGCTTGAACGCCGTGCCGGTGACCTCATGCGTCCCGTCCTTGATGCCCCACACCAAGTAGGCGTTGGCCTTGCCGTTCAAGGCGGCGGTATTGCTCAGCGCCGAGAGATACTCTCCGATGTCCTCCGGATTAGTCACGTTCTCTTTGAACTCCAACCAGCCTGTCTCTGCGGGCAGCTTACGCAGCTCGTTCACCAACCCTACGAGATAGTCCTGTGATTTGTCCGTGCTCACGTCAACGAATGGGATTGGTCAGCATTTCCCGTCGATTTCAAACACTCGGTATTTGAGCCACTTCGCGATCCCGTCGAGGTCCGGGAAAAGTTGCTTGTCGAAGACGCCGTATTGGTCGAGGCGGCGGCGGATGTCGTCGTGGGCTTCGTGTTTGATTACGATTTCCAGATAGTCCCTTTCTTCCAATGACTGCATCGGCTGGTGGCAGGCCATCAGCACGCCGTCTTGTGCGCGGATGCGCGGAGAAACGTGCGGCGGGTCGTAGATGACGTTCTCGCCAATGCTGAAGGGCGAAACCCTGGAATACTCCGCCGCAGGCTGCTTCGCCATTTCGGTTGGTGGCCCGGCGAGCCCGACCTTGCCGGTCTCAATAGAGACAGTCACCGGTCCGTCTGTCCCCTCGTCCTCTACGCCGAAGTCTTCATAGCTGGACGGGGGCGTTGCGCGAGTTGTCGCGGAGTCGCCGACCGGCTTAATAACGTCCTCGGTCGGGCGTTGGAGTTCGCTGAATCGCACAGGCTCGCTCGTCAACACATAGACGGCGCTGTTCAGGGGTTTGTCGTTATCGTCGAGCTTCGTTTCGCGGGCGGCGAAATAGAGTGCTACCAATGGGTTGGTTGTCCAGTCCATAAAGCGCGTGGGAAGGCCGTGATGCTGGGCGATGGCCAACGCCTCCCAGTCATTTCGCGGCAGGTGATGAACGTACGTCAGCAGATGGTTGGTGAAGACGCTGAGAACTTCGCGCTCGGTTTCGTCGCGCTGGAAGAGTGTGAGCGATTCGAGCTTTTTGTAGCGCCCGATGGACGGCTTCAACTCGTAGCCCGCGCCAACGAGCTTGCTCTGCCCGCGGAAATAGATGCGGCCTTTTGGCAATTCGTTGCGCACCGTGTTCAGATACTCCTTAAAGTCGTCTATCTCGAAGGGCGTGCTCATTGTGCTTGCATCACTGCGCGGCGGCAGCAATCTGATTGGGTTCGAGGTCGAAGCCTGCTTCCTTCAACCGCTGGCAGAGCTTCGGGATGATTTCCTTCACGTGGTCGTTGTAGGCGAGGTGGATGATTCCCTGGAGGTCGGACGGCATTTCCAGATGGCCTTTGACGATGATTGCCATCCGTGCCCGAGTCAGCGAGGCCAGCAACATTCCGCCTTCAAGGATGACGTTCTGCCGGGCGCGCGGTTCGACTTTCTTGTCGCCGTCCTTCTTGGCATAACCGAAATCGTCCGGGGTCATCAGCACGATGCCAAAGTCAGAAGTGTAATCCCGCCCTATCTTACCCTCCAGGGCTTCGATAATGGTCTTCCCTCCACCGCTGCTGTTCATCAAGATGAACGGCTTCAGGCCGAGACGGTGCAAAGCGAGTTCGAGTTGGTCGCGGGCATCGGAGTCATGCCCATGAACGATGAAAATGTGTTTGGGCTTCCTCGCCGCGGATTGCGTGGACGTAACGGCCCCGGCGGCGTGGCCTTCCGCCGGGGCAGCCAAGGCCGTTTCCAGCCTCGCCTTTGCGTTGGCTTCGCCTTGCGGGGAAATAGTGCCGGTGGATGGCCACCAATTGAGGACACCGCCATCCTTGCTGCGGAATGAATGCCTTCCGTGGCCGTCATCGTCCCACTCGCCAAGGATTCCAGCGGCTCGAATGAGAGATTGGAGCTCTTCGACAGTTCCTCGGAATTTCTTAGCCATGTGTCTCCTTTCTGACGTCAATCTTGCCGGTGACGGCGGCGGTGATGAGGGCGGTGCGGTACTCCTGCAACCGCTCCACCGCCTCCTCCACCTTCCCCACCAGCGCGTCCAGCTTCGCCGTTTCCTCGTCCAGATACGCGGCGATGGCGGCTTGTTCGGGGAGGGGTGGGCGTGGAAACGCTGCGGGATAGATGTGCTTGTTGTTGATCTGCGGAACGGTCGAAACATCGGCAAGGTCATTCAGCCGTCGTGCAATCAAACAATACGCGACGAACTTTACCGCGAATGATGAGTTGATCTGCCAACCCATTAGGTTCGGGTCAAACAATAATGGCTTCTCAGCGATTGCGACTTTGTTCGTGAAGATCGCCGCACCACGTTTTGGGAACAGCAAGAGTGCGCCTTTCCGAGCGCGACAGCCCCGAGCGCGCGCTTTGGTTGAAACCAACTTCAGCGAACCATTAATTTGGTTGAGGTCATCAACCTTCGCGAAAGGAAGATCCCCTTCCTGCGCACTATCGTCCTCAATCAGCTCTTCCTCCGTCGGTGCGACGCTGCCAAAAAGGACTCCGACGTAGCGCCCTTTTTTGACTTCCCAATGTTCTGGGATATTGCCCAGCCATTCAGCCCCGGAGGGTTTGAGAGGTGGGCTGGCGGGGAGGCCCGCCTTGGCGGCGGCTTCGGCGGGTAAACCTCGGGTGACGGTGCGGGAGATGAGCGCGGTGCGCTTCTCCTTCAGCCGCTCGATCAACTCCCGCTTCTTCGCCACCAACCGATCCATCCGCCCCGTCTCCCGGTCCAAAAACGCCGCGATGGCCCGTTGGTCCTCCAGCGTGGGCCACGCATTCCAAAACTTGTAGATGTCGGCAGGGTTTGCCCGTTGGTGACTGCGTGTGACCGATTGAACCTTGGAGTCGAGGCTCTGCCGGAAAAGCTCGGAGCGCGTCAGGTATTCGAGGAAAGCCAACTCGCACTTGTCCGCATTCAACGCGACGAACTCGGTCGAACAGAGCGTCAAGATGGCTTGGGGCTTGGCCAGGCAGATGGTCGCCTTACGGGGGTTCAACTTGGAAACGAGAACCACCGGCTTCTTGACGACCTGCTTGGCGCTGGCGATTGACTCGCCGTTTTCGACTTGGCCCGTGCCGGTTTCTTGCACGACGGGAATCGAGTAGTGAAAGACATCACGGTCCGCAAACGCTTCGGGGGAGAGTTGGCTTCGATCGGCGGAAACAATCGCGTCTGACCGCTTCACCTCCCAATGCTCCGGCACGTCGCCGAGCCATTTGACGCCACTGGGCTTGGTGCGCGGGTAGGCCGGGAGCTTCACGCCGTGACCTCCTTGAGCATTCTCAGGATCTCGCCTTCGAGGCGCTTGATGTCGGTCTCGATGACTTCCAGTGGGCGCGGTGGTTCGTAGCGATAGAAGTGGCGGTTGAGCGGGATTTCGTAGCCGACCTTGGTCTTGGTGGTGTCAATCCACGCATCGGGGACGTGGGGCAGCACCTCGCGTTTGAAGTAGGCCTCGATGCTTTCCTTGAGCGGCACGGTCTCGGTGTCGCGCAGGTCGGCGTCGGGCTCGGGCTGGCCGTCGCGGTCGCGGCAGATTTCGGCGGTCTCGTCGCGTTCGCCGAGGGCGGCGAGCACGGCCTTGAGTTCCGGGGCGCTCAGCCGCACGTCGCGCTCGCGGTCGAGTGGGCGGAGTTCGGTGAGGAAGGCCTTGCGGTCTTTGAAGAGCTTTCCCTTGGTGGCCTGGCCGAAGGCGCGGAGCAGGTCGCGGATTTGCTCCTGCCGCTGCTGGCCGGCCTCGATTTCCTGCTGGCGGACGGCGGGGTCTTTCTTGGCGCTAGTGGCGAGGTTCTTGAAGCCGCTCTCGTCGTCGAGCCGGGCGATCCGTTCGGCGCTGGCCTGGAAGTTCAGCCGCAGCGGGCGCTCGACGGTGATCTTGTGGTAGCCGAAGTCTTCGTTGTCGAAAATCTTGCTGACGACGCGCTGGCGCTGGACGGACTGGTGGGTGATGGGGTCTTCTTCGGTGAAGGTGCGCGTCTCACCGTCCTGGAAGCGCCCGACGATTTGGGTGAGTTCGCCGATGTGGTCGGGGTCTTTCTCCTTGTCGGCGGGGTCGCCGATGCGGCGGCGTTTGTTGCCGAGGCTTTTCTCCATCGGCACCCAGAACTGGCGGGCATCGATAAGCTGCACCTTGCCCTTGCGGGGCTTTTCCTTCCGGTTGGTCAGTACCCAGAGGTAGGTGGAGATGCCGGTGTTGTAGAAGAGTTGCTCGGGTAGCGCGACGATGGCTTCCAGCCAGTCGTTCTCGATGATCCAGCGGCGGATCTCGCTCTCGCCGCTGCCGGCGTCGCCGGTGAAGAGGGGCGAGCCATTGAAGACGATGGCGAGGCGGCTGCCCTCCTTCGCCAAGGCTTCGGCGGGCAAGCCGCCCGGAACTACGGGCCGCATCTTGGCCAGCATGTGCTGGAGGAAGAGCAGCGCACCATCATTCACGCGAGGCGTGCCCGCGCCGAAACGTCCGCTGAAGCCGAGGGTGTCGTGCTCGTGCTCGATGTATTTCTGCTGCTGCTTCCACTCCACACCGAAGGGCGGATTGGCGAGCATGTAGTCGAAGGTCCACTTCTTGCCGTCAGCAGCGCGGTCGAAGCCGTCCTTGGTGAAGGTGTCGCCGAGGATGATGGCGTCGGCGTCCTCGCCCTTGATGAGCATGTCGGACTTGCAGACAGCCCAGGCTTCGTCGTTCCAGTCCTGGCCGAAGAGCTTGGGCTGGGCGTCGGCGTTGAGGTCGCGGATGTATTTCTCGGCGACGGACAACATGCCGCCGGTGCCGCAGGCGGGGTCGTAGATGGTTTTGACGACATGGCTGCGGGCGAGGTCTTTCTCCGGCGAGAGGAGGAGATTGACCATGAGCTTGATCACCTCGCGCGGTGTGAAGTGTTCCCCGGCTTCCTCGTTGGACTGCTCCGCGCCGATCCGGATGAGTTCCTCGAAGACGTAGCCCATCTGGACGTTGTCCACGCGGTCGGGTGAGAGATCTATGGCGGCGAACGGCTTGATGACCAGATAGAGCAGGTCCTTCTCGGCCATCTTGGCGATCTGAACGTCGAAGCCGAAGCGCTCCATGATGGAGCGGACGTTTGAGGAGAAGCCGTTGATGTAGCTGTTGAGATTCGGTGCGAGCTGGTTGGGGTCGTCGAGCAAGCCATTGAGGCCGCTACCGTCAGCGGGCTTGGCGATGGTGAACTTGGAGAGGTTGAAGAACGGGACGCCGGTGATCTGCGAGAGCCGGTGGCGAATAATGTTTTCGCCCTTGGCCTTGATGGCGGAGTGCTCTTTCAGAACGTCGGCCTTCGTCGGCGCGAGGATGCAATCGAACCGGCGCAGAACGGTGAGTGGCAGGATGACTTTGCGGTATTCGTTCCGTTTGTAGGGGCCACGGAGCAGATTGCAGATGCTCCAGATGAAGCTGGCGAGTTGAGAATGGGTTTCAGCCGGCATGATCAGAATGGGAGGTGTGGCGCCCGTGGCAGGGCTTGATGACATGAGTTCTTAGCTTCGGCTTCCCCCAGGCCTCCTTGGGACGGGGCAGCGGTCGGACCGCTTCAACCCGTTGCGATGGAGACGGCTGAAAGCTGCGGGAGTTTTGGCCTTGGGCGTGAGGCTTGGGAAGCGCGAACCGTCGGATTGGGGGTCGCATTGGAGTGCGACGGCGGCTTGTCATGCCGTAGCCGGACGAAGGCAGGAGCAACGCGGAGACGCCGCTTTGCCGCGGCGTGCAGGTTGCCAACCGGGCGTTCATGCGTCCGCCGGGCGCGAAGCTCGCGGGCGACGCCAAATCGGTGTCGAGCCACCGCAGTCCCAAGACGCTCCGCGTAGTTCAGGGACAGGGGAGCGTTGGTGCCGACTCCAAGACCGGAACTCGTGGTGAAGAGGGCTTCGGTCCAAACGTCATGCACGACGGGGAAAGGCTGCATTCCATCAAGAGTTACGAGGCCTCCGGTTGGGGCGGGTTGAAATCTGGCACCACTGAAAGGGGGGAATCGCTTTGCTTTCCCGGATGGGTGGGGGCGGTGCCGTTTCGGCTCTGCTGGGATCGGTCGCGCCGCGAATCTTCTTCCTCAAGGGCTGCCCGAGTCGGTCGGCGGGGGCAGCGGGAGTGTCCATGCGTAGATCGTGGCGCGCCCTGGGATTCCCTTGGCCCGTCGCGTTCCCAAAGTTTCGATCCTGAGGACTCCAAGTTCGCAAAGTTCCATCAGCACCCGGTGAGCCTGCCGGGGGTTCACCCCCAGCCGGTGCGCCAAGTCTCCCGCACTCATGAAGAACTCTCCCGGCTTGAAGCTGGCTTGAGCGGCCAGATCGCGGCAAATCCGATACGAGGCTTGTGTCCGCGGGTTCATTTCCAGGTACAGTGCGCGTTCCGCCTCGGGCAGCTCGCTGAGGAAGGTGGTCCTGACCCCGGCCAGCATGGCCTCGGCTTCCTGGAGATGCTCCGCCTCGGTCGCACGAAACATCGGGTGGTGGCGCTGCCAGAAGTGGCGCATGAGCGCAATGAGGACAACTTCGGCCACGGCCCGGTAGAGAAACGGCACTGCCTGCACGATGACTGCATTTCGGTTGTGGGGTTGGACGTCGTGGTGACGCTTGATGTAGCGGTCGTAGAGGATGGCCAGTCCCGGACGTTCGGCTTCGAGTTGGGCGGCCGCCACTCGGAGGCACCGGGCGTGCGCCAGAATTTGTTCGGGGGTAACCGCGTGAGGGGACTGACAGGGGGCGGCGTTCGCTGGGTCCGGAGAAGGTTCGAGCGAATGCATTGAGGGGCTGTCATGCAGAGGTGCAGAAGTGCAGAAACCCAGAGACGCAGACGATTCAGACGAAGGTTGGGGGGGTGTTGTGGGTGGGCATTCTCGGGCTCTCCTCGCTGATTTGGAGGGGCTTCCGGCTCTAAATCCCTCTGGCCAAACCAGATCCTCAAATCTCATTTCCAAGGGCGGGTGCGCGTTCATGGAGTAGCGCTTACCCGAGGGGTGGAGTCCCCACACCACGGTGTAGGCCCCATTCCCACGTACTTCGCCAGCCGGCGCTCCCCGCCAGGTGATTCGGGAAAGGCTCGGGCATGGGCCAACGAATCGGATCCAGAGATTGGCGCCCCGAGCGCCCCGGGTGGTCATTGTTGCCCGCAACCTGAGGTGCTTCTTGAGGAACTCCTCCAAGGCCTCATCGGAATCGAAGTCCAGGGAGCACAGGCCGTGGGACGCAGCGCCTGCGACAATAGCGATGCTGGGGCATGAATCGCCAAAGCGGTTGAGGACGTCGTCGCGTTGGCAGGCCTCCTGGGTCATCCGCTGCCATGCGCGAATGCCGGGCGTCTTGTCAGGGCGAACGGGGATCACTGTCGCGTTGCAGGTCACCACCAGCATCAATGCGACGCTCCGGATTTCCTCGGGGCGGGGATTGCGTGTGCGTGTGCTCATGGTCTCTCCTCAACGGGGGTTGGCGCCAACCTGGAACCGCTCTCGGAGGTGTGCGATGACGTCCTGGCGGTGGAATCGGACGATTTTTCGGCCAATCTTGAGGTAGGGCACCTTCCGGGCCGCCATGAGGCCGTCCAGGGTGCGGATGCTGATGCCCAGGAGGCGGGCGGTGGCGGGTTTGTCGAGTAGTTCGGAGTCCGGCGGTGGTGCGCCTACGGGCGCCGTGTCGGGGCTGTTTGCCTGCATATCGGTTCCTTTCGGGTGCCGATATGCGCTGAATCCCCGTCACTCTTCCTTGGGTTTTCTTTGGGACCGTTCGCCACCCAAAAGCCCGCGATGCGGAGTTTTCCTGCTTAACTCCTTGGCGTCGAAGGTTGGATAGGTTGCCGCCGACAGGTCGTCCAAGAACCGCACCCAATCTTCAAGGTGACGATTTCGCTGCCGATCCTCGGTCGCGGCCCGAGAAACTGCCGTTTCGACGTCGCGGTGCTCAGCGGCCTCGGCGTCGGTCGCGTTGCTCGGTAGCGGCCGGAGCCCATCCCCCTTGAGCCATCGCCAGATGTGCTCCTTGGGAAGTCCTGAATCCCTCAAATCGGCCACCCGGACGCGGGATCGAAAGAACTGTCCCATCGCCTTCCCCAGGTCGGCTGCCCCCCGTTCGCGGAACGGCTCGACGGCCAGGCAGGTTTCCCAGGCGCGTCGGGTGCCCAACAGTTCATGGACCTTCGGCAGGCCATTCTTGATCTCGGACTCCAGGTTTCGGAGCACCAGACGAGCGGCTTGCTGGGAAAGCAACGGAGGCAGCTCGACCAGAACCCGGTGCTGGGTGAAGTCGAATCGGATCAGGCCGGCTTCCTCCGCCTCGGAAAGGTGCAACCCAAACCTCCGGTACCGGCGTAACCGACCACCGCCAGCGGTGGGGATGGCGGGAGCTGTCGTCCCGGGGAGCCCTTGTCGCTCCCGGTCGAGGTCACCCAGCAGGGCCTGAATGTAGCGGTTGGCTTCACGGATCTCCTGACGGGCACGGGCAACGATTTCCGAGGGTCTCCAACCGCGATGGAAGTCGGTATGCCTGGCCCTCTGGCCTATCCCCGAGCAACGACGCCAGATGGACTCCCAATCCCTGCGGAATCCTGGCGGCGCATCGAGCCACGCCGAATCCACGGTGAAGGTGTGCCTGGCAAACCAGTCGGCCCATTCGGTGATGTAGTCGAAGGAGCAGGAGTTCTCTCTCGACCCATGAATGAGCCACCGAACGACCTCAGGCCCCCATCGCATTAGCCGACCGGATTGGTTGGCCTGGGAATCGGGACTTCCAAATGGGCCGGGCTTCTCGTTGAACCATTTCCAGGACTCGTGGTTTGTATCTGGTGTAACTCCAAATCCCAAACGGATGGTTCGCCACAAGATCACTCCCCGACTCTGCGCTTTCTGGTCGTCCTTGGGCACCTGGTCCCTCTCCGTGAAGAGCGGCTGCGGCACCAGCCATTGAAAAGCAAGATGGGCGAACTCGTTCCTGGCCTGCACCTCACGGAGGAACTTCGATGCGCCATTCAAGGCCCGCAGGCGAGTTCTGCGGACTGGTGATTTGGTGTCCTTACGGAACCGGGTCAGCCGCTCGACGTCCTCGCGAAATCGTGGATTCCGGCGCAGGAGTTCCCACAGCTTGGCTGCCGGGCTGTCCGGCATGTAGGGCGTCTCGGCTGTCATCGGGGCGCGTTGGCCTTCGCCCGCCGTCAATCGGCGATTGGATGGGCCATGACCAAGACGGGTGCGATGTGCCCCGCATTTGGTGTCGTCACGGCGAACCACGCGCGTCCCTCGGCCTCGGTGACGAGGCTCTTGTAGTGCTGGTGGATGATCGCCGGGCTGTTGCCCATCTCGGCGGCCACCCGGGCGAAGTCGGCGGTGACTGCGAGACGGTAGGAGCCAAAGGAGTGACGCAGGGCGTTGCGCTTCCAGGTGACTTTGGCGCGGCTGGCCAGCCGATACCACCGGTTGATGAGTGCCTCGCCGACACCGCGCGCCTCACCCTCGGCGGGGCTGACGGGTCCAAACTCCCGGGCTGACGGCGCGAGCCATGACGCCAGCGCGTCGCAGATCGGGACCACCCGGCGACTCGCGGTCTTCGCGATGCGGTCGCCGACCACGATGACCCGTTCGGTGAGCTTCACGTCCCGCCAGTCCAGCCGGCTGATTTCGGCCACCCGCAGGCCGGCGAGCCCGGCGATGGCGAGCGCCGGGCGCAGGTCCTCGTCAGCCGCCAGCAGAAGCCGGGAAAACTCCGCCGCAGTGTAAACCTCGACCTGTCCGGACAGGAACTTCGGTTTGGGAACCTCGGCGATTTCCTCGGCATGGTCGCGGCTGACGTAGCGCTGCATCCGGGCGAAGTTGAACAGACTGACAATCAGCGCGCGGTGGTTGGCCCGGGTGCGGTTGGACGCGGGCTTCCCGGTCATGACGTTGGTGAGCGCCTTGAGGTAGTCGTTCACCAGCGCGGGCGTCAGGGAGGTGATCGGCACCTGGAAGGCCTCGCCAAACCGGCCCAGACGAACGCGGAGATCCCGCTCGTGGATGTCGCTGACGCCCGCAGACAGCCGGTCGGAGATGTACTCCTCGACGACCTCGGGCACCAGCTTCCGGGCGCCGGCGGATGGATGACGGGCGGCAAAGTAGCGCACGGCCTCGATCAGCGTGGTGCCCTCGGGCAGTTCCCTCAACGCCTCGGCATAGGCGCGGGCGGCGAGGTGAACCTCGGTGCCGAGCGGGCGGAGCACCTGCTGGGCTTCTCCGAAGCGGGCGAAGTCCTCGTTGGTGATGGTGGCAGCGCTGGCCTGGCCGTTGGCAATCAGCCGGCACTTCTCTTCGGCGTGGTCCCTGGCCTCCTTGAGGCTGGCGAACCGCTTCACGGCCTGGCGCCCGGCCACGGGGTCGGGCCACTTGCACAGGAAGCTGGGATAGACCTTGCCGCCGGTCCGGACCGGATTGGTGTAGATGCGCGCCTCGATGCCGGCAACTCGAACGAGCACGGGCTTGAACTTCGGAGCGGCGGTCCGGGCGGAACTCTCGGCGTGACGGGAGCGAGCTTTCACGCTGGCGACGGTAATCAAACCGTAATCAATTCGCCAGCCGCTCTTGTAAGTCGTTGATAGCGTTGGTGCCGGTGGAGGGACTCGAACCCCCACGCCCTTGCGGGCAACAGATTTTGAGTCTATCGCGTCTGCCATTTCGCCACACCGGCACAGGTCGTGGATTCCAGCGGAAACGCGGGCGTTGGTATGGGCCACGTACGCAAAGATTCAAGGAGCAAGTGAGGAAGAAGTCTTTCGTTCGTGGTTCGTGGTTCGTGGTTCGTGGTTCGTAGTGGGGCGGCGAGCGGTCATGGGGCGCGGGGACTGCGGGTGAGACGCAGGACGGTGTAGGCGACCAGGCCGGCGACGAGGATGAGGATCAGGGCCAGGAGGAAGGCGTAGCGAATTACGCTCCGGAGGTCCGCAGCGGCCTGATCGCCGAGTCCGGAGAGCGCCGGGGTGACGCGATCCAGGGAGCCCAAGGCGGTGTTGAGTTCCCGGGCGGCAGCGCCGATCTGGGCGGCGGCGGCGCCATACTCGCGCACGTCGAAGGGATGGTCGGCGGTGCCCGCGCCCACGCCTGTGACCGCGCCCGCCGCCGGGGCATTGGTGTCGGGCGCAGAGACGCTCTGGACGAAGCGATCGAGGGACCCAATGGCGGCGTCAATGGCCCGGGCAGCTTGTGTGCCGGCTTCCAGTGTCTGCTGCGCCGGGGGCAGCAGGTCTCGGAGCCGGGATTCCTGCGCGTTGAGCGCCGCCACCAGCTCGGCCCGCTCCCGGGCCAACCCCTCGAAGAACTGGTTCAGCGCCCCCTCCCGTTCGGTGTGAATCACCGCAGGAAGGCGGCCCGCGGTTTCGGCAAAGGATTGTGCGGATGTTGTCAGAGTCTTCAGATCCCCGAGCACCTCGCGGGCTTCCGGTTCGGCAGCGAGTTGATACGTGGTCAACTCCACCTGCCAGGCCAGCAGCATGGGCATGCGTTGCGCGTAGTAGAGGCCGCGCTGCGCCAGCAGCCGGGTCTGCTCCACCGCCTGGGTGGCGGGATCGAGTCCGGCGAGCGGATCGAGATACAGCAGGCTCAGGAGGCTGGCGCTATGGCGGGTGGCCGCACCGGCGGGCCCGGTATCGAGGGTCTCGACCAACTCCGGTAGGCGCACCGTCGCCAGGAACCGCTGGTCCGGGAATCGCTGGCGGTAGGCGTCAATCAATTCGTGCAGCGTCTGGATCTGTTCTGCGCTGAGGAAGGGGTCGAGGGTCTTCCAGGCTTCCACTTCGAGGTCCGTGTGGACCTTCAGGAGCGGCCGCGCCGCTTCGCCGAACGTGCCGCCGACCCAGGCGTGCTCCACGATCTGGCGGGAGAGCGTGGCGAGCACGGCCATGTCCACGGCGTTGAGCAGGGGATTGTCGCCGGTCGCGTTGATGTAGGCAGAGGTAGCCTCGATGAGCTTCCACTGCTGGGCGGCGAGGCGGCCGGCCGGGGTGTTCACGCGGGCGCGGAAGGTGTCCGCCGCCGCGGCCACTGAGGCCACGTAGAGATCGGCGTCCCGCATCACCTCCGCCTGCAGCAGGGTCATGGCGTTGGTGGCGGATCCCGCTCCCGGCTTCTTGAGGAGCGTTTGCAGGAAGGTCTGGGTCTGCGCTTCCTCCCGCTGCACCAGGCGACAGCCCGCGCCCAGCGGCAGGAGAATCGCCACCGCCGCGAGAAGCAGTCCGCGCCGCGCAATCGCCATCGTCCGGTGCCGGCGACCGCACGGTCCAGGAACCAATGCCATGCCCGAGCCTACCAAGGGGCCCGGGCGCGTTCCATCACGACCCGCTGCGCTGGTGGCGAGGGGGCGTGAGCCTCACGCAAAGGACGCAAGGGTCGCAGAGGAGAAGAGCCGTGAGGATGTGTTTGGTGCGGGGCCATTCGCGCCTATTCCGTTCCTTGGTAGGGGCGCGTTCCACCCGCGGCCGCATTGAGATCCGCTGCGTTCCAGCATGAACGACGGGGATCGCGGGAAGCTCCCACGCACCAGAGGCTTCCCGCGTTCCCCTCTGCCACTCCACACGCGCAACGGGGGGAGTTACGGACGTGCAGGAGCCCGTCCCTACCAAGGAGGGATAGGGCTCCGGGGCTGGGCCCTCCATGTTTTGATTTGGCGTTTGCGAGGACCGTGGTCCCATCCGGCATGCGTTTCGCCATCTGCAACGAGATCTTCAAGGATTGGGACTGGGACCGCACCTGTCGCTATGTTCGCGACGCCGGCTACGAGGCGCTGGAGATTGCGCCGTTTACCTTCGGACCGCTGGTCACCGGGATTGATCCGGACCGGCGGCGGGAGATCCGCCGTACCGCCGAGTCGGCCGGCGTGGCGATCTCCGGGATCCACTGGGTGCTGGCCTATACCGAGGGATTCCACGTGAACCATCCCGATCCCGTCGTCCGGGATCGCACTTCGGAGTATCTCGCCGCCTCGGTGGATTTCTGCGCGGACCTCGGAGGGGAATTCCTGATCTTCGGATCGCCCCAGCGGCGCGATGTCCTGGATGGCGTGCCCCCCGCGCAGGCCGTTGCCTGGACCCGCCAGACGTTCGCACGGGCCATTCACCTCGCGGAACAGCGCGGCGTGGTGATCTGCATGGAACCGCTGGCCCCCACCGAGACGAATTTCCTGAACACAGCGGACGACGCTTGGGCGCTGGTCGAAGCGGTGGCGTCCCCCGCCTTCCGGATCATGCTCGATGTGAAGGCGATGGCTTCCGAGGGGCGCCCCGTTGCGGATACCATCCGGTCCCAACACGGGCGCTTCGCCTACTTCCACGCCAACGATGTGAATCTCAAGGGGCCCGGATTCGGCGAGGTGGATTTCGTTCCCATCGCCGCCGCGCTTCGGGACACGGGGTACGACGGCACGGTCTCCGTGGAAGTATTCAAGTTCGACGAGGGTCCCGAAGCCATTGCGACCCGCAGCCGGGAGTATCTGCGGCGGACTTTCGGCTGTTGAAACCGCGGCAAACCGAGCCCCCCGCGGCATCCGAAACAACCCATGCCCATGCCACCGGATTCCGATGCGGCCGGAAGGGGCCAGACCTGGGACGAGGCGCTGGCCTATTTGAATTCGCTGCGCCAGTTCGGCTTTCAGCCCGGACTCGAGACTACCCGGCGTCTATGCGCCGCCGTCGGGAACCCGGAGTCGCGGCTCCGTTTCATTCATGTCGCCGGCACCAACGGCAAGGGATCCGTCTGCGCTTTCCTGGAGAGCGTGTACCGGACGGCGGGACTGAAGGTCGGCCTTTACACCTCGCCGCATCTGGTGCGCTTCAACGAACGCATCCAGGTGAACCGCGTGCCGGTATCCGAGGACACCCTGGCCCGCGGCGTCGCCGAATTGCGGGCGCGGGCCGCGGCGATACCCAGGCTGGAGCCGACGTTCTTCGAGTTCACCACGGTGCTGGCGCTGCGCTGCTTCGCGGAGGCCGGGGTGGACTTGGTCGTGTGGGAGACCGGACTGGGCGGGCGTTTCGACGCCACCAACGTGGTCACGCCGCTGGCCAGCGTGATCACCAATGTCGGGCTCGATCATCAGCAGGTGCTCGGGCTGACCCTCGCCCACATCGCCGCCGAGAAGGCGGGCATCATCAAGCCGGGCGTGCCGGTGCTGACTGGCACCGAGGATCCCGACGTCCGGGCCATCCTGGAGTTCAAGGCCCGCGAGTTGGACGCTCCCTGCCTGACCGTCGGCGCGCCGCAAGTCGCCCAACTCACCCAGCCGCTGGGCCTGCGCGGAGCGCACCAGCGCGCCAACGCCGCCCTGGCGGCCGCGACGGTCCGCCTGCTGCGGGCGCTGCTGCCGGTCTCGGACGACCACCTGCGCGCGGGCCTCGCCGCCACTCAATGGCCTGGGCGACTCCAGGAGTTGCGGCGGGATGCGCAGCGCTTCGTGCTCGACGGCGCCCACAATCTTCCGGGAGCGAAGGCCCTCAAGGCGTCGCTGCCCGAGGTCCTGCAGGACGCCCGGCCCACTCTGATTCTGGGACTGCTGGCGGACAAGGACTGGCGCGAGATGGCCCGTCTGCTGGCGCCCGTCGCCGGACGCATTGTCACGACTCCGGTGTCCAGTTCGCGCTCCGTGGCCTCGGAAGACCTGAAGGCCGCGATCATCGCATCGGGCGCCGGGCGTCCGGTCCGCGCCGCCGCCTCGCTATCCGAAGCGCTACGCTGGACCACCGCCGACCCGCTGGTGGTGATCACCGGTTCGCTCTATCTCGTCGGCGAAGCCCTGGACCTGCTGGAGCCAGCGCTATCCGCCACCTCAGGCGAACGCGCGCTGAACGACTGGTCCCCGCGTTGACGGTGACCCCCCCGGAGACCGGTTGCGGATCATTGCGCGCCGTCTGCGCCCCGGTCGGGCAAGGTCTCTTCATCGGCCCAACACCACCTCCACACTGCCGGCGACGCCAAGCAGCACGAGGTCCAGCTTCCCGTCGCCGGTTAGGTCGGCGATGCGTGCGGCGATGGGCTGTGTGCTCAGCGCGAATTCCTCGAAAAGATCGTAACTGTTCCGCAGGGGGTTCCACAGGAGTTTCATCGCCCGCTGGCCGTGCAAATCGGGCATCACGATCTCGCTTCGGCCATCCCCATCCAGGTCGCCGACGGCGAACTGCGGGATCGAGCCGACCATCTGCCCACTGAAGGCCTGAAATGACGGATCGAACGTGAGGTCCCCATTGCCCGGAAACACGCGCACGAAGCCGCTGTAGCCGCTCACGAACAGATCCGCCTTGCCATCCGCGTCGTGGTCGCCGAGTTCCATCACGTCGGCCCCGCCGAAGCCGGCAGTCAGGCTCCACCCGGCTGTCAGCTCGTTGTTCGCGTGTGTGGACAGGATTTCGCCCAGACGGATCAGATCCTTTCTGCCGTCGCCATCCAGGTCGGCGAACTCGACCAACTGCGTGTCGAAGTTCGCCGGCTGCAACTGCGAGGCCCCCGCGAAGTTCAGCGTCCCTGCCGCGTCCGACGGCACGAGGAAGGCGTGGCCCTGGGCGAAGGCCAGGTCGTCGTGATGCTGGCCGTCGAACTGGCCGAGCGCGAAGCCTTCCGGCGGCGGCGCGAGCGCGTAGTCGAGCGGCGTGGCGAACTTGCCGTCGGCGGTGCCTTTGAGCACCGCCAGATGGCCTTGCCGACCGAAGAACGTGGAGAAGACCCACGCGGCCGCGAGGTCGTGCTGCGCGTCGCCGTCGAGATGGCCCAACACCAGCTTGCCCTGGGCATACACCTGCCCCTGGCCGAGGACATGCCGCATCACCGCGTTGAAGCGGCCGTCGCCGTCGCCGTGCAGGATGTGGATGACCGCGTCCTGGCCCTCTTCGCCGACGACGGCGAGGTCCGGCACGCCGTCGCCGTTGAATTCGCCCTGCGTAAAGCCGTGCGCGTTGAAGTTCGGCCCGAGCGGTCCGGTACCGGTGATCGGATTCGGGTTGAAGCATCCACCCACGCACGGCACACGCGCGAGCCGCAGCGCGGGCGCGACCGTGCGCGACAGCGGCGTGACGGTCTCGGTGCCGGCCGCCGGATGGAGTTCCACCGCCAGCACCTCGCGTGATGCCGTGGTGGCGATGAAGCGGTTTGTATCCACGTTGATCAGCGCCAAGCCATCCGCGCGGCCCAGCGGATACGCCCGGCCGAACGCACCGCCGTTGTAGGGATCCACTTGTTGCAACACGTCGCTGGCGCCCGCCGCCCCGGCCCGCAGGGCGAAGGGACCGGTGGGCCAATGGAACGCCAGCGACTTGATCGCCGCCGGGGCTTGGGCGGCCGGCAGGAACACCCGCACCAGCGGCGGCTCGATCGGATTGAGGAAATCCAGGTGGAAGCTTTGCCCCGCCACGCCGGGCGTGGTCACCACGCCACTGATGCGATTCCCCATCAACGGGGTGGGGTCGTAAGTCAACGGTCCCGCCTGGACGGGCAACGTGAAGGCGCCCAGAGCATTCTCCGAGCGGAGGTTTCCCCGCTGGTTGAACTTCAGCGTGCCGTCCGCGTTGACCAGGGTGCGGAAGTCCCGGACCCAGTTCCCCGCGCCTGCCGGCACCGACGGGATCGTGCCGGGAACAAAACCCACCACCCCACCCCCGCTGCTGCCCGGGCCGCCGGAACTGATCCCGCGGACCGGACCCGCCGGCGGTGTGCCGTGCGGGGCCAGCACCGAGCCGGCCCACTCGAATAGTTCATCGCCCTGCGCGAGGTAGAGCGTGCCGCGCGGATCGAAGGTGATTCCGTCGCCCCTGTTGCGAGGCAACCGGCCCAGCGCGCCGAGCCGGCCTGTGTTCGGGTCCAGCAGCGCGAGCAGCTTTTCACCGGCCTCGTTGTCCACCACGGCAAACAGTTCGCCGTCGGTGTAGGAAAAGGCGGAGGAGCGCCCCTCGGTGGGCGACTGGTTGCGGTAAACCTCCAGGCTGTCCCAGAGGCCGTCCGCGTCGGAATCGGGATTGGTGGGCAGCGTGCCCAGCGCGATCTCCACGTCGTCCGGCAGCAGGTCGCCGTCGCTGTCGGCGCGCGTGGGGTTGCCGCCGTTGACCAACTCCTCGTAGTCGCCCAGACCGTCGCCGTCGGTGTCGGTGTCGGCGGGGTTCATACCCCGCGCGACCTCATCCGCGTCGGAGAGATGGTCGCCATCGGTGTCCGGACCGGACAGGAAGACGACGTGCCGGTTCAACAGTTCCTCGTCCGCGCCGCCCAGCACGATTTCGTTGGCGCCTGGAAACAAGATCAGGTTCACGCGGAATCCGGGCTGGGCGGGATCGCCGACCGGATGGAAATAACATCGCCGCGGCTCGACGCCCGCGGGGCCGCGCACGACGATGTGCGGCCGGTTGGGATCCAGGGCAAGGCCGGCCCCGCCGTCGAAGGCGAAGAACTCCGGTGCGCGGCGCGGCTCCAGCGTGAACACGCCGCTCGAGACGACGGAATTCCTGAACTGGACCTCATCAAAGAGCGCGCCTGCGACCACGTTCAGACCCTCGGGCGTCTCCCGGTCTTCGCTGTAAGGCAGCTCCGCCGCCAGGCCGAATCCGATGCCCTCCCGCCGGGTGGCGATGCCGCCGAAACCCACACGCCCGCCGCGCGCCTCTGTGGCGCCGCCCGCGATGCCCACCGCCTCGCCCGCGAGCACGCGGATGGCCCCGGCCCCGCCGCCGCCGCCGCCGCCGGCGCTGAGCGTCACGCCATCGGCCCGCCGCTGTGCGCCGTTGCCGCCTCTGCCGCCGTTGGCCTTGATCGGGGCGCCCAGATGCAGGCCCCGCCCGGACAGCAGCCGAAGGGCGCCGCCGCCTTCACCGCCCGCCCCGCCGCCGAGCCGGGTGCCCGGATCGCCAAACAAAATGCCGGACTGTCCGCCGCCGCCGCCGCCCGAACCCGGCCCAAACTGGCGCACCCAACGGAGGTTGTCGCTGACCACGCCGGACGGGATGCGGAACCAGTGCGCGGGCGCTCCGTTCCAGATGCCGGAGGCTCCACGCCGGCCGTCGGGCAGGGACGTCAGCAGGTTGAGAAGGTCGGCGGGCGCATCCTCCCGTTCGCCGAAAGGATCCTCGCGCAGGTCGTCGAGGATCTCCTCGAAGCATTCCCGCGGGTCCGCCCCGAGGCAGCCGGCCACGCGCAGCAGGTCCGTCAGGTCATCCAGAATGGCCCCGGCCACACCCCCGTAACCGATGCGGGTATGGCGCGCGGGCATCTCATAGAGGGCCAGGAATTCGGCGTCGCCGCCGTGGGGCGTCCCGCCCGCGCCGCCGGTGCGGAGGCGTCGTGGTGCCGGGGCGGCCCCGGAGATTCGTCCAATGCCGAAATTTCCGTTGGCACCCGACACTTCCACGCCGGCCAGCACGCGGATGCCGTGCGTGGCGCGCAGGTCGGTCACGTCGAATGGCGGCGCAAGGGGGCTGTCCACGACGATTTCGGAATACAGCCGCGTGAAGCGGTGATCCGGCGGAAGAGGACCGGCGAGGTCTGCGGCGTTGAATTCCGGCAGGCCGCGCAGTTGCAGCGGGAACAACGCGTCGGGATGCCCTGCCTTCCGCAGACGGATTCGCAGCGCGAGGTTTTGGCCCTCGCCGAGAGCGGGCAGCACCGGAGCGTCCAGCAGGAAACCCGCGCGGGTGCCATCCTCGGTGACCGCATCCAGCCGGGCCCGGACGAGCGGACCGAGCGCGAGGCCGGGCATTGGCGAACCGTTGTCGAGCACGACGGCGAGTTCCACCGCCCCGTCGAGGCCCGAGCCTTCGAGATGGATGGGCCGGAGTTCGCCTTCGTGGATGAAGGCGGGCGTCACGGCGGTGATCTGCGGTCGGATCCCGGCGGCCTGTCGCGCCATACGGTTGGCCGCCGGCGACTGCCCCGTGGCCGGCGCAATCAGGCCATACAGCGAGAAGCGGCTGACTGCGGCGCGGGCGCTTTGGCCGTCGGGTTCGACGATGGCCGACAGGCCCTCGTCCACCCACGCGCCATCGGCCGGATTCCAGCGCCGAAGTGGAAGCGATTCGCCGGGCGGGAGCGAGCGGACGAGCGGCATCAGCACGCCCATGGCTGTGGAAAACTGCGCGTCGTCCGGACCGATTTCGACGAGGCCGAGCAGCTCGGAACCCGCGGGTGGCGTGGGCCGGGCGTCCTGGGCCGGCACGCTCACCGAAATCACCGTGTCACTCGCGAGCGCGCCCGGCGGCACCTCGGCGCGGGCGAGCAGGTTCTGCGACCACACCACACCGCCCGTGGCCGCCACGAGGAGGTCCGATCCGCGCGCGACCGGTGCGGCTTCGATCGTCACCAATGCGGTGGCGGTGTCGCTGCCACCGGGCCGCGTGATGTGGGCGGTCACGGTGACTTCGCCGGGCTGGGTGAAGTGGTCCGGCGCGCGGAAGAGCCCGTTCGCATCTATGCTTCCGCCGCCCGTGACGGACCACGCGACGACCGCGTCGGCGTCCAGCGGCCGGTCCAGCCGGAACTGGAGCGCCTGTCCCGCGAGCGCGTGGGCGACGGCCGGCTCGACGTTTGGCGCGGCGGACACGACGAAAGCCGCCGGCCCGATCGCGGTGCCCTGCGGCACGGTGAGCTCCACCCGTCCGCCGGCCGTGCCCGTGGGCACCACCACGCGGAGCAGGAAGTTGTTCGCGGCCCCGACCACCTGGGCCATCCGGCCGCCGATCCTCACGCGCGCGTTGGTGGGCGAAAGGTCGGGCACGTTGCCGACGGTGATTTCCACCACGTCGCCGGGCACGCCAGTCTGCGGGCTGACATTGTGGATCAGGGGGGCGGCGGCAGCGCTGGGGGGCACCTCGTCGCCGAAATTCAGCCGCGCGGCGCGCGGGCCGCTGGAATGTCCCGCGCGGTCAAAGACCGTGACCTGCACCTCCCAGTCGCCCTCCGCGGAATCGCGCCCGAAGGACAGCGGGTAGAGGACCAGGTCGAGCGGATCCGCGCCGGTCTGGCGGACGGGCACGATCCGGCCGAACGTCGTGCCGGCCGGATCGGTGAAGACCAGCTCCACGCGCGTCAGATCCCCGTCCGGGTCGTTCATCCCGAGGGAGAGCTGGGGGCGGACGGTCGCGAGGTTGTTGAAAGGTCGCCGCGCCGCGCCACTGGGCGGGCACCAGATCACGGAGCCGAGGGAAGGCGGCTCGCCGCCGGTGTCCGGAGGGAGGTTGGGAATGTCGAAGGTGACCAGACCGCGCCCCGCGCCGGTGGAACTGACCAGCCGCATCGTGACGCGCGGCGTGCCGAATGGCGCGTCGTCGCCGTTGAGGAAAAAGCCCAGTGAACCGTCGGGCTGCAGCAGGAACTCGGCGGGGATGCGGCGCTCGCGGCTCAAGCCGGAGAAGGTTTCGGTGACCTCCAGCAGGTCGTCCGGCGCGGGCGGGCCGCTGAAGTTGAGTCCCACGAACAACATCGCTCCCGGCCCGAGTGTGCCGGCCCGCGGCGTCGCCCCGGTCAGGCGCGACCCGCCCTCATTGCGGCTGACGAGTCGGAAGTATTCCGTGGTGTTGGTGACGGGGCGCGCGACGTGGTTCAGGCCGTCGCTCAGCACGGGTGCGACCGCGAGATCCAGCCACGGGGCGGATTCCAGATCGGATGCCACCTGAAGCGCAAAGGTGCCGGCCAGGTTTTCCCAGGTCAGCACCACCTCGTCGCCGGCCTGAACGGCGAACAGAGGCGGCGGCGGACCGCCCCCGCTCCCGGTGGAACGGGAGGTGATCGTGAAGGTGCGCGCATCGCTTCCGCCCAGGCCTTCATGGACCTGCACGGTCGCCTCGAAGACGTGGTCCCATTGCGCGGGGGCAGGTGTCCAGGTGACGAGGCCGGAATCCGAAACGGCGAGCCCCTCCGGACCAGAAATCAGCGAGAAGACCAGTTCCTGTGGCGGTTCGTCCGCGTCGGTTGCGACCAACTGAAGCGACAGCGGCGTCCCTTCCTCGACGACCAGGCTGCCGGGATCGGCCAGTTGCGGCGGTGCATTCTGCTCGGCGACTGTGATGGTGAAGCGGACCTCGCCGGTCTCGGGCGGTGTGGCATCGCTCGTGGCGCGCACGGTGAACTGGCGCGTCTCGCCACCGTCCAGTTCACCCGGCGTCCAAGCAAAGTCGCCCGTGACTTCGTCAACCGCCGCGCCGAAGTTTTCGCCGATCAACTCGAAGGCCAGCATGCGTCCGACGGGCAGCGGATGCACGGTGGTGACCTGGAGCGTGAGGGGCGTGTGTTCGATGCCGTCCACCGGCGCGATGGCGTCCAGCTCCAACCCCGCCTCCGGCTCGCCGACGGGCGTCACCGAAGCGTAGGTCGTGCCCAGGCGGAGTTCGTCGGCGCTCCAGGGATGGGCGCTGTTGAGGGCCATCCCGGACACGAGGCCGAGGTCGAGATCTTCCTTCACGGCGTCGGGCACGGCCGGCTCCTCGCCAAGGGGCGGATTCACGAACAGCGAGAGGCGGTCGTTGCCGGGGTGGAACTCCAGTTTGAGCACCAGCAGCACCGTTTCGCCCGACACGACGTCCCAGGCCGAGGCGACCTGGCGGGCGCCGCCGCCGTCCTCGAGCACGAAGCGCGCGGTCTGACCCCCGCCTGGCTTGCCGGCAAACAGGTTCAGGCCCTGGCTTCCGAGCGCGAGCAGGCCGAAGTAGCCGGTCGCGGTGGGGGCCGCGTCCGCGCGCACCAGCAGGCTCGCGTAACGCACGGTGTTGTCTTCTCCGAGCAGGTCGGTCGTGGGCCGTTGCATGGCCTGGGCGAAGGCGAAGTCCAGGCGCGTGCTGAGCCCCTGGGTCGCGATGCCGGGATAGGAAAGGCGGGTGTTGCCGACGATGAACGAGTTGCCCCCGGCGGTGCCGGGAATGCCGGCCACCCAGGCACTGGAGAAACCGGTGCCGCCGGCTTTGCCGACGAGGGGCGTCCCGGCGGGAGCGTAGTCGAAGGATTCGTAAGCCAGCAGACCCTCCGGCGGTGTCGGCAGGATCTGGAGCTCGAGGGTTTGGTGGACCGGCGAGCCTCCGGGCGGCGTGAGGGTGGCGGTGAGAACGGTCTGTCCGCCGGCTCCGGCCGGCGGCCGGAGGGTGACTTCCCTTCGAGTGCCGGTGCCGGTGATGGTGATGCGGTCTGCGGGCATCAGGGCGGTGTCTTCAGCAGTGACGGCAAAGGCCAATGTGGCGGGGTCGCCGTCGGGCCAGGCGAAGGCCAGGGGCAGCGTGAGTTCGGCCCCGGCGGTGACCCGTTGCGGGCCGGGCACCCGCCACGACAGCGACGGCCCCGGCAGGAACGGCGTCACGTCGGCATAGGTTTCCCCGAGCCAGATTTCATCCACCGTGACACCGCCCGTAATGCCGGCGGGACCGGATTGCACGCGCACGCGGTCGAACTGCAGGTCGGCCCCGACACGAGTGGCGTCCGACACGGTGGGTGTGACCCCGAGGGCGGGGTTTACAAACAAGTCCACCTGGTCCTGCGTGCCGTGGGCGCCGAACCGCAGGCGAAGCACCAGCCGGGTGATTTCGCCGGTCACGACCGGCGCGTTGGCCGCCGCCGTGACGTTGCCGGGAGCCGCGCCGAGGTCGAACTGCTGGAAGCTCCAGTGAGTGGCCCCGGTCGGCAGCCCGATGAAAATTTCCTCGGTGCTGGCGTTGAACAGGGACACGCCGCCGTAGGCGTTCAACCCCAACTCAGGTTCCCGGCGAATCAAAAAGGAGAACCAAAGCTCCGTGCCGTCGAGGCCCCATCGCCCGCCGGTGCGGAGTTCCGGGAACCCGGCCGCAGTGAGGGCGCGGAGAGAGGCGGTGTGGTTGCCCGTCGGCCGCATGGCGTTGCCGGAGACCGCCAGACCGGCCTGGCTGAGGCCGGGCGTCACCACCATGCCGCCGCCGGTCCAGGCAGCGCCCCAGCCGGTGCCGCCGTTGCGGGCACCCAGCGCCTGGGGGGCGGGATAGTCGAAGTTCTCATAGCTGATGAGCGCGGCGCGCAGCGGCAGCGCGAGCCAGCACCACAGCAGCGCGGAGCGGAAGACAGAATGGGCAACGGTTTTCATGGCTGGGCGTGGCGTCCGCAGAGACCGAAACGGACAACCGGCCTGCGCGTTCCCGGCCTCAACGGCGCGGAAACTATCCACAGGCGCTGGTGCCTTACTTCAGGATCTTCCCGGCCAGGTTGCCAAAAAAATTTGGTTCTTCGCGGAATTCCGTGATGAACCGCCAAATGGCGGCATTGCCGGTTTCCGGGTTCAAGGCAGCCCCTGGGCACGGCGCACCGCCCGCGGGGCCACCTGAAGCCAGACTTCCCGTCCGTAGGCGTCGGCGGGCGGCGAGTTGAGGAAACGCCGCAGGGAATCGCCCCAGGCCCACTCTTCCAGCCGGCCCTGGTCATCCAGCCGAACTCCGGCCAGGCTTTCGGCCAGTTCCGGCAACCACCCGGGCACGGGCAGGGGCACCTGCGGAAGTTCGTGGAGGAGCGCCAGGCCATCGGCCGCCGCGCTCAACAGGTGGTCGGGACCGGCCAGGTGCAGCGCCCGCACCGCGCCGCGGTGGCCCGTGAACCGCAGTAGTCGCAGGCCGCTCGCGGCGTCCCAGAGCTGCACCGATCCGTCTTCGCCCGCGCTCACGATCCGCCCACCGTCGGGGATGAACCGCGCCGCGATCACGGGGCTGGAATGCGCGAAGAGACGCGGGACCGCGTGGGTCTCGCCCCAGGCCCACAGCGCCACCTGGGCGTCGCGCGCGGCACACAGGATGTCGCGTCCCCCGGGCGCGAAGGCGACCGAAGTGACCCGGCCGCCCCGGATGAGCGGCGAGGACGCCGGGATGCCGTCCGCCACATTCCAAACCCGCACCAGGCCGTTGAAGTGACCGGTGACGAGGAACTGTCCATCGGCGCGAAAACACAGCACGTTCACACCCGACGACGTGGGGAGTTCGCGCACGAGGCGCCCGTCGGGCACGGACCAAAGCTGGGTGGCCCGGCCATAGCCGGCCGTGGCGACCAAGGCGCCGTCCGGACTGAACTCCACGCAGTGGATGCCCTGTCCGTGCGGCAGCGGCGGGCTGACCGGTTCGCCGCGGAGGTTCCACAGGCGGGCCGTCTGATCGCGCGAGGCGGTGGCGACCGTGCGGCCGTCCGGGCTGAAGTTTACCGCCCATACCGCGTCGCTGTGGAGCAGTGGAGGCGTCAGTTCGCGTCCCTGACGCACCCCCCAAAGCCGCGCGCGGCCGTCATCCCCCGCCGTCGCCAGCAGCGTGCCGTCCGGCGAAAACTGGCACTGGGTCACCCGCTGGGGATGCGGCAGCGGAGCGCCCACGGGAACCCCCGTGGCGGCGTTCCAAATCTGCACCTGTCCGTCCACATCCGCCGTGGCGGCGAGGGCGGCCGCCGAACTGAACGCTGCGGCGAACAGAGGCCGGCCATGCGGCAATGCCCGGTGGCGTGCGGCGCGGGGTTCGGCCTCGAACAGGAAAATGCTGCCGTCGTACGCGGCGCTGGCGACCCGCCCCCGTTCCGGATCCACGCCCCAGCCCCGCAGGCGCAACCGGAAGTTGCCCCGGACGGCCAGCGCGCCGCCGCTGGCGGCATCGCGGAGATGCAGGCCGCCGTTCTCATCCTGGCTGACCAGGAACCGGTCGGCCTCCACGTAGGCCAGTTGCCGGAGGGAAATGTCCAACGGAACCGGGTCCATCAGGGGCCGGCCGTCGCCGAGCCGCCATTGGCGCAGGGAAAGGTCCGCGTGGGCCGAGGCGATCCGGGAGCCGTCGCGGCTGAAGGCGAACGCCGTCACCGGGGCGAGATCGCGCCAGGCCGCCAAGCCGGACGAGTCCGCCCGCCCATCCAGGGCGTGCAGGTGGAGTCCCGGTGCATCCGCCACCAACCCCACCCAGCGGGACGCAACGTCCCACTGCACGGCGGTCAGCCGTTCCGGCAGGGGGGCGGACAGGACCTCACGGCCGGCCGCCGTTTCCCAGACCCGGAACCGCTGGCCGTGCCCCGGTCCGGCCAGGTGGGTGCCGTCTGGGCTGAAGACCACCACTCGGCCGAGGGGTCCCAGTTGCGCCCGCAAATCGGACAGGCCGTTGGTCTGCCAGGCGCGCAGGGCACCGTCTCGGGTCACGGTGAGCAACCGGCCATTCCCGGCCCAGGTCGCGGCAACCAGGTCCGCGCCGACGGCCAGCGGCGGAACCAACGGGTTGCCGGAGGCCGCTTCCAGCCAGTGAACCGTGCCGTTGGTCAGGCCGAGGAAAAACGCGTGGCCGTCGGCGGAAAAGCCGGCGGTCACCAGGCCTGCGTCCATTTGCCGGGCGTAAACCGTGGGAGCCAGCAGCCCGTTGCGGATGGGAAAGACCCCCAGGGAAAGCCGCTGGCCGGACCAACAGCCCAGGAGGTCTCCCTGCGGACTGAACCAAAGCCGTTCCGGCCCCTCAACATGGGCCGGCCAGTCGGGCGGGAGCGGCAGCATTCGCTGGGTGGCGAGATGGCCGGCCAGCAGTCCGGCCGCCAGGTGATTGCTCGGATCGCGCCGAAGCACGTGCGCCAGCACGGGCAGGGCTTCGTCCACTTCGTCCCGCGCCAACTGGGCCTGAGCCCGTTGCAGGCGAAGGGACAGATTCGCCTCTTCCAGGCGACGGTTGACTGCTTGTTCGGCGGTGAAGGCGGCCCGGACCCGCCGCGCCTGCCAGACGGTGACGGCCAATCCCGCCAATACCGCCAGCAACAGCGCCAGGCTGAGGCCGGCCAGAGCTGGTTGGCGGCGGCTCCACCGCCAAAGCCGTCCTGCGAGGCCCACCGGGCGGGCCTGAATGGGCTCCCCGCGAAGGAATCGCTCCAGTTCCTCAGCCAGCGCCTCGGCGGAACCGTAGCGCCGCTCCGGTTCCTTGCTCAGGCACTTGAGGCAGATTGTCTCCAGATCCGGGTCCACTCCCGGCTGCAGCAGGCGGGGGGACGTTGGTTCCGTGGTCCGCAACCGATCGAGCGTCTGCAAGGGGGTCTCCCCGGAAAACGGCGCCCGCCCGGTGAGCATCGCATAGAGGATGGCCCCCAGGCTGTAGAGGTCGGCCGCGGTGGTCACCGCACCGGCTCCGCCGCCGGCCTGCTCGGGGGCCATGTAACCGGGCGTGCCCAGCACGGTGTCGGCGCGGGTGAACTGGCCGCTGGCTCCGAGGATCTTCGCCAGTCCGAAGTCGGTAAGGTGGGGTTGTCCGGCGGCGTCCAGCAGGATGTTGGCGGGCTTGAGGTCGCGGTGCAGCACCCGGTGCTGATGGGCGTAGTGGACGGCGCGGGCAATCACGGCGAGGAGCCGCGCCCATTCGCGCTGCCGCCGGGCATCCGCGCCGCCCTTCTGTGCGGCGATGGCCTGGGCGAGGCTGCGCCCTTCGACCAGCTTCATGCTGAAGAAGTGCCGCCCTGCGTGCTCGCCCACCTCGTAAATGGGCACGATGTTTGGATGGTCCAGCCGCGCGGCGGCCTCCGCCTCCGCCTGGAAACGCGCCGTGTCGGCGGGACCGGCCCAGTGGCCGTGCAGAACCAGCTTCACCGCGACGATCCGGTTGAGGCGCTTCTGCCGGGCGCGGCAGACGACCCCCATGCCACCCCGGGCGATCTCCTCCAGCAGTTCGTAGTCGCCGCACTCCCCGAGGCCGCGGTCCACCCTCCCGCCGTCCGGCCCCAGCGTCCCCGCATCCGGCCCGGCGTAGCCGAGGATGCCGAATTCGAGCAGGCAGGCGGAGCAGCCGCCCGGCTCCCTGGGCAGACTGGCTCCGCAGCGGACGCAACGTACCGCCGCCGGCATGGAGGGCTCGTTGTCCAATCGTTTCATGTGACCTACTACCGGAAATGCCGGACCAGGTTGCCGCGGACGGACACTCAATCGCGCAGCACCTGCAGCAACTGCCGCAGTTCATCCTCCACGTCCAGCGGACTGGCCAGCGTCCGGGCCACCTCCGCGCGCAGCAGTTCACGGTAACGGATGCGCAGCCGATGCACGGTGGACTTGACGGCGGATTCGCTCAGACCCATTCGGGCGCCGATTTCGGCCTGGGACCGGGGGGACTTGTCGCCATAGAGAAAGACGCGCAATTGGTCGAACAGAGCCTCCTGCCCCGCGGCCGTGTGTTCCCGTTGGAGGGCATCCATCACGCGGTCGAGCAGCGCCAGCACCCAACGCCGGTCATACAGCCGGTCGGCCGTCCTGTGGTCGGCCGGTTCCAGGCGGTAGCGTTCCTCCGCCGCGGCCGCGTCCAACGACAGGATCTCCCGGCCGCCGCCCCGCTTGGCGGCTTGGGAACGTTGCCACTCGTTCACCAGAAACCGCTTGAGCACTGTGAGCAGGAAGGAACGGAAGCGGCCCTTCCCGCGGTTGGCTGCGGTGAAGAAGCGGCGTTCCGCCAGCCGGCTGAAGAAGTCCTGCGTTAAATCCTGGGCCGCGTCCGCATCATGTCCGGTGCGGCGGATGTAGGCATAAACCGGGAACCAGTAGCAGCGACAGAGGCCAGCCAGCGCCGCGTCGGCTTCGGGCGAATCATGGTCGCCTGCCACCAGAACCAGGCTCCATTGCGTGGTCGGAAAGCAGCCCGCCGTCTGTGGTGTCCCGCCGGATTCGAGTCGCGTTTCCCCCTGCATCCCATCGGATGCTGCCAACCCTTGGCCGCGATGGGAATCCGGCGTTTGCGGCACGCCGACCCAGCCGCCGGTGGGGGGTGCGGGCGCAAGACGGCTCGATCAAATTCCTCGGTGCCGATCACACCTCGTCAGGATTCTTGAGGCGCAAGCCCGCGCTGCCGGCCCCGCGGAACGGGCGGTTCACGTTCTCAGTTGGAACACGAAATCTGGAGGAAAGCGCGAGGGATTGTGGCGCACCGGCTCATTCAGAAGCCCGGTTCCCGCGCCGTACTGAGGGGACCGCAGGATAGATAGACGACAGCCGAAAGGCTGGAAGCCTCCCTGGTTCGGAGTCCCGCCTTCAGGCGGCCACGCTCTGGCGAGCCGGAGGACGGTGGAGATTGTGGACGCGTGGGTACGGCCAACGCCCCGCCGAGACCCTCGTGGACTGTTCTCCTCCCTGGGCGTCCTTGGCGGCGACGCGGGGGAACGGAAATTTCTTTTCCAACGCCTCCCGCTTGCGGGCGAGTTCGGCATTGGAGGCCGGCATCTGTCGCAACCGCACGAAGGCGCGCACCCCCTGCACGCGGGTCTGCGCCGCGCGTTCGCTGTTCAGCACGTTTTGCGAGCATCAGCGCGCCGTGCCCGGTGAAGGCGTGGGGGAGATACTTCCGATGTTGCCCTCGTTTTAGGGGCGCAAATTGCGACCTTAAAAATTCCCATTCTTCCTTGTTCAATTGGAACATGAAGTCTGGAGGGAAACGCTTGAGATTACGGCGTACCTGATCGTTCAGACGCTTGGTTTTCACGCCGTAGATCTCGGCCAAGTCTGAGTCCAACATCACTTTCTTGCCGCGAATCGAGCAGGATCGCCTGCGCGATTCGTTCTATCGGAACCTTGACCGGATGTTCACTCACGGGTTCGAAGTGATGCAAACAACTGGTGTTCGGGGCTGTCCAGGCCCCGACGGAGCACTGCCAGAACTTCCTTCATGTCCCCCCGCAGCAGCGCGGATGCGTCGAGCCAGAGGCCGGGAAAAATCCCGCTGCGGAGCAGGCCGTCGGCCCCCGGAAGGATCTCCTGATATTCGGCGCCCCGCAGTTCCCACCAGATCACCCGCGTCTCGCCGGTGATCCAGGCCAGATATTCGCGCACCCCGTTGCGGCGATACGCGCCTTTCTTCTGATGCAGATCGTACGCGCGTGAACTGCCCACGACTTCGACCAGCAATTCCGGCGCGCCTTCGAGATAATCGTCGGAGGACAGGCGCGCCTGGTCGCCGCGCGCCGCCTCTTTGGCCAGGACCAAGTCGGGCTGCGGTTCGTTGTCCAAATCCAGGCGCACGGTGGGGTTGTCAAAACAGGCGACACCGGGAGTTTCGGACGCGTAGCCAGCCAGCCAGCCGGCCAGGTGGAGGTGAGGTTGGGCATGCTGCTTCGCGCGGACTGGTGAGGGCTTATAGACAATTCCTTCGATCAGCTCGGCCTTTTTCAAACCCGGCATGCGCTCGTAGCGACTCTCGAATTCGTCGCGGGACAGCCGGTCGCCGGCCTCGAGCAGCGGGGTCGAGGCTTCAAGTCAGTCCTTCGAGGGAGGAATCATGACCGGTGTTGCCACGAACAGACGCTAACCGGGCGCAAGCCGCTTGGGAAGCGGCTCAATTCGCCGTGCGGCCGGTTTGACGCCCGGGCCGAAACGTGGCGTACTGCGTCCGCAGCCGAAGTCCGGCGGATTCCATCGCCGGGCACGGGGGACCCACAAGCCGCGCGGAGCTTGCTTCGCCGGCCGGGGCGCACGGCGGCGCGACGCGTTTCCTTGGGAACGGTTTCGCCGGACCGGGGGCACTTCCAGGCCCCAGCCCGTCAGCTAACCTCGCAGGCCTTTGGAAGGGTGGTCCATGCCGCCGGACGTGGCCGGACGACGCCCTCGTCAGCGCGTCCGCAGCACACGTCCGAAGCGAACTGATTGCATGGAATCCCAGCCTTCGAGCCGGCTCCGATTGGCCGGCCTGACCCTCTCCGCCCTGGGCGTCGTCTATGGGGACATCGGCACCAGCCCCCTGTACGCGCTCAAGCAATGCTTCGAGGAGACCCATGGCGTGCCGCCCAGCCCGGTGAATGTCCTCGGGGTGCTCTCCATGGTCATCTGGTCGCTGCTGCTGGTGGTGTCGGTGATGTATCTGGTTTTCGTTCTGCGTGCGGACAACCGGGGCGAGGGGGGCATTCTGGCGCTGCTGTCCCTCGCGTTTCCCGAGCGCCGCGATGGCGCGCCCGTGGGCCGGATAACCACCGTGATGATCTTGATGGGGCTGTTCGGGGCCTCCCTGCTGTATGGAGACGGCATGATTACCCCGGCCATCACGGTGCTGGGCGCCATCGAAGGCCTGGAGCTCGCGACCCATCGTTTCGAGCCGATCGTGGTGCCACTGGCCGTCGTGATCATCGTGGCCTTGTTCGGGGTGCAGCGGGCGGGCACCGGCACGATCGGGAAGGTGTTTGGCCCCGTCATGGTCCTGTGGTTCGCCACGATCTCCGTGCTGGGGATCCGGGGACTGATGCTCTATCCCGGCGTGCTGGGCGCTCTGAATCCCATCCATGCCGTGGAGTTCTTCCAGGCCAACGGATGGCTCGGATTCAAGGTTCTGGGATCGGTGGTGCTGGTGGTGACCGGCGGGGAGGCTTTGTACGCCGACATGGGGCACTTCGGGGCGCGTCCGATGCGTCTGGCGTGGTTCGGCATGGTGCTGCCCTCCCTGCTGATCAGCTACCTCGGGCAGGGGGCGCTCATCCTCGACGATCCTTCGGCGGCGGTGAATCCGTTCTACCGGCTGTCCCCGCGCTGGATGCTGCTGCCCCTCGTCGGACTCGCGACGGCGGCGGCGGTGATCGCCTCGCAAGCGCTGATCAGCGGCGCCTATTCGCTGACCATGCAGGCGGTGCAACTGGGATACCTTCCGCGCCTGGCCATCGAACACACCAGCGAGCGGGAGCGCGGACAGATCTTCATTCCGCACGTCAACTGGGCGCTCATGGCCGCCTGCGTCGCGCTCGTCCTGGGATTCCATTCCTCCTCCAACCTGGCCGCCGCCTATGGCATTGCGGTCACGGTGACCATGATGATCACCACCGTACTGTTCTACTTCGCCGCCAGGAAGCTGTGGCAGTGGAGATTGTGGGCTGCCCTGGCGGTGGTGGTCCCGGCCTTCCTCATCGAGTTCGCCTTCTTCGCCGCCAACTCGCTCAAGATTTTCCATGGCGGCTGGTTCCCGCTCCTGGTGGCCGGAGTGCTGTTCGTGCTCATGAGCACCTGGAGGACCGGGCGCCGCCTGCTCTGGCAGAGGGTCCGCACCAATGCCCTGCCCACCGCCCAGTTCCTGGAGAGCCTCGACCGCCGCGAAGTGCCGCGCGTCCGGGGCACCGGCGTGTACCTGGCGGGAAATCCGGACGGTGTCCCCATCGCCCTGCTTCACAATCTGAAGCACAACAAGATCCTTCACGAGCGGGTCGTGTTTCTCACGGTCGTGGTTCACGAAACTTCCCGGGTGGACGACGACAGCCGGATCACGGTGGAGGATCTGGGGCAGGGTTTTTGGCAGGTGAAGGCCGGCTACGGATTCATGGAGGAACCGAACGTGCCGGAAGTGCTGCGCCGGTGCGCCGACTTCGGGTTGAAACTGCGCGAGGCGGAGACCTCCTACTTCCTCAGCCGGGAAACCATCCTGTCCACCCGCAAGAGCGGCATGGCCGGGTGGCGCGAGCGACTGTTCGCCATCATGGCCCGCAATGCCCAGAGCGCGACCAACTTCTTCCAATTGCCCGCCAACCGAGTGGTCGAATTGGGCATGCAGGTCGAGATCTGAGGGATCTGGATTTCAGGCTAGGCGCGCAAGGCCGTAATAGGGAGGGGGAGGATTGGGTGTGGCCGGCCCCATAAGGGGATCCGGGACCCCACGCCGAATCTGTCCGCCGCACGATCCTGAATCTCGCCTCAGCGGATTTTTCCCTCGGGTCACCTCCGGTCTGGCTCCCGATTTTCCTCTATCTGCGGGATGCGCATGGGATTCGGGACCGCCGCATGGGGGCCTTCCCGTTCCTTCGATAATTCCCGTTCGCGCAGCCAGGCGACGATGACGGGGGTGACGATGAGGATGTGCAGGAGGGAGCTGAGGCTGCCACCGATGACCGGGGCCGCCAGCGGCTTCATGACTTCGGCTCCGGCGCGGCTGCTCCACATGATGGGCAGCAGGCTGGCGATGGTGGTGGCGACGGTCATGACTTTCGGACGCAACCGCAGACGCGCTCCGGCACGGATGGCTTCCAGGAGATCCCCCCGGTGAAACGCCTCGCCGCGCTCGGCCCGTTTTTGCGCCAGCGCCTCCTCGAGATACACCACCATCACCACCCCGGTCTGGATGGCGATGCCGAAGAGGGCGATGTAGCCGATCCAGACGGCGACGCTGAAGTGGTATCCGAGGGCATACTGGAGGAACACGCTGCCGCTCAGCGCGAACGGCACGGCGAGAATGACGTGGGCGGCGTCTCCGACGGACCGGTACACCCCGTAGAGCAGCAGGAAGATGATCAGCAGTGACATCGGGATCACCAGGCGCAGCGTGCGTTCGGCCCGAAGCAGTTCCTCGTATTGGCCGCTGTACTCGAGGGTCATGCCCGGGGGCAGGTGGGGAACGATTTCGGCGTCGAGGCGCCGCTTGATCTCGGTCACGAAGCTGCCGAGGTCGCGTCCCTGGACGTTCGCCTGCACGAACACGCGGAGGCGTCCGTTCTCGCTGGCGATTTCGTTCGGTCCCAGGACCCGCCGGATCGCGGCCACCTGGCCCAGCGGGATCTGCAGTCCGGAGGGGGCCGCGACGAGGATGCTGCCGAGGCGCTCCAGGTCGTCGCGTTCGTCGCGCTGGAGCCGGACCTGGATCGGGAATCGTTCGCGGCCTTCGATGGTAGTGGTGACGTTCCGTCCGCCGATGCCCACCTCGACTGCTTCCAGCACCCGCTGCGCGTCGAGTCCGTATCGGGCCAGGGCGGCGCGGTCCACGGTCACCTCCAGGTAGGGCTTGCCCTGGACGCGGCTGGGCGCGACTCCCACGGCGCCGGGCACCGTTTCGACCACGCGCTGCACGGCGAAGGCCTGCTGTTGGAGCGCGTCGAGATCGTCCCCCAGCACCTTCACGCCGAGCTGCGCGCGGATGCCGGTGGAGGTCATCAGCACCCGGTTCTCGATGGGTTGCAGGAATCCCGGCACATAGCCGGGAACGGCGGTGAGCGCCTGGGTCAGCTCGGCCACCAGCGATTCGCGAGTCACGCCCGGACGCCACTCCGGGTTCCGCACCGTCCACGGGATGGAGAACAACCCGAGGATCGAGCGGCGGGTGGTGAGGTACTCCGGCTTGAGCACGATGGTGGTCTCGATCATTTCCACCGGCGCCGGATCGGTGGCGGTGTCGGCACGTCCGAGTTTTCCCGCGGCGCTGGCCACTTCCGGGATCTGGCGGATGACCTGGTCCTGCCAGGACAGGATCCGGTTCACTTCGCCGAGCGAAGTGGCGGGCAGCAGGACGGGCATCAGAAGCAGCGATCCTTCGTTGAGCGGCGGCATGAACTCCTTGCCCATGCCGCCGAGCGCCGCGACCAGCGGCGCGGGCAGGCCGGAGGATTCCAGCCGTTCGCGCAGCGGACGCGGAAGTCCGAAGGCCAGCAGGAAGGCGGCGCCGAGCAGGAGCGCGGCCAGGCCGAGGACGGTCCGCCGGTGGTCCAGAGCCCAGTGCAGCGCCGGATCGTAGAGCCGCAGGAGGAATCGCATGATCCGGTTGTCGCTTTCGGCGTGGAACGGGCCCCGGACCAGGAGCGAGCACAGCACGGGTACCAGCGTGACCGCGAGCAGGGTGGCGCCGATGCAGGCGAAGGTCTTGGTGAAGGCCAGCGGACGGAACAGCTTGCCCTCCTGTCCGCCCAGCACGAAGACCGGCACGAAGGCCAGGATGATGATGGCCATGGCGAAGACGATCGGGCGTCCGACCTGTTGGGCGGCGGCCAGGGTGCAATCCCAGGTTTCCGACGCCGTGAGCCGGGCCGGTCCCGCGGCGCCTCCCTTGGCGGCCTCGCGCAGTTCGCAGTGCCGGATCACATTTTCGGTCATGACGATGCCGGCGTCCACCAGCACGCCGATGGCGATGGCAATGCCGGCGAGCGACATGATGTTCGACGAGATGCCGAACTCCTGCATGAGGATGAACGAGATGAGGATCGAGAGCGGAAGCGGGATGGTGACGATGAGGATGCTGCGGAAGTGGAACAGGAACAGGATGTGCGCCAGCGTCACCAGGAGGACCTCTTCCCAGAGCGCGTCCTTGAGCGTGGCGATCGTCCGCGCGATGAGATCGCTGCGGTCGTAGAAGGGTTGGAGGCTGATCCCCGGGGGGAGGGCCGGACGGATCTGCTCGATCCGCGCCTTCACCGCCTCGATGACGGCCATGGCGTTTTCGCCGGTGCGCATGACCACGATGCCGCCCACCACCTCCCGGCCGTCCACGTCCAGCGCGCCCCGGCGGAAGTCTCCGCCGAGCTGGATGCTGGCCACCTGGGGAAGCAGGACCGGTGTGCCGTCGGGACCCGTCTTGAGGGCGATGCGCTCCAGGTCTTCGATCCCGCGCACCAACCCGACGCCGCGGATCACGAATTCCATGCCGTTTTCATTCACTGTCTTGCCGCCCACGTTGAGGTTGTTGGCGGACACCGCTTCCAGCACCTCCTGGAGCGAGACGCCGAGGGCGCGCATTTTCAGGGAGCTGACCTCGATCTGATACTGCCGCACAAAGCCGCCCAGGCTGGCGACCTCGGCCACCCCAGGCACCGCGTTGAGCTGGTAGCGCACGAACCAATCCTGAACCGCCCGGAGACGTCCGAGATCGTAGCCGCCGTCCGGAGCGAGGCGAGGATCCACCTGGAGGTAGTATTGATAGATCCAGCCCAGTCCGGTGGCATCGGGACCCAGTTGCGGCGTCACGCCGGCGGGCAGGAGCGTGGTCAGGTAGTTGAGGCGTTCCAGCACGCGGGACCGCGCGAAGTAGTTGTCCACGTCGTCCCGGAAAATCACGGTGATCAGCGAAAAGCCGAACATCGAAGTGGCCCGGACGGTCTGCACGCCCGCGAGTCCCTGGAGGTTCACCGACAACGGATAGGTCACCTGGTCCTCGACTTCCTGCGGACTCCGCCCCGCCCAGTCGGCGAACACGATGACCTGGTTTTCACTGAGGTCCGGAATGGCGTCCACCGGGGTCGAGTACACCGCCTTGATTCCCCAGCCGGCGATCAGCAGGGCGGCGCAGAGCACCAGGAAGCGGTTTTTGAGGGACCAGCGGATAACGGCCTGGATCATGGCGTCACCTCCGAGCCGCAGTCCGGCATCTCCGATCCGAAGTAGGGATTGCGCAGCGGACCCGACAGTTGCAGCCAATCGGCGCGGGGCGGGGCTCCGGGGAAGGCCCGCTGGGTCATCGGACAGCGATAGATCTTGAGGGACTGCAGCGCGGGATCCGACGCGCGCGCCTGCTGCGCCAGCGGCACGAGTGCCGCCATGAGGGTTTGGAACTGGCGGCGCGCCGATGCGAGGTCGGCGGCGGTGTCGAGATGCCCGGCGCGGGAAAGGGCGGCTCCGGAAGATTTCCAGTCGGACGTCGCTTCCAGCGCCCGCCCCAGGGCCGCGGCCTCGCCGTGCATGGCGGACGCGGCCGCGTTGAATGCGGTCAGGTCGTCCGCAGCCAGAGCCCGGGACAGCGCATCCGCCGCGGTCACCGCCGCCGTCACGGCGCCTTGCTGCGCCGCGTCGAGTGGCGGTCGGTTGGGCGCGGATGCGGACGCCGGTTTCGGTGTCGCGCCCATCGCCACCGCATTGAGCTGCGCCTGCGCGTCGAGCAGCAGCGCGCCCTGGGTCACCACCCGCTCGCCGTCAGTCAGGCCGTCGAGCACCTCGACCTCCGTGTCGCCCCAGCGTCCGAGCCGCACCGGCCGTTGCGTGTAGTGACCGGAGGCCATTTCCACGAAAACCAGCGGACGGCTCCCCGGGTCGAGCACCGCGCTGCGGGGGATCGCCAGGACTTCCGGCGATTCGGTGTGAACGGTGGCCGTGCCGTACGCCAGCCGCTGGAGCAGCCGTTGGCGGCGTCCGCCGGAATCCACCAGGGGATTCTCCAGAGGAACCCGCGCGCGGGTGCTGCGGGTGGCGTCGTCGAGGCCCGGCTGAAGGAAGGCGATGGCGTTGGTGAAGAGGTGTCCGGGCACGGAGGGAAACGCGATCTCCACCGTCTGGCCGGGGCGTACCCAGGGCAGGTCCTGCTCGTACACGATCAGTTCGAACCAGAGCGTGGAGTAGTCGGCCAGTTCGAAGAGTTCCTGTCCCTGGCTCACCGTTTGTCCGGCGATCACCTTGCGCTTCACGACGGTCCCCGACATGGGCGCCGGAAGCTCCACGTGCAGATTGGTGGCGGTGAAGGTCGCCGGCAGGCGGGCGATCTGGGAGGCGGAGAGCCCGAACTGCAGGAGCCGCTGTGCCGCCGACTGAGCCAGGGCCGCCTCGGAACCGAGGTCGCGAATCAGGGTCAGGTACTCGCGAATGGTGCCCAACAGCACCGGGCTGTACACCAGCGCCAGCGGTTCGCCGGCAATCACCTCGGCGCCGTCGTAGTTGACGAACAGCGTGTCGAGCCGTCCCTCGACATAGGCCGAGAGCACGCGCTGGCGGGTGGCGTCGTCCTGGAGCGTTCCCGCGCCCCGGAGCGTCCGGACCAGCGGCTTGCGCACCGCGGGCGCGGTCTGCACGTCTACCACCTGGATGCTGTTGGTTCCCAGGGTGACCAGGTCCGGCGAGACCGGCACTCCGGACTCGCCCTCATACACCGGGGCCAGTTCCATGCCGCAGATGGTGCAGCGTCCGGGCTTGTCGGAACGGATCCACGGATGCATCGGGGACTGGTAGAACCGCACGCGTCTGGCGCCGGCGCTGGAGCCAGAATCGGAGGCGTCGGATCCGTGGGAGCGGCGTCCGGCAAACCAGCCGGCGCCGAGGGCGGCCAGGAGCGCGCAGAGGATCAGGAACTTCTTCATGGGAATGAATCGTGCAGGTTGGGGCTCAGGGCTGGGGGGAAGGGGAGGCGGAGGCTTCCGGAGGCGGTTCGGCCAGGGCCGGATCCCAGAGGGCTTCGAGATCCTCCAGTCCGCAACACAGAAGGAGTTCGCTGAGGGCGGTCCACTGTTCGGCAATCGCGCGAGCCTCCTCCAGGGCGGCTTCGATGCGGGCGCGCCGGGTCTCGAGCAGGTCGGTGAGGCTGCCGCGGCCGGAAGTCCAGGCCGCCCCGGCTGCGGACTCCGCCGCGCGGGTCCTGGGCAGGATCTCCTCGCGATAGGCCAGCGCCGTCCGCCGGGTCGCGGCGATGCGGGTGGTGACGCGGTAGAGTTCCTCGTCGAGTTCCAGTTCGCGGCTCCGGGTGTCGAGGGTGACCGCCTGAAGCCGGGCGGCATCGCGCTCGATGTCCTTGCGGTATCGGTCGCGGTTGAACCAGGGGAGGTTCAGCGAAACGGTGAACATGCCCTGGCGGAATCCGCCGTCGCCGCCGTATTGCCAGCCCTCCACACCGACGCCGACGTCCGGACGCCGCTGCCGCCGCCGAACCACGAGTCCCGCCTCGGCGACGTCGCGCTCCCGGTCGAGGATGCGCAGGCCGGGCTCGGCGATGCGGGCCAGCCGCACCAGGCGCACCGAGTAGGGCACCCGGGGCGCGGGCTCGGGCAGGGCGAGGGAGGGCAGCGGGGATTCGGGCGTGAAGCCCAGCCAGCGGTTGACCAGTGCGCGGGCAGCCAGGACGTCCTGTTCCGCGGCGGCAAGTTCGCTGGTTCGCCGGGCCACTTCGCTTTGCAGCCGCAGGACGTCCACCGAAGCGCCTTCGCCGGCGCCATAGCGTGCCGCCGCGACCGCCTCATTGGCCTGCAGGGCCTGCAAGTCCTCATGCGCCAGGAGGACGGTGCGCTCCGCCAGCGCGGCGGCAAACAGGGCGGCGGAAAGATCCCGCCGGTAACTCTGCGCCAGGGCCGCGGAACGGGCGGATTCCACCTCGGATTCGGCGTCCGCCAGCCGCCGGTCCGCGGTCTCCTTGCCCAGGAACGGCAGCTTTTGTTCCACGCCATACACCAGGTTGCCCTGTTCTGCGGGGTTCATGCCTTCGGGGCTGTAGATCGCCCCGCCGAAGCGCACCTCAGGGTCCGCAAACCGGCGCACCCCCTCGGCATTGAGCCGCGAGGCGCGGCGGCGCTCCGCGGCGGCGGCCAGCGCCGGGTGATTGGTGCGCATGAGATCGGTCCAGCGGTTGACTGCCGCCGGAGTCAGAACTTCCGGCGGATCGCCCGCGTGCGCGCGCGCCGAGAACAAACCGGCGCCCGCGAGCGCCGCGAGGAGTGCCCGAGCAGCGGGTGGATGGCATCGCCGGCTGCGGAAACGGCCGGAAACCGGGGCGGCAAATCGAATGAAACGGAACCACATGGACGGAAAGAAAAGCATTTTGAATGACAGGGGAACGAACGCCGGTCGTTGCGGGCTGCCCGGAGGACCGTGCGTCAGTCAGGCAGGTGGGCAGGTGGGCAGCAACCGACCGTGCGCCGGCGATGGGCACACGATCTCCGCGGAGCGCGGAAGGCTCAGATCAGGAGGGTGGCCAGCCGAAGGTAGCGGGGCTGGCCGGAGGAGGAACTTCCCGGGGAATCGGCGTCGGCGTGGGCACGAGCCTGAGGCGGCGCCGGGGGCAGTTGCCACAGCGCATGAAGCAGCGCTGCAGGCGAGAGAGTGGGCGAGGGCGTGGCGTTCGGATGGGCAGGGGCTGCGGGCGAGGGGAGGGAAGCCGCCGGCGACTGAATGCAGCAACGGGCGGGGCAGGAAGCCGTCGGGCGGCAGCAGGATGAAGCGACGGCGCTCATCGAATCGCAACCTCCGGAAGCCCCGGGTCCGCCGCTCGACAACGCGGCAGGAGACGCCGCCAGGGCCACCAGCAGCACAAGGCTCAGCAGGAGGCGTCCCAACGGATTTTTGGAGTTCCCGGTCACGATCCGAGGGTAAAGAAAACTGCGGATTGGCGGGGCTTCAAGCGTATTTTCTGATGTGCGTCTACCGAAACGTCGGCTGCCAGTATCCCTGCGCGGACCAGGTCTGTTCTGATTCTTTAAAAAATCTATTGACCCAGTAGGAGAATAGTTTTTAATGGCCCAGTTGTTGGTTCTACCTGCCATCCAGGTGAAGTTGGTACGAGGTTGCCGCACTGACCGGAGTCCCGGAAGCGTCGGATACGCAATACAGTTGAATGGGATGTAAGTGAGGCGGGCCGTGTTTTGGGTGAACCCAAGACTGGCGATGTTCTGGGAACAAGGCTTGCGGAGGCAATGCCTGGAGACCCGGAACGGAGGCAATCTTGAAAGCCCAGTCTCCCCGCCAAAAACCTCAGGCTTGGATCTTCCCGCGCCTGACGGTCAGGACCCATCGAAGCATCAATGGCCAGTCGGCGCGACTGGCGACTACGGTTCATGAAATCTATAAATCTGATAGACAATAATAATTCGATCGCAAGTGACGACGCACTGCCGCGAAGGGTTCCGACAACCCGCCCCGGGGCGACCGGCGGCTTCACGCTGATCGAGTTGCTGGTGGTCATCGCGATCATCGCCATTCTGGCGGGCATGCTCCTTCCGGCGTTGGGCAAGGCCAAAACAAAGGCGCTGGCCGCCAACTGCCTTTCGAATCTCCGGCAATGGGGCATTGAATGGAACATCTATTCCACCGACAACCGCGATCACTTTCCCAGCGGGATGGTGGACGGCGGCTGGGCGCGGGGCGCCTGGTTCAATGCGCTCCAGCGCCAGGTCGGAGCCCGCAAGCAATTGTTGACCTGCCCGGTGGCCGTCAAGCCGCGTCCGCTGGTGAATGGCGGCAAGGGGTTCGAGGCTTTTGGAGGCATCCAGTACAGCTACGAAATGGGATTGGCCGAATTCTCGAACGAGGAGCGGGCCAGCTACGGCGCCAATCTGTGGATGTATGATGCGGTGGACGACATCCAGGGCCGCCTCAAGGAATGGCACTGGGGTTCTCTCAGCGCGGCGCAGGACGCCACCACCACGCCGCTCTTGGGAGACTCGAGTTGGCGCGGCGGCGGCCCGCACTACGCCAGCCGAATTGCCTACAGCCCTCCCGACAAGCCGGGAGAATACTCCAACAGCGAAGGCTACGCGAGCTATGAGATGCAGCACTTCACGCTTCCGCGGCACGGCAGGCGCACCCAGTTTGTGTTCTTCGACGGCTCGGCCCGCCTCGTGCGCCTGAAGGAGCTCTGGAGCCTGCGATGGCACAAGCAATGGGATCCGGAGGCGTACAGGTCACTGGTCAGATTCCCCGCATGGATCCGGGATTCCAACTAAGTCACGAAATCGAATCCCCGCCAAAATCAAGCGCCACCGAACCGTGCCGCCTTATCCCGGCACCCCCCGGAATCCGCACTCTCTTACTTTGATGAAAGCCACTCTTGCACGCCAGTTTCTGATGACCGCCTTGATCGCGGTCGCACTCCTGGATCCGCGCGCCCGCGCCGGATCGGTCGCCCGCCTCTACTACGACGGCATCTCGACCTCCTCCTCGGTCACCAGCGTCCGCGTCAGCGTGTCCACGCTCACCAACAGCGCCCGGTTTCCCGACGCCCCCTCCTTCCGGGAACAATTGGACGATTTCACCACGCTGCCCGGCGTGCCGCTGCGGGCCGGCCTGCAGGGCAAGGACAACTCGGGCGCGGACTACGGTTCCTTCATTCGAGGCTACCTCGAAGCGCCGGCCACCGGCGCCTATCTCTTCAACATCGCCAGCGACGACAATTCGGCGCTGTTCCTCAGCAGCGACCCCACGGCCGCCAATCGTCGGCAGATCGCCTTTGAAACGGAGAGCGGGGCGCCGCTGTTCGGCGGTCCCCGCCAGGATCAACGGCTCTCGGCTCCCGTGAACCTGGTGCGGGGCCGGAAATATTATTTCGAGGTGCTGCACAAGCAGGCCGGCGGCAGCAGCTACATCCAGGTGGGCTGGCAGCGGCCGGACGGGGTTCAGGAGATCATTCCGGCGCTGCACCTGGCGCAGTATCCGGTGGATCCCTTCCTGGGCACCGGATCGTTGGACCAGGCGCCGGTATGGAATGCCTCGGGTCTGAACGAGGGCAATCTGCCGGCGGGGATCAGCGTCGCGGAAGGCGCGGAACTGCTCCTGGAACTGGATGTCATTGCCGGACAACCCACGACCTTCGAATGGACCCAGGACGGCGCGCTGATTCCGGGAGAGGACCTGTCGTTCCTGCGCATTCCGCGCACGCCGGCCTCGTTGAACGGAAAGAAGATCAAAGCCACAGTGCGCAATGCGGCGGGCGCGCTCACCAGCGCCGAGACGACCCTCACGGTCACGCCGGACGTGACGCCGCCGTCGGTGCTCGCGGTGGAGACCGGTGGCAACCCGAACCGGCTCCAGGTGACCTTCAGCGAGCCGGTGGAGGTCGCCAGCGCCAGCCAGGCGGCAAATTATCAGATCCGGATTGTCGGCGGCGCGGCGCTGCCGATCGAATCCGCGACGCTGCTGCCGGGTGAACAAACGATCGAATTTGCCGGCGCCTTTAACTTCCAGACGGGTGTCAATTACCAGATCACGGTGCAGGGCGTTCGTGACCAGGCGGTCACTGCCAACACGCTGTCGCCCAATCCGACCACGGTGCCGTTTGTCTTCAGCGCGCCCACGGGAACGACTTATTCGTTCAACGCCGGGCGCCCCGGCAACTTCCGCTTCTTTGGCGTTGCCGAAGTGGTGGACAGCGGAAGCCACGACGGCAGCGGCTACCTGCGGTTGACCGACGCCACCCGCAATCAGAGCGGCGCCGTGGTCCTGACCGAACGTCGCGAGGTGGATCAGGTCCGCATCCGCTTCAAGACCCGAATTAGCGATGGCGGTTCGACCAGCGGCATTGATGAGCCCGGCGACGGCTTCAGCGTGAACGTGGCGGCGGATTTGCCCCTGGGAACGATCGGGCAGGCGGAAAGCGGCTTCACCCCGGACGTCCCCGGCAATCGTCTCAGCTTTGCGTTCGACACCCATACCGATGCCACCGACGACCTGCCCTCGATCCTCGTGCTCCTGAACAACCAGATCGTGACCAACGTGCTCGCTGGGACCAATGGGCTGACGATCCATGGAATTCCCTCGATCAACTCGCTCGACGGGCATTGGGCGGACGTGGACATTGACATTCGCCGCAACGGCCTGCTGACCCTGCGCTTTGACGGAGTGACCGTCATCAACGAGCTGCCGACGGCGTTCGAGATTGTCAACAGCGCCCAAATCGGCTTTGCCGCGCGGACCCGCAGTTGGTTTCAGACGCATTGGATTGACGACCTGAACATCAATTTCGGCGAGGGGGACATCGGCAATGTCGCCATCTCGGAGGACAGCGTCCTCGGCGGCACCTTCCCCGAAGGATCCGAGGTTCGTCTCACGGTGCTGCCGGTCGGCGCGGGACCGTTTCAGTATCAATGGTTCAAGAACGGCTCGCCGCTGATCGGTGAGACCGGCCGCACCCTTCGCTTCCCGGCGATCCTGGGGGCGGGAGGCAACTTCTCAATAACGGTCCGCAATGCCTTCAGCGAGATTACCAGCGAGCCCAAGGTGGTCGTCATCCAACCCGACACCTCGCCGGCCGCTGTGGTGGCGATCAAGGGAGTGGCGGGAGGAGTCAACCAGATCCGGCTGACCTTTGATGAGCCGCTGGATCCGGGCACCGCCGGAGACCCGGCGACCTATTCCTCACCGCTGTTTCGCATCAGCGATGTCCAGCTCCAAGAGGACGGCCGCAGCGTCGTGATCCAGACCACTCCCCTGCGCGTGGGGATCAATTATCCCCTGAATATCGCCGGATTGAAGGATCGTTCGGCGCAGGTCAACGCATTGAATACCAGCGTCCATTTTGTCGCGGGGTTGACCTATCAGGACGAAGTGCTGGCGGACAATCCGGTGCGCTTCTTCCGCTTCGAGGAGACGTCGGGCACCGTGGCCTTTACCGAGACCAGTTCCGGCGACCGGCTCAATACCAACGGCGTCTATCAAAACTTTCCGATCCTGGCGGTGCCCAGCTTGGTGCCCTCGGCTCCCGCCGAGTTCGCCGCCCACTTTGTCCGGGCCAACACCAACTACGTTTCCGTGCCCAACGGCGGGGACATCAATGATTTCCGCGGCCCCTGGGCCAAGAAATCGTATGAGTTGTGGTTCCGAGCCGACAGCCTGCCGACGGTGGCACCCGAGGGCGCCAACAACGCCACGATTCAATTCACGACCACCGCCGGGCTTTGGGAGGAGGGGGGCGGGCAGCGCAGCGTGGCGGTGTACTTGTGGCGCGATCCGGCGAAACCCGACCCCGGCGAGGCGGAACTGACATTCCATGCCTACAATGACACACCGGACGGTCCCGGCGCCCCCTTCGGACTGCGCCAGCATCCCGCGGTGTTTGTCACCCACACCATCCGGACCAATACCACGTACCATGTGGTCGCGGTCATGGACGGCCGTCAGGACAGCCGGGACGGCGAACTGCGCCTCTATGTCAATGGAGACCTGGTGGCCCGGACCAACGGCGTTGGCCAGATCTATAACCACAATGGTGACGTGCAGATCGCCCGCGGAAACGCCCGGACACACCTGGACATTAGCGCCACGCTGGGTTCGCTGGACGGCACGCTGGACGAGGTTTCGACATTCAATGTCGCGCTGACCGAGGACCGCATTCGCGCCCACTATCTGGCCGGGACCGGTGCCAGTCTCAATCCCGAGGCTCCGGCCACCCTCGTCAGCAGCGTGGATCCCCTCGGCCATCCGAACCAGATCACAGTCCTCTTCAACCAGCCTGTGAGCCCGGAAACCGCCACAAATCGAAACCATTATGTGGTCAAGACCGCCGGCGGTGCGGAACTCCCCATCCAGTCGGCGGTGCTCCTGGACGATCTGATCACGGTGAAGCTGGGCGGCGCGTTCCACTTTGTTCAGGGCGCCGATTATACGGTCGCGGTGGAAGGCGTGGCCGACATCCTGGTGCCCGAGAATGTGGTCGCTCCCGTCACCCGGCCCTTCACGTTCACGACCGAGGGTCCGGTCGGCCTGGCGGCGGCCAGCGACTTGGGGAACAGGCAAGTCATCGAGAACGGGATTGTTTCGTTTACCGCCGTCCCAACGGGTCAGCCGCCGTTTAGCTACGAATGGAGGTTCAATGGGACGACCCTGGCGGGCGCCACCGACGCCACGCTGGAGATCGTCGCCCCATTGGCAGCGGCTGGAAATTACACCGTCACGGTTCGCAATGAGTTCAGCGAAATCACCAGTCCGACGGCGCAGCTCACCGTGCTGCCGGACACCACCGCGCCGCGGCTGACGGCCATTCAGGCGCTGGCCGGCTCGCTTCACGAGATTCGGCTTACGTTCAGCGAGCCGGTCCTGCCGGCCAGCGCCACGGCTCCCTCCACCTACGGCCTGCCCGCGGGTTTGACCTTGGTGGACGCCGCCCTGTCGGCGGATGGCCGGCAGGTGATTCTGAAGACCTCGCCCCAGGTCGCCGGCCAGACCAACTCGATTGCCATCACCCGGCTGTTGGATCTCGCCGCCACGCCCAATGCGCTCAGCGTTTCCGCCACGGCGGTCTCCGGAGTCAGCTATCGCGATGAGATCTTTGCCGATGGCGCGGTGCGCTACTGGACCCTTGGGGAAACCCGCGGGACCAATTTCTATACGCTGGCATCGCAGTTCGACACCGCGCCGGAGAACCTCATTGGAACCTTGCTGAACGAACCGCTGCTTGGCGTGCCGGGACTGGTGCCCAACCTGCCGGAGGACACGGCCGTCGCCTTCAGCGGCACGAGCAATCGCATTCACGTTCCCAACGGGCGCGACATCAACGCCATTCTCGGCCCTTGGGCCAAGCGAAGCCACATCTTCTCTTTCCGTGCCGACCACCTGCCGCGGGTCACCGTGACTGACTCGGTGGTGGACGGACAAACCGTTCTGACCACCAACGTTTCTGCACCGGCGATCTACGCGCATGACCGGATCGCGTTTTATCTCTACGGCACCCAGGAAACGGACAACCCTACCGAGGCTCTGTTGAGCTTTCGCGCCCATAACACCACCAGCGAAGGTCCGGGATCTCCCTGGGGTGGCACGACACTGGATACCTCCAAGCACGTCCTGACCACGATTCGAGCCGGCGAGGTTTATCATGTGGTGGGCGTCCTGGACGGATCGCCCAACAGCTTCACCGGTCAGCTCAAGCTCTATGTGAACGGTGAGTTGGTCGGCAGCGTGGGTGGCATCGGCCAGATCTATAAGCACCCGAACACGACCCCCTCCATCGCCCAGGGCAGTTTCCGCGACCATGCGGGACAAAGCCGGAGCGCCGATCCGACTTCCTCCAACTGGAATCCTCCCTTCGAGGGTGTGATTGATGAATTCTCTTTGGTCGGCAAGGCGCTTGGCGCGGAGCGGGTCGCCGAGTTGTATGCCTTCGCTCAGATCCCGCCCGCGCCTCCGAGTGTCATCTCCGAGCCCGAGCCCCAGGGGAGCTTCGGAATCCGTCTTGAGGGCGGCAATGTCATCGTCTCCTGGGATGGACCCGGAGTGCTCCAGGCCGCGGACAGCCTGTCCGGCTCCTTCGTCCCTGTGCCAGCGGCGGTCAGTCCTCATACCGAGCCGGTGGGAACCGGCACGCGCTATTTCCGGCTCCAACCGTGACCTAGTTTGAATTCACCCCTGTTCACTATGAAACACACCCTCCTGACCTCACCAGCCCTTCGTTGGGCGGCCGGGCTTCCGGTCCTCGCGGCCGTTACGGTGTTCACCGCCATGGCGGCTGACGCTCCGGCGTCCGGCAAGAAAAAGAACAGCATCACCCCTGAGCAGATCGAGTTCTTCGAAAAGAAGATTCGGCCGGTGCTCGTCGAGAAGTGCTACGACTGCCATTCCGAAGAGAGCGGCAAAATGAAGGGCGACTTCGTGCTCGATTCGCGCGACGGGATCCGCATCGGCGGCGAACGCGGCCCGGGCATCGTGCCCTTCAAGCCGGATGAGAGCTTTGTCATCCGTGCCATCCGGCAAGAAGGCCGCCTGGCAATGCCGCCGGACTCCAAGGGGGGGATTCTGCCAGACGAGGTCATCGCTGACTTCGAGAAATGGGTCAGCATGGGCGCGCCCGATCCGCGCGATGCCTCCAAGGTGGCCAGCACAGAGCCTTCCAAGCCCGAAAAGCTCGTAGATTGGGCGAAGGAGCGGGAGTTCTGGGCCTTCCAAAAGCCGCAACAATCCCCGCCTCCGAAGGTCCGCAATGCCAAATGGCCCAAGTCGGACATTGACCGATTCCTCCTGGCCAAGCTCGAAGAGAAGGGGCTCAAGCCGGTCGCCGACGCGGATCGGCGAACACTGGCCCGCCGGGCCTATTACGACCTGACCGGCCTCCCGCCCACGCCGGAACAAGTCGAGGCGTTTGTGAAGGACCGGTCCGACAACGCGTTCGAGAAGTTGGTGGATCAGTTGCTGGCTTCGCGGCATTTCGGGGAGCAATGGGGCCGGGGATGGCTCGACGTGGCCCGCTATGGCGAATCCACCGGACTCGACCGCAACTTGAACTTTCCCTACGCGTGGAAGTACCGCGACTATGTCATTGATTCCTTCAATTCAGACAAACCCTACGACCGCTTCATCCACGAGCAGATCGCCGGTGATCTCCTCTCCTATAAGGATCAGGCGGAACGCGACCAGTTGTTGATTGCCACCGGCTTCCTGGCCGTTGGCCCCAAGGGGCTCAACGAAACGCGTCCGAAATATTCCAAATTCCAGGTGGTGGATGACCAGATAGACACCACCACCCGTGGTTTCCTGGGGCTCACGGTGAGTTGCGCCCGTTGCCACGATCACAAGTTTGACCCGATTCCGACCCGCGACTACCACGCGCTGGCAGGGATCTTTTCAAGCACCGACACGCTCTACGGGACTGTGGCCGGACGCGGCAACCGGCGTCCGACGCCCCTTCTGGGTCTGGCCGGGAATCCCGATCGGGAGATCCTCAACGGCGGCGGGCCCACGCCCAACATGGCGGTCAACACGAACCGGAACTTCAACGGCCGGACCAATAATTTTGCCAATCGCCGAGGGGGCACCAACGGTCCCGCCGGGCGGCGCGGCGGCCGCGGCGCTTTCGGTCCGCGCCCCACCAACGCGGAGCCCGTGGAACGCGTGGCAGCCCGCGGCCCGTATGCGATGGGGGTGAAGGACCTCGATGAGCCGGCGGATTCGCCGCTCTATTTCCGCGGCGATCTCTCTAAGCCCAAGGAATTCGTGCCGCGCGGATTCCTGCGGATCCTGGAACTCAAGGACACTCCGGAGTTGCCCGAGGACAGCAGCGGACGCCTCCAATATGCGCAGTGGATCACTCATCCGGACAATCCGCTGACGGCCCGGGTGGCGGTGAACCGGGCCTGGCAGCAGCTCTTCGGCGTCGGGATCGTCGCCACCTCCGACAACTTCGGCCACCTCGGAGTGGCCCCCACGCATCAGGAATTGCTGGATTATCTCGCCATCCGCTTTGCCACGGAACAGAAATGGTCCGTTAAGCAATTGGTCCGCTCGCTGGTGCTGACCCGTGCCTATCAACTCAGTTCGGAGGTGGACAAGAAAGCCAGCGAAGCCGATCCGGAGAACGCGCTGGTATGGCACGCCTCCCCTCGGCGGCTCAAGGCGGAGTCCATCCGCGATTCCATCCTCGTCGCCAGCGGCCGCTTAGATCCCGAGCCGCTGGAGGGCGCCATCACCGCCGACTTTGGCGACGGATATTATGGCGTGAACATCTGGCCGACGGACTTCCCCACGGATTTCCGCAAGCGCAGCGTGTATTTGCCCGTGCCGCGAGACGTGGTCCCGGAGGAATTGTCGCTGTTCGACTTCCCGAACCCGAATCTGGTGATCTCGCGGCGTGAGGACACCACATCGCCCAACCAGGCGCTCTATCTGTTGAACAATCCATTCGTCCAGTCCGAATCGGTTCATTTCGCGCGCCGGCTCCTTTCCGCGCAGGATTCTGACGAAAAGCGGATCCGGAAGGCCTATCAGACCACCCTGCTCCGGGAACCGACCTCCGCGGAGATCAGGCGGGCCCGTCAATTCATCCGCGAACAGGTGAATGAATATCAGGGCTCGGACGATCTCACGAGCCTGTCGAACGCTGAGGAGGAGGGAACACTGACCCTGGAAATTGCCTCGGCCGCAGTGCGGGCGAACGGCGCTCCGTCGGAAGTCGTGAAGCGCACCTCCAAGCTCGCAGCCGTGGAGAAACCGCGCGACCAGCAGGAAGCCGCCTGGTCGCTCTTCAGTCAGGCACTCTTTGCCAGCGCCGAATTCCGCTACCTCCGTTAAGTTATCCACCCCCACTCCAAATCATCTATGAGCCAACATGCACATCCCCGCCGTTGCGACGGCGTTCTGCCCGGTGTCTATACGCGCCGCGACCTGCTGAAGACACTGACGACCACTGGCTTTGGCTATATGGCCTTCGCCGGAATGGCGACCCAGTCCGTCCTGGCCAACACCACCCAGTCCGATTCGGACAAGGGCCTGCTCCTGCCCAAGCAGCCGCACTTCCAACCCCGGGCCAAGCGGGTGATCTTCCTCGGGATGGAGGGCGCGCCGTCGCATCTCGACACCTTCGAGTACAAACCGAAGCTGCACCAAGACGACGGCAAGACCAGCCCGCAGAACGAGGAACGCGCGCTCATCGGCCCTCAGTTTGAGTTCAAGCAGCACGGTCAGAGCGGCGCATGGGTTTCGGAGCTGTTCCCCCACGTGGCCACCAAGGCGGACGAACTTTGCTTCCTGAAAGGCATGTGGACCAATACGCCCGGCTTGCACCCGCAGGCCTGGCCCGCGCTGCATACCGGTAGCCCCGTGTTTGTCCGCCCTTCCATGGGATCCTGGGTGCTCTATGGCCTGGGCACGGAAAATCAGAACCTTCCGGGGTTCATCAGCATCAAGCCGGCGCTGGCCATCGGCGGCGGCCAACCCTACGAGGCGGCGTTCCTGCCCTCGGTCTTTGCGGCGACCCGCATCGGCGACTCCAAGACGCCCATCCAGAAATGCGACGTGAGCAACATCGCCAATCGGGCGCCCACCGCGAAAAGCCAGCGGGCACTGCTGGACTTGGTGCAAGCCAACCACCGGGATCTGCTGAAGCAGGGTAGCTTCGACCGGCAGGTTGAAGGCGTCATCGAGTCCTATGAACTGGCCTTCAAGATGCAGGTGGAGGTGCCGGATGTCACCGACCTCTCCAAGGAGTCGCAGGCGACGTACGATCTCTACGGGATCAACCAGGAGGAAACCGATGACTTCGGCCGGCAGTGCCTGCTGGCGCGGCGGTTCGCCGAGGCCGGCGTGCGCTTCATCGAGATCTGCTATGATGATTGGGATCATCACGGCCAACTCGTCAGCGGCCTCAAGAAGAGCTGCCGCGCCACGGACAAGCCAATCGCCGGCCTGCTCACGGACCTGAAGGAACGCGGCCTGTTGGAGGACACCCTGATCCTCTGGGGCGGCGAGTTCGGCCGCACGGCCGACAGCCCGAAGCCTGATGGCCGCGATCACAGCACCAAAGGCTGGACCATGTGGATGGCCGGCGGTGGAGTGAAGAAGGGCTTCACCTATGGCGCCACCGATGAGTACGGCATCAACGCGGTGGAAGGGCGAATGGATTATCACGACCTCCACGCCACGTTGCTGCACATCCTCGGCTTGGACCACGAGAAGCTGACCTACCGCTACGGGGGTCGCGACTTCCGCCTGACCGACGTCTTTGGCGAAGTGCACAAGGACATTCTCGCGTGAATCATCACGCCCACCCGTTTTTGGCAGCCATCATTAGTGGATTCGTGTGTTCCGTGAGTCACGCTGCCAATCCCGTCCCGCGCGCCGGGTGGCGACTGCGGGACGGGGTTTCTATCTCCCCCAGGAGGCTGGCTGTTGTCTCGACCTTACTTTTGGTCGCCCTTGGCACCCTGAGCGTTGCCACCGGCCTGGCGCTGACTCTTTTGAAGTTCATTCCTCTCCCGCGGTGGCGGACAGGCTCTGGGTCATCCGGCTCCACATTGTCATGGCCGATATGTCCAAGAGCCTTTCAACGCCTGAGATGCCCGCCAAGAGCGCGCTGGACGACAGGTTCGACCCCGCCCCCGCGCTGGCCGGACACGAGATCTTCCTGTCGGGACAGCAACAGTCTCCCTGCGGGATTGTCGGTGGATCTTCGCGGTACCGGCAGGCTTTCGTCTTTTTGAAACAGAAAATCACTTCATGAAAACATCATACCAGTTCCTGATCGTCCTCCTCGTCGTTGCATACACTGCGGGAAACCATTCCGCCGTGGCGGCCGCGGCCACTAGCAACTGGCTCTGGGTCAACGCCGGACGGAACAGCGCGCCAGAGAGGGAAAACGTCCTCAGCATCACGATCAACGGATCCCAAGTGACCGGCAAAATCTCCGCGCCCGCCGCCGACGGCAAACCCGCGGACACGCCTATCTCCAACGGAAAGGCGGAGGGGGACACGGTGTCCTTTGACGTGGTCCGTCAGGCCAATGGAGCCAGGATCACCAACTCCTATTCGGGCAAGATCTCCGGTGACAAGATCACGGGAAAGATCTCCTTCGTGCGCGGCGGCGAACTCCGGTCCCGCGACTGGGAGGCGAAGAACAACGGCGCTCGATCCGAGGCGGCCGCGGTGGCCCCTCCCAAACCCGGATATAACGAACAGGGCTACAAAATCGTCAATGAAACCAGGTTCAAGGATCTTCCGGTCACCGAAGTCGAGAAGTATCTTGCGGAGCATCCCGACGCCATCGTCCTCGATCTGCGTCCTCCAGCGGCCTATGCCGCCGGTCATCTGAAGGGCGCCTTGAATGTGGATGTCACGGATGACCAGCACTACCAGGAGGCTCTCAAGCCGTTGGACAAGACCAAACGTTACGTGGTGCATAGCATCAGTGGCGGCTATCGGACGGTGCGCACCTTCGAGTATTTCGAAGCCAACGGCTTCGAGAACGCGGTCGCCGTCAAGGGCGGTTATCAAGCCTGGGTCGCCGCTGGCAAACCGGTGGTGAAATAGTGGGCCGCGCGTCTCTTCCGATGAACAGCCTCATCCATTCGACGGCCGCGGGAATCTTCTTTCGGCGGCATCCGGTGTGGAAACTCTTCGGAGAACTGGCCTTGCTGTTGCTTTTCCTGGGGATCACCTCCGTGGTCGTTGGTGGCTTTGCGTACTATGCGGCCCGCCTGACCCTCGGAACGCCCTTGGGAGAGCAGATGGATACCGGCGGCGAGGTCCATCGTCCGGAACGGACGGATTCGGCTTTGGCTCAGCAGGGCCCCCCGTGATTGTCCGAAAGCAGCTCCCCCGGTTTGGAATGAAAAGCTGGCCTATGAAACTACCTGTCACCGCGTGGACCGCGCTCTGGATGGCCATTTCCGGCTCTCTCATCGCCCAGGAAACACCGAAAGCAGGTCATTCTGCCCCGTTGGTCGAAGCCCGGGATCAGGAGGGGTCCCTTTGGAAGCTGGCCGATCAGCTGGGAAAGGGTGCCGTCATTCTCTACTTCTATCCCAAGGATGACACGCCCGGCTGCACCAAGGAAGCCTGCGGGTTTCGCGATCAGCTTGACGGCTTGACGGCCTTGGGCGTCTCCGTCGTCGGGGTGAGCCGGGATGATGCGGAAAGCCACCGGAAGTTTCGCGAGAAGCATCACCTGAACTTTCCGTTGCTGGCGGACACGGACGGGAAGCTGACCGACGCCTTCGGTGCCGCAACGCCCGACCGAAGCCGCTCTCGCCGGGTCAGTTTCCTGATCGGGAAGGACGGCAAGATTGTTCATGTGACTGACGTGCGCGACGCCCAGGTCCATCTCGACGAACTCAAGCAGGCCGTCGCCCGGCTTCCGAAATGAGACGGCTTTCAACGACAGCAACGATGCGCTACCGGACTCTTTTGGCGACCGCTTCCTTCGGCCTGCTCTGGGCGCTGACCCTGGCGGCGGCTGGCGCGCCCGACCGGCGACCCAATGTCGTCGTCATCATCGCCGACGATCTGGGATTTGCCGACGTCGGAGTCCATGGCGGCAAGGACATCCCGACGCCGAATATTGATTCCATTGCCACGGATGGAATTCGGTTCACCAGCGGCTATGTGTCGGGACCCTACTGCAGCCCGACGCGGGCGGGGCTGCTCACTGGCCGTTATCAGCAGCGGTTCGGCCACGAGTTCAATCCTCCCGGACCCAACGCCACAAACCGCATCGGCTTTGGGCTGCCGCTGGAGGAGAAGACGGTGGCCGACCGCCTCAAGGCCGCCGGCTATGTCACCGGCTTGGTGGGCAAGTGGCACTTGGGCGCCAGCGAGCCGTTCAACCCGATAAACCGCGGTTTCGAAGAATTCTTCGGCTTTCTCGGAGCGGCGCATTCCTATACCAATCTGGACGCGACTCGTCCCAACGCCATCCATCGCGGTCTCCAGCCGGTGGAGGAGCGGGAATTCCTGACCGATGCCTTCACGCGCGAAGCCGTCTCCTTCGTTGAGCGGCATCAGGGCCGGCCGTTTTATCTTCAGCTTGCCTACAACGCCGTTCACAGCCCGCTCGACACGCATCCCAAATACTATGGCCGTTTTGGCCATATCACCGAGGAAAAGCGCCGCCGCTTCGCCGCGCTCTACGCCGCCTTTGACGAAGGGGTGGGACAGGTGCTGGCGGCGTTGCGGCGCCTCGACCTGGACCAGAACACCGTGGTGTTCTTCTTTAGCGACAACGGCGGCCCGACCAATGACAATACCAGCCGAAACGATCCACTGCGGGGCTTCAAAGCGCAGACCTGGGATGGCGGCATTCACGTTCCTTTCTTCGTGCGCTGGCCGGGGCGGCTGCCCGCCGGCAAGACGTATGGTCAGCCGGTGATCCAGTTGGACATCCACGCCACGACGCTCGCCCTTGCCGGGGTCGCCGTGCAGCCGGAATGGAAGCTCGATGGCGTCAACCTGTTGCCGTTTCTTACCGGGGCGGTCAGCGGCGCCCCGCATGAAGCGCTTTACTGGCGTTTTGGCGGCCAGATCGCGGTTCGATCCGGTGACTGGAAGCTGGTGAAGGCTCAAGACGGGGAGTCTGACATGCGCCAGATTTCCTCCGAGCCGGCTTCGACCGCCGGAGCTCAACTGTTCAACCTCGCTGAGGATCCTTCCGAGAAAGTCAACCTCGCCCCGTCGAATCCTCGGAAGTTCGAAGAACTTGCCCGTCTGTGGAACCATTGGAACTCCGAGTTGCCGGAGCCCGCGTGGAAATCCCGCGGCGGTGTCCGGCCGGCGGCGAGTTCATCCGCTGCTTCGGCGACCCAATCGGCTGCAAAATAGACCGGTCCTGATCCAGCGCTCTCTTCTTCTCCTGCCGCTTCATGCATTCCTTCAATCTGTTGTTCCCAATGAATTTTCTGTCCTGCCGCATTTTCTTTTCCATCCCCCGACTCTTCCTCAGCGCGGGAGTCCTCCTGGCCGTCGCTGGATTCGCCCAGCAGGCGCCCGGAGGCCGCCAGCGGCAGGACTTTTCGGCGGTTGAGATTACCGTCACCCCCATTGCCGGCACCGTCTCCCTGCTCGAAGGCTCGGGGGGCAACATTGGAGTGTCCTCCGGCCCGGACGGTCTGCTCATTGTGGACGATCAATTTCTGCCTCTAGCTGAGAAGATTGACGCCGCTTTGAACAAGCTGAGCACGAACGGCCTGCAATATGTGGTGAATACCCACATCCACGGTGACCACACCGGCGGCAACGCTTATTTCGGCAAGAAGGCCCGGATCATCGCCCACGCCAATCTCCAGAAACGACTGGCTTTAAAGGAAGGGGTCAAACCCGAAGAACTGCCGGTGCTCACCTACGAGCGCGGCCTGACGTTATATCTCAACGGTGAAGAAATCCGTATCCTGGGCTTCGGACCTGGTCATACGGACGGGGATTCCGCGGTGTACTTCGTCAAGGCCAACGTGCTGCAGCTGGGCGATCAGTTCGTGAACGGACGCTTTCCCTACGTGGATGTCGTCAACGGGGGCGATGTGAAGGGGTTGATCCAGAATCTGGATTCGATTCTGGCCTGGCTTCCCGCCGACGCCCAAGTGATTCCCGGCCACGGCAAGGTCAGCACCGTGGCCGATCTGCGCAACTTCCGGGATACCGTCGCCGAGACGGTCGCCTATGTGGAGAAGGGGATCGCCGCGGGTCAGACCTCGGAACAGATCAAGGCGGCCGCGCCGCTGGAGAAGTACAAGGCCTGGGGCGCGGGGCCTCAGGCGGCTCCGCGATGGTTCGATGCCGTGTATAACAGCCTGGCCAAGAAATGATCCGCCACCCGTTACTTCCCAAACACCTCGACTTTCTCCGGAAATCGGTCGGGCCCACGTTCGCCCGTTCGTCCGGACCGACTCCAAAGTATTAACCTTCAACCTCAACTCAACTCATCTCATCTCATCTCATGAAAACTGCATTGTCCCGTTCCCTTGGTGCCGCGCTTGTGGCTCCGCTTCTCGCCACCCTTTTGAGCGCCGCCGATCCCTCAGGCACCTGGACCTGGGCCACTCCGGGCCGCAATGGAGGGCCGGAGCGGATCACCACCCTCACGCTCAAGGCGGACGGGGCGAAACTCACCGGAAAGGTTTCCTCCCCGGGCCGCGACGGCAACGCCGTGGAAACGCCCATCTCCGACGGCAAGGTGGACGGGGATTCCGTCGCGTTCGCGGTGGTCCGGGAGTTCAACGGAAACTCAGTGACTGCGAAGTACTCGGGCAAAGTCTCGGCGGACAAAATCGCCGGAAGGCTCGAGACCGTCCGTGATGGTCAGCCGCAATCGCGGGATTGGGAGGCCCGGCGCGCCGCGGCCAAATGACTGGCGCGGCTCGTTGGGGCTCATACGTCCTGCGACGGGGCTCCGCCGCAGGACGCTGCGCCCGCGCATCGGGCCATCGGACCCAAATAGATCTGTTCTTTTCTCCGAGATCGGCATTTCCTCAGCTCACCATGAAAAATTTCCTTCAACCTCTGGCGTTGACGCTTCTGCTCGGCGGACATTCGTTGCTCGCCGTCACGCCTCCCCCGGGAGGATGGACCGCGGGCTTTCAGAGCGGAAACCCTTCATTCAAATCCATCAGTCAGCTCGCCTTCGGGCCCGGCGGAATCCTGTTTGCGGCGGATACCAAGGGGGCGGCGGTCATCGCGCTCGATACCGGCGACGTGCAGCCGGCTCCGGGGAAGGCTTCCTTCACCATCAACGGACTGAGCACCAAGCTTGCGGCGCTGCTGGGAACCGATCCGGGTGAGATCCTCATCGAGGATCTGGCCGTCAACCCGGTCTCGCATCGCGCCTACCTCGCCGTCTCCCGGGGGCGGGGTCCCGCCGCGGTTCCGGCGTTGGTGCGGATCGGGCTCGACGGACGGCTGGAACTAGTGCCGCTGGATCAGGCGCGGTTCTCCAAGGCCGAACTTCCGGATGCGCCGGTGGACGGTGTGGTCGGCGAGGGAAACCGCAAGAGCAACCCGCGGCTGGAGTCCATCACCGACCTGGCGTTTCTGGAGGATCGGGTTCTCATCGCGGGTCTCTCCAACGAGGAATTCTCCTCGACGCTCCGGGCGATTCCCTTCCCGTTCAAAACGATCCCCGGCGGCGCCAGCGTCGAGATTTATCATGGCGCCCACGGACGCTTCGAGACCCGGGCGCCGGTGCGCACCTTCGTTCCATTCAACGTGGGCGACCAACCGCAATTGCTGGCCGCATACACCTGCACGCCGCTGGTGCAGATTCCGCTCGGCGAGCTGCAGCCGGGCGCGAAGGTCAAGGGCAAGACGGTGGCCGAGCTCGGCAATCGGAACCGTCCGCTGGACATGATCGTCTATGAGAAGGACGGCCAGGAGTATCTGCTCCTCGCCAACAGCAGCCGCGGCGTACTCAAGGTGAACACGGATGGGCTGGCTTCCGCCGATCCGATTTCCGAGCCGGTCAAGGACGGCGCCACCCGCGGTCTGTCGCATGTCACGGTGGCCGGATGGACGGGCATCAACCAACTGGACCGGTTGGACGCCGGCCAGGCTTTGGTGGTCCGCCGCTCGGAATCGGGCGCCGATTCGCTGGAATCGCTTCCGTTGCCGTGAGGCGCTACGGAGCATGGCGGCGGGCGCGGTGGTGGGTGTGCCGGGCGGCGTTGTCCGCCCTTTGGCTCCGACTCCCATGCGTGGCGGATTCCGCCGCCGGGACCGCGTCCGCTGCCGGCCCGTCCATCCGGTGGGTTATGGAATCGGCGGATGGACTGCCGGTCCGGGTTGAGGTGAACGGGCTGGCGGAGACGCTGTCCGGCGAAGGGGCGGCACGGTTGCCTCTGGCCGCGTGCCCGGCGGTGTTTCCCATCCGGGTCGAGACGGAAAATGTGGGATCCGATTTGGAGTCGCCTGCAGTGGCGGGGCGATATCGCGTGGATGCGGACCGGATTGTGTTTGAACCCGCATTTCCGTTCCGGCCGGGAGTGCGCTATCGCGCGGTGTTTCGGCCCGCAGCACTCCCCGGTTCCGACCAGTCAGCGCCGCCGGACGTAACGTCCGCCTACTTTCGGAAGGCTCCCCCGGCGGAACCCGCTACCCGGGTCACCGCCATCCATCCCAGCGCCGACGTGGTTCCGGAGAATCTTCTCAAGTTTTACCTCCAGTTCTCGGCGCCCATGAGCCGTGGAGGCATCTATCGGCACATCACATTGAGGACGGAGTCCGGGCAGACCGTGGAGCTTCCGTTCCTGGAGATTGATGAGGAGCTTTGGGATCCCGCCATGAGCCGCCTTACCCTTTTCCTGGATCCCGGTCGCATCAAGCGGGGGGTCCAGCCGTTGGAGGAAGTCGGCCCCTCGCTTCAGGCGGGAGGAACCTATATCCTTCGTGTGGATCGCGCCTGGCAGGACGCCCAGGGTGCGCCCCTGGTGGAATCGTTTGAGAAGGCCTTCCGGGTGGCCGGGCCGGATCGGGATCCGCCCGATCCGGCGCGTTGGAAGGTCCGTCCGCCCTCCGCTGGCGGACGGGAGCCGCTGTTCGTTGAGTTTCCGGAGCCCATGGACTCGGCCATCACCCGGCGGACGTTGAAGGTGACGGGCCCGAATGGAGATGGGGTGTCTGGGAGGGTGGAACTTCAGGACGGCGAGCGGCGTTGGGTCCTGGTCCCGGACCAACCGTGGTTGTCGGGACGGCATCAACTCAGGTACCCATCCCTGTTGGAGGACCTTGCCGGAAACAACGTTGGCAAGGTGTTTGATGTGGATGTTTTTGAGCAGGTGGACTCGCGGCCTTCCCAGGAAATTCTCGAGACGGCTTTTGATATCCGCTGACCAGGATGCGTTGGGGGGTGTTCCCGACAACCCCTTCCGGCCTACCCCGTCTGGGCGCCGGGCGATGTTTGATGCCAGGCCCTTCGGCGCCCCGAGCTTGGCGCTTGCTGCCCGCGCGACTCCAAGCCCCGGGCCAACGGTTCGTACCGTCTTCGGCGCGTTGCGCTCTGCTCCATGAACGATCTCAATCCGTTCGCCCACCGCCGCGCGAAACGGCCACCGGAACCGGCCGTTCCCGGATCGCCGGAGACGCTGGAACGGCATCTGGCCCCGCCGTTTCGATCCGACTGGAACCGGCTCATGGAGGCCGCCCGGCGCTGCGACCACCTGACGCTTCGATCCGTCGGCGCCTTTCGTGCCTGTGACGGCGTCTTCGAAGTGCCCCGGGCCCTTTTCACTGGCCCCAAGTCCGGAGGCGATCCCATCCGGTTGGCTTTGTTTGCGGGTCTTGGAGGTGATGACCGCCTGGCACGGGAGGCTGCGGTGAGCACGCTGTTGTCCCTTTGCCGGCATCCTTCGCAGGCCACGGGTGTCGAGTTGTACACCTATCCGGTTCCGGACCCGGCATCGCTCCGTGGCGTGCCGGATCCGGGGATTGCGGCCCGCAATCTGGCCTCGGACTTCTGGTGTGGTTCGGACGATCCGGCGGTGTACTTCCTGGAGCGGGAGTTGGGGGTATTCCGATTCCACGGAGTGATTGTCCTCGGCAGCGTGCCGCGCTCCGGAGGACTGGGGCTGCATCTCGACAGCCTCGTTCTCCGGTCGCTCCTGCAGGGCCCATTGGAACGGTCGGCGGCGCGGTTCCTGTCTCCGGGCGACCTGCCGGATCCGGGCGCCGCGGTTTGCGTCGGGGACAGTGCGGCGAGGCTGGTGGATTCGCCCGAGCTGCCGACCCGCGCCTTTGGAATGACGCTCTGCCTTCCCGCGGCGGCCGGCGCCGATTCTGTCTGCCAGGCCGTGGCCGCGGTCCTGCAGACGTTGATCGAGCACTATGGCGCGATCCTGCCGCTCGGTCGGGACATCTAAGGCGCGGAGCGACACGTGATTGCGCCGGGGAATTATCCACAATTTTGGGAATTCACCCGGGCGCCCGGGGCGCCCTCTGCTGAGTTAGACGCTAACGGCGCCTTCGGCATGGCGTCCTACGGGTTGACGTTGGGTTGAGGTTTAATGCAATTGATAGATGGACATCGGCTTCGAATCAGACTTCACTATCCTGCGTCATTCGGCCTCGGTTTCCGTCGAATAATAGCCCGACGGACCATTTGTTGAGTCCGTTTTAATAACTGCGTCAGAGGATCTGTGGCTCGCTACGACACCATTGGATGCGACTATTCCCAGACTCGGCGCGAGGATCCCCGCTTCCGTGCGCAGATCCACGCGGCGCTAGCCGATGCCCGGACGGTCGTCAACGTTGGCGCCGGCACGGGTGCCTACGAACCACCGGATCGGCACGTGATTGCAATTGAACCCAGCGATGTAATGGCGGCGCAGCGTCCGCACGGTCTCGCCCCTGCAATCCGTGCGTCCGCAGGAAGCATTCCCCTTCGTGATCGCTCTGTAGATGCGGCAATGGCGGTGCTGAGCGTTCACCATTGGGATGAGGAACGTGAGGCCGGCGTCCGGGAGTTGCGGCGCGTGGCGCGAGGAGCCGTTGTCATTCTGACCTATGATGCAACCATCAGTGGTGCGATGTGGCTGATGGCCGATTATCTGCCGGAAGTGGCCGCGCTGGACCTCCGGATCTTCCCGCCCCTGGAAAAGTTGGCGGAATGGCTCGGCGGTGATGTGCGAATCGCCAAGGTGCCGATTCCGCGCGATACACCGGATTGGATGCTCGGTTCGTTCTGGGCCCACCCGGAGCGTGTGCTCGACGCGAATGCGCGAGCGGCGACCTCTGGTTTTGCGCGCATGCCGGCCGACGTTGTCGAACGCGTGGTTTCCGAAGTGTCTTTCGATTTGGCCAGAGGCTTGTGGGATAGGCGCTATGGACACTTGAGGAGCCTGGACGAGTTCGATGTGGGCCTGCGGCTCCTTGTCGCAAGGTGAAATGGATTCGGAGAACCTGGCCTAGGGGCCGTCGCGTCCAGGGGCGCGGCGGGTCTATAATGGATTGCGAGTGGAACGCGGCCCTGCCCCATTCCTGGAGGGACTCGTGAAGCTCGTCTCTCAAGGATGGTGGGCGGTCATGAGAGCCCACAACTGCCGGACGGCCGCGAGGTGGTCAGGTTGCGGAGCGCGGTCGGCGTAGGCAACCCGGCTGTAGGTGAGGACGACGGTGTGAACCGGCGCGGCGAAGTCGGGGAGGGAGTCGCCCAGGCGGGAGGCAAATTCCAAAGGGGTTTCTTCAGGGCCTCGCGGGAGTCCGAAGCCGGCGGCCCAGGCCTGGAGCGCGTCGAAGGAATAGGCGACGAGGTCGCCGGGCGAGAGACGGGAAAGCTTCGGATCGTGGAAGGGATTTCGGAATGCGGAGAAGGGAGGCGGGGATCGCGTCGCCTTGGGCTGGGACCGGTCCTGCGCGACCGAGGGCTTGCGCCGTCCCAAGGACCAAAGATCGCGCCAGAGTTCCAGGAGTCCGGCCCAGAACGCAGCTCCATGGCGCACCAGGAGGATGAGTATGACCAGCGCGAATGCGGCATAGACCAAGAGTTTGAGCACGCGGCCAAGTTCGGAAGGGATCTTTGGGACGGCGGATGGCGTCGGACGGGCCGGGCTCTGGGATCCGCCTGCGGAGGCGGTTGGTGACGATGCGCGGTTTTCCGGTGCCGTCCCGGACTCTTTTCCGTTGGCCGACGGCTCAGGCTCTTGTCCCGGGCTCCGGTCGGCGCCGCGGCCGTCCTCCCGGGATCCCGGCTCTCCCCTCGGTTTGCCGGGACCGGTGCCCGGCTTTCCCGCGGATGCGGCCATGTCCGACGCGGCTACCGGCCGGCCGCCGATGCGTTCGGCAAGGGCCGGGAGCGAATAGGCGGCGTCCGGACGGGGCAGCAGCAGGCCGATGAGCAGCATGCCCACGGCCATCAGCGTGCCCCGGTTCAGCCACGACAGGGCAATGGACGCCGGCATCTGAATACGGCGTTGGCGCAGATAGCGGCGGAGGCCCAGGAAGCTGGTGGTGAGCAACAGTCCGAATGCGGACAGCAGATAGAACCACAGGCAGGTGAAGGCGACTTCCCGCCTCCAGGCGTCCGCCGCCGGCAGCAAGGCCTGGCCCACGCCGAAGAGCGGGAGGGCCGCGAGGGAGAATCCCACCACCCAGACACCCGGTGGGCGCGCGGTCGTCTTGGAAGCCGTGGGATTCGGCAGCGCCATCGCCGCCCTGGCTTCACGGGTGGCGTGCTGAACGTACAGCAAGCGTCCGGGAACGCGCTCCTTCGTCTCCGGCCGCGGCGCTTCCCGGAATCCGGCCAGGTCCAGCAAGCCTTCTCCGGTGGCGTCCTCATCGTCGTCAATCAACGTGCAGTCGCGGACCAGACGGTCCACGCAGAACCAGGACACCGCCAGGAGCGCGATCCCGGCAAAGGGCGGTTCGACGTAGCGGATCAGCGCGAGGGTGGTGGCGCCGGCCAGGGCGAAGCCGTACACGAATCCGCGCGCGGACCCGAGTTCGAGGGCGATCCGGGTGATGAGCACGCTGGCCATGATGAACCACGCCAGGGTCCAGCGAAGGCGTCCCCCGTGGTCGCCGCGATACAGCACTTCCACCAGGAAGAAGACCAGGCTGCCCACCAGGACCACGACCAGCGCCGGCGCGAGCGCGATGGCGAAGTAGTCGCCCGGCGTCTTGCGCATCGGTCTGGCGGGAATGACAGGCATAAGACTCCGGGAACGATCAACGAAGGCATCGCTCCGAGCACAGGCGGGCCAGCGAGGCCTCGTCATACACCCGCCGGACTTCCATCCCGGCCGCGATCAGCCAACCGGCCCAGTCCGGTCCCTGGGCCCACTCCGGCGCCTCCCGGGAATCGAAGACGATTTGGACGGCGGTCATGCGAAAGCCGCGCCGCTGCAGGCTTCTCAGCAGCACCGCGGTTTCCTCGGTCACCTGTTGGAGGATGGCCACCAGGGTGGTGTTGCGCGGCAGGCGACTGTTCGCCTCCAGCAACATTTCGGGAAAGGCCATGCCGTCGGTCGGCTCGATTCGCGCGAGCGTTTCCAGAATCCGGCCCAACTGGTCCGCGCTCCGCCGGGTTTCCACGAGGACCGGGCGCAACCGCTCGCTGCGTTTCTCGAGTCCCACCCGTTCCCGGGCTTGCCCCCGGGTTCGGAACGCATGATTCCAGCCCTCCGCCCGCATCCGGTCCATGATATCCCGTCCGTTGGAAATCAGTCCGACGGGCTGGCCCATCTGGTGGACGGCGTTGGCCAGCGATGCGGCGGTGGTGGTGGCCAGTTCGGTCCGGACTGCGGCGCCGTCTCCGGCGAGCGCCCCGGTGTGAAAATCGAGCAGCAGCGTGGCGCCGGCCATGACCGAGGGCTCGAAGGTTCGGCTCTGCAAACGGCCGAGACGCGCGGTGGCCCGCCAGTGGATGCGGTTCAAGGGATCGCCATCCTGGTAATCCCGAATGCCCGAGGTGCGCGTAGGATCCTCATACAACCGGTGTACCAGGCGGATTTCCCCCACCGGACGCGGGGAGGCGAGATCATACCCGTCGAGCGGCACGACGCGGGGCAGCACCAGCACGAAATGCGGTTCGCCCGCCACCCGAAACCGGCGGTGCAATCCGAAGAGATCCCCGGTCTCAATCAGCATCGGGCCGATGGGGTAGCATCCGCGGGCGCGGCATTCGACTTCGTAGCGGAAGGACTCCTCTTCGCCGGGACGCAGGCGGACGAGGGACAACCGCGCTCCGCGGGCCACGAGCCGCGCGGGTGAATCGGACAGGGCTTCCGCCGGCAGATAATCCTCCAGGAGCGTCCAGGGGATGGTGAAGCGCGAGCGGTTGCGGACGGTCACCTCGACGACCACCGACTCGCCGGGGACCGCTTCGGTGCGGTCGCATTCCCGATGCACCTCAAGTCCATCGGCCCAGCAGCGGGTGAACCAGCGTCCGAGCAGCAGGATCCCGAGCAGCGTGTACATGGCATAGACCAGCAGGCCCAGGCGGAGCGCGGCGCCGGCCAGGAGCAGGAGCACGGCGCCGGCCAGCCATTTCATGCCGGGATTCACGGGCAGCTGGGGAAAAGGCGTCCGCCGCGGCGGAAGCCGCCGTCGCCATGCGGCCTTTCTCCTCTAAAATTCACGTCCATTGGCGTCCATTCGAGGTTCCCTTCTGCAGGGAGACGGCTTAGGCGGTGATGCCGGGCAGGGTGGGGACGGGAGTTTGGTGCAGGATCTCAAGGACCACCATTTCCGCGCTGACTTTTCGCAGGCGTTTTTCCGGGTGGATGATGATTCGGTGGTTCAGAACCGCCGGGGCCACTCCCTTGATGTGGTCGGGGAGCACAAAGTCGTATCCCTGGATCGCGGCCAGCGATTGGGCGGCGCGCATCAGGGCCAGCGAAGCCCGGGGGCTCGCCCCCAGCAGCACGGAAGGATGCTCGCGGGTGGCGAGGATGAGACGCAGCAGGTAGTCGCGGACCTTCGGGTCCAGCGCGATCTGCCGCACGCGTTCCTGCGCTTCGAGAATTTCGGCCGGCTCGGCCACCGGGGTCAGGGTTTCGATCGGATGCCCCAGTTGGAATCCTTCGAGAAGGCGCAATTCGTCCGCCGCGGCCGGGTAACCCAATTGGAGCCGCATGAGAAAGCGGTCGAGCTGCGCCTCGGGCAGCGGAAACGTTCCCTCATGATCAATGGGGTTTTGCGTGGCGATGATGAGGAAGGGGCGTTCCAGCGGATAATGGACGCCGTCCACGGTCACGCTGCGCTCGGCCATCGCCTCGAGCAGCGCCGACTGGGTGCGTGGCGTGGCGCGGTTCAATTCGTCGGCCAGGACGATTTGGGCGAAGAGCGGGCCGGGCCGGAATTCGAACGCGGCGGTCTGGGGATTGAAGACGGACGCGCCGGTGATGTCGGTGGGCAGCAGGTCGGGGGTGCACTGCAGGCGCTTGAACGTCCCGCCCACGCTTTGCGCCAGCGCGCGGGCCAGCATGGTCTTGGCGACACCGGGAACGTCCTCCAGCAGGAGGTGTCCCTCGGCGAACCATCCCACCAGGGCCAGGGTCAGGCGCTCGCGTTTTCCGAGGATCACCCGTTCCAGGTGATCGAGAAGGCGGCGGGCCAGGGCAGCCGCTCCCGAATCGGGGACCGGCGCGGATGGCGAAGGGGCGGCGGCCGGCGAGGAGGGGACGGCCGGGTTCGCAGTCGGTGAAGAAGCGCCCCGATGGGAAGGGGGGGCAGCCGGTGCCGGTGCCGGCGCGGCGCCGACCTTTTTCAGGAAGGGAGAACTGGGGATGTGGGACGGCAATCGCACCAGCGGCGAAGCCTCCATCGTGAGCTGCGTGGCTTTATGGCAATAGGGACACTCGGTCTCCTGTCCGGCCATTTCCTCGGGAAACTCCAGCGGGCGGGCACACTGACTGCAAAGGCAACGGGGCATGGTCGCGGCGTTGGACCATTTTCAATCCGCCGCCTCACGGTCCATCGTGGGCGTCTCGAATCCTGGAAGGAAGAGCTTTATGCCGGGGGACCGTCGCATGCAGTCCCTCCCCCCATGGGCGGGGCTGGACAGTGGTCGGGCGATGCCCATGTTTACCCACGAATCATGATGCACCGTCGTGCTGCGGAGGAGGTGATCGGATGCCTGTTGCTGGCCATGGCCGGCGCCTCGGCGATTTCGGGGCTGACGGCGGCGGAGGCGGTCCATCTGGAGGGCGTGCCCGACTATGCGTGGCATGTCGGGTGTTTCGGCACGGCGACGGGGAATCTGTTTGGATACTGGGACCGCCACGGCTTTCCCGATTTCTACACCGGTCCCACCGCCGGCGGCGTGGCGCCGCTGAACAGCCGGGCCAGCCAGGTCCACTCCGGGATCCGGTCGCTGTGGTCTTCCGCCGCGGGACGCGACGGGCGCCCTGCGGATCTACCCGGGCATGAGGACGATTACTACGTGGGCTACGAGAGCGTGGCTGCGGATCCGTACGTCACCCGGGGGCGACCGGAACACGCGCCGGACTGCATCGGGGACTTCATCGGCCTGAGCCAGAACAAGTGGGCGGAGCTGAATGGGGAGTGCCGCGGCAATGTGGACGCCTACGCCTTCGTATTCTGGGATCGCTCGGGTGCCCGCCGGGTCGCGGCGCCAGGGACGGATGACATCCCGCCGCGCGCGGACATTCCCAACGGGCTGGTGGATTGGTCCCGCTATCGCGGCTACGAGGCGGAGAGCTTTTGCCAGTTGGCCGACTTCAATCCGGAGGTGTCCGCCGGACCGGGATTCACCTTCGCCGATCTCAAGGCGGAGATTGATGCGGGGTATCCCGTGCTGCTCTTTCTCCAGCCCACGGGCGAGTTTTCGCGGACGCTTCGCGGGCAGGAGGGCGTGAATCCGGACATCCATGGGATGCTCGCCTACGGCTATGTGGTGGACGACGACGGCACGCAGTACGTGAGGTTTCGGACGAGCTGGGCCACGGGGGATCTCGATTTCGCTCCGTGGGGTCCGAACCCCTGGACTCCCAACGGCCAGCTCAACTATCCCCTCCGCGGGGTCATTGGATACCGTCCCGCGCCTCGGATCCGCTCCTTCGATCGGCTGGAGGATTCGTGGAGGCTCCGATGGGATGGGCCGGCATCCATCCTGGTGGAGGATGCCACCGACGAACGGCGTCCGGCCCATGCGTTTGTCGTCGAGCGGACGCTTTCGCTAGAGTCCGGGATGTGGACGCCGGTTGGGCCTCCGCAGACCGAGCGTGAGTTGACGATTCCTGCAGACGGCGGGTCCGCGGGTTACTTCCGTGTGCGGGTGGCGGCTCCGGAGTAGGCCGCGCGATTTGCCCTCTGCGGTCCTACTCAGGGCTGGACCAGCGGGTTCGCGAGAGGGAGATCCGCATGGCCGCGTAGAGGGCACCGAGCACCAATCCCTCGCCGAACAGCCACCAGCCGAACCACCCATTCTCCCAGGCCCAGAGCGCAGGGACGGATAGCAGCATGGCGGCGATCATCACCAGGATGCTTCCCAAGGCGCGCCCGGCGGCCTTGCCCTCCTCGACCGGACGCGACAACGGCGGGGTGCCGTTTTTCCAATTGGGGAATAGGGCGAACACCGGAACCGCCATCAGACCTGGCAGCATCAGGAGCAGATAGGACGGCTCGCGGGTCAGAATCAGACAGGCTGCGGCCGCAAGGGCCATTCCTGGAAGCGCAAGGAAGCAGAGCACGGCGCGCCGGGCGCCGTGGCAGAGCCGGGCGGGCCCGGGCACGGGTGCGGACCGAAACACATCGGCCGCCTGCCATTGCTGGGAGAATTCCATGAGTTCGACGCCCATCATGGGGAGGAGCCCGAGGTAACTGCCGATGAACGCCGGCCCGAAGAAGTCGGCGGTTCCCTGGCGTCCCCGCAACAATAGGATCACCGGCACCACCAGCATGGGCGCCAATGCCGGGTAGACTCGAAGCTTCACGTCCCGATCGCGGATCAAATACGCGGCGGTGAGCAGGAAGGACGCCCGGGAAACCGGGTCGCGCAGCCACCAGCGCAAGGGGACCGCTTCGGTGAGCCGGACCCGCCAGCGCCGGGCAGCGCGGGGCTTCGCGCCGGCGGGACGTTCCGTCAGCGTCTTGAGGCCGGATTCGTAGTCGCCGGCCAATCGTTCCAGGGCGAGCCATGCGATGACGCCGGTGGCGGCGGTTCCCAGGCCGCCCAGCACCCAGCTCGACGTTCCTCCCCGCCCGGCCAGGGCGTCGTCGAGCCCTGCGAACCACGCGGGAGGCAGCGCGAGGATCCACCACCGCTCGGCGGTAATCTCCAGGCGGTGCCCGAAGCGAATCATGATCTGGGGCACGAGTTGTGCCCCGATCACGGCCGCAATGGAGACCATCACCTGGGCCGTGGTCATCCAGGAATCGAGACGCTCGCGTCCGAACCACCGAAGGCAAAGCTGGTAGGTCAACACCACGCCGCCGACACAGAGCACGGTCTCCAGTGCGAGGGATGCCGCATGCGCCGGCGGGAACCGCCACCCGCCGTCCGGCGCCAGCACTCCGACCGCGAGCGCGGCCAGGTTCATTGCCGCGGCCAGCACCAACGACACGCTCAGCAGCACACGGACTTTCGCCCGGAGCAGGGCTTGGGGACGCACCGGGCGATGCCCCAGGATGTCGGACTCCTCACGGTTGAACAGCACTTCCCCGGCCGAAGCAGCGACAAACATGCCGAGAAACATGAGCGTCATCGCGTGAATGAAGGCCGACACTGCAAACACCGGCTTGCCGAGGAAGGACAAGGCGATCAGGCCAAAGACGGCGTACAGCAGCGTCGTAACGCCGAGCTTCTGGAGAACCGATTTCGGGGCCTTCTCCACCCGCAGGCCGCGGGAGGAACGTCCGCGGAGAAACAGGGTGAGAAACAACTTCCGGAGAACGCGGTCGGCGTCCGGAGCGACGCTTCCCGGCTCCCGGGGTATCAGGGGAGGAACGGCAGAGGCGTCCAGTTGGGGCGGGACGTTCACGGGCGAAACGTGCGGGCGAAATCCTGCGCCCGGCGTTCCATCTCCTCCCCTCCGGTGAGCCGGGTGAAGAGCTGTTCAAGCGAGTTCGCGCCGTGGGATGCCGCCAGTTCGTCCGGACGCCCATCCACGAGCAACCGACCGCGATCCACGATGATCACCCGGTCGCACACCCGTTCGACGACATCGAGAATGTGAGAGCTGTACACGATCGTCTTCCCTTCGCGGGCCAGTGTTTGGATCAGGGCCTTGAAGCCTACCGCCGCATTGGCATCGAGGCCGTCCAACGGTTCATCGAAGAAGACCACGGGCGGGTTGTGCAGGAGCGCGGCGGTGATGACCACCTTGCGCCGCATGCCCTTGGAATAGGCGCCGAGCAACTTGTCCGTCAGGGTTTCGAAGGAGAGGTCAAAGAAGGCCAGGAACTGCCGGATGCGGGGCTGGGCCGCTTCGGAGGGGATTCCATAAAGCGCGGCGACCATCTCCAGGTATTCCAATCCGGAAAGCGACTCGAACACCGCGCCTGAGTCGGGCACGAAGCCCACTCGTCGCTTGACCTCGATGGGATCCTGTCGGAGATCGAAGCCGGCCACCGTGGCGGTGCCGGAGGTCGGGTCCAGCATCCCAGTGAGCATCTTCAGGGTGGTGGACTTCCCGGCGCCGTTGGGGCCGAGGAAGCCGACGATCTGGCCTGCGGGAACCTCGAACGTCAGCGCATCCACGGCGGTCTGGGCGCCAAACCGCTTGGTCAACTGCTGGACGGAGATCATGGGTTTGGCTCGGTAACCGGAAGGACGCCCTCCGGCTATTTCGGGGACGTCCAGCCCTGTTCGGCGAAGAACTTATCCAGCTCCATGGCGACGCGGTCCGCCAGGTTCTGGGCGTCGGCTTCCACCGTCTGCGCCCGGGCGCCCACCAGCGCCGTGGTGCCGCTCAGCGCCAGCGCGGCGGCGGCATTGCCGGCCACCGCCCCGCCGCCGGCCATCGGACCCATCCCCGGACGGCGCGAACTTTGGGTCTCGATGTAGAAGTCGTCCACCAGCGCGCGGCCGGCGGGGGTTCCCTCGAACACCTGCACCAGCACCCGGACCTCGCTCGCACCCAGCCCGAATCCGATGATCAGCCGCTGGCGCTGGCTGCCCTGATCAATGGAGAGAAACTGGCCGTCAATCTCCAGCGTGCGGAGGTCTGAGCCGAGCCCTTCGGGCGCCACCGTGGCGTCAAATCCTTTGGACTGCAGGTCCTGCGCAAGCCGTCGCGCCACGATGCCGCACAACTCCTGCGCGATGCGGAGGCGTTCGCTGTCGTCCGATTTCGCGCCGAGGACCTCTTGAAGCCGAAGCCCGATGGTCTGGTCCAGCGCCACCTGGTCGGGGGACACGCCGAAGGGATGCACGACGATGCGCTCCGGTTTGGGGAGCGGATGGGAGTCCACGCCGGCGTACTGCACGCGGGTCCGGGCGCAGGACGTGACCAGCAGGATCACGCCCAGGGCAGGCAGCAGCCCGGCGAGCCGGGACGGGAAGGGGAGATCGGGAAAGAGGGGGCGTTGGCCCATGGCCGCGACCATACGCGAGCGGCGGAGGGCATCAATCCCGGCCTCATCCCGTCCTTCCGCGCGGGAAGGGCATTGCGGGTCACGAGGGAGACGCCGGGACGTTCGGGTATCCCAGCTTCCCGAAGGGGTTGCTGAGACCCTGCGGGGACGAGGGGGAGAGAGGGACTCGTGAAACTCGTCCCTTCAGGGGGGCAAAAATGCGTTTACAGGGTCCGATTCCCGGGCTGAAATCTTCGCCAATCGTTGACGGCGGCGGTATGCCGGGCGGCCTGCTGGCAATTCTTCAGGTCGTCCCTGTAACCGATGCCGTTTTCGGAAGTCATTCCCAGGGACAGCAATTAACAACGCAAGACTGTAATGACCACAATGAAAACTCTGAAAAAGCCCATTGCTCTGCTCACGAGCGCGTTCCTCGCCGTCATGGCCTTTGCCGGCGAGTTTCCCGACATCAGCGTCGCCGAAGTCAAGGCGGTCGTTGAAACCGGCAAAGCCACCATCATTGATGTGAACGGAACCGAGTCCTACAACAGCGGCCACGTTCCCGGCGCCCTCAACTTCGACGCGATCGAGAACGAATTTGCCAAGGCGCTGCCGGCGGACAAGAACGCTCTGGTCATCGCTTACTGCGGCAACCCCCGCTGCACCGCCTATCAGGCCGCCGCCAAGGCCGCCGAGAAGCTGGGGTACAAGAACGTGAAGCACATGTCGGCCGGAATTGCCGGATGGAAGAAGGCCGGAGAGAAGGTCGAGACGGCCAAGTAAGGTCCCATTTCTATCGGAAACAGGACGGGCGTTCCCGCGGGAACGCCCGTTTTCCTTTGATCCGCGGGTGCCGGTGCCCGCTCATTGGAATCACCAACCTGGCGGCACCTTCCCGACCGTTCCCCGGAGAATTTCGCGGAGGGTCCGCTTCTCTTCGCCCGGCAGATAGGCGTATTCCGGGTCCGGATGGTCCACATCCAGAGCGCGGTCCAGATGAGCCCACACCCGGTTCTGGATCACCTTGGGAAGGCCGGCGAACAGATCGGTGTAGATCATGTAGCTGCACCGGTTCCGGAAAAGTCGCGTGCTGAGGTCGAGGTCCTTGAGCGAAACGCCGTTGACGGCGCGGCGGGTCCGCAGGAAGTCCCCCTTGAACCGTGGATCTCCGGACACTCCGCCTGCGGGCAGTGGAATCTCGTCGGCAAAGAGAAGGTAGCGGGTCAGCGACCGGGCCTGCTGGTCAAGGTCCTCCTGATGTTCCTTCGTCAGACCGCTCCCTTCCCGGTCGGTATGGAGATAGGTGCGGGCCCGGTAGGCGGCTTCCACGGTGCGATTGACAAAGCCCGCCTGGTGTTCATGGACCAGTTGGGGCAGCAAATCGCTGGTGGCCACGAGGTATCGGGAGAAGTCGAAGCGCTCGCCGGGCGGCACCGGAATTTTCTGCAGGCCGCCCTTGGACAGTTCGCCGATGAGATTTCCCCAGTGATTGGTGAATCCGCCCGCGCCGGTTACGTACCAACCGCCGAAGCGGTCCGCGAGCGGGACGCCATGGCCGGTCTGCTCGCGGCGAAACGAGTCCAGGCTGCCGCCGGACGGTCCCGGCACCACCGACTTGATCGTCAACCCGGGCACATAGCCGGTGGTGTCGCTGGCATGGCAGTTCATGCACCGCGTGGAGCGCTCGATCTTCAGCGGCTCCGGGCCCTTGGGCACGTCGAGAATGTGGAACACCCCGCCCAATTCGGGATCCACGGAGACGATCTCGATGCGTCCGCCGGGAATGTACCCCACATACACCTCGTCGTTGAAGTAGAGGGCGCGGGGGTTCGACGGGCTGATCAACCGCAACTGGAGACTGGTGGTGGAAAAGACCAGCATTTGGGAGGATTCCGGGATCTCCAGCAACTGAAGCAGGCTCACCAGAAACGCCCGCTCACTGCGGCGATCCAGCGGTGTCTGTCCGGACTCCAGCGGCAGTTTGAGCTTTGAGAACCGGTCGGCAGGGGTCCGCTCGAAGTAGCGGTGCGGCGGTTGATCCCAGTCCCGGTAGGTTACCTCACCCTCCGCCCCAACCGGCGACAGGCTGGCGGCCGCCAATCCCAGGCCGAGAGCGAAGATCCAATTGATTTTCATCGTCGTCTACCGTCGTCGTCCGGGCCATGGGGCTTGGTCGAGCCTTTCCTTGAGGTTTGCCAAATCCTTGGCGTGGAGTTTAGGACAAATAAAGCAGATGCCGTTTTGATCTAGCAGCCGGCGTGTTTTCTCCGTGTCGAGGAACCGGTTTTTTCCGGAGGCCACCCAATACCATTCTTCGATTCGGGTCCCCTTCTGCAAATGTTCGCGTAACTGTTGCTGAGCGCTTTGCTTTTTGCGGATGACAGTTTTTACCTCCTGATCCTTGGCGGTATGCGGCTCCATCCCGATCACGCAGGACAACGCCCCGTGACCGAGAAGGTAGTCCCAGCGATTCTCCCGATCCCGCCCGTCCTTTAAATTTTCATCAATCTCCAAGCTGTCGGTAAAGGCGTTCTTGATCTCATCCGCTAGGTGAGCGCGATGCCGCCCACTCACCGCGCTCAAGCCGTCCTCAACCAGCCCCAGCAACGGAGAATCATCCTTCAGAACCTTCCGAATCGGCGTGGTTCTCACCGGCTTCCCGCTCATGCGACCCCTTCGTTGACAGCCCGTCGAACCACTCCACCGAACCTGGAACTGAGTTCGGTCAGTCCGCCCCAGCCTGACATCCGTTCATCTTCTGAACCCGGGTCCAACTCGGAGATGTCCGTCGAGTGGACCCTTCCGTCTTCCTCGTACGCCAGCAAGTGTGTCCGGTAACTCTTCCCAAGCGCCGCTTCGGCGACCCGCTGCATCTGCTGCGATGCACTCGGGCCAAAGGCCTCGCAGACCAACCGCCAATCCGCGCCGTTCTCCTGCAACTGACGCAGCGCCCACACAATGGTCAATACGTGCGGCGAGTGTGTGGAGAGCAGCACCCGGTAACCGCGCCAGAGGAGATCCAGCACCAGCAGCATCACGACGGTAATGGCCTCGGGATGCAGGCCCATTTCGGGTTCCTCGATGACGACCCAGTCAATGTCCGGATCCTTGAGTAGCTTCCTGGGAGGCAGCAGGTGATACAGCCCGAGCAGCAATGGCGTGAACTCCCGCTGTCCAGCCGTCCAGGTCATGAACGGCAGGTGTGCCTGCCCGTGAGTCAGCCGCAGCCGCTTGGTGTGCTGGAGACGGTCCTCTTCGATGGCGACGGTTCCCCCGTGGAACACCGCTCTGTCGATCTCCCGCCGGTATTGCGCCTTGAGCACGCGGTGCTGCGGAAACAACGGTCCTTCCTCTCGCTGGCTGAAGCGGTCGAACAGCTTCTGGCTGAACATCCGCGCCACTACCGGGGTATCGGCGGTGAGCTTCTGGAACGGAGCGGCCCAACCGTCACTGATCAACATGGCCCGATGAGCAGGCACGAAGAACACCTGTCCGACCGACTTCCCCATCCGAGCCAGATCTTTGGGAGCCACCGTACGTCCGTTGAAGCTGATGATGGTGCCGCCCGCACTCCATGCCTGCCCCATGCCGGCGCCGAAAATCAAATCGACCAGCACCTCCGGTTTGCGGGTGGGATGGCCCGCCGCCTCCAGAGCCTCGACAATCTCCCGTCCGTCGAGCGCCGCCTTGAACCACTGCAGGATCAGACTTTTTCCTGTCCCCTGTGCGCCGACGAACAAGGTGAGGTCGCCCAACTCCAGGTCGGCCTCTGCAATTTGGGCAAAGTTCCGGACGGTAAAACGATCAGGTGTTGGCATGGGACATCGCTTTCGGCGGGTTCAATCATGTTCCGCCACGAGTCGTCTGGCGAGACCTGACGCGACGGGTGCGGTTTTGGCGACGGGACTTCTTATCGTCCAGTGATTGCACAACGTGTTCCGCAGGGAAGGCGGTAGTGTCCTCACTTGGTGGCAGCTATTTTCCTGAACAGCTGGAGAGAGATCCTGGCAAGACCGGCAAAGCAAAGAAATGGACCGGCGGCTCTGGAGAGCCGCTTCCACCACTGGCTGGAATTAGGACACTACCAGGAAGGCCAAACAGTTGATCCAAGGGAGCGCGGCGTGATACCCAATGGGCTTCGATGGTTTCCAGGGAATCCGAGACGGCGTCAGTGATCTTGCCCGCAACCGGCGGAGGCGGGCGGCTGCCTGAATTGCTGGCGCCGGCGGGCGACTGGGAGTGCGCGAAGGCGGCCGTGGAGAATGGCGCGGATGCCCTTTACTTCGGACTCGACCGCTTCAACGCGCGGATGCGTGCCCGAAACTTCACCGAGGCCGACCTCCCGGAATTGATGGCCTTCCTCCACCGGCGCGGAGTGCGCGGGTACGTGACGTTCAATACGCTCGTGTTTGCCGACGAACTGGCGGCCGCCGCCGAATATCTGCGCAGCATCATCGCCGCCGGCGTAGACGCCGCCATCGTGCAGGATGCCGGCATCTGCCGCCTGATCCGCAGGCTCTCCCCGGATTTCCCGATTCACGGCAGCACGCAGATGACCGTCACCAGCGCCGCGGGAGTGGCCTTCGCCCGGCGGTTGGGATGCGATCTGGTCGTGCTGGCCCGGGAGAACTCGCTGAAGGAGATCGTGGCAATCCGATCCGCCATGGCGGCGTCCGATCCCGCCGCTGCGGATTTTCCGCTCGAAGTGTTCGTGCATGGCGCCCTGTGCGTCGCCTATTCCGGACAATGCCTCACCAGCGAGGCGCTGGGCGGCCGCAGCGCCAACCGGGGCGAATGCGCCCAGGCCTGCCGGATGCCGTACGAACTCGTCTCGGACGGCAGCCGGGTGGATCTCGGCGAGCGGCGTTATCTGCTGAGCCCCCAAGACCTCGCCGGCCTGGAAGTGCTTCCGGAGTTGGCGGCCAGCGGAGTGGCCTCGCTGAAGATCGAGGGGCGGCTGAAGTCCCCGGAATACGTGGCGAGCATCACCCGGGTGTATCGCCAGGCGCTGGATCGCCTTGGGGCCGATTCGTCGGGATCCTCCGGCGCGCCGCGGGTGTCCGCAGCCGACCGGTATGCCATGGAAATGGCCTTCTCGCGCGGGCTCTACACCGGATGGTTCCGGGGCATCAACAACCAGGAACTGGCCCACGGCCGGTTCGGCAAGAAGCGCGGCGTGTTTCTCGGCACGGTGGATCGCGTGGGCCGCGACGGCGTGGTGATGCGTCCGGCAGCGGAAGTGAAGGCCGGCGATGGCGTGGTGTTTGACGCGGGGCATCCGGACGAATCGGAGTCCGGCGGAAGGGTGTACGCGGTGCGGGAACGGCCCGGCTCGCCCGGTTCGCGGCGCGAAGTGGAGCTTCAGTTTGGACGCGACGCCCTGGACCTGCGGCGCATCCGTCCCGGCGACCGCATCTGGAAGACCGACGATCCTGCGCTGGACCGCGAAGTGCGCCGGACCTTCGAGGGAGACACGCCGCGATTCCGGCGTCCGGTGACTGCCGAAGTCCACGGCGCGGCCGGGACGCCGCTGACGCTGATCTTGCGTGATGAACAGGGGAACGTGGCGCGCGCCGAATCCTCCACGCCCCTGGAGCGCGCGGAGCGGCATCCGCTGACGGAGGAGCGCCTGCGGGAACAACTCGGGCGCCTGGGCGGCACGCCGTTCCAGCTGGAGTCGCTGCGATGCGAGTTGGAGCCGGGGCTCATGCTTCCGGTGAGCGAATTGAACCGGCTCCGGCGGGAGGCCGTTCTATCCCTGGAACAACGCCGCGCCGCGCCGCGCCGATGGGTTCTGCGTCCGCCGGAAGCCTCGGTTATCTGCGTTCCAGCGGGCGCCGATGCGGCGGAGTCCTCCGGCGATCCGGAGTTAATCGTCTTGGTGCGCCATGCGTCGCAACTGGAGGTCGCGCTGACCTGCGGGGCGGCCGCCGTGTATTGCGACTTCGAAGATCCGAAGCGGTACCGGGACGCCGTGGCGCGGGTGCGCGCGTTCCGGGGGACCGCGCCGGGGCCCGAGGTCTGGGTCGTGCCGCCGCGGATCACCAAGCCGGGCGAGGAGTGGATCCTGCGCCAGGTGCGATCCGCGGAGGCCGACGGCTATCTGGTGCGCAATGCCGATCATCTCCAGTGGTTCGCCGGCGAGCGCCGGCGCGGGGATTTTTCACTCAACGTGGCGAACCCGCTGACCGCTGAACTCTTCGTCCGGGAAGAGGGCCTGGAACGCGTCACGGCCAGCTACGACCTGAATCTGGCGCAATTGGAGGCGTTGGTGACCGCGGCGCCGCCGTCCTGGTTCGAGGTGACCTTGCACCAGCACATGCCGATGTTTCACATGGAGCATTGCGTATTCTGCGCATTCCTCTCGTCGGGCACGGACTACACGAACTGCGGACGCCCCTGTGACCGGCACGACGTCCGCCTGCGGGACCGGGTGGGATTGGAGCATCCGCTCAAAGCCGACGCCGGATGCCGGAACACCGTGTTCAACGCCCGGGCGCAAACCGGGGCCGAGTCCTTCGATCGGCTGCGAACGCTGGGGCTCCGTCATTTCCGGATCGAATTTGTGAACGAGACGGCCGATGAAGTGGCCGCCACCCTGGCGCGTTACCAGGCCCTGCTGCGCCGCGAAACGACCGGCGCGCAATTGTGGCGGGATCTCAAACTGGAGAACCGGCTGGGCGTCACCCGCGGCCAGCTCGAGACCGACGGAGCGCGCAAAGTGTTTCCAGCGACCCGAAGGCGGTGAGGAGCCGGCGGGGGAGACCAGGAATGATGAAGTAATCCACAAGTCACGCAGTGCCCATCGCTGGGCTCGATGGATCGCTCACTTCATCCCTTTCCACGAATGCTTCGGCTACGGCGTCAGGGGCTTCGGCTGGGCCGTGGTCCATTCGGATTCGGAGGCCGGTTTCGTATCGTGGAAGATCACGAAGGTCCCCCGCTTGTTGCCCACCACCAGGTCGGCCTGGCCGTTGCCGTCCACGTCGGACACCACCAACTGGGTGCCGACCCCGGATTGGTCATCAATCAGGTAGGGGACGAAGTCCACGACTCCCCCGGGGCCGCGTACGAGGCGGAACCAGTAGTTGACCGCGGCCTGGTTGCGGTCCGGATCTCCCATCCGCCCGTGCGACCAGAACCGTTTGCCCGTGACGATGTCCTTGAGCCCGTCGCCGTCCATGTCCACGAGCTCCACGGCGTGAAGCTCGGAAAACTTGATCCCGTAGCGGTTCTCCGACGGCTCCTTGTTCATCAGGACATGCTCGCGGAACCGGATCTGTCCCCCCTCGCGGTACTGCTCAAACCAGGCCAGTCCGAAGGCGTGGGCGGTCAGCGCCGTGACGATGTCGTTGAGCCCGTCGCCATTGACGTCGTAGGCGTGCATCTGCGAGCCGCCGAGTCCGAAGGGCCCCGGGTGAAACGCCCACTCCGGATCGCCGGCGAGCGACGCGGGTTGTTCCCACCAGCCATCTTTCTCCAGGAGATCCAGGCGCCCGTCGCCATTCACGTCGCCGAGCCCCATGCCATGGGTGAAATTCCCATAACCCTTGACGGGCGAGATCGGATGCCACGTCCAGGGCTTCTTCGGGTCTGCGGGATCCATCGTGGCGTAGCCATAGGCGCCCTGGGTGATGCACACGAGTTCCGGTTGCCCGTCTCCGGTGAGGTCGGCGAAGGTGGGGGATTCGTTGTCGGTCTGCTGGAAGACCACGTGCCGCGGCCAATGGCGGCCGGGCGACTTGGGGTTTTCAAACCAGGCGGTCTCCTTGCCCGGGAAACCGACGATGAGCACGTCCATCCATCCGTCGCCATTGAAGTCCCTGGGAAAGGCGAAGAAGTTGTCGGAGTAGGTGTTCTTTGCCCCGAGCGCGCCCTCGAAGCCGGGAACGCTCACCGTGGTGAACGGCCCGAGCGCCAGCGGAAAGGTGGCATTGGGGGGATAAATCTCGTGCCGGTTGGTGAAGGCGGGTCCCTCGTACCACCAGGGTCCGGATACGATGTCGTTGGCCCCATCCTTGTTGAAATCGGCGACGCTGGCGCCCTCGCACCAGAACTGGTCGTTCAACTGCTGGCGCCGGAAGGTGTGCAGCACGCGGTCTGCGCCCCAGGCCATCACGGTTCCGGCGGTGATCCAGAGGGCGAGGGCGGGGAGGAGAGAGGCAGGATTCATGAGGGAATGACGATTACGGGTGCATGGGAACGCCAAATTCGGCTCCATGGCAAACCCGGGATTTCGCTTCGGGGGCGCCTCTCAGTTTTTGGACTGTGCGGGCACGACGGCGCTTTGGAGTCCCACGGGCTGAGAATGAGACACGGATTTCACGGAGGGACACGGATGAAGACAGGGAGGGCACTCTTTTCTCTCCGTGAGAATCCGTGAAATCCGTGTCCAGCTCCCGCAGTCCCCAAAAAGTGCGATGCGCCCGCACGGCCGCTGCGTTGCAAAACCCGCTTGCGCCCCGACGGGCCTTTCCGAAGCCTCGCCACGCACGCCATGAAGTCGCTCTCCACCTTCCTCCTCCGGAGTCTGGCCCCCCTGCTCATTGTCGCAGCCGGCCAGGCAGCGGATGCCAAAAAGCTGGTCCTGATCGCCGGCAAGCCCAGTCACCCGCCGGGCATGCACGAATTCCGGGCCGGATCCCTCCTGCTCCAGCAATGCCTCCAATCCGTTCCGGGACTGACCGTGCAGGTCTATAGCAATGGATGGCCGACCCGGACCGTTGAAGGCAAGACCGTGGACGACAACCCGGTTTTCGACGATGCCAGCGCCGTGTTCATCTACTGCGACGGCGGCGGGGGCCATCCGGCCATCCGGCCGGACCGCGTGGCGGTGCTGGACGCCGTGGCCGCCCGCGGCGGGGGTTTGGGATTTGCCCACTTTGCCGTGGAGGTGCCGCGCGGGGATCCCTCCGAGGCCATGCAGCGGTGGATTGGCGGGAACTATGAGGACCGTTACTCCGTCAATCCGATGTGGTCGCCTCAGTATGCCACCTTTCCCAGCCACCCCGTGACCCGGGGAGTTCAACCGTTTTCCAACCGGGACGAGTGGTATTTCAATATGCGGTGGGGCGGCGCGACCAACGGCCTGACCCCGCTGCTGGTGGCCCTGCCTTCGGACGACGTCCGCAAGGGCCCCTACGTGTGGCCCGCCGGCCCGTACAAACACGTGATCGCCGCCAGCGGACGTCCGGAAACGATGATGTGGGCCTTCGAGCGTTCGGACGGCGGACGCGGCTTCGGCTTCACCGGCGGCCACACCCATGCGAACTGGGGAGATCCCAACCAGCGCAAGATCGTGCTGAACGCGCTACTCTGGCTGGCGAAGGTGGAGGTGCCCGCGGACGGCGTGAATTCGGAAGTCACCCCGGAGCAATTGCGGCAGAATCTCGATCCGAAGGAGAAGTAGCATGAGCGCGCCCGCCGGCGTTCCGGGAACGGAGCCGAGCGGGCATGGCTCGCCGGAAATTCCCCGGCCGGATGCCTGGCGCCCGGTATTTCTGGCCGTCGTCCTGCTGCTGTTGCAGCCCCTCCGTCCACGGGCGGAGGACCGGGTGGAATACCGGTTCGAAGGGTACTACGAGGAGGACGGACGGATGGGCGTCACCACCAGCGGTGTCTATGCCCAGACCGACCTGAATCCCAATCTCGTCCTCAAGGGCGAGTTCATCTACGACGGCATTTCGGGGGCTACTCCCAGCGGCGGTCCGCCGCCGGAGGGGGTGACGCAGGTGCCGACGATCGAGTTCTCGGACCGCCGCTACGCAGGCTACCTCGCCATGGACATCCGCCAGGGCCGGTTCACCCACATGCCGATGTTCAGCTACAGCTATGAACACGACTACAAGAGCTTCGGCATCTCCTTCACCGAATCGGTGGATTTCAATCAGCGCAACACCACGCTGACCTTCGGGGCTTCGCACAATTTCGACGAGGTCAGCGGCATTTATCAGCCGGACTTCGCGTCCAAGGGCACGTCCGACTTTCTCCTGGGAATGACCCAGTTGCTGGGCCCGCGCACGACGTTTACCGCCAATTTGACCCTGGGCTACAACGACGGCTACCTCACCGATCCCTACAAGGGGGTCAACTTCTACTACGCCTTCCCCGATCCCAGTTTCGACAGCCTGCCGTACGGCGTGAACTCCGGGGAGAAGCGCCCCGGCCACCGGTTCCGGCAGGTGGGCTTCCTTGGCGTCAACCATTTCGTGCCGTCGCTGGACGGGGCGCTGGAGACGTCGTTCCGGCTAGGGCACGACGACTGGGGTATCCTCAGCGAGACGGTGGCGTTGCAATGGGCGCAGAAGCTGGGGCGCCGGGTCATTGTCACGCCCCTGTTTCGTTTCTACCACCAATCGGCCGCCGACTTCTACGCCACGCGGTTTACCGGCGATCCGCTGTATCCCGAAGGCACGCCGTATTCCTACAATCCCGACGACAACGTGCTGCTGTTTCCGGGTGAGCCCGGCTACCCCAACGGCCCGATCGGCGAGGTCCCGGCCTTTCCGGAGGCTCATTCCTCCGACTACCGCTTGTCGCAGTTCAACGCGTACACCTTCGGCGGAACCCTCCTGGTGCGGATGGGCGACCTGGCGACGCTGACCTTCACCTACAAGCGTTACCGGATGGTCGGCACCGACGGCGTGACGCTGGCCAGCGCCTACCCGGTGGCCAATGTGTACACGGTCGGATTCAACCTATGGTTCTGATGCCCCCAAGAGCACAGGCCGGCGAGACGAACGATCTGGACGCCGATTTCGGCGCCGGCGTCATCCGGCACCGCGTGATGGATTCCCTCCGGCGCTCCCCGCGCGACGGTGGGGTCGAAGCGACCTTCCAGGCGCTGGGAACCCAGTGCCGGATGCTGCTCTCGGGGCCTTCCTCCGCTGCCGCTGCCGCCTTGGAATCCGCCGTGTCCTGGATCGCCGGCTTCGAGGCCAAATACTCCCGGTTCCTGCCGGCGTCCCTCATCTCGCGAATCAACGCCGCCGCGGGCAGGGAGCCGGTGGCGCTGGATCCCGAGTCGGAGCGCCTGTTCGCCCTCTGCCAGGAACTCCATTTCCTGAGCGGCGGTATCCTCGATCCCACCGCGTTGCCTTTGCTGCAGTTGTGGAATTGGAAAGCGGATCCCCCGGCCCTTCCCGCCGACGCCCAGATTGAAGCCGCGAGAAAGCGGGTGGGATGGAAGCAGGTGCAACGAAGTCCCGGACGCATCTTTCTTCCCAACCCGGGCATGGGGCTGGACCTGGGCGGCATGGGCAAGGAATACGCCGTGGATCAGGTGGCTCTCCTGCTGCGCCGGGCGGGGGTCCCTGGAGCCCTGGTGGATCTCGGAGCCGACATCCGGGTCTTTGGTGCGCCGCCGGATGGACGTCCGGGCTGGCACATCGGCCTGGAGGATCCGCGACGCCCCGGCACCTGCTGGCGGGGTCTGGCCGTGCAGGATGCCGCCGTGGCCACTTCCGGTGATTACCGCCGGTCCTTTGAACTCCACGGCGTCCGCTACGGTCATATTGTGGACCCGCGCACCGGCCGTCCGGTCGCCCAGGGCGTCCGGGCGGTCTCCGTGCTCGCGCCTTCCTGCACCCAGGCAGGACTGCTCAGCACCGTGGCGTTTGTGCTGGGTCCGGAGGAAGGCTTGTGCATGATCGAATCCACTCCGGGCACCGCTGGCGCCATTCTCACTGAATCCCATACCCTTTGTTCCCGCCGATTCCATGAACACATTGCCTCGTAACCCCCATGCAGGCCGCGCCCTCGCCGCGCTGTCCCTGCTCGCCTTCCTGGCCTTCCACCCCACCGTCCACGCCGAACCCAAGGTGGGCGACGCCTTCCCGCCGCTCAAGGACGCCAAGCTGGAGGGCACCTTGCCGGACCTTCAGGGCAAGGTGGTAGTGGTGGACTTCTGGGCCTCGTGGTGCGGGCCCTGCCGCGCCGCCTTCCCAGCCCTCAAGGAGATCGCCGCCAAGTTCAAGGACCAGGTGGTCGTCGTGGGGGTGAGCCTCGACGAAGACAAAGCCGACATGGACGAATTCGTCCGCAAGATGACCCCCGACTTCCCCATCGTCCGCGACCCCGAGGGCAAGCTCGCCGAGACGCTCGACGTGCAGGGCATTCCCTCGACCTTCATCCTCGACGCCAAGGGTCGCGTCGCCGCCGTCCATTCCGGCTACGAGGGTGACAAGACGAAGAAAGAATACGTGGAGACCATCGAGAAACTGCTGGCCGCGCGGTGAGGCCCGTTTGCCATGAACCCTTCCCTGACGGTACGGAGTCCTGTCGTATGGAATCCCGGCTTCCGCCGGTTGCGCCTCGTCTGCGACCGACGCCAAGTGATTCCCGGGACATCCTTCGAAGCCTACCCGCAACCGCTTAAAGGCGGGACTTCGAGCAAACAATGGATATGCCTCGTGTGCCTTCTGGGGTTCCTCGGGACCGGTTGCTCCACCGTCAAGCCCTGGCAGCGCGGCACGCTGGCCGATCTGACCATGCGGCCGGACCGCGATCCCCTCGGACTCGCGCTGGCGGAGCACATGTATTTCAGCCGTGAGGCCACCCTGGGCGGACGCGGTGTCGGCGGCGGGGGCTGCGGCTGCAACTGATCTCTACGGCGGACCATGATTTCTCAAGGCGACCCAGCGTCATGATCGGTTTCCAGTTCCCGCCGTTTCCCCACCATGCACTCCCTGAGAGTCCCCTCCCTCCTCCTGTCGCTGCTCCTCCAAGCGGCCCCTCTGCTCCGGGTGGCCAGCGCGGAAGCGGCGCTGGCGATCTCGCCCGTCGTGGCCGTGCTCCGGTTTCTCGCAGGCGCCGCGGCCGTCGCGGGTTCTTATCACGGCGTGTCCGGAGCCACCGCTCCCACGCTGAGCAGTTCCAAGACCGTCGCGGGCGCGATCGGTGTGAATCTCAATTACCGGATCCTGCTGTCCGGCGGCTCTCCCGAGGCCTTCAAGGCCGAGCCTCTTCCGCCGGGCCTGGATCTCAGCCTGACCCGCGACAGCCAGCAGCGGGTCACCGGAGCGACGATCCGGGGCTTCCCGGAGGCGGTCGGCGAAACCGTGTCGTTGATCTCCGCCTGGGACAATGAGGACGGCACCGGCGACACCACCTCCGGGGAGGTGGTCTTCCTCATCGTGGACATTGAGCCGCTGGAACCCTCGGTCCCGGCGGGCGGCTCCGTGACCTTCACCGTGGCCGGTCCGCAGACCGTCGCGGTCCGTTACCGCTGGATCCACAACGACGTCGAAGTTCCGGATCCCCGGGGTACCAATGACTCGCTCACCCTGCCCGCCGTGACCGAGGCGGACGCCGGGCAATACCGGGTTCGGGTCAACTTCGGCAACACCTCGGTCTTCACCCGCCGGGCCACCCTGGTCGTGGCGCCGCCCGGCAATCCGCCGGTCCTGACCGAGCATCCCGCCGCCGCCCGCCTTCACCTTGGGGAATCCCTCACCCTCCGCTCGGCGGCCACCGGTGACGGCCCGCTGACCTTCGTCTGGGCCCATGGGGAAACGACCCTTCCCGCCCAGACTTCGCCTGTGCTTTCGATTGCCGCGGTCACCGAGGTAAATGCCGGCGAGTACCGTGTCACCGTGAGCGGACCTGGCGGCAGCGTGACCAGCGATCCGGCGGTCGTGACCGTGTCCGAAGCCCTGCGGATCGGCCCGGTGAATCTCGACACCGCCGACGTGGTGCTCTCGTTCAACGGAATCCCGGACCGCACCTATCTGCTCGAGCGCCGCGAGGATCTGTCGGGAACCGAATGGCAGTCCGCCGGCGAATTGGTGGCCGGCGAGGCGCCGGCATTCCGTGTTCCGGCCCCCGAGTCCGCGGTCCAGGTGTTCCGGATTCGCACGCCGTGACGGTGGGGCGCGTCTCCATTTTTGGACGGTGCTGGCACGACGGCTCTTTGGATTCACACGGGCGGAAAACAAGACCCGGATTTCACGAGGAATACAGAGAGGCGGCCCTTTCCTCTCCGTGAGAATCCGTGAAATCCGTGTCCAGACCCCATAACCCCCAAAAAAGCCGGGAGGCGCCCATGACGATTCTCCTCTGCGATTTTTGACGGCCAACGCCAGGCCGGGCCGCTACGCTGTCGGCGCTTCATGTCCGAGTCCGACGATTCGCTGATCATTCGCCTGCTGCAGGTCCTCACCCGCGCCGTCCTTTCCCGGCCGCGTTGGTTCATCTGGCCGCAGGTGGCGCTGGCCGCCGCCAGCGTCGCCTACACGGTGACGAACCTCGAGTTCGTCATGGACCGGAATTCGCTTCTCGACAGCACGCTCGAATACAACCGGAGCTTCCTCGCCTATCGCGCAGAGTTTCCGGCGGAGCCCGATCTGGTGGCGGTGGTGGAATCGGAGGATCCCGAGAAGAACCGCCAGTTCGTCGAACGCCTGGCCGCCCGTCTGGAGAAGGTCTCCACCACCACCTCGCCCACCAACCTGCTGACGGACGTTTTCTACAAGGGGGACCTGAAGCTGATGGGGCCCAAGGCGCTGCTGTTCGTTCCCGAAACCAACCTGGTGGAACTTCACCGCGTGCTCGGCGACTACCGCCCCTTCTTGCAGCAGTTCGCCGGAGCCTCGAACCTCAACACCCTCTTCGATGGGGTGAACACGACCATCCGCCTGTCCGGAAGCCGTCCGGAAAGCGAATCGAATTCCCTCATCGAAGCCCTGCCGGCGCTGGAACGCATCGTCCGGCGCGCGACCGAAAGCCTTTCCCGTCCGGGAAACCCGCCGTCTCCGGGCGTGGACGCCCTGTTCGACGCGGGCGGCTCCGCCGAGGACCGCAAGTACATCACGTTGGGGGGAGGCCGCATCTATCTGGTCACTGCGCGGCCGCGTGCGGTCACCCCTTCCGAATACGCCGCACCTGCCGCGGAAGGGTGGAGATCCCTTGCCGGGATTCCCGTCCGGAATGATCCGGAGGCGGTCGAACACCGGCGGAAATCCGCGCAGTCGCTGCTCAACGAGCGCGCGATGGCGCAATTCCGGGAGTTGGTGGAGGCCGCCGAAGCGGAGGTAACCGGGGTCAATGTGGGGATCACCGGCGAGGAGGTGCTGGACTTCGACGAAATGGTGCAAAGCCAGCGCGATTCCACCCTGGCCACGATCGTCTCGCTCGCCCTGGTCGCCCTCATTTTCATTCTGGGCTACCAGCAGATCAGCCGGCCGCTCAAGGCCACCGCCTGCCTCATCGCCGGCATCGCCTACACCATGGCCTATACCACGGCGGCGGTCGGACACCTCAACATCCTCACCATCACGTTCGTGCCGATGCTCATTGGCCTGGCGATTGACTTCGGCATCCACCTGATCACCCGGTTCGAAGAGGAGCAGCGGCGGGGCCGGACGCTAGAGGACGCCATGACCCTGGCCATGGTCTTCACGGGGAAGGGGATCTTCACCGGATGCCTCACCACGGCCGGAGCCTTTCTGGCGATGGGCCTCACCAACTTCCGGGGCATTCGCGAAATGGGCATCATCTGCGGCGGCGGCCTGGTGATCTGTCTGGTGCCGATGATGACCTTGTTGCCCGCGCTACTGCTCGGTCCGTCGCGGCAGGCGGCTCCAACCCCGGTCTCGGCGATCCCGGCTGCATCCGCCGCGCCACCGGCTTCGGATGACTCCGCGCCCGACTTCCGGGCGCGCCTGGAGCGCCTGTGGCTCGATCGCCCGGGCACGGTGCTCGGAATCGCCGCGGTGGTGACCGTGGTCGCCGCCACCGGACTCCCCCGCGTGCGCTTCGACTACAATCTGCTGAACATGCAGAGCCCTTCGATCCGGTCGGTGGAGTACGAGCACAAGCTGCTGGGCTCCTCGGAGAAGTCGGTGGTCTTTGGCGCCATCGTGGCCACCAACACCGCCGAGGCGCGGAACCTGGAGGCCCGGCTGCTGGAGCGGCCCAGCGTCGCCTCGGTGGAATCCATGGCGCGGTTCCTCGATGCGGATGCCGCCACCAAGGGTCCGCTCATCCGTGCCATCGGCGCCACCACGGCTCCCATCGCTTTCGCCGAACCCGACCGGCGCCCGGTCAATATCGAGGATCTGGGCCAGACGCTCTTCAGCCTGGGAGGCTATCTCGGCCTGGCCGCCGACGAAGTGTCCGCCCGCGGCAAGACGGATCTCCTGAACCAGATCCAATCCCTCCGCGCGGCCCTGATGGAGCTTCGCACGGCGATGAACCGCGGCACGCCGGCGGAGGTGGAGCAGCACCGCCGGAAACTCGCCGCCTTCCAGACCGCGCTGCTGGAGGATCTGCGGGACACCATCCAGGCCTTGCAGCAGCAGGATGCCCCCGAAGCCCTCACCCCCGCGGATCTTCCGGAGGCGTTGCGCAACCGGTTCATCGGCATTCAGGGAAACCTGCTGCTCCAGGTGTATCCCAAGAGCAACGTCTGGGAGCGCGAACCGCAGGAGGCCTTTGTCCGCGATCTCCAGGCCGTATCGCCCCACGCCACCGGCGCCCCGGTCCAGATGTACTACTACACCGAACTGCTCAAACGCTCGTACATCGAGGCCGCCGGATGGGCGCTCCTGGCCACCGTGATCCTGGTCGGATTCCACTTCCGCAGGGTGAACAGCATTCTCCTCGCGCTGCTGCCGGTGGCCCTCGGCAGTCTCTGGGTGATGGGACTCATGGGATGGACAGGGCTCTCCTTCAACCCCGCTAACGTAATGATGCTGCCCCTGGTGATCGGCATCGGCATCACCAACGGCATTCACATCCTCAACCGATTCGCGGAAGAGCGGAATCCGTCCCTGCTCGCCAAAAGCACCGGTAAGGCGGTGTTTCTTTCCGGCCTCACCACCATTGCCGGATTCGGAAGCCTGGTCCTCGCCGATCATCAGGGCATCCGCAGCCTCGGCGAGATCATGGCCGCGGGCACCACCACGTGCATGGTCGCCGGCCTCACCGTCCTTCCGGCTCTCCTCACGCTGCGCGCCCGGGCCCGAACGACCCTCCCCTGAGGTCGTTGGTAGGGACGGGCTCCCGCACGTCCGTAACTTCCCCCGCGGCGCCCGTGGAGTTGCTGCGGGGTGGGAAGCTTCTGGCGCGTGTGGGCTTCCCCCGTTCCCCGTCGTTCGTCCACGAACGCAGCGGATTTGAATGGGGTCGCGGATGGAACGCGACCCTACCAGGTCCTTGGTAGGGATGACGCGTCGCCGTCCCTGATCAAGTCCGGAACCCGCGCGGGGCCAAAAATCGGGAGCGGAAGCAGCGAAGGGGCATCCCTCCGTCCAACCCCCGCGATGCGCGGTCGTCCGGCGGGGTCATTCGGCATGAGGGGCCCGAATCCCCCGATGCGTAATCTGGATAGGTGGAGGTGGAGTTCATGTCTGGATCGGGCGCCGGGGGATCGCCATAGTGAATCCAATCCCTGTGGTCATGAACACCTGTTCCGTTCCGGAGATCTCTCGCCTCAACCTGGCAACCCGTCGCGCGTTCACCCTGATCGAACTGCTGGTGGTGATCGCCATCATCGCCATCCTGGCCTCGATGCTCCTTCCGGCGTTGGCCCGGGCCAAGGCCAAGGCCAAGCAAACCGCCTGTCTGAACAATCAGCGCCAGATCGGCATTGCCACGGCGATGTACGTGACGACGCACCAGAAGTATCCGGGATGCCTGTCCGTCGTGCGCGGATTTTATTACGTGTGGCCGGTCCGGCTCTTCTCGGAGATCGGGACCAATCGCGCGATCTTTTCCTGCCCCTCGGCCATCCCGGAGAGCCGTTGGGACACCAACATCAACAAGACCCTCGGCAATCGCCGGGGACTGGATGGCAACATGGATCCGTGGGCGGTCTCCGAGGTTTCCCTGTTCTCCCTCGGATACAACGATTGGGGACTCAACGATCCGGGGGCGCGTCCTCATCTCGGGTTGGGGGGAGACATTGACGGCCCGGTCGCGGCCGGGACGGACGTGAGGGATTCCATGGTGGTGGCTCCCAGCGAAATGATCATGGTCGGCGACAGCAAGCCGGGCAACGGCACCGTGTCCCGTCCGAAAACGGGCGAGTTCGACGGAAACCTGGATCCGCGGAGCACCGGCGACGGACCGGCCAACCGCCACAATTTCAAGACCGTGCTCATGTTTGCGGACGGCCATGCCGACGCCGCGCGACGCCGCGATATCGTGAATCCGAAGAACGATCTCTGGCGCGCCCGATGGAACAACGACAATCTGGCCCACTCACCGCGCACCCGCGAGACACCGATCATCGCCGACTGGACCGTCAACGCCGCCAGCGAATCCCGACTGGATCCCTGAATAGATCGGCGGGGTCGCTTCCCCGCCGTTCACGGCTCCCCAGAGTCCAAGACACGGGATCAGGAGCCGCGTGCCCGAAACCCTTGCAAGGCGCAAGGGCGGGAATGCGGAACGCGTCCGGATCCCCTCAACAGGGGACTATCCCCCACCGCATTCGGGCGCCTGGAGCGGAATTCGCCGCCGCGCGAGGAGAGGTCTCCGGAAGCGGCAACTCCATGTTTACAGCCGTATTCGGCCCCCAAAGTGCCCTGGCCAAAGCGGTTCGGGCCGATCGCCAACCGAAAGACGCCGCCGTTCGAACGATCCGGAAGGATTGGCACGCCAGTCGCTGAAGAGGGGAGTATGAATGACGACATCAACCCCGCCGGCAGCAGCGGCGAGGACCAGGAGCGGGACATCGCCGAAATCGCCTCCCACGTTTACGAAGTGCGCGAAGGAAAGGATGGCGATGAAGTTGAGGATTGGCTGAAGGCCAAGGCGATTCTCGACCGGCGCAATCTCGCCGCCGCGACCGAACAGCCGTTGGTTCAACATCCAAAGCCTGGCGCGGAGCAACAATAGATTTCACGGCGGAGGGCTCGATACCCCCGTGAAACCCATCCGCTCCCAGGAGATCCGTCATCGAGGAAATTTTTATATGCCGGTGCCCGGCGGCCATCCGCTTTCCTGAATGCTAGTCCATTCATGGACAACCCAGGTGGTAGAAGAGTCAGCAACTCAAATTGTATGAATCCTATGAAGCCTATCAAAACTATCGCCCGTTATGCCACCATCGGGCTCCTCCTGTTCACCGCCACGCTCGCGCAAGCCGCGAATGTGGAGGGGGAATGGACATGGACATCGCCCAGTGGCAGCGTTTCCGACCGTCCCACGACGCTCACCTTGAAGCTCGATGGGGACAAGCTGGGGGGCACCCTCGCCGCGCCGGATCCGGAAGGAAAGATCGTCGAGACCCCGATCTCCGACGCCAGCCTCGATGGAGATTCCCTCACGTTCTACGTCGTGCGGGAAGTCCTTGGGATCTCCGTCGCGTCCCGGTACACGGGCAAGGTGTCGTCCGACCGGATCACCGGCAAGGTCGAGAATACCAAGAGCGGTCAAAGCGTGACGCACGACTGGGAGGCCAAGCGTGTGGTCCCCTCGGTGCCCCAGTAACAGCGCGATCCGCGACGGCGGATTCCTTCCAGACCCATTGCCCCGAGTTCCTCGCCGGCAATGGGTTTTCTGTTTTCCACGACCAGATCAGCCCTGCACGTGAGCCTCACGCCAAGGGCGCAAAGGTTCTGGAATGAGAGTGTGGTGCGGCCAGTCTCCAAATGCCCTGCGCGTCGCTTCCTTGGGGCCTTTGCATGAGCGCAGGGCGCTCAGCGATCCGAGGCTTTTGTCAGTTCGAAGGTGTCGAACAGCCGGCCGTCCACATCATAGGCCTTGAATTGCATCGTCCGGTCGTACACCGCGGCAAACGCGTAATGATGTCCGCGCTGAACATGGATGCTGAACCAGGAGCGCTGCGGAGCGGCCTGCTCCAATCCGCCGCCGCCCCCGCCGGAGACGATGTAGCGGATGCCCCTCTGCGGATTGATCCTCATTTCCAGAATCGGCCAGGTGCGTTCATAGCTGTGGATGTGTCCGGCGAAGGCAATGTCCACTCCGTACTTCTCATACAGGGGCACCAGCCGGCGGACATCGGTGTCGCCCCAGTCAAAGGGGTCGTCGGGTCTTCCCTTGAGATGGTCGCCGTAGTCGTCCTCATCGGAGCTGAAGCACGGATGATGGTGGGCGGTGAACTTCCAGGTGGCCTTGGATTCGGCCAGCGCCTTCTCCAACCACCGGTATTGCTCGCTGCCGGGCCCGCAGTCCTTGTTGGAATCAATCATGAAGAACTGCGCGTTGCCGCAGGTGAAGGTGTAGAAGTATTCGGGGGCGGGCAGATGGAAGTAATCGTAATACCAATGGGAATTCTTCTCATGGTTGCCGATCACCGGGAAGACCGGCACTTGGGAGAAGAGCCGGCTGCTCGGCACCAGGAGATCATAGACCCATTGCTGCTTGGCATAGCCATCGTCCACGACGTCGCCGCAATGGATCAGCATGTTGGGACGCAGCGCGAAGATGCCTTCCGCGCACCGGCGGGTGATGTCGGGGTTCCGCTGCGTGTCGCCGATGATGCCAAAGGCCCAGGGCTGCTCCGCCCCCGGCAGCGTCTGAAAGGAGGTGATCTCGCTCCGGGCGACGTGGTTTGAAGCGTCCGTGCAGGTGACACGGTAAAAGTACTGCGTGAACGGCTTGAGGCCGGTGAGCGTCACCGTGTTGATGAGCTGGGAGTCTGCGCTCGAGGCGCGCTGCTTCAAAGGCTGGCGCTCGCCGTACTCCACGGTCATTAGTGAAGGACGCGGCGTCTCGGTCATCAGGGTGATGGAGTTCGAGGTGGCGAACTGGAGATACGGGGGGACGAGAAATTGGAGCTCCTGGTTTACCGGCGACCGCCAGGCCAGAAAGGCCGCGTTGCGCTGGGCCACCGCGGTGATCTCGGCGCCGGACAGTGCGCGCTTGTAGGTCTTGACCTCGAAGACCGCTCCCTCCAAAGGGTTCGTTTCGTCGTCGTCGAGATAGGCGCCCAGCGCGTAGCGTCCCCGGTCCGGATACAGAATCGGCCCCGATTGGGCGGTGGATTCCCCGTCCAGTGCCCCATCCACATAGAGCCGCATGGCCGCGCCGTCATAGGTCCCGACCACGTAGTGCCAGCGGCCGGGCTCGATGGGGGTGCGTCCGGCGACCGTGGTCAGCATCCCCGTGCCGTCGTCCGCGCCGTTGGACGCCAGCCGGAAGGTGAAGAAGCGGCGATTGTATCCCAGGACCCATCCCTTCTCGAAGTCGCCGTTATCCTGGACGAATCCCACGATGCCGCCGTCGGATCGTGTATCGTTCAGGAGCACCCAGGCGGACACCGACAGATCCTTCTTCGGCAGCAGCGGATCCGCGGCCGCGGCGTTCGTCGCCACCAGCAGATATTCGGTGAAGCCGTCCAGCACCAGGGCCTGCGCGGGGCCGACATTGGTGACGATCGGCTGCCCCACGACCTGGGCGGTGACGCCGCCGGTCAGGTCGGGCCAACGCTGGGACTGAATGGGCCGGGCTCCCGCGGCGAAATGCGTCACCAGCCCGTCTTCCGGAGCGTTCTGATGGGCGAAGGCGGCGACGAAGGCGGGGAGCAGAAGACAAAAACGAAGGAGGCGATGCATTGTGGAGACTCTTGAAACGCGTCAAGAGGCCGGATGGACGGCGAAGACCTGAGGATTATTCCGCCGAAGCGCGCGCTTTCTCCTGGGTAGGGACGGGCTCCTGCACGTCCGTAACTTCCTCCGCAACGCATGTGGAGTCGCTGCGGGGAACGTGGGAAGCCCCAAAGCGTGTGGGCTTCCCGCGTTCCCCGTCGTTCGTCCACAAGCGCAGCGGATCTGAAGTGGGTCGCGGAGGGAACGCGACCCTACCAATTCCCCTCTCCCCCTCTCCGACCTCGTGGCAAAACGCTGGCATTGCCGGCCGGGCACCGCATACGCTGGCGCGGTCCGCCAGTCCCTCCCGCTTGTCTCATGCCTGAAACCTCCAAGTCGGCCGATCTCTACGTGGGCGTGGATCTCGGCGGCACCAAGATCCTGGCCGGGGTGTTCACGCCGCAGTTGAAGCTGCTGCAGACCGCCAAGTTGAGCACCAAGGCCGACCGTGGGTTCGACGCGGTGCTCGAACGCATTGACCGTTGCGTGCGGGACGCGGTGGATGAGGCGGACATGAGCCTCAAGCAGGTGCGCGGCGTGGGCATCGGCGCGCCGGGCGCGGTGAATCCCGAAAACGGCGAGGTGATCTTCGCCCCCAACCTGGAATGGCGGGATGCGCCGCTGAAGAAGGAGCTGGAGAAGCGCCTGGACCTCCCGGTGTTCGTCGAGAACGACTGCAATGCCTGCACCCTGGGCGTCCATGAGGTCGAACTGAAGGGCAAACCGCGCAACATGCTGGGCCTCTTCCTCGGCACGGGTATCGGCGGGGGATTGATCCTCGAAGGCGAGCTGTACCGCGGTTTCAACGGCACGGCGGGCGAGGTCGGCCACATGGTGTTGCAGGTTGGCGGACCCAAGTGCGGCTGCGGCAACAACGGATGCTTCGAGGCGCTGGCCAGCCGCACGGCCATCTTTCGCGACATCCAGCAGCGGATGAAGGACGGCCAGAAGACCATCCTCTCGGAATGGCTCGACGGGGATCTGTCCGAACTGCGCAGCGGCGACCTGCGCAAGGCGATCCGCAAAGGCGACAAGCTGGTGGAAAAGGTGATCGAGGACGCCGCGGAGTTCACCGGCATCGCCGTGGCCAACCTGATCAATCTGTTCAATCCCCAGGTGATCGTCCTGGGCGGCGGGGTGATTGACGCGCTGGAGGACGAGATGATGGCTATCATCGTGGAAACGGCACTCGACTCCGCCATGGCGGGCACGACCAAGGGCATCGAGATCCTGGCTTCGGAGCTCGGCGACGATGCGGGGATCACCGGCGGTGCGGTGCTCGCGCGGCGCCGGTTGAAGTGAGGCGCCCGGGATTTCAGACGCACCGCATGCGGCCGGCTTGGGCGAGCGCGGCAGGCGGACCGGGCTGGAATGCGAGAAACTCGGGGTCGTCGAGGCGGTGGCTTCCGGGAAGCTCCGAGCGCACGAGGTGCTTCAATTCCGCCAGATTGGTGGACCAGCGGAACCCATTGAAAAATTCCACGCCGGCGAACTGGGTCTTGTAGAGCGCGCGTTCCGAATAGCAGGTGCCCAGATGGAGGTGCTCGAAACCCGCGGCGGCAAACCACTCCACGGCGCGGGTCATCATCGCCATGCCGACATGCCGGGATTCGGGAGCGCCGTCAAAGAAGGCATAGTAGTAAAAGGCCATCCTCGGCGGCTGGACATGCAGCAGCGCGGTGCCGGCGTCGGCGCCCGTGGCGGCGTCGGTGAACTGTAGCACATGGCTGATCACGGCGCCCGAGATCAAGCGCTCCAGGCGTTCGGACGGCATGATGCCCGGACCCCAGCGTTGCGCCGCGTATGCGAGCCAGCGTTCGCGGCGCTCGGAGGAGAAATGGAAGCCGGCCTTGGGAATCAGCTCGCAACGCAGGCTGGCGGACCGCCGCAAAACCCGGCGGTTCTCCGAGGTGGGCCGCCACCCGGCCAGGGGGACGCGGAGCTGGCGCACCAGATACCAGCGGTCGAGCGACGGCAGTCCCGGCAGGAAGCCGGCGGCATAGGCGTCGGCCGGAGTTTCCGAAGGCTCCAGGAAGCCCCAGACCACGTAGGGATAGAGGTAGTGACTGTAGTCCGGACCAGCCTCGGAAAAGAGCAACTTCATGGGTTCAGGGCTGGAGATAGACCCTCGGCATCCGGGACCGCCATCCCGCCAGCAGGTCGTAGATGACGCTGCGTTTCAGGAGGGCCAGGTCGTGGGCGGAAATTTCCTCGGCACCCTGGCGTCCCATCAGCACCGCTTCATCTCCGGGCGCCGCGTCGGGGAGGTCCGTGAGGTCCACCGTCAGCGCGTCCATTGCCACGCCGCCCACCAGTGGCACCCGCGTGCCCCGGATCAGCGCGTGGCCTTCGTTCCGCACCCTCGGGAATCCGTCGCCATAGCCGATGGGCAGCACGCCGATCCGGCCCGGACGCTCCGCCCGCCAGCGCATGCCGTACCCCACCGAGTCCCCCGGCTCCACCGGCTGGACCGCGACCACCCGGGCCTTGACCGACATCACGGTCCTCAGGCCGTCGAGCCGGCGGCAGACCCGCGAGGGATAGACGCCATGGGCGAGCAGGCCGACCCGCACGAGGTCCAGATGCGCCTCGGGAAGATCCAGGACGCCGCCCGAATTGCAGTGGTGTCTCCAGCGCGGCTCGATCCGGGCGGCGCGCAGCATGTCGAGGCATTGGTGAAACCGCTCCAACTGGACCCGCGCAAAGGTCTTATCCTCCTCGTCGCTCTGAGCGAAGTGGCTCAGGACGCCTTCAAATTTCAGTCCGGCCATCCGCGCCAGCTCCGCCGCCCAGCTCCGGGCGTCCCGCCAGGGGAGGCCGAAGCGATTCATCCCGGTGTTGACCTTGATGTGAACCGGCACCCGGCGGCCCTGGCGGCGCGCCAGTTCGTCGAGAGCGCGGGCGATCTCCATCCGGCCGATACAGGGCTCCAGATTCAGCCGCAGCACCCAGGGCAATTCCTCCGGAAGCCGTTCCCCCATCAGCAGGATGGGCGCGGACACCCCTGCCGTCCGCAGGCGCTCGGCCTCCGCCAGCGTATAGACGGCGAGGCGGTCGGCGCCGTGGGCCAAGGCGACCGGAGCGGCCTCCAGCGCGCCGAGTCCGTAGGCCTCGTCCTTCACGACATACAGCAGTCCAGTCTCCTGAGGGAGCGACCTGCGGATTACCCGGAAGTTGTGCGCCAGAGCCCCCAAATCCACTTCGATCCACGCGGAACGGGGCGGCCGCCCGGTGGAGAGACCGGGGTCCGGACGCGGATCGTCAGGATGTGGAAGCGGCGCCATCATTCGGAGCCCGGCGGCCAAAGGCTCTTGCCGACATCCGTGCGGAAGTAACTGCCCAGGGAATGCAGTTTGCGGATGTTGCGGTAGGCTGCGGCGATGGCCTCGGGAAGGGTTGGTCCCGTGGCGGATACGTCGCAGATCCGGTGTCCGGTCGCCTCGATACGCCCGTCGCCGGCATCCGCCACCTCCTGCCACCAGACATCGCAATCCGGTCGGGACGTCATCGTCACCGGCACACGCGGGCCGTTGAGCTGGATGAATGGATAGCCGTAGCCGGCCAGCGTCAGCGAGCATCCGAAATCGTGTCCGACCCGCCACCGCGGCGCCAGCGGTTCGTTGCGCGCGCAGCGGCGGAAGGTCTCCAGCGGATTCTCCAGCATGCGCGCGATCAGCGGACCGCTGGTGACGCCCAGGCGGACGTTGTATTCCAGCACCTGCCAGCGGTCGTCGTGGTGGATGGCGGTGACCTGCACCGGACCGTGGAACCCGGTTTCCCGAAACCAGGGAGTCAACGGCTCCAGCAGTTGGGACACCAGGCCGTAGCGGTCGTCCAAATCGCGCTCCACCAGGCCGCCCAAGGGCGCACCCGCCACGATGCCGAGATTGCCGTCGAAGGCCCGCTTGTACTCCTGATTGGTCACCAGCGGATGAATCTCGCCGGCGCTCACCAGCGCGATGTGTCCGGCCTCGCGGCGTCCGAGGTATTCCTGCAGGAAGATGCCCTCCGAATCATCCATCCGCGGCAGCCAGGCCAGCGTGTCCTCCGGCGATTCGCAGACGATGGTGTGGATGGGACTGGCCGGGGCGCACAGGGGGTTCTTGATCACGAAGGCCCGGTTTGAGCTGCGCACCAACGACTCTGCTTCCGCCCGGCTGCGGACGGCATGCGCCCGGGGAAAGGGAATTCCGAACCGGGCGCACAACCCGCGCGCGAAGTCCCGCTCGCGTTCGAGCCGCAGCCCCTCTCCGGTCGGGCATAATAGCGGCAGGTTCTGTTGGAGAAAGGCCTCGGTCCACGGTTGGAGCGCCCATTCCAGGGACATGGGCACGATCACCCCGGGCGGCTCGCGGGTCCACCAGTCGCGGGGATCGGGCATTTCGGCCGCGGTCACGCAGGGGGCCTCGCATTGGGGTCCGTAGTGGGCGTAGCTCCGCGTCAGGTATCCGCGCACCTCCGCGCCGTCCTCCCGGAGCACCCGCAGCAGGGCCTGGACGAACGCCCCGACGCCCAGCACCACCACCCGATTCGACAAGGGATCCGCCATGACCTTTGCGCGGGTGGGACGCTAGAAACGTTTGAGCGGCGAACAAAGGGATTTCGCGCCCAGGCGGCCGCTCAGCCGAGGAGGCTGCGGACTTTGGACAGGGCTTCGTCCAGCTTGGCGGCGTCCTTGCCGCCCCCGCGGGCATTGTCGGGGCGTCCGCCGCCCTTGCCGCCCACGATGGGGGCGATGGCCTGGATGATCTTGCCGGCCTGCACCTTCGCCGTGTGATCGGGCGACACGCTGGCCACCAAGGTGACCGCGCCCGCGGTGCCGCCCCCGAGCACGATCACCCCCGGGAAACGGCCCTTGAGGGCATCCACCACCGCCTGCAGGAATTCCGCGTCGGCATCGCCCAGGTTGTGGGTGATCAGCGGAATGCCGTTCACCGTGACGCCGCGGCTCAGCAGTTCCGCGGCGGCGTTCGATGCATTGCGCTGGAGGGCGATGCGCACCTGCTTCTCCAGCTCCTTCTGATGGGCGAGCAGCGCCTCGATTTTCTTCTCCAGGTCCGCCACCGGCGAGGCGAGGCGCCCGGCCACGGAACGGAGCAGTTCCAGTTCGTGCCGCGCCGCCGCATAGGCCTGCAAGCCGGCCACCGCCTCGATGCGTCGCACGCCGGCGGCGATGGCGTTTTCAGCGACGATGCGGAAGAGCCCGATCTCGCCCGTGGCCCGGCTATGCGTGCCGCCGCAGAGTTCCATCGAGTAACCGTCGAGGGCGGCCGGTCGGCCACCGATCTGCACCACCCGCACCACGTCGCCGTACTTGTCGCCGAAGAACTGCAGGATGTCCTTGCGGGACTTCACCTCGGCATACGGCGCTTCGGTCCAGGCCACCCCTGCGTTTTCGAGAATCCGCTCGTTCACCAACCGCTCGATGTCCGCCACCTGCTGCGGCGTGAGCGGGGCGCTGTTGAAGTCGAAGGTGAGCTTGTCCGGAGTCACCGAGGATCCCTTCTGCGACGCCTCACGGCTGGCCACCTCGTGGATCGCCCAATGCAGCAGGTGCGTCACCGTGTGATGCCGCTGGATCGCGGCGCGACGGGCGGGATGCACGGACAGCGTGACGGAGGTTCCGGCAGCCGGCGGGGCCTCGTCCTTCAGGTCGCCGGTGTCGAGGAAGTGAAGCCAGGTATGGCCCGACTTCTGGGTGTTGCCGACGCGCCAGAGCTGTCCGCCGCCGCTCAAATCCGCCGTATCGCCCACCTGTCCGCCCATCTCGGCGTAGCAGGTCGAGGCATCGAGGATCACCGCCACCTTGTCCTTGAGCTGCACCACGTCGAGCACCCTGGCTGGCGTCTCCAGCCTCTCGTAGCCGAGAAACTGCGTCGGGGTCGGATTCTCGATCTGCGACAGCTCGATTACCGCCTTCTTCTGCGCCGCGCGGGCCCGGGCGCGCTGCGCTTCCATGAGCTGCTCGAAGCCCGCGGTGTCCACCGTCAGCCCGCGCTCGCGGGCCATCAATTGGGTGAGGTCGAGGGGGAAGCCCTGCTCGTCGTACAAGCGGAAAGCGAAGGCCCCGCTGATCTGGGGAGCGCACGCGCCCTCGCGTGCAGCCGACGGCGCCCCCGCCGTCGGCGCTGCGCCCGTGGAGTCGTCATCGGGTGACTTGGAATCCGGGGTCCAGAGCCATGGATACGCTTCATCCGGCCCCGCTACGTTGGCAGTCCACGGATTGCCGCAGATGTGGAGGAACTTTTCCTGAAGATCGGAATCCGATCGGATCATCCGGTCGAAGGATTCCTTTTCCCAGAGGACACCCTGACGGGCAGCCTCCTTGTTGATGGCATGCGCACTGGCGGACTTGATTCCCTGAAGAATCTCGGAAAGCGACCAAAAGACGGACGAGCCGTCTGGGGTGGTCTCCTTGACCTGAGGCTCCAACAGGAGATGAACGTGATCCGGCATCACGCACGCGGCAAAGAGCAGGTACTGGCCGTGCCGGTGCCCGTAAACCGCGGATTGGAGAACCAGATCGCGTGCGCTGGGGCTCAATGGGAGCCGCTTGGCAGCGGACTCCTTCACGGTAGAGAAGGTCACCATGTATTTTGCCCAGGGACGCTCGAAATGGGGCAGACGCCGGCGTGCGTATTGGGTTTCGACGACTCCACGCGCGCTGCTGCCGACGGCGGGGGCGCCGTCGGCTGCACGCGAGGGCGCGTGCGCTCCCCCGGACGACGGCGTTCCCGCCAATCGCCCCACTTCCTGTTCAAACAACGCGATCCCCTTGTCCAGTGTCCTATTAAACGCCTCCTCCTCCAGCCGCAGCACGTCCTTCACGTGTTGCTGTTTCGTCCGAATCTCGGGGAAGACGTCGCCCATGGTCTTCACCAGCACGTCCACGAGCTTGTAGAAGAAGGGCTCGCGGAACCCGAGGGTGCGGCCGTAGCGCACGGCGCGGCGTAGGATGCGGCGCAGGACGTAGTTGCGGTCGGTGTTGCCCGGCTGGATGCCGTCCGCCACCGCGAAGCTGAGCGTTCGGATGTGGTCCGCGATGACACGGAAGGCCACATCGGTCCGCTCCTGCTCGGTGCCGCCGGCGCTGCCCGCGCGCGGCAGGGTGCTGCCGTAGCGGTGGCCGCTCATCTTTTCCAGCTCGTCAAAGATCGGACGGAAGATGTCGGTCTCGTAGTTGGAGATGCGGGCGTTGGCGAAGTCGGTGAAGCCCTGGGTCCCCTGGAGAATGGAGGTCACCCGCTCGAAGCCCATCCCGGTGTCCACGTGTTTCGCGGGCAGCGGGGAGAAGGTGCCATCGGGGTTGGCGTTGAACTGGATGAACACCAGGTTCCAGATCTCGATGCACTCGGCGGTGCCCCGGTTGACCAGGCTGCCGCGGGTGTCGCCGGTTGGGGTGAGATCCACGTGCAATTCCGAGCAGGGGCCGCACGGGCCGGTCTCGCCCATCATCCAAAAATTGTCCTTCTTGTTGCCGTTGACGATGTGGACGGCGGGGTCGAGTCCGCGCGAGCGGAACTTCTCCGCCCAAAATCCCCAGGCCTCCTCGTCGCGGTCGCTGGGGTCGCCCTGGGTCTTGTCGGGATTGTAGATCGTGGCGTAGAGGCGCTCCGGCGGAAACTTCCAACGCTCCACCACCAGTTCCCACGCCCATTCGATGGCCTCCTTCTTGAAGTAATCGCCGAAGGACCAGTTCCCCAGCATCTCGAAGAAGGTGTGGTGGTAGGTGTCGAGCCCCACGTCATCGAGGTCGTTGTGCTTGCCGCCCGCGCGGATGCACTTCTGGGTGTCGGCCGCCCGCGTGTCGCTGCCCGCCACCGCGCCGGCCCAGCGGCTCACGTCGGCCTTCCGCTCGCCCAGGAAGATGGGCACGAACTGGTTCATGCCGGCGTTGGTGAAAAGCAGGTTCGGGCTGTCGGGCATCAGGCTCGAACTGGGCACGATCGTGTGCTGCTTCGAGCGAAAGAACTCGAGAAACGACTGGCGGATTTCGGAGGAGGTCATCTCGTGATCCGTGGCCGGTGGCTCGGGCTCCGCGAATTCCGGGAACACCCGGACCACGGGTCAGCGCCCGAAAGCCACTGACGACGGAACGGCGAGCCTAGCGGCCGGTGGGAGTTCGGGCCAGAGGGGAAATTCTTGAGGTGGGATGGGAATGGCGAACGGCAAGGACTGCATGTCGCGATCCCTGATCACGTCCGCGTCCCGCGTGAGGCGGAATACCCGGGGAGCTGGGCTATACGTGGGTGCCGCTGGATGCCGGCCAGAGACGGCTGGATGTCCAGCCCGAGCAGCCCGTGGCAGAAGGCTCCGGATGCGTGGAAGGCAGGGGCGGAGAGCTTGCGCTCGGTGATCAGGCGCAGTATCCAGGCCCGAATCCCGGGTTGCCCGAGCTGATCCGGAAAACGCCGATGGAGATGGGACAGATCATCAATCCGGGCGGTGCAGGCCTGCATGGTGCGCTTGGCCTCTCGGCTGGAAGACCAGATGTTCCGAAGCGTCGGCGCAGCGGATGGACGCGTCCCCTGGGTGCACCCGCGTTGGTGTCCACGAGGTGGAGGAGCCAATGCCTGATGAGTGGATCCTGGGCTGGCGCTCTCACCCTCAGCCCTCCCCCATCTCGACCCTCGGCGAAGCTCTCTCGCCCGGCGGCTTCGTTCAACACACATGCATACCCTCAAATGGATGATTCTGGCGTTGGCCCTGTTTCAAGGCGGTTGGTTTGTCTTCGATGGCAGTCGGGCTTTGATGGTTGGTGATTACGTCACCCGCAGTTCTGGCGCGCGCGCCGGGCAGCTCGGCCCGTGGTCTCGAATTGTGTCGGCGCTGGGCTTTGAGCCGCGGAGCATGTTCATCAAGTGCCTGCATTTATTCTTGGGCATCGCTTGGCTCGTCGCTTTGATCGCCTTTGTCATGCGTCCGGCGCCAGGCTGGTGGGCTATTCTTGGGTGCGCAGCGGCGAGCCTCTGGTATCTGCCGGCTGGCACCTTCATGAGCATCATGGTCATAGCGCTGCTGCTGACACCTCAGATTCGGAGTTTGTCGTGAGGAGACGTGCCGTTTCAACCCGCTGCTGAACCCAGCGCCAGACCACCTATTCGGCAGATCTCCAACATATGGTACCGCTCGCGGGGTGGGCGAGTAGTTCATTTAGAAAATATGCCAACCCACTCCAAATCACTCGGAGGCAACAAATGCCCTATCTAATACGACATTTTACAAAAGTCCGTCGTCATTGATCATGGGCCTCCGGCCTTTCTGCTTTTATCCCTCTTCCTTCGACCTTTCCGCCGAGGGGGCCTGCCGCCACGTCAGCGCCAATGCCGCTGATGCAGCACCGAGGCGCGGCGGCGACCGTCGGTGGTCATGAAGAGCATGAGCAACGGCAGCGTGGCCGCGGCGTGAATCCACATCATGCAATAGAGGAAATGGCCGAAGGTGATGGAGATGCCGATTCCCCGGAGCAGGGGCGACGCCCACCAACCGATGACCCCATAGAGCACCAGGCCGTTGATCAGGCCAAGCACGGCTCCCAGGAGCAGGAACATCAGGCCGGACACCGCCACGCTGGCGGCCAAAATCACCGGCACCATCAGGGTTTCCGTGGCGCCACGCAGCAGGTGGCGCCAGCGCTGGATCCATGGGGGCCGAACGGCTTGGGCCGCAATCCCAAGCCCTTGTGCCAGGAGGGTGAGGACCTGAGGATGGACGGCATATGCCGTATGCGCTCCTGCCAGACCACCGAGCCCCCAGAGCCGGATGTTTCGGACCGCGCCCCAGTGGTCAAACCGGCGGAGGCGTCCGGAGACCAAGTCAATCGGAGAGTAGGCATTGATCCATTCCATCGCCGCCCCCCTTGCCAGCACTTGGTGTCCACTGCGGATCTCCGGCACCGGTTGGGTGTGCCGAAGCAGGGCGGTCCAGATGAAAAGAAATTTCTCCAGCGGCGAGCCGATGGTGATCAGGCGCGTGAGGGGCAGCGGATCCTCCGGGGAGTCCGCAGGGACCGGGGTGCTCAGCGCATGGTAGGCAACGACCGTGCCCAGACTGTGGGCGAGGATTTGAACCTCCTGGCAACCGTCGGTCCGGGCCTGGCGGGCCCGCTCGGCCACGCGGTCAACGATCTCGCGGCCGGCATGTGAGAGCGGCGATTGGGCGGGAAGGACTTCCCGGAATGAGTGGGAGTAGTTCCACACGTCGGCAACGATCTGGTCCAGGATGCGGGCGCGGGCGCCTTTTGGAGCGAGTTCGGCCAGTTCCAGCAGCAGGGTGACGCCCACGGATCCAAGCCACAGGGCTGTCGTTCCCAACGTCACGGAGAGGGCGGTGTACTGTCCGACAGGGAGCAGGCCGGCCTTCCAGTTCAGCCACGGAAACCAGGTGGTTTCCTCAAACAAGAACTTGTGGAAGGAACCCGCCACCGGGTCTCCCGCCAGACGATCCGCCCAGTACACCTCGTAGAAGCGGAGTTCCCGTGCGCCATGCGTGAGGACTACCTCGTGCAGTCCGAGACGCCGGACGTCCTCGGCCTGGATGCGGTTGCCGGTTCGACTCGTCAGGATCCCTCCGGGATAGGCCTCGTGAAGCCTCCGAATCCAGGAGGCCAGGAACTCGCCCGGTGCCTGTGAGCCGATACCGTGGATGACCAGGATCGCAATCGGACCGGCGTCTGCCGCAGGGAGAACTCCTTGGCCATCCAGGGTGTGATTCACGGCTTCAACGCCAGCAGACGCTGAGGATTCACGGCATCCTGTTCGCGACAGGTTTGCGTGGTTTGCTTGCTGGCAATCAATGTCATTGCGCCCACCCTGGCAGAGCCCGGCGGCCGATTCCAGTTTCTGAAACGAGCGGACAGCGGCGAGAATATCCACGCCAAAAGCCAAAGTTCCTTCTCCCGGTGAAAGGATGAAAACCCAATTCCCGTCAGTCGCTGGAGGTGATGGTGACTCCTTCTGAGTCCAAGGTCCTTCTCGGTGACGGACTCGGTCGCGGTGCGCCGGGCAGGCCGGCGCGGGGGGTGGCCCGAACCGCGGGCATCCCATGTCACAGAAGGAGGACCGGGCGCCGGTACGCGCCGATGGAATGAAATTCCCGCAGTGAAGCGAAAGCGCCGTCGTGCTGGCGCAGTTCACATCACACTGGTCCCCGCTCTGGCAACGCCGCTAGACTCGCGGCCATGTTGCCCTGTCGCCGCTCCGACCGCCTCGTGCTGACACTGCTGGTTTCTATCCTCGGCCATCTCGCCACGCTCGCCGAGGAAGCCCGGTTGCTGCGTTTCCCGGCCATCCATGACGACCAGATCGCCTTCGGTTACGCCGGGGATCTCTATACCGTTTCCGCACGGGGCGGCCTGGCGCGGCGGCTCACCAGCGATCCGGACGGCTACGAGATGTTCCCCCGATTTTCGCCGGATGGAAAACATCTCGCCTTCACCGGCCAGTATGATGGCAACACCGAGGTCTATGTCATGCCCGCCGAAGGCGGCACGCCGCGCCGGCTGACCTACACGGCCACGCTGGACCGCGACGACGTGTCCGATCGCATGGGGCCGAACAACATCGTCATGACCTGGCGTGACAACGAGACCGTGGTCTATCGCTCGCGCTGGACGCAATGGAATCCCTTCAAGGGTGAACTCGCGCTCGCGAAGCTCGGCGGCGGCGTCTTCGAGACGCTGCCGCTGCCCCGCGGCGGTTGGTGCAGCTTTTCGCCCGACGGGAAGCAGCTTGCCTACAACCGCGTCTTCCGCGAGTTCCGCACCTGGAAGCGTTACCGCGGCGGCCAGGCCGACGAAATCTGGCTCTACCATTTCGACACGAAGGAGACGACCCGGCTCACCGAGAATCCCGCGCAGGACATCTTCCCCATGTGGCGCGGCGACCGCATCTACTTCGTCTCCGAGCGCGACGGCAGCCGTCAGGCCAACCTCTTCGTGCTCGATCTCGCCACGAAGCAGACACGCCAACTGACGCATTTCACGGAATTCGCGGTGAAGTTTCCCTCGCTGGGCGACCAGGCCATCGTCTTCGAGAACGGCGGCTTCATCCATCGCTTCGATCTGGCCACCGAACAGGTCGCGAAGGTACCCGTTGAAATCCGCGAGGACTTCGCCATCGGCCGCGGCGGGATGAAGGACGTGAGCAAAGAAACCACCGCCTGGGACATTTCGCCCGACGGCAACCGCGCCGTGATCGGCGCACGGGGTGAGGTGTTCACCGTTCCGGCCAAAAACGGCCCCACCCGGAACCTCACGCAGACGCCCGGCGTCCATGAGCGCAACGCCACCTGGTCGCCCGACGGCCAATGGATCGCCTACGTTAGCGACCAGAGCGGCGAGGACGAAATCTGGATTCGGCCGCAGGACGGCTTGGGCGATGCCCGGCAGCTCACCACCGGCGCGGACACTTACAAATATGAACTGGCCTGGTCGCCGGACTCGAAATACCTCGCGTGGACCGACAAGCTGAACCGGCTCCAATTGATCGAAGTTGCCTCCAAGGAGGTCACCCTCGCCGCGCAGTCCGAGGCGTGGGAAATCCGCAGCTTCGCCTGGTCGCCCGACAGCCGGTGGCTCGCCTACGTGCGGCCCGAGGTGCGGCGCTTCAGCAACATCTCCCTCTACGGCCTCGAAGCGAAGCGCACCGTGCCCGTGACGGACGGTTGGTTCGATGTCAGTTCGCCCGAGTTCAGCAGCGACGGCAAATACCTGTTCTTCGTGTCCGAGCGGTCCTTCAACCCCACCTACGGCCAGACCGAATGGAACCACATCTATACCGACTTGGAGCGGATTTATCTCGTCACACTGGCCCAAGACACGAAGTCGCCCTTGGCGCCCAAGTCCGACGAGGTGAAGCCCAAGGAGGAAGAAAAGAAGGAGGAAAAACCCAAGGACACGCCGCCCGACGTGAAGTCCGCCGACAAGCCGATCAAGACCGTCAGCGACCTGCTGAAGGATCCTGAGTTCCGCAAGGTGGTCGTCGCGCTCTCGAAGAACCCGGACGCGCAGCCCGAAGACCCGCCGGTCAGTCCCGGCGACGCCAAAAAGGAAGAATCTTCCAAAGAGGCTGACAAAAAGAACGACAAGCCAGTTGTCGTGAAAGTGGACGCCGACGGGCTTGCCCAGCGCATTACCGTGCTGCCGCCGGGCGCTTCCTCCTATGGCGCGCTCACCTCGGTTGGCTCCAAGCTCTTTTATCTCAAGAAAGGCAAGCTGCACTTTTTCGATTTGGAGAAGGAGAAGGAAACTGAGGTCGGCGAGGTGGCCGGCTATCGCGTGTCCGCCGACCAGAAGAAGGTGCTGGTTCGCGCCGACGGTGACTTCGCCATCGTGGATCTGCCGTCGGGCAAACTGGACCTCAGTGACAAGAAGCTCAGCCTGGCCGACCTCAAGGTCGCCCTCGACCGCCGCGCCGAGTGGAACCAGATTTATGCCGAATGCTGGCGGCAGATGCGCGACTTCTTCTACGCGCCAAATCTCCACGGCGTGGACTGGCCCGCCATGCGCCAGCGTTACCAGCCGCTGCTCGCGCACGTCCAGCACCGCATAGACCTCACCTACGTCATCGGCGAGCTGATCGGCGAACTCAACGCCGGCCACGCCTACGTGGGCGGCGGGGACTATCCCAAGCCCGAACGCATCCCGCTCGGCCTGCTCGGTGCGAAGCTCAGCCGCGACGCCAGCGGCTACTACCGCGTGGACCGCATCTTGCGCGGGCACAACTGGGACGCGAAGTACCGCTCACCGCTCACCGAAATCGGCGTCAACGTGAAGGCCGGCGACTTCCTCATCGCCATCAACGGCCGGTCCACGCGGGATCTGCCCGACCCCTATGCCGCTCTCGTCGGCACCGCCGGCAAACAGGTGAAGCTGAAGGTCAACGCTGAGCCCAAGGAGGAGGGGGCGCGCGAGGAAACCGTCATTCCCACCGCTGACGAGCAGCCCCTCTACTACCTCGACTGGGTGCTGGGAAACATCGAGACGGTTGAGAAGGCCACCGACGGCAAGGTGGGTTATGTGCATGTGCCCGACATGGGCGTGCCGGGCCTCAACGAGTTCGCCAAGTTCTACTACCCGCAGCTTCACAAGGAGGCGCTCATCGTGGACTGCCGCGGCAACGGCGGTGGCAACGTCTCCCCGATGATCACCGAGCGCCTCCGCCGCGAGCCGGCCATGTGGACCATCGCCCGCAATGGCGCGGTCAACGTGGACCCCAGCGGCCAGGTGCTCGGCCCCAAGGTGTTGCTGCTCGATCAGCACAGCGCGAGCGACGGCGACATCGTGGCGTGGCGCTTCAAGACGCACCGGCTCGGCCCCGTCATCGGCCAGCGTTCGTGGGGCGGCGTCGTGGGCATCCGCGGCACGCTGCCGCTGCTGGACGGCGGCACGCTGATGCGCCCCGAGTTCAGCCGCTTCTCGCTCGACGGCCAGCAATGGATCATGGAGGGCCACGGCGTGGATCCCGACATCGAGGTCGTCAATGATCCCGCGCGCGAGTTCGCCGGCACCGACGACCAACTGCTCCGCGCCCTCGAGGAAATCAAAAAGACCCTCGCCGCCAACCCCGTCGTCATCCCGCCCCCCCCGCCCTATCCCGACAAGGCAAAGTAAGCCGGCTTGACGCTGCGAACGGAGTCAACCTCGTCCTCAGGTGTTGTGAGCGATCAATTTCCGATAGCAGATCCCTAACAGCTCAGTGCCAATGACCATGTCCAAACCCAGCGATCTGCCGCCCGGCCTTTTTGACGGGGCATCACCCGCCGTCCGCGCCGATTTTATCAAGGAATCGCAGCCCTTCACCCTGCCGGCTGGTCGTCAAATGCTCCTGCCGGGAGAAGAATTGGCCGGTGTGGGCTTTGTGTCCAAGGGGGTCGTGCGGGTCTATCTGGTAGGCGCGGACGGGCGGGAGGTGACGCTCTACCACATCCGACCGGGGGAAAGTTGCGCGCTGGCGACTTCCTGCGTCCTGGGGGCGGCATCCTTCCCCGCGTGTGCGATCGTCGAAGAGGACTGCGCCGGGCGCATGGTTCCCTTGGAAGTATTTCGCCGGTGGGTGCAGCACCAGCCTTTCTGGCATGAGCACGCGTTCCGATTGCTGAGCCAACGCATGGCCGACGTGCTGTGCCGCTTCGAACACGCCATGTTCGCCCGCCTCGACGAGCGCCTCGCCGGCCTGCTCTTGCAGGTGCGAACTCCGGACACCAACGCGGTGGACCGGACCCAGCAGGCGATCGCCAACGAGTTGGGAAGCGCCCCGGAGGTCGTCAGCCGGGTGTTCAGGCGTTGGAGCCAGCGGGGCATCGTCCGGGTGCGCCGCGGTTCGGTGCTTCTGCTCGACCTGGATCATCTCGCACGGCTCGCGCGCCGCGCCGGCGGGTGTACTTGACTTAGTCAAGGAGGCCGCGGCGGGTGATCGTTACGATGCCCGCCGCCATGGGACGAACTGCGGTAGATCATCCGACACCACGCGCGTCCTGGCATTTTCGTCTCCTCCTACGGCCAACCGCGGTCCGGTCTCGCCCCCCGCATTCCGGGACTGCCCTCCAGCTCGGGAGATGACTCCATGAACGACCGCGCCGCCCAACTCCATGCCCTCGCCCGTGCGTATGTGAACGACGGGCTGGGTGCAGGGGACTTTGATGCCATACCCTATGCCCCTGAAGTCACGCTGTGCGCGCCGCTGTGTCCGGGCGGCTCCACGCGGCGGCTCCACGGGCGGGAGGCCTTGCGCTCGCAGTGGTGGGCTCCGCTGCCCCAACTCGTGGCCGGTGTGGAGGTGCTGGACACCTACGTCAATGCCGCGCTCACGGGAGCGGCGGTCGAGTTCCACTGCCACATCCGCGAGCCGGCCTGCACGCTGCGCGTCGTGGACCGGTTTACGGTGGATGACGCCGGCCGCATCACAGCGCAGGAGAATTTTTTTGACCCGCGGGATGTGACGAATCCCGGATGGCGCAGTGGTGAACGGATATGAAGACGGTCCGCCTGCCGACCTCGATCCTGGTTGCGATTGCCACCCTCCTTACGGTGGCCCGCGGCCAGTCGGTCCCCTTGATTCGGACAGAGCCGCAATCCCTTCTGGTCCTCGACGGGAGGCCAGTGCGCTTCTCCATCACCGCCGTCGGTGACGCGCCACTCCGTTACCAATGGCGCCGCGACGACCTGGATCAGGATCTGCCCGGCGCCACCAATCGGATATGGACCATTGAAGCCGCCCAGAGCGTCCATGAAGGCTCGTACTCGGTGCGAGTGAGCAACGACGCCGGCGCTGTGTCCAGCCGCCCGGTGTCTCTGACCGTGGCGCCGCCGTTGTCGGATTTCGCGGCCAGGACGTTCAGAAATTCCCGGAATCCGTCCCTCCCTTACCGTCTCTTCGTTCCGCCCGGGGCCACCCTGGACCGCCGATATCCGCTGGTGCTGTTCCTGCACGGCGGACTCGAGACGGGAACGGACAACACCCGACAACTGACGGCTTATCCGGAGCCTTTGATCTTCATTTCCCGCCAAAATCAGCGGGACTATCCGTGCTACTTGGTCGCCCCGCAGTGTCCCCCGGGCTCGGAATGGGAGACGCCCGCCGTCCAGGAACAGTTACGAAACCTCCTCGAATCGCTGGCGGAGGAATTCCCCATAGATACCGACCGCCTCTACGTGACCGGATTCTCGTTCGGCGGTTATGGCACCTGGAACCTGGCGGCGCGTCATCCGGATCTTTTTGCCGCGGCGCTGCCGATGTGTGGCGGCATGGCCCTTTCCTCCGCCCGGGTTGCGGCTCTGCGCCATCTGCCCCTTTGGAATTTTCACGCGATCAACGACGATGCCGTTTCCGTCGCCGACTCCCGCGCGGCCATTTCGGCCTTAAGACGGGCGGGCGGGCGTCCGATCTACACGGAGTTCCAGACCGGAGGCCACTTGATGTTCCAGCAGGTCTATCTGGACCCTCGACTGGTGCGCTGGACCTTCGCGCAGCGCCGGGGCTTTCCGGTGGCCAGCGATCCAGCCATTTCCATCACCTCGCATCCCACGGACCGCCCCCTGCGAACCTCTGTTCCGTTGCTCAATCTGGCCGGCGTGACGGCGATGGCACCCGGAGAAGCGGTCTCTCAAATCGTTTGGACCAATCTCCTTAACCGCGTGGGTGGTCCCGCGGTGGGCGTCAGTCCCTGGACAATCGAGGCCATTCCGTTGCGGCATCCGGGCACGAACTGGATTCTCGTGACCGCCAGCACGAGCACCTGGATCCCGGAGTACGGCGGAACCACGACCTTCAACGACACGCTCCTGGTGGAGACGCCTGTGTCTCCGCGACTCACCATCGGGAGCCAGGACCACGGCCTCGTTCTTGGATGGGAGGCGGACGGCGAACCGTGGCGTCTCCAGCGGGCCTTTGATCTCGGTGGCGGCGAATGGACCGACGTGCCAGAGGGCGTCCTGGCACCCGTAGTCCTGCCCGCGGCGCACCCCGAAGCATTTTTTCGCCTGATCCGTCCTCCGTGATGACATCCCCCCTCGCGATCAACCCGTTGGTCATCGTGGGCACGGAATCCGGCTATCAAGGGATGATGCGCCGTCCGAGGCCCACCGGCCCAGCCAGTGCGTGCAAAAATGAAGAAAGTCATGCCAGGACCGCACCAGAATAGAGGGTCACAATCCGATTTTTCCAAGATCCTTCAATTCCCCGGTGACTTCTCCCGGCGGATTCGTTTGTAAGCGATGTGACCCTCGGATCACCCGACGGCGGTTCTCAATCCGCCCTCCCCATGAATTCGTACTTCCTGCCGCCAGGCGTCTGCTGCCGGGCCCCGGCTCTGGTCGAATCCGGTGGGTCTCCAGGCCTTTCAGGCCCAGTCCAAAAACTGAGGAACAAATGTCCTGTCCCCTGCGCCCTCACTCTGGAGCCACGGATTCGCGTTGCGCCGGCGGAAGAACTGATTGTTCGACATCATCGGAGTCGTGCCGACCTGCCTTCCGTGGGACAGTTCGGTTGGGAGGGGGGACGCGGTCCAGTTGCCGGCGGGCTTCAGCGTGTCGGTTCGTTGTAGATGCGAAGCCGGCCACCGGGAGCCAGGACAATTGGACGAGATCTGTCCCCGGAATGGGCTGAATGGACAACGCGCGGAGCTATTCTTTTGCGCTGAATGCCATGTTGAGCGGTGGCGCTCAGTCTCGCCTCAAGCGGTAGAAGCGATCGCCTGTCGGTGGTACGAGACTGACCCTGGCCTGGCCGTCGGTCACGATCGGAGAGAGCGGAACTGGAGTCCACAAGGCGGGGCTCAAATCGCCGGACTCTTCCAACAAGAATTCAACGCCGGCCAGGGGCCAGCCGATTTCCAATTCGTTTGCGCTGATGAACCGTATGGCCAGGCGCGGCGGCAGTTGTCGAAAGAACGTTGTCGGGGTCAAGGTCGGCTTGCCCCGAGCATACAGCCATTGCTGGAAGAATTCGTCGAGTTGGGCGAGGTGGGACGCCTCGAATCCGGAGCGTTCTTGCGCGAGACGCCTGGCGAGCGCGACCAACTGCGCGCCGCTGATCGAGTTGTAGGCATACTCAGTGAGGAGCGCGCGCTGGAACGCGAAGAAGGTCGAGTCACCCACGATCTGGCGGTAGGCCTCGATCATCATCGCGGGCCGCGTGTAAACCGGGAAGTCATCAAACAGTTGTGAAGCGTCCGGGAGATCAGCCGGCGGGGTGTCCCAGCGCGAGGGCTCCGCCGTCGCTTGGTAGTTGTCCGCAAACCGCTGCTCGACTGTTGCCGCGTTGCCGTTCTGCCGGTTGTCCCAGTGCCATTCCCACCACATGGCCCAGGCTTCCATGAACCAGATCTCCCGCCAGGTGGCCGGGCCGACACAATTTCCAAACCACTGATGGGCGATCTCGTGGGCGAGTAGCGGCAGGGGGATCGGTATGGACGACAGATGGGCCTTCGTTTGGACTTCCAGCGCGTAGCCGAGCGAGTTTCGGTGCAGCACGACTCCCGCCGAGTCGAACGGGTAGGGCGCTCCGATTTCCGACGCGATGAAGTTGATGATCGCCTCCTGGTGACCGACGGCCCTGGCTGCCGCATCCTTCTGAGCCGCAGGCAAGGTGCTTTCGAGCGCGTTGTAAATTTCGAGCGGGTTGCCGCTCGCTCCCCGAGTGGTCGCGCTCGAGGTCTTCGTATAATCGAACAGGCCGACGGTTGATGTACTCAGGTAGGATGACATCGGGAGGCCCATGTGCCAGTTCCACGTCGCCGTGCCGTCGCCGTGATCAATCCGGGAGACGAGTTCGCCGTTGCCGAGCGCGGTGTGCGTGGTCGGGACTGTGATGTGGAAATCATAGGTTGCCTTGTCGGAGGGAACGTTATTGTTCGGGAACCAGCCCATCGCCCCCATCGGCTCGTTGACCACGAAGCCGCCCTGGGGAATTCGCACCCAACCTTCGAGCGACCCATCAGGGTCCTGGATCGAGGAGGGCCTGCCAGAGTAGCTCACGACGGCGTGGAAGACGCGGTCTTCCGCGATTCCGACCGCCGGCGTGACGATCAGCTTATTGCCCTCCTGGGCGGCGCCGACCGCGACTCCGTCGATTTCGACCGTGGCGCCCGGGAAGCCGCGCAGGTCGAGGCTGAATTCCGACAAGCCCTGAGTAGCGCGAATCGTGATGTCTGCCATGGATACCATCGTATTGGCCACCGGGTCGTAGTGGATCGTCAGATCGTAGTGCTGCACGTCATAACCGCCGTTCCCGATCGCGGGCAGATACGGGTCGCCGGCAGTCCTGGCGCCGGGAGCGAATTGCGCGACGGCCACATTCGCGCAGAGAAGCATCGAAAGGGACAACTGGGTCGCGTCGGGCAGTCGCGGGAATTGGCAGGGTGTGGCCATAGGGAAAGTCTGCGCCAGGGAAGTTGCGGTTCCCCGGCGTCATGTTCTCTTGCCGTCATGGCGTTGGTCTGTCGAGTTTTCGTTTGAGGCGCGGGCGGCGCATCTCAAAATTATAGTGGGGCGAGTTTTCAACGAGCCTTTCATCCGGGAAAACGCCCGCGCGCGGGACGGAGGAAGGGTCTCCCAGACCTCTGTGTGTGGGGTGGCGAACTGCCCCTGCGGCGACTCCACAGGCGAACGGCTCCGTGAAGCGTCGAAAATCCCTCCGCTCACAGAGGTGTGCCGAGGAGGCACGGCGATTGCCGGTGCCGACGAGCCGCCAAGATCATTCGCACCGGGTCGAAGTCTCGCCAGGTTTTGGACTGCGGCCGTCCCCTGCCGCTTGGAAACGGTGGCGGCAACGCCCGGGGCTGGAGCTAAGGTCCCCGGCCTCGGGGACCGCCTTCCCCAAGTTCTCTGGAGAACCAAAAATCTTCGGATCGAATGATCTCTCTGGCCGCCGGTTCGCGCAGGACGGGCTCTGTCACTCACTCCATCTCCTTAAACCCACCGGCGGAGCGGCGGTTCGCTGCGATGTCTGGAATCATTTCAATTGAATGATGCTCGATACAATTTTGGACATCAACCATTCCGATTGGCATCATCTGGGGTGTGAGAACCACATTGACGCTGGATGATGATATCGCCGAACTGGCCGCACGCCAGGCCCGGCTGCGCGGGCTGTCGCTGGGCAAGACCGTCTCGGACTTGGTGCGTCGAGGCCTCAATGCCCCGACCCCCTCCCAGGACAAGCACGGCGTCGTGGTCTTCCAACTCCCCCAGGACTCCCCCCACGTGACCACCGAGGACGTGCGTCGCATCGAGGCGGAGGGCGCATGAAGGGTTATCTCCTCGATACCAACGTACTGATCGCGCTGCTGTGGCCCAGCCACACGCAGCACGATCTGGCGTTGAAATGGTTCACCCGCCACCGCGCCAAAGGCTGGGCGACCTGCCCGCTCACCGAGGCCGGCTTTGTCCGCATTGTGTCGAACGCCGCCTTCTCCCGCGATGCCGTCACCCCGCGCGAAGCCATCGGAGTGCTGGCGGCGAACACGACGGCGAAAGATCATGTGTTCTGGACGGACGGATATCCGTTCGCTGAGGCCGTTGCCTTTGCCGGCGCGCGGCTCGTCGGTCACCAGCAGGTGACGGACGCGTATCTGCTGGGTCTCGCCCTGCGTCACGGCGGCGTGCTCGCCACTCTGGACGAACGCATCGCGGCACTGGCCGAACTGAAGTCGGCGGAACGCAGGGCGGTAGAGATCGTGGCGTAGCCCGGCGCGCGCGCCGGCGAGGGCTTCAGCGACGTCGCTCATGGGTTTGATCCCGGACCTTCGATCAGCCCTATCGCTTCTTGGGGCGGAAAAGAGAGGGGAAACGGAGGGACAGGGCCTTGGTCGGGACGGAGGGGTCCCACGACGGACGGGCCGCTCGTCTGCGATTGCTTCTCCCGCCATCTGGCATTACCAGCAGTGCACGCCATGACCGCTTCAAAACGATATCAGAGACCGTCCCTGAACCGCCTGAGCTTGATTCTGTCGAGCTTGCTCGCCCTCGCTTCCACCTCCCTGGCCGCCGCGGATCTGAAGTTCGCCATCACTCCGGGATTCTTCGAGAAGGATCCCGGCGGCAAATTGCTCGGCCCCTGTCACGGCGGCGTGGTCGAGGACAAGGCGGGCAATCTCTACGTCACCACGGACACCCCGCGCGGGATCATCGTCTTTTCACCCGACGGCAAGTTCCTGCGCACGGTGGGCCCCATGCGCATTCACGGATTGGAAGTGCGCGAAGAGAACGGGGTGGAGTATCTCTACGGCGCGCGACCTGCCGATCACGAAGTGGTCAAGCTCCGGCTCGATGGCGGACTGGAATGGGCGATTCGCTATCCGCAGGAATCGGGCCTTTATCAGAATGAGGACGGCTTCAAACCCTGCGCCGTCACCGTCGGCCCCGACGGCTCCATCTACGTCGCGGACGGCTACGGGTCCAACCGGGTGCTGAAGTTCGATCCGCAGCGCAAGTTTGTGAAAGCCTTCGGCGGGCCGGGCGCGGAAGAAGGCCAGTTCAACACCTGCCACGGGATCGCTCTGGATACCCGTCCCGGCCGTCCGCTGCTGCTGGTCTGCAATCGCAACAACAATCGGGTGGAGTACTGGGACCTCGACGGAAACTTTGTGAAGGTCATCCAAAAAGACCTTCGCATGCCCGCAGCCGTGCAGATTCGCGGCGAGTACGCGGTGTTCCCCGAACTGCAGGGCCGCGTCACGGTGCTGGACAAGAACGGCGCCGTGGTGGCCCAGGTCGGCGACAATCCCGTCGCCGAACAACGCGCCAACTTCGGCCTGCCGCCGGACCAATGGAAGGACGGCATCTGCAACTCGCCGCACGGCGCCTGCATAGACCGCAACGGCAACCTGATCGTCTCGGAATGGAGCCAGTTCGGCCACCTGCACAAATTCACGAAGGCGAAATAGCGTTGCTCAACGGCATCGTTGCGCACGGGAGCGGGGTTGCAGATTGAACGTGGGGCGGCGGCATTTGCGGGATGCGCCGCCAGCGGGAATCCGGCAGGCTTCCCGTGTGTCCCGCATCGCCTTCCAGGTTTTTGTCGCGAGCCGCGTCGTCGCGATCCTGGGGATGGCGTGGGGGGGAGTGGCTGGCACCGCCCAGGAGCCGCCCGCGCTGAGGTCCGGGCCGTTCACTCTCTCAGAGGCCGACCGCGGTTACTGGGCGTTCCAGCCGGTTCGGGAACCCCCGCCGCCGCGAGCGCCTGCCGGGACCGCCGTGGATGCGTTCCTGCTGGACGCAATGGCTTCCCGCGGCGTGTCTCCCAACGGCCAGGCGACGCCTCGGGAGCAGCTCCGGCGGCTGTCCTTCGACCTGACGGGACTGCCCCCCGATCCCGCCGAGGTCGCCGCGTTCGAGCGCGATCCCTCGGATGCCGCCTGGAGACGCCAGGTGGACCGTCATCTCGCGTCGCCGGCCTTTGGCGAACGCTGGGCGCGGCACTGGCTGGACGTGGTGCGCTATGCGGAAAGCAATGGCTATGAGCGCGACGGTCCCAAGCCCAACGCCTGGCGGTATCGCGACTATGTGATCCGCGCCTTCAACGGCGACCGCCCCTACGACCGGTTTGTCCGGGAGCAACTGGCCGGTGACGAACTGGCCGGGGAGCTTTCCGGGGAAGGCACGGACCTGGCGGCCTGGCGCGATGCGGTGATTGCGACCGGCTTTTACCGGCTGCATGTGTGGGACGACGAGCCGGACAGCACGGTGGCGGCCGAATTCGATGATCTGGATGACATCATGGTCGCCACGGGCACCGCCTTTCTGGGGATGACCCTCGGCTGCGCCCGCTGCCACGATCACAAGTTCGATCCGGTCAGCCAGAAGGATTACTATTCGCTCCTCAGCTTTTTCCGCGGGCTGGATCCCTACGGACAGCACAAGACTGGCGGTGGCGGCCGCGGGACCGGACGCATCGAGCGTCCGCTGGCGCTGCCGGCCGACCTCGAACGATGGCAGGCGGATCGCGACCGGCGCCTGACTGCGGTTCGGGAGCAGATGGCCGCGGCAACGGACCCGGCGGAGCGCAAGCGTCTGGAGGAATCCGTGAAGGCCCTCCAGGACGAGCGGGCGCCGTTCGACTGGACACTGGCGGCGGTGGAAATCGGGCCGGAACCCAAGCCGACCCGGATTCTGCATCGCGGGGATGCCCAGTCACCGCGGGCGGCGGTGTCTCCGGAATTCCCGGCGGTGCTGGACTTGCCGGTCCCGGAGTTTCCGGCGCTGCCTCCCGGGGCGGTCTCCTCGGGACGCCGCAGGGTGCTGGCCGAGTGGGTGGCCTCGCCGTCCAATCCCTTCACGGCCCGGGTCTGGGTCAACCGGGTATGGCAGCACCTCTTCGGAATCGGTCTGGTGCCGACGCCTGATGACTTCGGACGCACGGGCATGCCGCCCACCCATCCGGAACTGCTGGATCATCTGGCAGCATCCTTCGTCCGGGCCGGCTGGTCTGTGAAGCACCTGGTGCGGACCCTCGTCTGCACCGAGGCCTACCGCCGATCCACGGCGGCCGAATCGGCATCGGCGCGTGCCGCGGATGAATCCAATACGCTGTACTGGCGGCAGAATCTGCGCCGTCTGGAGGCCGAGGCCATCCGCGACGCGCTGCTGGCGGCAAGCGGCGAACTGAACCGCAAGGCGGAAGGGCCGAGCGTCTATCCGAGCCTTCCGGCGGAAGTGCATGGCACCCAGGATTCGTCGGGAAAGGGGTGGTCCGACAGTCCGCCGGACGAGCAGCGCCGCCGCAGTGTGTACCTGGTGGTGAAGCGGGCGCTCAAGGTGCCGCTGCTGGAGTGTCTCGACTTCGCCAACAGCGCCTCACCGTCCGGCACGCGCACCACCACCACGACCGCGCCCCAGGCGCTGATGCTGCTCAATGACCCCTTCATCCAGGAACGTGCCGCCGCCCTGGCTCAGCGGGTGGCCCGGGAGAGCGACGACGGGGTACGGGATCGCATCGCGTACCTGTACCGGGTGGCGCTCCAACGGCCGCCGTCGGCTGCCGAACACGCCACTGCCGAGACGCATTTACGGGAGGTCCGGAACCGATGGGCCGCGGAAGGGAATACGGATCCTGAAACCGCCGCCCTCGAAAGCCTGTGCCGCGTGATCCTGAACCTGAACGAATTCATTTATGTGGATTGAAGACCATCGGTCTCTGCCGCGCCGCCGGTTCCTGTGGGACCTCGGCGCCGGCTTCGGCGGCGTCGCGCTGGCGTCCCTGCTGGAGCGCGACGGTTTCTTCACGCCGCGCGCCCTGGCCGCCGCCACCGCCGCGTCCGAGCCGCTCCTGCCGCATCGGGTGACGCGGGCCCGGGCCTGCATCTTCCTGTTCATGTTCGGGGGGCCGTCCCAGGTGGACCTGTTCGACTACAAGCCGGAGCTGCAGAAGCGGGACGGCCAGACGGTGGACAACGAGTTTCGCCGCGGTACCAAGACCCGGGCCGTGCTCCAGGCCAGCCGGCGGACCTTCCGCCAGCACGGGGAGTCCGGGCTGTGGTGCTCCGACGCCCTGCCGCACCTGGCGCGGCACATGGACAAACTGGCGATGGTCCACTCGCTCTACAGCGACTCCTTCGCCCACGGGAGCGCGGTGCTGCAGATGAACAGCGGACGCATCCTGCAGGGGCATCCGTCCCTCGGCGCCTGGCTGAGCTACGGGCTGGGTACCCGGAACGAGAACCTGCCGTCCTATGTGGTGATGCTCGATCCGCGCGGCGGTCCGACGACCGGCGCGCCCAACTGGTCGAGCGGCTACATGCCGGCGGTCCACCAGGGCACGCTGCTCCGCACCGCCGGACAGCCGATCCTGAACCTGCAGCCGCCTCCGGGCAGATCGCGGGAGGTGCAGCGGCAGGAGATCGAATCACTCCATGCGCTCAACGCCGTGCACTGGGCGGCGCATCCGGGCCATTCGGAACTGGCGGCCCGCATCGCCAGCTACGAACTGGCCTTCCAATTGCAGGCCACGGCGCCCGAGGCGCTGGACCTCTCCCGGGAGGATCCGCGGACGCTTGAGATGTATGGGCTCCACGAGCCCAGGCCCGACTGGCATCCGCTGGCGCAGGGGCCGGCGCCTTTCGGACGCCAGTGCCTCATCGCGCGGCGGTTGGTGGAGCGGGGCGTGCGCTTCGTGCAGTTGTACTCGGGGGGCGGCCCGGCGGGCGGCCAGAACACCTGGGACGGCCACCACGGGATCGAGGAGAATCTGAAGTTGCATTGTCCGGAGATTGACCGGCCCATCGCCGCCCTGCTGACCGATCTGGAGCAGCGGGGATTGCTGGACGAAACCCTGGTGGTCTGGGGTGGCGAATTCGGCCGGATGCCGGTGTCCGAGACCTTCAACACCGGAGGCAAACCGGGCGGACGCGATCACAATCCGAAAGGGTTCACCTACTGGCTGGCCGGCGCCGGCGTGCGGGGTGGCACGCGCTATGGCGAGACGGATGAACTGGGCGAGGCCGCGGTGGTTCACCGGCACCATCTTCGGGATCTGCACGCCACCATCCTCCACCTGATGGGACTCGATCACCAGCGGTTGACCTATTTCTACGGCGGACTGAACAACAAGCTCACCGGCGTGGTCGAGGCGGAGGTCATTCGCGGCATCCTCTCATGAATCGGATGGGTCTGGGAATCTCGTGTGCCGCTCCCGACAGGGCGAACCTCCCCGATGAGCCATGCGTGGAAGGCAATATCCAGTGGCGGTCGTCGAGGCCCCGATGCCCTGGATGGGCGGAAAACTCAAAAGAACTCCTGCCCGTCCGCCGGTACAGTTCGAAGGCCAGCGGCTCTGCCATCACGAAGCGGTCATTGTACTCGAAGAGGATGTTGGCGGTGGTCATGCCCGGTAGGGCTGGTCCTTGTGGAACCGCACCTTGTACCCGGCGCTTCATTCATTGACGTGGATAAAGTCGAACACCTCCACGGCGCCCGTCGCAGGATCGGTGACCGCCACGGCCATCTGGCTACGGGGCGGTCGCGGCTGCGCCTCGGTCACGCGGGGCCGGATGAACGAGCCCTGGCCTCTCTTCCAGTCGACCGTTCCTCAACGCATTTCGCGTTGACCAACGCCAATCACAATTCGTCCTCGGTCAGGCCGGCAATCTTCATCAAAGACCGCACCAAACCTAGCTTCAGCGGGCGATTGCCGTGGATGGGGATTACGATCCGTTCTCTCCGCCCGGCCATGGCGTAGATGTGGTGGCTTCCGCTGATCCTTGCCAAGTGTCATCCACGCAGTTCGATCAGCCGGGAGAATTCCTTGCCGGAAACCTGTTTCACACGGCCAACTCGATGACACGCCCCGCGCCGGGATCGGATGAATCCAGGGATTCCGCACCGAGCCATCCCTCAATGGCCTCTCGCAGATTCGCGGTGACTTCCTCCCGGGTCTCACCTTGAGTCACGCAACCCGGAAGCGCAGGAACCTCGGCCCAATAACCACCTTCTTCGGCATCATGAATGATCGCCTTCAACTTCATGCCTCGACCATGCGACGTTCGTGCCGGGAGAACAAGGCTGGAGGCGGGACTCTCGATGACTCCTTCGCGCCCTCGGGCAACCATCCGAAGCTGAAAGGAATCTGCCGGCGTCCCACGAGCCACGGTTCGCCGAACTCGGTCTGGGCCGGCACATAGCTGAAGCATTCGAGGGAGGGCAGGTAGCCGCTGCATTTGGCGTCGCGCGCTTTCCGCACGCTGGCGCGGAGGTTGGGCGCCACAGCCGCCTTGGATTGGACCTGAAGCCAGCGGATGGCGTGGCTCAGGTTGGTTTCGCGGCAGCGGAGCAGCAGATGATAGCGATTCTCCCTGAGGACGAAGGCATGCACCTCCAGGACGAAGCGCTCCGGCAATTCGGAAACCAGCCCCAGAAATCGACGGCGATCCACCTCGTCTAGAAAGGTCCGCCCCCCCGACACCGTCCACTGCTCGAGAGAAGGTCGCGCCCATGTCCCTGCTGACCACATGGTGCCAGGAATCCAGCAAACGGACCCGCAGAGAACGCCCAACGCGCCAAACCCGTTCCTCAAGCACGCTGGTTTGCAAATAGTATTGATCTGCCCTCAATCGTCATTCCCGGTTGCGCTGGGGGAAGAGAAACGATCTAGTCGCGCGACCACATCTCAGTTTTTAATAGAATCAATAGCGCCCCAATCCCGTCAGCCAGTCTTTTCCTCTCAGCCAAGTCTTCAGCAAAGGCCAGAGATAAACCGCGCTGAAACAGATCAGGAACGGCATGTAAGGCATCCGGTAGCGGTTCTGCCCCACGAAAAGGGTATGAAAACCGATCAATCCCAGGGCCGGGCAGAGCAGCAGCCAGGTCTCCGGCCGCCATCGGGTTCGGAGTGATTCGCGGATGGCCAGCAAGGTGGCCAGAATAATGGGCGCGTCCGATAAAAAGATCAGCAGTTTGGTCGCCAGGGACCGAGTTTCTCCAAACGCCCAAGGCGAAGTCATGTTCACAAATGAGAACAATCTTTGTTCGAGAAAGGCAGCCGGTTCCTTTCGGAGCCACGCCAGATAGGAGGCCTTCTGTTCCGACTCCGGGACGGATACTTCGCCGCCCAGAACGGAGCGCCTGCTCGTGGCCATGCTGCCCTGCGTGGTGAGAAAGACGAAGCGGTCATCCGATCGACTCGCCAGCAGGGTGCCGCCGGACAAGACGAGAACGGTTCCCGCCAGGCAAAGCAGCCATTCCAGCGCCGGTCTCTTCGCGAAGGCTAAAGACCCGAGGACGAGCACTGCAACGCCGAGGGAGGGCGTCCGGATGAGTACCGTCATTCCCAGCAGCACTCCGCCCCACCAGGCGCGTCCTTTTCCGGGTTGGATCAGCACCGCGCAGGCCGCGAGCAAGGTGGCGACATACCACGGTTCGCTGAGCAACTGCCGGGAGTAGTTGAGCAAGGGCGGATACAGAGCGACACACCACCCCGCCGCCAAAGCCGCGCCCGGGCCCTCCAGCGGCCGCACCAAGGCGAATGCCATGAGGACACTGAAGACGCTCAGCGCGGGATGCACCCACAGCACCACTGTGAATGGTTCCAGCCCCGCCGCGAGCAAGGGCGCGAGTAGCAGGGATGCTCCCATGGGGAAAAAGGTGTTTACGATCGTTCCGTCCTGGAGGAATGAAGCCGCGTTGTTCCAATAGGCAGGACTGTCCGTATGCCAAAAGTAACCGGGGTGCGGCTGGAACCAGGAAACCAGGAATTGAACGGCGAAAGCGGCGAAGCCAAGCGCCACCAGATGCTTGTAGGGGATGGGGTCGTTGTGGGTCATGCGGTATTTCTGATGCTCACCGGGCATCGGGCCGGTGGCCGAAAGCCCAGAAGCGTTGCAAGAGGAAACTCACCATCGCAATCAGGATGCCAATCACGGCGAAGGCCGGGCCCTCGCTCAGCTTTAGACGATCGATCAGAAGCCAGGTGATCGAGGTGCTCATCAGCACCAGCGGTGCCTGCAACACGGCATAGCGCCAGAACGCGGTTGCATGCGCGGCGTCCGAGCGGAAGGCGAGCGAGCGCTGCGAGAGGTAGGTTGGCAGGATGTTGAGCACATGCGCCGTGAAATTGGCGATCATGGGCTGCCAGTTCAGCACGGCCGCCAGCAGCGCTGCCGCGATGATGTACACGAGCGTGAAGAATCCACCGACGGCGGCAAAGCGCAGAAAGACGATGCCATGATGATCACTGGTCAGCAGCATGCGCAGAGCTTTCATGGGATAAGGCGAAGGCCAAGCAGTCCGGGCGGGATTGTCGCGGCGGCGCCGAAGCAGGCCGCCGCGAACACCGCCGTCGCCCAGGACCAACGGTCGCGCGCGGCGAACACAATGGGATCGTCGTGCATCTCGCCGCGGCTTGTCTTCATCCAGATCCGGCAGACCCACAGCACGACCGTCGCCGGAAGGCCCCAGAGCAGGGCCGGCTCGCGGTAGTTCGCCGCCACCGTATTGTCTTGCAGGTAGAGCGCCAGCACGAGAGCGGCGATGAAGCCTGCGCTCACGCCCAGGATGGTGAGGATGTCGGTGTCGCCGCTCCGGTAGCCGCGCCGGTCAATACCGTCGCCGCCGCGCTGCGCCATGCCGCGTGTCTCGGCCACGCGCTTGACCAAGGCCAGACTCAGGAAGAAGAAGCACGAAAAAGCCAGAAGCCAGTCGCTGGCGGGAAAGCCCGTCGCCACCCCGCCCAGCACGATGCGGAAGGTGTAGAGGCCTGCGAGCAGGAAGATGTCGATCAGCGCCACGCGCTTGAGCCGGAAAGAATAGGCCGTTGTCGCAACGAGATAGAGCAAGGTCAAAGGCAGCACGCCGGCGAGGGCGGAAAGCGCCAAGCCCGCCGGAACCAGCACCGCCGCGCCCGCCAGACCCCACACCGGCGAGAGAGCCCCCGATGCGAAGGGACGCCGCCGCTTGCGCGGATGGCGGCGGTCGGCGTCGATATCGGCGGCATCGTTGACCAGATAGACGGCGGATGCCGTGAGCGAGAGCGCCCAGAAAGCGATGAACGCCATCGTCCAGGAATCGAGCCGCGTCCAGCCCTGTCCCGCCAGCATCGGCAGGAACACGAGGAGGTTCTTGACCCATTGCTGCGGGCGGATCGCTTGGACAAAAGCGCGCAACGTCCCGCCTTCGCGCGGGAAGTCGTGTTCCACGGTGAACTCGCGTTTGGCGCGGCGGCTCAGGCCCTCCGAAGCGTTCACCACCACCGCTGCCGCCGCGCTGCGCCAGACGGCGATGTCGGCGCTTGCGTTGCCAGCGTAGACAAAACCTTGCGGATAAGCGGCGGCGAGCCGTTCGGCCTTCCTCGCCGCCTTCAGGTTGGTCTGGCCGTCCGAGCCCAGCACGCCGTCGAAGAGACCGACATAATCGGCTACGGCGCGAACCATGCGCTCGTCGCTCGCCGACGCGAGCACAATGGCCCGCCCCTTGGCGCGCTCCTCCTTCAGCCACGCCACGAAGCATTCGTCATAGGGCAGGATCACGGGGTCGAGTGAGGTGTGCTCGGCGATGCGGGCCTTGGCGTAGGCGCGCCCGCGCGCGAACCAGCCGGCCACCGCGAACACGCGCCACGGTTTAGCGAACACCAGCCGCAGCACGCCTTCCACGAGCAGATCTCCGCGGATCAGTGTCCCGTCGAGATCGACTGCGAGCGGCAGCGGAGGGTCATTCTGCATTCCCCGTTCAACCTTTCCGATGATTTCCCGCCAAACCCTCGGCGAAGGTCTCCGCGATACGGTCTTCTCGTTCCGATGCCGCTCTCCGGGGATACATGCCGCCTCGTTTTCGGCGGGGGGAGGCAGGTCCGGCGGTGAATCCCGCTTGGGCGGCCATCTCGTTCAGAAGAAGCCGCAGGGCCTCCGACGGCGAACAGTTCGCGCTCTCCGCCTTCGCCATGATCAGGCGGACCACGTCCGGCGGGTAGTCATTGGGGTCAAAGGGAAGTTTCGCGTTCATTTCTTCTATTTAGGAAGCATTATCTTCTAAAACAGAAGAGTCAATAGAACATTGATTTTTTTCTTCCGTTTCAGAAGAATTTTCTCGATGGACCTTGTTTCCGAAAAATTCAGGCGCTTCATGGACGAGCGTCGGCTCAAGGCCTCTGACATGGCCCGCGCCTTCCACGTCGCGGAGCAGACCATCCACCATTGGCGTTCCAGCGGCATCCCGGCCAGACGGCAAGCCCAAGTCGCCGAATGGATTGCCGAGCGCGAGCGAGGGGAGTTCGGCGATTCCATCGATTCGCTCAGGCCCCGCGCCTTCGTTCTCGAAGGGACCCGGGAGGAGTTCGACGCTTGGCAGCGGGCCGCCTTGTCCGAAGGCAAAATCTTCGATGAATGGGTCCACGACGGCCTCATCCGCCTCGCGCGGGAAAGAGGATACGCTGCCGTGCCGAACTCCGTCTCGTCCCTCGCACTTGTCACCGAAGAGGGGAGCGGCTTCCACAGCAGCCTTTTGGCAAAGAGTGAAAGAACCAAACCAAGAGAGGCATCCACGCGCAAACGCTCGAACAAGCGATCAAGCGGTTCCTAACGTTCGCCGCTGCCCGCAAAACCTTCCGCTTCGAGGTAGCGCAGGGTGGCGTCGGGCAAGGCGGTGTAGAATATGCCGCCCACCCGCGTCGAGCAATTCGTCCCATTGGCGGGATCGCTGTAGCTGTGGGGGTTACGTCTGCGCGGTCAGAGCAGTTCGTATCGGGTCCCGGAGCGGAGAAGAGACGGGCGTCGTCCGTCTCGAGATGGATTCCTTCCGGCGTGAACCGCTGTTTTGGAGTTCCTTCCAGGTCGAGGAGGAGAATCTCCGGTCCAATGGGAAGGATCAGGTATTTCCCCGAGTAAGCCAGCACCCAAACGGATAGATCGGCTGGAAGGGGAATCCCACGAATGGGATCGCCGGTCTTCGAGTACAGGCTGATGGCTTTATGCCCACCCGACTGGGTGGATTTTGAAACGATGGCGAAGGAGCCATCCGGCGCCACGGCGGCGGTGATCGGGATCTCCAGCCAGTGGGAGAGGCAATTAGGTCACCCATTAGGGCAGTCGGTCAACCGGCAAAAGATCATCGCTCCCAACTTTCAGGGCGCGTCCGTTGAACATCAGAAGTGCGGGAGGGATGGGGATTTAGAATTAATGCCTTTCGGGAAAAGGTAAATCAAAGGAGGCGGAAGGTGAGAGGGCCTTCCCAGGACTGATTGTGGATGAGGCGTGGCCATTTGCTGACGGGCTGTCGCACGGCACGAGGGCAACTGCGAGGGCGGGGACGTTTTCGCCTGATCAGGGTGGCCGCCTGGTTGAGGAAGCGTTCGGTCAGTTGCTGCTTCTGCTCTTCGGTGAGGAGGTCGGCGCCCAAAGCCAGTGTCAGCCAAAGCGGACGCATCAGTTCCAGGGTTTTGAGAAAGCTCAGATGCAGCACGGGCACGGTGCCGTCAGCTGCCCGCATCCGTTGCCGGGCCAACAGGGCGGTGGTCAGGACCAGGGCGGCGATCTCCTGCGCTGCGGTGTCCACGGTGTGGCTTTGGAGCATCACGCTCTTGCGCAATTGGCGTTTCAATTGCCGGTAGGACAACTCGTGCTCCCAGCGACGTGCGTAAAGGGCGATCAGTTCCTGCGCCGGCGCACTGCGGGGATCCAGCAGGGTGGTCCACAACCGCAGTTCCAGCCACTGGAGCACCGGGCTGGGCCGGCCCTTGGCCCGCACCGGCACGCGTACCCAGCCGGCTGCCGTCCTGGAAGCGCTGCATTGCCTGCACCTTCACCTTCTGTCGCCGCCTGCGGGAACACCGGTCGAAACCGCCAGTTTGAAAACCGTGGAAGTGATGATCCCGATAAGCCCTCAACGGACCCCGGCTAAGGGTCGACCAAGGCGGCGCGGTAATGCGGCAGGGACGGGTGATTGCGATTCAAGAAGATGGGAGAAGAAGGAAGAAGAGGCTTCGCCTGGATTGGAAGAAGACGCCTCCCAACCCCCTCCAGAGCCCAGTTTTCAAACTACCAATTTCACCCGGATTTCAGCTCGGCGCTGACAACCTTCGAACGAGCCCGGATCAGAAAATGGCTTCCCACCCGCTGGCAGGCTGCCGCTGCCGTCGCGGCAAACGCCGCGCATCCGTGCAACCGATCCGCCAACAACGGGGCACCGGCGGGCAGGTGGCCCAACAACTCCAGCGCCAGGGCCCATTCGGACTGTCCCCGGGCTCCGGTGGCCGCGGCCAGGGGGTTGTGCAGGCCCAACTCCAACAACACGCCGGTGGTGATCTTGGCAAACGCCGCACGGCCCCGGCGGCTGCGGGCCTTGCGGACCTGGGTTTTGATTTGCGGGGTGTTGCTCAGACGGAACTGCGTGCCATCCAAGGCCACCAGCCGCCACTCCCGCCAGAAGGCCCCGGCCTCAGAGGTGGGGTCGGCCAGCGGACGCAGGCTGCGCCGCATCAGTTCGCTGAAGACGTCCCAGGGTATGCGGGTCCGTCGCTCACTCAATGAACTGTCCGCCATGGAAGTGCCGAACAGTTGGGCGAAGTGTTCGGAAAGCGTGCCCGCCGCGCTCATGAAGTGAAAGACCAAGGCCGCCAGCACCTGGCTCAAGGGGACCCGCGGCTGGCGGCCACGGCGTCGGGGCAGGGTGAACGGGTCCGGGCCGACGCAGTCCCAGAAGGCGGCCAGGAAGCCGCTGGAATCCGAACGGGCGTCGCGGCGGCCACGCGCTATGGACTTTTTTTCATCCCCCTCTTTCCCACACAGGGTCGGACATTTGCAGGGGGACCGGCGTTTTCCCGAAAGGCATTACCTCTAGCCTCCGGCGGTGGAGGAGCATGTCAGTCCCGCCATGGCGGGGGACTCATTGACTGGAGAGCCGGATGCGGGAGATCCGCTCGTCCGGTTCGGAGGGAGGGGTGGGGCTCATTGCCCCATCCTTAGTGTGCTTGGCACATGCGATAGCTAGCGGGGTGAAAGGTCCCCGACAGACGATGATGACACGAACTGAAGCCGTAGGCCAGGTTGTCCCCGTGAGGTGGCGACGCGAAAGGGCCGAATGCAA
>Ga0268299_1000321_pt1 | contig 164139 bp, 119 predicted proteins | sample NOBtaG_FD_193484 | JGI IMG/M metagenome (GOLD analysis project Ga0268299, IMG submission 193484) | Activated sludge microbial communities from bioreactor in Nijmegen, Gelderland, Netherland - NOB reactor | ecosystem: Engineered > Bioreactor > Aerobic > Activated sludge | place: Netherlands... | reverse complement strand
CCCGGCATCACGTGCTCAACGAGGTCGTCGCGGTCAAGATCCTGACCGACCCGCAGTACGTTCGGAATTTCCGCCAGGAAGGCGTGGTGGTGCACGGCCTGCGCCATCCGAACATCGTCCGCGCGCTGGACATCGATCCTTACGCGGACATGCCCTACATGATCATGGAGTACGTCGACGGCCAGTCGCTGCGCGCCGTCATTGATTCGCATCCCGAGGGACTCCCCGTCAGTCTCGTGGTGCGGGTCATGCGCGGCGTGCTCGCGGCTTTGCAGGCGGCGCACGAGGCCGGGCTGGTTCATCGCGACGTCAAGCCCGCCAACATCCTGTTGCGTATGCCGGACGGCACGCTGGCGCAAGTTGATGAAGGCGACGTGAAGCTCACCGACTTCGGCCTGGGCCGAACAGCCGCGGTGACGACGGCCTCGCTCGTGCAGTCCGGCAGCCTGGTAACCGAGGAAGGCAAGAACATCGCTGGTACACTGGTGTACATGTCGCCGGAGCAACGCGCCGGCGCGGAACTGGACGGTCGCAGCGACCTGTACAGTTGCGCCGTCGTGCTGTTCGAGATGCTCACCGGGCAGCGGCCCGCGGGCAGTGACCTGCCAAGCATGGTGCGCACCGACGTGCCGACCCAACTCGATGAGGTCTTTCGCAACAGCTACACGCGGCTCGAGCGCCGCTTCGCGTCCGCGGGCGCCATGTTGGCCGCGCTGACGACGATTCCTGGGGTAAACGCGGGGACGGCGCGTGGATCTGGCAGCCATGCGTCCGGTCAACGCGTCGAGGCCCGTGCGATCGGCGGCACGCCTCTGGTGTGCTCTGCGTGCCACCAGGGCGTGCGCGGCGACGACAACTTCTGCATTCACTGCGGCACGCAACTGGTAGATGCCGTTCCGCGGTGCCCGGCGTGCAAGGCGTTCGCCAACCGTGCGGATCGCTACTGTATTTTCTGTGGCGTGCGCCTCGAGGCGGAAGTTTAGGACCTTTCGAGTGTTGCATGACGGTGTTGACGGCCATGACGGTGATGACAGCCATGGCGGCGGGCGGAGGAATGGCGACCGGGTTCGCGCTCGTATTCCTGTTTGCGTTCGTGGTCGTGGCGGTCGGCGTGATCGGCTTGTTTCTGAAGATCGGCAGCCTGGTGGTTCAGGGCGTGTTCGGGCCGGCGCGTTCCCCCGGCGGCAGATCGGGTTATCATGTCTGTGCGGCGCGCGGATGCGGTCATGAGAATCGCACGGGGGCGCGCTACTGCGCACAGTGCGGCGGGCGCCTGTCGCAACAACGCAGTGTTCGGGGAAGACGGTGATGGCGAACTCCCAGGCGGCTGCCGACGCACTGCGCATAGAGAATCAGTACCTCGGCGGCGTGCAGGCCAACATCGACGATGCGAAGGGCGCGCACTTGCGCGGCTCGATCTGGGAAACCATTGCCGACGACGACAGCGACGCGCTGCGCGCGCTGATGGCCGGCCGCCGGCTGTACGACCGCGAACTGCTCAAGAAGCTGCCGCACAACCGGCGCGTGACGGTCACGGGATATGAGCGCCGGCTGTTGTTCTGGCGCAAGGCCACCGGGGCGGTGATCGCCTCGGTGATTACGCCGCTGGAAGCGCTGGTGGAAGGGTCTGCGCCCGGACCGGTGGATCTGAACGAGTTGACCGATCACTTGCGCAAGATCGCGCCGTCGGGCAAATTGCGCCGTGTGGTGGGCGTGTGTTCGACCAGCGGATTCACCGACCAGGCCCGCAATGCACGCCTGGAGTTTCCGAATACGACGGTGGTGCTGATCGAACCCGCCCAGCATGGCGGCTGGCGGGTCACAGCCGGCGACGACGTTCCAGCATTCGTGAAGCGCATGTTCGACCCCGAAGACGTCGAACAGAAGTTCGAACGCGTACGCGCGGAGGTGGCCAGGCGTGGCAGCGATCTGATTACCGGCGGCCTTTCCGCGGAGAGCATTGCCCAGGCCGTGCGGCTCCCGCGGGAATTGGTCGACCGGGCGCTTTCCGCGATCGCCGCGGGCGACAAGGAACTGCACCTGTCGCGCGCCCAGGGCGACACGCTGCTGTACCGCGGCGCGCCAGTGCTGGCCAAGGAGAGACGATCGATGAGCTTTGTGAACCGCATCCGTGACCTGTTCGCCCGGGAAGGCGACGAGGTGAGCAAGATCAACGCGCTCTCCGAACGTCGTGCAGCGCTCGCCCAGCGTCGCGACCGGCTTTATGAGGAGATCGGGCAGCTCGAGGAACGCGAGGCGGACCTGTTGAAACAGGGTCGAGAGAACCATTCGACCGTCGTGCGCCGGCGGCTGGCCGCGCAAGTCGCCCAGATCCGCAAGGACATCGCCAGGCAGAACACCAGCGCGAAGATGTTGAATCAGCAGATCAACATTATCGCGACGGACATCCACAACTTGACGCTGATTCAGCAGGGCGAAGCCGCGTCCCTGCCGGACACCGAGGAGCTGACGCAGAACGCGGTGCGCGCCGAAGAAATGCTGGAGACGCTCAAGGCCGATGCCGACCTCGTGTCCAGTCTGGAAACCGGCGTCGGCGAAGTGCTGACCAGCGATGAGGAGACCGACATCCTCGCCGAGTTCGACGCACCGGAATTCACGCCGCCCGCCACCGCGCCGCACAAGTCCGCAACGGGCCGCGCGACACCCGCGGCCACGCCGGAGGACGACGTGCTGGCCGAGTTCGATCAGCCGGATAACACACCCAGCCGCAGCGCGAAGAAAAAAGCCGATCCGGAGGCGAGCTAAGCATGGTGCTGATTGACTGGCTGACCAAGCGGAAAAAGCCGCTTTCGCAAATGACCCGGGCAGAACTGCGCAGGCAGGAACTGCTGCTGGAGAAGGACCGCACGCAACTGCTCAATCGCGTGACCAAGCTGGCCGCCCGCAAGCAGGAACTCTTCGATCGCGGGGCGAAGGAAAAGGCGCCCGAAGTGCGGCGCATGTTCGCGCAGGAGTTCGAACTCATGACCAGCGAGCAGCTCATGCTCGCCCGGCAGCTCAACATCCGCAGCAAGGAGATGATGACCGTTTCGCGTCTGCGCATGCTGCGGGAAAACGCGGATCGCGCCGCGGGCGCCGGCAGCCGGCTGGGCCTGGTCAGCGAGAAGGATATTCTCCGCCTAGGCAAGCTGATCGAAAGTGACGCGATCAAGACGGAGATGTACCAGGAGCGGCTGGATGAGATTCTGAAGATCGGCGCCGAAGTTGACGAAGGCGCCGCCGGCCTCAGCCAGGCCGGGGAGTCGGTCATGCAGGTCTGGGAACAGTTGGACCGCGGCGCGATCGCGGACAGCGGCGAGGCGTTTGAGGAGGCTGACCGACGCGTGCGCGCGCAACAGGCCGCGCCGGAAGCGTAGGACAATTGCGTCCGCCGCGTCGAGAAAGTGCAGGTGATTAGAATGGACGTAACCCGACCTCTTCGGCGAAACATGCACAATCGTCAGCTTGCCGGAGTCTGCGCCGGGCTGGCGGACTACTTTGGTCTGGACGTAACGCTCGTACGCGTGCTCTACGTCCTGGCTTCGGTCCTTTCAATAGGATTCCCGGGGACGCTGGTTTACATCGTGCTTTGGCTGGTGGTTCCGGAGCGCGAATACTGAGCACAGCGTTGCGCAGGCAGGGGCATACCATGGGTTTATTCAAGTCCAGCGAGGAACGGCGGATCGAACGGGACATCCGCATTCGCCAGGGGATTCGGCGCATCGAGAAGGCTATTCGCGAGCAGGCCAAGTTCAGCGACGAGTTCGTGCGCAACGCCCGGCGGGCCAAGGAGATTGGCGACCTCGGCCAGTACAAGTTCATCCGCAATTCGCTGAAGAAGACCGCCACCATGCGCCGTGTGCTCGAACGGCAACTGCTCAGCGTGAAAAACGCCCTGCTGATCAAGCGCCAGGCCGAGGCATCAGCCGACTTCGCGGGCGCCATGGGCACGATGGCGACGGAGATCGGCCGGCTGTTCGGTGAGACTGACCTGATCAAGACCCAGGCCGACTGGGAAAAGGCCATGGCCCAGTCGCACAGCATGGAGGAGCGCATGGCCATGTTCCTGGACAGCATCGAGGACATCGCCGCGCAGGACGTCGAAATGACCAGCGCGGACGAAATCAGCGACGACGAGATCGACCGCATGATCGAGGCCGAAGCGGAAGCGGAACATCAGAAGGAACTCGGCAAGCTCGCCGGCCTACGCGCGGAGCTGGACTCCCTCAAGGACAAAGGCGAGAAGACCAAGTAAACGAGCGACGCCGCCCGACACACATGGCCGTTTCCTACGCCACATTCGAACGATTGAAGGACAAGGGCGTCGCCGCGTATCGCAAGGGCGAATACGCTGCCGCGCGGTCTTACCTTTCCGAGGCGGCTGAGTGCATGGTCGAGCTCGCCGAAACAGCTGAGACGCCAGAACTTTGCCGCCAGCGCGAAGAGATCGCAGCCGAGCTCATCGACCTGGCCAAGGACTGCAAGGCCTATGAATCCGCTCCGCCGGGCAAGCGCCCGCGCCTGCGCGTCAAAGACGATGAGGACACCAGCGGCAAAGATGCGTCCGAATGGATCGTGCGCGATAAGCCCGACATCGGCTTTGACGACATCGCCGGGCTCGACGACATCAAGCATGAGATCCGCCTGAAGATGATCTATCCCTTCAGCCACCCGGAACTCGCCCAGCGCTACGGCATCAGCGTGGGCGGCGGATTGCTGCTCTACGGTCCGCCGGGCACAGGGAAGACTATGATGGCCAAGGCGATCGCGCATGAAATCGAAGCGACGTTCTTCGTCATCAGTCCGGCGCAGATCATGAGCAAGTGGGTCGGCGAAGCCGAGCAAAACATCCGCAAGCTTTTCTCCGCCGCCAAGGAGGAGGCCAAGTCGGTCATCTTCATCGACGAGATCGAGGCCCTGGTGCCCAAGCGCAAGAACGACAGCTCGACGGTCATGGCCCGTGTCGTGCCGCAAATCCTCCAGGAGATCGAAGGCTTCGACCGCAAGGGCGACCGCGCGCTGCTCTTTGTCGGCGCGACCAACAAGCCGTGGATGCTCGACGAAGCGGTCATGCGCCCGGGACGCTTCGATACGCGGGTCTACGTCGGCCTGCCGGATGCGCCCGCCCGCTTCAAGCTGCTCGAGATCCACCTGAACAATCGCCCGCTCGCGGACGACGTGGATCTGGGCGTACTTTGCGACCGGCTGGAAGGCTACAGCGGGGCAGACATCAAGAGCGTTTGCCAGCAGGCGGCCCAGGCCGCTTTCATGGACGCGCTGGGTGGTGTCGACGGGCGGGCCATCGGCCAGCAGGACCTGCTCACAATCCTGGCCCGCAATCAGCCGTCCGTGCGGCCAGCCGACCTGGTTCGTTTCGATCGATTCCGCGAAACCGGCGCTTGAGGCGGTGCCGCATGCCGGAAATGACGGGTTCAACTCGCCGAATACAAAGCAGCCGCATTCCTATAGTGGATCAGCCGGCGGCATAGCGCAGAATAGAATTGAGGATGGCCGCGGAAGTGACGGCGATCCTGGACGCACGATTGCGTCCAATCAGGCGACAGCAGGCACGAGGACGATCATGGGCGGTTCGGTGCAACTGGACAAGTGGTATCGCGACCAGCACGCGGTCGCCGCGCTGCTGCCCGCCGAGGGTCTATTCGGAATGCTGCGCCGCACGCTCGACCTGCCCGCGGCGTTCGCGGCGCTGGTCCGCCGCGCAGACGGTCAGAACCTGGCGATCGCCGCGGGCGGAAAAGTACCCGGTGAGCAGGTCAGCGACGTGCTCTTCGTCCGGATGACGCCGCTGGAACTCTCCTGGGTCTGCCCGCAACTGACTGCCAAGGATCGCTACCTCTGCGATGTACGCGTCGCGCTGACTTTGCAGGCGCTGAGCGAACGCACCGAGTTGGAGGCGCTGCGCGAACAGATCATGGGCAGCCGCGGCGCCATCTATGTCAGCGACGTAGAGCGCTATCTGCAGCCGCACGTCGAGCGCGCCGTTCGCGAGGCTGTGGCCGCGCACGACACCGTCACTTTGATCGAAGGCGGCGCGGCGCAATCCGTGGCGGAGGCCGTGGCGGAGAACTTGCAGGCGCCGTGCTTTTCGGGTGGCCTGACCATCGCCGGGCATCCCTTGGTGACGGTTTCTTCCACGACCTATCAGCACAAGCGCGACGCCGAGCAGCGTGCGGCACGGGCGATGGACGAGCACGCCGCCCATGGCGAACTGCGCGACGCGCTGGCCCGCGCGCAGCGTGCCCACCTCGACCACCTCGAGGGCATGCTTGCGCGGCTGAATCAGCTCGCTGAACACTCGCCGACAACCGATCTGGCGGAGCTGATGCGCTCGTTTGAGGAATCCCAGCGCGGGCAGCTCTACCAGGCGCTAATCGCGTCGCGGGCGCGACGGCGCAGCACGCGGTGGATCGCCGTCGTCGCGGGTCACGAGGTGCTCTTTTTCGATGCGCACACGCCCGCCGAAATCGTCCATCGCGTGCGTCTGGAGAGTCCAGCCGGCCCGCTGCGTTCGCTGCAGCGCGATCCGGCATCCGGCCTGCTCCTGCTTGGAGGGGCGCGCGGCGTTTTCCTGCTGCATCCGGAAGCGACAGAAGCGCAGACCGTGCTGACCGTCGACGCCAGCCGCGCCGTGCGCGGCGGATTCAATGCGGCAGCGATGCGCGGAGACGTGGTGATCGCGACCCATTCGGAGCTGGGCGCGATCCGCTGGCGGCGGACCGAGCCGACCGCGGCGCAGCCCATCCTCACCGAGGCCACCCGCGGAGCCGACGCGGTTCGTGCAGCGCAGTTCGCGGCTGACTGCTTCTGGTGCACCGTGGATTCCGCGGTGGTGAGCGTACCCGCGGACGATCTGGACGCGGCGCCGAAGGTCGTGGGCACCGGTCCCGCAACGTTGAGCGCCTTGTGCGCCGCGGGGCGCGCGGTCTACGCCGGAACATCGGAGGGCGATCTGCTCGCCTGGCCGGATGGACTCGAAAGCGGCCAGCCCATTCGACTGCACGGGGGCAGTCGACGTCCCGCTGAATCGATCACGCTGATCGCCAGCGGCGGCATCGCGCGCCTGTTCTTCACGGACACGTCGCTCGCGGTCCATTGCCGCGTTATCGGCGACACCTTCACCTGTCGGTACGAAGCCGGCGGACAGACAGTGCGCCGTGCGGAATGCGCCGCGGACCTTGTCGCCGCGACGACCGACGCGCGCGACCGCGTGCTGGTCTGGAACACCGATGAACCCGAGCGCCCCGCCGCGGTGGTCAGCATCCTGCGACTGACCGGTCACAGCGTGCAGGATGTGTGCCTGGTGCCCGCACTTGCGTAGTCCGCCTCGGGGCCGCACGCCGCGCAGAATCAAGTTAACAGAATGCGGTCGGTGGAATGATTTCTCAATTGGCTTTTCCAAATGAGCCTTTGCGTCCCACCGCGGGGCACAAGGCGCGCAAAAAGAAAGCACCTGAGGCCACAAGGGCACACAGGTGCTTTCCGGAGGGGAAAGAAGCATCAACAGCTTCGGAGCTTGCCAAACCCGAAAGGGCGGTGCGCCGCGCCGCGCGCGGCCGGTCGCGACCGGCCGATGCCACCCCATCGGGCCGCATCTTAGCGTTCGTCGCCTGCGGGACAATAGGGAGGATTCCCGATTCTTCGTCGCATGCGACGGGCCGCGAGCGCCTTACGAATGGCTCCAGGGGCGAATTTCGTATACAGGGTGCCAGAATCGGACCGCATACTGTTAAGCCTGGAAATATTGACTGCTGCCAGGGCAGTTGGGACACAGTCAACCCAGGGCCATGAGTCATGCCCGCCACGCCTCAGCGACCAGACTCTGAGAAACCGTGAAGAGACTGCGCTGCAAGGACAGCAGAACTGGACCATTGGGGATTTATCGATTCCGCGGGAAGTGAGTGCCAAGCGGTGACACCCGCGTATGTCCAGAGCGTGTTGCTCAGGAACTGCGACCGCCGATGCCGCGCCGGCTGGCGGTGTCCATGAATTCAAGCAGGCGCCGGCCTGCGTCGGTGCGCACGCTGGCGCGAATATCGTTGACGGCGTGACTCATCATGCTGGAGGAGCGAAACAGTGCGCGATACAGCCGGTGCAGTTCGTCAATGGTTTCACGAGCAAAGCCGTTTCGCCGCAGACCGACGCGGTTGATTCCGCTGCAGACGTTGCGATCAACGTAACACATGAACGGTGCGGCGTCCTGCGTGACCAATGTCCCCCCGCCCACCATGGTGTATTCCCCAACTCGGCAGAACTGGTGAATGGCTGCGTTTCCGCCGATCACCGCATGGTGGCCCACCTGCACGTGCCCGGCCATCTGCACGCCGTTGATGATCATCACCTGGTCGCCCACCACGCAGTTGTGCGCCACGTGCGAACCCGCCATGAGCATGCAGTCCGCACCCACCACCGTCGCGGATTCCGGACCGGTTCCGCAATGAACCGATACCCCTTCACGAATGACCGTGCGGGCGCCGATTCGGCAGTAGCTGCGCGCTCCGGTGTAGGCCCGGTCCTGCGGCGGCCCGCCAATCGCGGTGAAGGGATGAACGATACAGCCGTCCCCAAGTTCCGTATCCCCGGTGACGTGCACATGGGCGATGAGTCGAACGCCGCAGCCCAGTCGAACAGGGCCTTCAATGACCACGTACGGCCCCAGCACCACACCTGCCCCCAGATGAGCCTCTGGGCTGACAATGGCGGTTGGATGGATGTCGGTCATGCAGAAAAGCTCCACGCAGCGGGGTTGTGGGAACGGATTCGACTCCCAGCCCCGCCGCGGTGGGCCATTCTAGCGCGGCTCCAGCCGCAGGCAACGGGCCAGAATGACGTTTTCGGACTGAAGGGTTGACTTTCGGCACCGGATCACCGATACTATTAAGTACTGTGTGATCCGTCCGACTCGGCGGGAGGTGTGGTGTGCGCGCCTTTCGCTGCCGTAAACCGGCTCCCAATGTGACATCAGAGTTGCCGCTTGGGAATGTGCGCTTCGGCGTTGCGATGCGTCATTTCCCGGCCTTGAAACTGGAGAATTGTTGATGATGAACCGCAGATTCATGAACCGTCGTGAGGGCGCCAACCGGGCGTTCACGCTGGTCGAGCTGCTCGTGGTCATCTCGATCATCGCGCTGCTGATTGCGATCCTGCTTCCTTCGCTGAAGAAAGCGCGGGAAAGCGCGAAGCGCATCGCGTGCAATGCGAACGTGCGCGGCCTGGCCCAGGCTGGCCTGACCTACGCGACCGACGACCCGAAGGAAAACGCGATCCCCATCAGTTGGATCGACGCACTTCCCGGCCGCTGGGAAACCTACTTTTCGTACTACGGCTGGGGTGGCAAGGGCGGCAAAGGCGTTTCGCCCGCGCCCTATGACCTGAGCATCTGGTCGGGCGGCCAGAACATGAATGCCGCGAATCGACCGCTGAACAACGTGCTCTACAAGGGGGGCATCACTCAGCCGGTCTTGGGCAACACCGACTGGACGGCGGACTGCAACCTGAACCTGGACCTGTATCGCTGCCCGGGCGACAGGGGGTTCAGCGGCATGCACCACTCGGGCTGGAAGACCAGCAGGCTGTCCTCTTACGATCACTACGGTAACTCGTACGTGTCCAACCCGTTGTTCGTCGGCGTGCCCGGCGCGAACCAGCCGCTGCAATCGAACTCGATGTACCGCCGTCCGGTTTCGCGCGTGCCCAACCCGAGCAATACCGTGCTTTATTGGGAAAATGCCGCGCGGTTCGCCTTTTTCGCGAACAATGACATTGCCAAGGGCGGCGATTATGTCCAGTCCGGCTCGCAAGCCGCGGGGTGCTACTGGCCGTATCCTGAAGGAAATTTCCGCGCTCGCGGTCACCACGGGCAGGACTTCCACTTCAACGTGTCATTCGCGGACGGACACTCGACTTGGATCAAGATCAAGGGCAACGGCATCACCGTACTCGGCGATCACAACATGCCGCCTGCGTGCCCCGGCGGACGATGCTCATGCATCGTGATTCGCGGCATCGGCTGGCAGTTGGATACGCTGCCCGCGGATCTTGTGCCCACCAATAAGAAACGTGGTGCGACCGCAAGCAGCTCGGCGGTCGGCGGCGCTGACGGTTCGGGCAGCGAGTTCACGGTCATTGACCAGTAGCTCGGCCGAGCACATTTCAGGTTGACCATCAGCGTGCGCTGCGGACGATCAGTTCGCAGCGCACGCTTTCTTTTCGGTTGACGTTCACCGACGCGCCCGTACGAAGCGCCCGATTGTCGGAGTTTGCGCTTCCGGCTGGCGGCCTCCCGGGCGCGGACCTAGAATCCGCCGCATGCCGCACGTCCTCGAGGTCACCCAGCTCTGCAAGGAATACCGCATGGGCGGCGAAGTGGTCCGGGCGCTCGACGGCGTGTCCCTGCACGTCGCGCGCGGCGAATTCGTCGCGGTCATGGGGGCGAGCGGCTCGGGCAAGAGCACCCTGCTGCACCTGGCTGGGGGATTGGACTTTCCCACGTCGGGCGAGATCTGCGTGGATGGAGAAGACCTCACCCGATTGTCCGACCGCGCCCGCACGCTGTTCCGCCGGCGCCGGCTGGGAATCGTGTTTCAGACGTTCAACCTGCTGCCCACGCTCACCGCGGTGGAAAATGTCGCGCTGCCGGCGATGGTCGATGGCGCCGGCAAGAACGATTTTCTGCGGCGGGCGGAAGCCGCGCTACGCAGCGTGGACATGGGGCATCGCCTCACGCATCGGCCGCAGGCCCTGTCGGGCGGTGAGCAGCAACGCGTGGCCATCGCCCGCGCGCTCTTGAATGATCCCGCCCTGGTGCTGGCCGACGAACCCACGGGTAACCTGGATTCCGATCACGCCGAAGCCATCTGGTCGCTGCTGCGCCGCCTGGTGGACCGGGAGCAGCGCACGGTGGTCGCGGTGACTCACGAACCGTCCGGGGCGCGGCACGCGGACCGCATCGTGGTGCTGCGCGACGGGCGCATCGCGGGCGACATCACCCAAGCCGGAGGCCTGGATGCGTCACTGGTTGCAACTCGCTACGCGGAACTGGTGGGCTAGACCGCTGCGCGCCGGCGCGGTGATGCTCGCGGTCGCGCTGGGCGTGGCCACGGTGATCGCCGTGGTCAGTGTTTACGAGTCCGTCGAATTCGCGATCAACGACCAGGTGGTGAACAACTGGGTCGGGCGCAGCCACTTGACGATCCAGACGCCGTTGGGCCATTGGGGAAATCTCGAACCGCGTTTCGTCGACGACGTCCGTCGCCAGCCCAATGTCGCCCGCGTCGCCGTGCGCTTCAACACGCCCATGCGCGTACAGATGCCCGAAGGCGTGGCCGACGTGCCGCAAAGCCGGTATCGGCGCGATGGGCGACTCATTGAAATCAACGCCATCGGCGTCGAGCCGGAGCACGAATACGAATTCCGCCAGCTTCGCGACCTCGCGGGGCGCGCCCTTCAGCCGGACGACACCGGCATGGTCGTCGTCGATCGCCAGCTTGCCCGCGATCTGCGCCTCGGCATTGGCGACGTCATCGGGGTCGAGCCTTTCATAGGCGATCCTCCGCAGGAATTCCGCATCGTCGGCACGTACGCCGCGGCCCGGGTCGCACAGTTTCAGCGGCCGAGCCTGTATTTTCCGATCGTGGACGTCAACGCACTGCGCCAGACGCAGAACGCGATCTCCGTGATTGACGCGATCGTGCATGACGAGAGCCCCGCCGCGCTGGAAGCCACGGCGGAGGCGCTCCGCGGACTGATCCGCGGTTACCGCTGGAACTACGAAGTCACCACCGCGACAGCCAAACTCAACCAGTTGCGCGCGGCTCAGCAGATCACGCGGCTGGTGCTGGTGCTCTTTTCCGCGATATCCCTGCTCACTTCTTTTTTCATCATCGCGACGACCATGAGCATGGGCATGATGGAGCGCATTCGACTGCTGGGCACGCTGCGCTGCGTGGGCGTGACTCGCGGACAGCTCGCTCTTCTGGTACTCGCCGAGGTTTTGCCGCTGGGCGTGGCTGGGATCATCCTGGGCATTCCCACTGGCATCGGTCTGACGCACCTGGGAGTCGCATTTGTGCCGCACGTCGATCGCTATGTGCAGACTGTGGTCTTCGGCGTGTGGGGCATGACCGTCGCCGCGCTGGGCGGACTGCTTACCACGCTGGCGGCTGTGGGGGCCGTGGTTGTCCAGGCGATTGGCGTATCGCCGCTGCGGGCGACGACGCCGGAGGCCCGTGCTCCGCGACGAAGCACCGTGGTCGTCGCGGTCGGCGTGGCGGGCGTATTGCTGGCGATCCACCTGGCGATGGTCGCGCATGTTTCGCCGCTCGGCTGGACACAGCCGCTGGTCGTGCTGGCGGGCATGGGCTGCGTATACGCCGCCTACGTGCTGCTCGCGCCGGCCGCGGTGCTGCTGCTGGGATCGGCGGCGCTTTTCGTGATCGCCCCGCTGCTGGGGATTCGCCGCAAGCTGGTGCGTGACCAGGTGGGGCGCGCGCCCTGGCGCAGCGCGGGAGTCTGCTGGATGCTGATGGTGGGCCTTTCGCTGATCGTGTTCTTTGGCATCCGCGGCGAAAGCATCGTCCACGCATGGGATTTCCCAAGCAAAATGGCGGGGACGTTTGTCTGGTCGGAGCGCCCGTTCAGCGCCCGGTTGGTGGACGAAGTCCGCAAGCTGCCCGGCGTGGTCGCGGTGACTCCGATCAACGACGTGATGTGCAGCGTGCGCTCGCGCGAGCAGTCGATCCTGAACATGTTCAAGTCGAAGAGCGTGTTCGTGGGTGGCGATCCCGACACGTTTCTGGCCATGTCGCAGCTCGAATTCCTCGAAGGCAGCGAGCCGGACGCGCGCGCGAAACTCGCGCACGGCGGTTACATCCTCCTGCCCGCGGAGGCCGCCCACGCATTCGGCTACGGACTGGGCGACAAAGTGCCGGTAACCATCGGCGCCACCACGCATGAGCTGGAGGTGGCGGGCGTGGTGCGTTCGCCGTCGATGGACATCGCGGTGTCTTTCTTCCAGGCGGACACCTACATGATGATCGCAGCCGCCAGCGCCGTATTGGGCACGCTCGACGACCTGGCCCGCCATTTCCACGTTCACGACCACACCATGTACCTGATGGACCTTGAGCCGGGTGAGAGCGCGGCACCCAGTCTTTTCACGCAGGACGCTCGGCCGCAACTTGACCTCACGCAATTCGCGAGCCTGGCCATCGAGTGCAGCCGGTTGATCCCCGCCGAGGGCAAGATTCTGGAACGCCACCTGCCCGCGCTGCGATCCCTGGTCGCCGGAACTGGAACAGATTCCGGACCCGCAGCGCGCGCGGAATTGGCCCGCTACATGGAAGCACTCTCGCAGGCGGCGCAGAACTGGGAAGACGTGACGCCCGCCGAACGCTGGGAGATCTTCCGCGACGGCCTGATCCTTGGCACGGTGCGCAAAACCATCAACCGCCCGGAGGCGATGACCGGGTCGATCCGCCGCCTGAAGCAGCGCATCGACCAGGACATCCGCACCGCCACGCTGGTCATCTCCGCCATGCCGCTGATGTCCCTGATTGTCGCGTCGATCGGCGTGGCCAACCTGATGATGGTCAACGTGGCGACGCGCTCGCGGCAGATCGCGATTCTGCGCGCGGTGGGAGCGACCCAGTCGCAGATCGCGCGCCTGGTGATCATCGAAGCGATGGTGCTCGGCGCGATCGGGTGCTGCGTGGGCGTGCTGCTGGGTATGCACCTGGCGCACGCGGACGGCCTGGTCTGGAAGAACCTGATCGGGATCGAAATGCCCTGGGCCGTGCCCTGGCGGCGCGTGCTCGGGGCGGTCGTCCTCACTTGGCTGATCTGTGTGCTGTCGGGCATCGGCCCGGCGATGCGTGCGGCACGGCGCAACGTGATTGACGCGATGCAGGCCAGCTAGCATCCTAACCATTTATCCGGCAGTATGTTACAATACGGCCTGCGCCGCTTGCGGTTGATCGGGCGGTCAACCGCGGTTGCGGAATAAACGCAGGCTGTGAGCGAATTCAACTCCGGGACCGGCGAGGGGTCGGGAACGAGTGATTGCCTGGACGAGGGGCGCTCGGCTGGCGGATGATCATGTTCGGCGGACTATTGTCAGTTCGATTCAAAGCGGCTGAGCGGGCACTGAAAGAGGGTCGGCTTGCCGACGCGCTGCGCATGGCGGGCGAACCGGACATCGCGGGTCATCCGCGCGGCGGACGGCTGCTCGCGGACCTGGCGAAGGCGTTCATGGAGCGCGGCCGTCAGCACTACCGCGCGGAGCGCTTCACCGAGGCGCTGCTGGACCTGGGACATGCGGCGCGTTGCGGTGCGACGGAAGCGGACGTCGCCGAGTTGCGCGCGCAAGTGACGACCGTCGCCCATGAGGTCGCGCGGCAGGATGCGGACCGTCGACGCCGGTTGGAGCAGGCACGGCGCTATGTGGATGGTGGCTCACTGGCAGCCGGGCGACAACTGCTGCAATCCGCCGCAAGCGGCGATGGCGACTGGGCGCAGATTCGCAAGGACATTGAAGCACGCGAGCGCCGGGCCGCGGACCTGGTCGCCCAGGCCGAGGGACTTTATCGTCAGCAGCGCCTGGACCTGGCGGCGCAGCACCTGCAGCGGGCCCTGCAACTGGATGGGCACAACGAACGCGCGATGGCGCTGGAAGCAAAACTGTGCGCGCAGGCGGTGAGCGAGGCGCGCGTGGCTTTCGAGGCGGGTCATCTGCGACGCGCGCAGTCGGAACTGGCGGCGCTCGGCACGCTGGGGCGGCATGACGACGCCGTCGGAGAAATGGCGCTAAGCCTGCGCTGCGCGGAGGATGCCGCCCGGGCGATGGATGCGGGACGCTATGACGAAGCACGACAGCGCGTGCGCCGCCTGCAGGCCCTGACGCCCAAGACCCCCTGGGTGAACAGCGCCGTCGAGGACGTCGATCGGCTCGATGCGGCGCTGCTCGCGCTGCGCAGCAGCCCTCTGGGCGACGCGCCAGACTCAGCCGGCGTCCACGCCGCGCCGCCGCTTGGTGAAACCATCATGTTGGCGCCGCCGCGACCATACGCGCCGGCGGATCTTGCCGCGCTGCCTGCCGCCCTGCTGCTGCTGGTCGATGGCGGCGGAAGCTACCTGCTCCACCGCGGCGACCGGGTGAGCATCGGCCGGGCGGCGGCCAATGAGCCCGCTGATATTCCGGTGTTTTCCGATCTCAGCGTCCGGCATTCGGACCTGCTGCGCGTGGAGGATGATTACTTTCTGTTGGGCGCGCACGAGGCGGAAGTCGCGGGCCGGCGCACCCGGCAGCAACTGCTGCGCGACGGCGATCGCGTCATACTCGCGCGCCGGGCCAAGTTCACGCTGCGACTGCCCAATCGCCGCAGCCCGAGTGCCCGAGTGGATCTGAGTGACTCGACGAAAATGCCGCACGATGTGCGCAGGGTCGTGCTGTTCAAGAATACGGCGATGATCGGGCGCGGGGCGGACTGCCACATCACCTGCCACGCGGCCCGCGGCAGCCTGGTGCTGTTCGAGCGCGGCGGACAGTTGTTCGTCCGCCCGCAGGGTCGCGCCGACGCCGGTGAAACGCCGGTGCGCCTCGGCGAACCGGTTGACGTCGAGGGCGCCAGCTTCGTGATTCAACGTTGGTCCGGCGGATCCGCCGACGCGTCGCGCATCGCGTAACCTGTTGCGCAGAGCGGATTGGGGAACAACAGTGGCCTATACCTTTCGACATGGTGATCGCCCGCTGGAAGGCTACACCATCCAGCGCGCCGTCGGACGCGGCGGGTTTGGCGAGGTGTACTACGCGATGAGCGACGGCGGTCGCGAAGTCGCGCTGAAGTATCTGCGCGAAAACCCGAACATCGAGCTGCGCGGCGTCAGCCATTGCATGAACCTCAAGAGCCCGCATCTGGTCTCGATCTTCGACGTGCGCAAAAACGATCAGGGCGAGTATTTCGTCGTCATGGAATACGTTTCGGGTCCGTCGTTGCGCGACCTGCTGCTGGCCGAGCCGAACGGCCTGGGCCCGCAGAAGGCCGCGTTCTTTATTCGTGAAATCGCCAAGGGCCTGGCCTACCTGCACGATCGGGGGGTCGTGCACCGCGACCTCAAGCCGGGCAACATTTTCTATGACGAAGGCTACGTCAAGATCGGCGACTACGGTCTGAGCAAGTTCATTTCCGTCTCCCGGCATAGCGCCCAGACCGCGAGCGTCGGCACAGTGCATTACATGGCGCCGGAGGTCGGTTCGGGCAATTACCACCGCGGCATCGACATCTACGCCCTGGGCGTGATGCTTTATGAAATGCTGCTCGGCCGAGTACCGTATGAGGGCAGCAGCATGGGCGAGGTGCTGATGAAGCACCTCACCGCCCAGCCGGAGGTCGATAACCTGCCGGCGCCCTTCGGCAAGGTCATTCGCAAGGCGCTGGAGAAGGACCCGGCGCACCGGTACCAAAACGTATACGAGATGGTCGACGACCTGCTCGAGGTCGAGGGTGTGCAGAACTCGCTCGCGGGCTTCAACCCCGCGAGTTTGAGCACGGTGCCCCGTCATCCCGCGCCGGACGCATTTGATTCGCCGGCGCCATCGCCCAACCCGCCGCCCGCGCGCGTGCCCGAAAGACCGGGCAAACCCGTGGCATTTGATCTCGATGCGGGCCGGTTGCCCCCAAAGATGGCCAAGCGCGTCGCCGCGATCGGCGACAAGATCGACAAGCGCCTGCACAAACTCGAAGGCAAACACGGGCCACGCGTACCCGCGCCGGAGCAGCCCAGAAAGAGAAAAACCAAGGTACTGCGTCCGCGCATCGACAATGCGCCGCGTTCGCGCGGCGAGATCGTTCAGCGGTTGCTCTTGGCGCTCGCCATGGCTGTCGGACTCGGATTTGGATTGGGATTTATCGTCGACGCCCGAGAGGAGGGCTTCGCCAGCGCGATCATGATGATCGTGGGCATGTCGGGCGGACTGGCCCTGGGCATGCGCTTCATGGCGTACCTCGGGCGGCACGCGCCCCAGCCGCGCTGGATCGAGAGGATCAGCCTTACGGTTCCCACAGCGGGCCTGCTGGCAATCGGCGTGCTGCCCTTCGCCAAGCTCAGCGAGTCAATGGCGGTGGGCGTGTGGCTCGCGCTGCTCGTAGTCACATTCATCGTGAACTGGCGCGAACACGTCGAGAGCGGCGCCAACGGCGAGATGTCGCTCTGGCGCGCGGGCAAACTCGCGATCCTCGCACTGATTTTCACCGCGATCCTGACCGGGGGTCGGGACCATGCCATGGTGCTGGGTGTCGGGGTAGCCGCGGCCACGTCTTTCGTGCTGCAAGCCCTCGCCTGGCTGTTTCCCCTGCGTGCCTGGCTGGATGGCGGCGGAGGATCAGAGTCCAACGGCACACCAGAGTCCGAGAACGAGAAGATCGACGAACCCAAGGTCATCGCGGTCCAGACCGACGAGGGATCGGAACCTGCACGATTTCATGGGTATCGCCGATCCCCGGATACCCCGCCGATGCGGTCGCGAACTCTGACGGACGACTCCATGGCGCCATCGGGACATGAGTCTTCGGCGGACCCGGCGAATGCACCTTCATTCGTGGTGACCGGCGCGCCCCGCCGACATCTGATTACGCGGCTCGCCGCGGGCCTGGCCGTGCTGCTGCTGCTCGCATTCATCGGCGTATTGCTGCTGTCTGGGAACATGTCGCCGCACGTGCAACGCGCTCAATGGGTGGCGAATACCTCGTCGTCGTCCGCGGTCGCGGTGAGTGAGACGCGCATGGTCCGGAACGAATGGTTGATTGCGGCGTCCGCGCTGCTCGCCGGATCCTGCGGCCTGTTGCTCTTGGCCGCGCGCAAGATGTCGCGGCACCGCACGGGCGGGTTTTACCGGGACACGCTGCGCCCCCTGCTGCTCGCGCTGGTGATGGCGGGCCTGGCCGCCATGGGCACGGGCATCGCGGTAATGGGGCCGCAAGCCGATGTTTCGCGGGCCTTCCTGGTCTTGCTGATTCTCTTTGCGATGGCTTTCCTCTTTCTGCTCGTCAAGCGCGGGCGTCGTTATCCGCGTTTGGATGCTGCGTGTTCGTCCGGCGACGCCAACCATCGGGGGCCCGCCAGGGAAGTTCGTCGCCCATTACGCCGGAACATGCCCAATCGCCAGATCGCCGGAGTGTGCGCGGGATTGGCCGATTATCTGGGTCTGGACGTCACGCACGTGCGTGTGGCTTATGTGCTGCTATCGGTTTTCTCGGCGGCATTTCCAGGGATCCTTGTCTACATCATCCTCTGGTTAATAGTGCCGGAGCATGAGGGCGACATTCGCCGGCGCAAATCGCCTGCCGCCGCGCAATAGCGCGCCGCCGGAAAGCACGAGGATCTGTCCGACCTGGAAAACCTGCCATAGTTGGCGCAGGCGGCGCCAGCACACTCCGCCGTACATTGGCGCGTCTGGACGCCACCCTGCGTGCAACGCGTGACAGAATCGGCGGCAATCAAAACCCAGAACGCAAGTCCGGGGCCGTTGGGCGTAGTACGTTCGATGTCTCCCCCACTTGCGTGGAGGTTCTGAGAGCTGCGTACTTCGTCGCCCAGACTGTCGCGCACCTCCCTGCGTGCAGCAAATCAAACTGCGATTGCGAACTCGCAAAATCGATCGCATAATGGCACGTTTCGGCCCATGGGCGGCTGAAACGACGCGGATGGGCGGGTGTGCCGCCGGGATCGCCCGGCCACCCTCGCCGAAGATTGGTCTGCATGGTGCGTTTGCACGCCATCTGGCATGCGGGCAGGCTTCACCTCTGGGGGGAAACGGGAGCGCGGACCGCGCAATCCCGATGGGACGCCGCGCGCGCCGATAACCCACAATCCTTCGCGCTGGACCCGAACGCGCTGCACGCCGCGGTGGGCGAAATGTCGCCTGACAGCCTGCTGGCGTCGATCGCCGATGAGGCGGAACTTCGCCTGTGGCTGCCGGCGGACGAGCAAGGCCCCCTGGGTTCGGACGCGGGCCCGGCAAACCACGAGATCGACGCAGGCGAGGTGGATCTGCAGCCGGTTGCCGTGCCTACGCTGGCGCTTTCGCCCGCGGACGCGATCGACCTGCTCTCCTCTCTGCCCCAACCAGCCCCGCGCGACTGCGGCGACTCGATGTCGTTCTGGGCGTGTATCGGACGGTATGTGCTCGCGCTGCTCGAACGCCGGCAATTCGTTCCGGACCTGGAACAGTCGCCTGGCGGACCGGCGCGGGCCAGTTGGCGCGTGGTTGTGCAAGACAAGGTCGAACTCGACTGGCTGCGGCAGGCCGCCGCCAGCATTCCGCCGGTCTGTCGCTCGGTTGTGGTGGCCGAAGAGCGACGCGTCGACGCGATTGTTCTCGTCGAAGATTTTCTGCACACATGCGCCGACGCAGTGGTGCGCCGTTTCCTTGAAGTGGACCCATTCTTCCAGCAGATTCATGAGCGTGCGACGGGCGACGCGCCCTGGGAAGTGCGCTGGCTGGGAGCACTGATGTCGGTGGACAACCGTCTGCCCGATGCGCCGGGACGCGCGGACTTCGTCAATCAGCTTCGCGGTTGGATCGGCGGTATTGACGGTCAAGAGGCAACGCCCACGCGCGTGTGCTTTCGCCTTTGCGAGCCGGACGACGAACCAGACGACTTCCTGGCCACACAGGATTCGCCCGACGCACAGTCAGCCGCTCCAGCTCCGCGGGGATGGTGCGTCGAGATCCTGCTGCAATCGCTTGACGGCAGCGACTTGCTGCACGAAGTCGGCGGCATCCTGCAGGACCGCGGCGCCAATCCCGGTGTGCTCAAACGCAACCTGGCCAATCGCCGTGAGCACCTGCTGGCCGAACTCACCCGCGCAACGGAGTTCTTTCCGCAACTGGCGGAAACACTACGCGAGCCCACGCCCGCCAGCGTGCCGCTGTCGGCCGTTGAGGCCCACTCGTTCATGCGCGACTGCGCGCCGCTCTTGGAATCCCGTGGCTACGCCGTCATTCTGCCGGAATGGGCGACGCGCCCGCAGCATCACCTGGGCCTGCGGCTCCACGTGCAACCGCACGAGCGCGGGCCGGCTGCCGCCGCCACGACCGGGCGGGGGCTCGGGCTGGCCAGCCTGGTCGATTTTGAATGGCGCATCGCGGTCGGCGACGCGGACCTCAGCCGAGAAGAGTTTGAGCGCATCCGGGCGCAGCGCTCGCCGTTGGTTCACCTCCGCGGCGAGTGGATCGCGCTCGACAGCACGGCGCTGGATATCGCTGCCGAGTTTCTGCAGACCAGCCGGCAGGGAAGCATGTCGCTCGGCGAGGCGCTGCGCACCGCAGCCGGCGCGGAAGACATGGCTGCCGGACTGCCTGTGGTGGGCATTCAGGGCAGCGCGTGGATCGAACGCTTGCTGCGCGCCGTCGGCGACGTTGAACTCGCGCACGTCGATCAGCCCGCGGGCTTCATGGGCACCCTGCGCCCCTATCAGCAGCGCGGACTCGAGTGGCTGGTGTTCATGCAGCGCGTAGGCATCGGCGCATGCCTGGCGGACGACATGGGCCTGGGCAAAACAATCCAACTGATCGCCCTGCTGCTGGAGGAACATCGCCGCGGCGGCGCGCCAGGCCCGACGCTAATCTTCGCGCCGATGACGGTGGTCGGCAACTGGCGCCGCGAGATCGAGCGCTTCGCCCCGCACCTGCGTGTGCTCGTGCATCACGGGGGCGAACGCGGCAGCGGCGACTCGTTCGTCGAGACAGTTCGAGACCACGACGTCATCATCACGACCTATGCCCTGGGGCATCGGGATCAGGACGTGCTGTCGCGCATCGCGTGGCATCGCATCGTGCTGGACGAGGCGCAGAAGATTAAGAATCCCGCGGCCGCGCAGACCATCGCCATCCGCGGACTGCCCGCCACCCATCGCGTGGCGCTCACCGGCACGCCCCTGGAGAACCACCTCTCCGAGTTGTGGTCCATCATGGAAATGCTTAATCCCGGGCTGCTCGGCTCAGCCGCCCGGTTTCGCAAGCGCTTCGCCGTACCCATCGAGCGCATGGGCGACAACCAGCGCGCGGCGCAACTCCGCAACTTGATCCGCCCGTTCGTGCTGCGCCGCATCAAGGACGATCCGGACGTGTCCTGCGACCTTCCCGAGAAAATGGAAATGCAGGTGCTCTGCAACCTCACTCCCGAGCAGGCAAGCCTGTACGAACAAGTGGTCGAAGCCACGCTCAGCGAGGTGGAATCCGCGACCGGCATCCGCCGGCGCGGCGTGATCCTCGCGGCGCTGACGCGCCTGAAGCAGATCTGCAACCACCCGGTGCAGTATCTGCGCGACGGTTCGCCGCTCGACGGACGCAGCGGCAAGTGCGAGCGCCTGGTGGAGATGCTCGAGGAAGTCATCGCGGAACGCGACGCCGCGCTGGTTTTCACCCAATTCAGGGAGATGGGCAACCTGCTCGTGCCGATGCTGACTGAGCGGCTGCACACCGAAGTGCTCTTCCTGCATGGCGCGACCACCGCGGCCAACCGCCAGAAGATGATCGACCGCTTCCAGGATCCGGCGAGCGGGGTGCGCGTGTTCCTGCTTTCGCTGCGCGCCGGCGGACTTGGGCTGAATCTCACCGCCGCCAACCATGTTTTTCACTTCGATCGCTGGTGGAACCCATCCGTCGAGGCGCAAGCGACCGACCGGGCATATCGCATCGGCCAGACGCGTCGCGTGCAGGTGCACAAGTTTGTCTGTCTGGGCACGATCGAAGATCGCATCAACCGGATGCTCGGAGAAAAGCTGGCGCTGGCCGACTCCATCGTGGGCAGCGGAGATGAATGGCTCACCGGATTGTCCACCGAGGAGTTGCGCGACTGCCTGCGCCTCAGCGGCGAAGCCGTGGGAGAACTGGTGCATGGCGAACTCTGATTCCAAGCGACCCGATCAATCGGCCGGCAGCGCCCCAGCCGAGCGCCCGCCCGCCGATTTGCCAAGAACGACGCACCTGTTCTGGTCGGCGCACCCGGACTTTGACGCACAGGCTGATGCCCCGCGCCGGCAAACGCCGGCGGCCCTTGAACGCCTTGGACCACCGCCCTTCTCCAAGACTCGATTTCCGTTCATTGGGTTTCTGGCAACGATTTATGACCATGTCGCCGGCCACGCCGTCCGTCGAACCCGGCCCTGAGCCCCGGGTTCGATGTTCTGTCGGTACCGGGCGGTCTCCGGCAGGAACCCGGGTTTCAGCACAAGAAACGGCGTTTCCCGCGTTTTGGGGGAGCCTACCAGGCAATCCAGCCTTGCAATCGGCCCCGGTCCGGATAGGCTATTCGCCGACAAGGATGCGGTGGGGTTGCGCAAGGAGGCCGACCAATGCCGAAGTCGAAGCAGTCTCCGGCTCTGTTTGAATTGTATGCCAAAGGCCGTATGGCCGGTGAAGCGCCCGATGAGTCGGGTGACCGGTCGGATGCCGGCGAGTTGGCGTCCGGATTTCGCGCCACCGTCGCGTCGGTTGCGAAAACCATCAGCGGATCCACAAGTTCCGGAGATCGGCGCGTCGAAACCGACGCGGCAAACCCCAGGGCCCTGGCGATCGATGGCGGGCGCGTGCGCCTGTCCTTCACCAGCCGCGGTGCGGGGATCGTCGTCTTTGGATTGCTCGTGGCCGCCGGCCTGGTGTTCGGCATTGGCCAGTGGTTCGGCCGGCAGAGCGGGCTGGAGGATGGTCGCTCCCAGGCGCAACAAAGCCTGGAGCGTTCCGCGGTCGACGAGATTGAACGAGCGCGGCGCAGTCAGCCGGTCGAAGGCTTATTCGCGGGAATCGGGGTTTCCCCGGTCGCTGCGGCAGAACCGGAAAAGCCCGCGGCACGCGTCGCACCGGCTCCGCGCGTGTCCCTGACGGCGACGCGAACGGCGCCGGCGACATGGATCAAGGGCAATACGTACGTCGTCGTGCAGGTCTTTCGCGGCGATGCACGCGAAGACGCGGTCAAGGCGCAGGAATTTCTTGGCCGAAACGACATCGATGCGGAGATATTCGGCAGCAGTGAACGCGGCTATCGCCTGATCGCGACGCAGGGATTCAATCGCGAAGACGCGACGCAGCGGCAACTGTCGGACCGGTTTCTGAACAAGGTCAGAACGATCGGCGCCGCCTACTTCAAGTCAGGCGGCCGTTACAAGATGGAAGGGTTTTTTGCGACCCTCACGTCGGACTCCTGGTAGCTCCGCGTGCCCGGTCGCGAGGAGTTATCGCAATGTCGCTGGACAAATCGCTGAAGACTGCCGCCAACTTGTCGCGGCACCGCAACGTGCTTCGACGCAACGAACGCATCGACGTACTCAAGGAAGAGGAACGCTGGCCAGAGGGCCGAGCACCCGTTGGACTGCCCAAAGTGGCGCATCGCAAAGTGAACGTCGGCGGCAAAGACAAGAAGGCCGCCAAGGAAGAGGAAAAGAAGGACGCGACCGCGGCGCCTGCCGCCAAGTAGGCGCACGCAACTGACCCTGCGCATCGAGCGTCGCGTCGTCCGTGGACGATCGCGGCGCTTTTCTCTTGCGCATAGCGGAAATTCGCAAAGCCCGAACTCGCCTACAATGGAAGTAGGCCTGCAGGACTGCGGGAGACACGTCATTCCGCACGGAGCCGTCCACGATGGACCCGAGCCGCTTCATCGCCAAGCGATCCGCAGCCATCGCCAAGTCGGGCATTCGCCGAATCTTCGACTTGGCGGCCACGCTGCGTGACCCGATCGACTTCTCGATGGGTCAGCCGGATTTTCCAGTTCCCGAGCCGATCAAGGCCGCGGCGGCTGAGGCGATTCTCGCGGACCGCAACGGCTACACCGTTACCCATGGGCTGCCCGAGTTGCGCGCCCGCATCCGCCAGAAACTGCACGCGGAATTCGGATGGGAGCCTGCGGATCCCGCGTGGTCGACACTGGTGACCAGCGGCGTCTCGGGCGGGCTGATGGTAGCCATGCTCGCCTGCCTTAATCCCGGTGAGGAAGTGATCATCCCCGATCCCTATTTTGTCTCGTACCCGCACATCGCCAGTTTCTGTGGCGCACGTCCCGTACCGGTCGATACCGCGCCGGACTACGTATACGACGTTTCGCGGCTGGAGCATGTCGTCAGCCCCCGCACACGGTTACTCCTGCTTGCGTCGCCAAGTAACCCCACCGGCGTGGTCTATTCCGCGGAACAGGTGAAGGCCGTTACCGATTGGGCCCGACAGCACGATCTGCTGATCGTCAGTGACGAAATCTACCAGGCGCTCAGCTTCGACGGTCCGCCGACCAGCCCGGCGCGCTTCGCGCCCGAACGCACCGTTGTCCTGCGCGGTTTCGGCAAGAGCTACGGTGCCACCGGCTGGCGTATGGGCTATGCAGCCGGCCCCGCGCCGATCATCGACGAAATGGCCAAGGTGCAGCAGTACACATTCGTGTGCGCGCCGCACCCGCTGCAACAGGCGTGCATCCGGGCGTTCGATGTGGATATGTCGTCGGTGGTGGCCGCATACCGCCAGAAGCGCGATCTGGGCCTGAGCATTCTGCGGGAGTGCTTTGAACTGGCCTCGCCCAGCGGCGGCTTTTTCTACTACTGCCGCGCGCCCGAGCGATATGGCAGCGGGACAGCATTCGTCGACGCGGCAATCGCGCGCAACGTGCTGACCGTTCCCGGCTGTGCCTTCAGCGCGCGCGACACGCATTTTCGGATCAGTTACGCCGTACCTGACGCGAAACTGCGCGCCGGCTGCGAGATTCTGTGCGAACTCGCGCGCTGAGCCAACCGACGCGTGCGCAGAAAAGGACCCGTCGTTCCAGGTCGAAAGACGGGTCAGCTCCCTGCCACAACAGCTCCCTCTCAAATCCTCCCAGGCAGAGTAAATCAGAAGATCAGGCTGAATCCCATGAGCGCGGCCCCGGCGATGCCTGCGCCCACCACGAATCCCTGCGCGAACCGGCGTGCGGAAAAGCCGTCCTGTCGCGCCGGTCGGATCGGGCGCGTCACCATGACCCGCAGAGGTCGAATGACCGGCGGCGCTTCCGCCACATGTTCAGTGGACTCCATGCCGGCATTGACGGGTTCCGCCTTGGCTTCATTGTCCACCAGCTCGAACAGCGCCGTTCCGATCTCGGTGCGAATAGGCATCATGCCGTCATCGTCGGGCTCGAATACTCCCGCATCCAACATCGCGTTGGCGATCGCGGAATCCGACAGGTGCGTGGCGAGCTTGCGGCCACCATACCGCACGGGAATCATGTCCAGCGCCGCGTCGCGCGGATCCAGCTCGCCATTGAGAAAATCATCAATGAGCAGGTCGTCGAAATCCAACTGGGCGCGATCGCGATATCGATTGTGTCGCGCGCGTCCCGAGTCGAACGAATGCTTTCCGGATCCGGCCATAGCAGTGGTCCTCGTTTGCCCGCACTTGTCCAGAAGTTTGCCCACCAGGCTGGGCGGGCGACAGGCCGCGCGGTCTTGCGGCCTGCGCCCGCTCGCGGACTGCGGAAGCGCTTCGAATCCCGCTTCTCGCTTCAAGCACCCATGCCATCGGCTCTCGCGAACCGGCGAGTGCACAAAAAATCTGCGCTGTGCCGGCGCGACGACGAGCCTTATCCACGTTCTCCACCTTGACCTTTGCCAGCATGCGCATACCGTGTTGATTCGCCAGGCTGGTGTCCTTGGCAGGTCTGCCGCGGGTACGCGAATTACCGCAATCCGCGCGCCTTAAAAACACCGGCGACGCGTCGCGAGAGAACTTGATGCGCAAGTATTGGTGTGTATTCCGGATCGCGCTTGCCGACCGGTTCGTGTATCGCGCGGACTTCTTCGTCGCGACATTTCTGCGCTTCACGCCGATCATCACCACCATCGCGCTGTGGTCCGCGGTGTATGCCGGAGGAGACCGCAAGCTCATCGGCAACCTGACCTACGGTGAGATGGTCTCGTACTACCTGGTGGTGATGATCGCCCGCGCGTTCGGTTCCATGCCGGGTCTCGCCGGCGGGCTGGGGCATGACATCCGTGGCGGCGAACTGCGCCGGTTCATCATTCAGCCGGTCAACTACATTGTTTACCACCTGCACCTGCGCATGGCGCACAAGGCGGTCTACTTCGTGATGGCGGCTTTTCCCTATGCATTGGTTTTCTGGTGGTGCCGGGATTACCTGCCCGGCTGGCCTGCGGCCGACCATTGGCTGCCGTCGGTCCTGACGCTGTTGCTTGCGTTCTTTCTCGGGTTCCTGATCAACATGGCCATGGGATTGTTGTCGTTCTGGTTTCTGGAGGTGACCAGCTTTCTGTTCATCTTCATGGTCAGTCAGTACTTCCTTTCCGGGCACCAGTTTCCCCTGACCATGTTGCCGGACTGGCTCGCGCCGCTGGTGACGATCCTGCCCTTCGCGTACGAGACGTTTCACCCCGTGATGATCGTTCTGGGAAAATGCGACACCGCGGAGGCGTGGCGGATCATCGGCGTGCAATGCGTCTGGATCGCCGTGCTTTCCGCGGTGGTCGCCTTCGGGTGGAAGCGCGGTCTGCGACGATATACCGCGTTCGGAGGATGACGAACGATGCAGCGTTACCTTCGAATCATCTCGCGTTTCGCGCACAACAGCCTCGCCCGTGAGCTGAGTTTTCGCATCAATTTCATCGTGACGGTCGTCAGTGAAATGCTCTGGCTGGCGATGATGCTGGTCTTCGTCGAGATTATCTTCGCCAACACGCGCAGTGTCAGCGGCTGGAACAACCACCAGTACCTGTTCCTGCTGGGCACACACTTTGTGATCAGCGGCATCTTCGAAACGGTCTTCTTCGGCAATCTGCAGCGCCTGAGTGAATTGATCCGCACCGGCGGCCTCGACTTTGTCCTGCTCAAGCCGGCGTCACCGCAGGTTCTGCTCTCGTTCGAGCACGTCGAGTTCTCCGCGCTGCCCAATGCCTTGCTGGGCCTGTTCCTCTGTGGGTACTCCGTGCACAAACTCGGGAACTCTGTGGGCGCGGCGGAGTGTGCGCTGTTCGTGCTGCTCGTATTCAGCGGCGTGGTCACGCTCTACGGCCTGATGTTCATGTTCAGCACGTCCAGCGTCTGGTTCATTCGCCAGACCAGCGCGGCCCACTTCTGGTTCTACCTGACGAGTTGCGCCAAATATCCCGCCGAAATCTATCAGCCGCTGGTCCGCGGCGTGCTTTGGTTCGCGCTGACCTTCGTCGCGCCCGTGCTGATCGTGGCCAACCTGCCAGCCAGCGCCGTCGTCCGCGGGGGGAGCTTTCAACCCTGGCTGGTGGCCTACGCTGTCGTGGCTGCCGGCGTCATCCTGCTGCTCTCATCGGTCCTCTTCCGCTGGGCGCTACGCTGGTATCGCTCCGCGAGCAGTTGAACAGGCTTCACGGCTTCGCCGATTGCAGAGCGCCTTCCAATCGCGCGAGTCGTTCCGCGAGCCGCTCATTGGGCGCCAGTTCAAGACTCCGCCGCCAGGCGTCACGGATTTCCCATGGATCGCCTCCGCTGCGCAATAGCGCCTCGCCGACATACGCCCATGCTCGGGCGTCGCGCGGATCGCGCTCCGCCTCCCAGCGCGCATAGCGCAGCGCCAGCGCGCGGTTCTCCGGAGTGTCCGCCGCCCCACCGAGGTAATAATTGGCCAAGTCAATGTGGAGCGTGCGTTGAACCGCCGGAGGGAATCCGGCGCGGCCGGAGCGATAAGCGTCGAGTTTCGCCAGTTCTTCTCCGCGGGGCATCGGCTCGAATCGTGCGTACGAAGCCCACGACAACGGTCCGGCGATGCAAAGCGAAAGCGCGGTGAGCCCAAGTCCAATCGTCCATGCGACCCGTGCTGGCAATCGCTCCTTGCGCGCTGCGGCAAGCCGGATCAACGCAAACACGAGAATCACGAATCCCGCGACCGCAGCGAAGCGCCGCGGATTCACGCTCGCCGCGGTCCAGTCATGCCAGGACGCCGCGAGCCCAACGCTTGCCGCATAGAATGCTGCACCCACGAACTGCGCGCCAGCCGGCATGGTCCGACGCAGCCTGCCGAACGCAAGCGCCGTCACCATCCACGCCGCGGGCAGGTACATCAGGTGGAATCTCGCCCCCAGCGTACCCCGGCTGACCACGACGGCGCATCCCACGATCGCCCAGACGGCAAGCGCCGTGCACGCCGAGGCGCGCCGGCCGCGCGGACGCAGACCCCGGCGGGCAGCCTGCAAAGCCGTCCAGAGTATCGCCATCAGCAGTAGTGGCGCGGACAACGCGGTGGTGGGCCAGGCTGCGTAATCGAGCGCGACAAACGCGGCGTCGCGCACCGTTCCGGTGACGTGCGCTTTGATCGTGGCGTAGTCAAAGATCAACGCGCGCACCAGGTCAGTGACGCTGCCAGCGGCGAGCGCATCGTGCGGAATGTTCCGTCCTGCGAAATGCTGATGTGCCCACACCAGGTAGGCGACCGCCGGCGCTAGCGCGATCAGCAGGCTGATCAGCACGCCGGCGAAATGTCCGCGCCGCGGCGTGGACTGGGTCAGCGCCGCGACCAACTCCGCCGTCAGAATCAGGCCCAAAGTCAAGATGCCTTTGACCAGCGTGGTGAGCAGCAGCAGCGCCCCGATCATCGCGCGGCGTCCCGCGCGCTTCGGCCGCCCGATACCACACACCGCGATGAGCACGAGCGGCGTGGTGAACGATTCGGCGAATTCGCCCCGGCTGTTGGTGAAGATGAGAATGTCCGAGAGCGAGGCCAGCGCTAGGAACAGCAGTCCGACACGTCGTCCGAAGCGCGCCGCCGCCAACCGCCAGGCGAGCACCAGCGTCGCCACCCCCAGCAGCACGGGCAACACGCGCAGGCTGAACAGTGACAACCGCCCGCCGGCGACGCACGTTATGAACTGCATCCACCACCACAATGGCGCGGCGGCGGTGCTTCGCGTCATCGGCACTTCAACGAGCGCGGCGCGTGGCGAAGCCGCCATGGCATCGAGCCCCAGGCCCATCACGTAGACTTCGTCGTACCCGATCGGCAAGGTCGCCGCCAGGTAGATGCGCAGAGCCGCCCCCAGAATGATCAGACCGGCCGCACAGCGCTGGAAAGACCTCCGGCGCGACACGACGTGGCAGGCGATCGCGGAGGGCTTGCGGTCGATCATGGGAAATCACTACCAGGTGGTGCGGACGGGGTTGGGCTACGCGCACCGTTCGTCCCAGGCGATCCGTTCGGCATTGAAGACAGGGCCCTCGGTGCAGCACAGGGCATAGCGGCTGGGCTCATTGGGCGAGTCCCCATGTACCGTGATGATGCACGATTGGCACGTGCCCATGCCACATGCCATCGGGCGTTCCATGCATACCTGACAGGGTATTTCAGCTCCGGCACACCAATCCGCCACGGCGCGCATCATCCGCTCGGGACCGCAGGTGTAAACGACGGTGTCCGCGGGATCGACGCGGTTCGCAGTGGAAAAGGCGCGCAGCGCGTCAACAACCGTGCCGCGATATCCGCAGCTTCCGTCGTCCGTGCTGATGATCGTATCCACACCGAGTTCGGCGAATTCACGCGCGCATGCCGTTGCGCGGGAGGCATCGACGGCGGGCGGCGCGCCGCGCAGATCGAGCGGCACCAGGTCGGCGGCCGCGGCGCCGAGCAGCACGACCGTGCGCTTGTCGGCGCTGCGCAGCGCTTGCGCCAGATACAGCAATGGCGGCAGCCCCACGCCGCCCGCGACGAGCAGCGCGTTTCGCCGGTCCGGCCATTGTGAAAAACCGACGCCGAGCGGACCGAGCACCTGCGCGCGCTGCCCGGGTCGCAGCGTGTGCATCCAGCGCGTGGCCACTCCGACGACGCGGTAAATGATGTCGATCTCGCAACCGTCCACGGCGGCCCGCAGCCCGCCGATGCTGAACGCGCGCGGCAGGAACGGCATGCCCACGGCGCAGTCCGCGCCGATAGGCGCCGGGCTGAGTTGAACGAACTGACCGGCGGACGCTTTCGTGAAGCCGCGCACGCGCAGCGTCAGCCGCGCATGCGCGCGGCAGAGGTCCACGTGCGCGACCACATCCGCATGTTCGACGATCGGGCAGACGCAGGCGTGCGGAGGAATGCTCGTAGAGGTCGTCGGCATGTCGCGATGATGGCGCTCGTCGCGCAAAAAACAACTTCCGGCGCCGGAAGTTTCGTTCCGGCGCCGGAAGCGCGCCACGGCTTCGTAAAGCCGCATGTCGACGTCGATGCAGCGCGTTGCAGGCCGCGCACACGACGAATATTTCTGAGCACTTCGGACGGCTGGAAGTCTACTTCGCAAGGCCATCGCGGTCAATCCGTCAGACGTGGGTTGGGCGAGGACTGCGACTTTTGTAACTTTTGTTATGACAATATTTTACGGTCGCATGCCTCATGAAAACGGCGGAGAACAGATCAGCCAATCACACCCCCTGAACCGGGGCGATTTCACAGCCCGTGGCGGACGTGATTTGCTCGTCCAGATCGAGTCGCAATTCGCAGTGAAGGCCGTTGTCGGACAATTGGGCCGGGCGAATTATTCAGCGGCATCGAGGCACGGCCAGCCAGGGGGGACGGCTGGCCCGCCGGGCGGGCCGAAGGCGGCCTGCCTGACCGCCTCGATGTGCCGATTGGCCCAGGCCCGTGGGGGGTTGGCCCGCCGCTTGCCGCACGCCGCACAAGCGGCGCGCAGCCGGCGGGCATGAGCGACGGCATCTCGACGAGGGGGTTCCCAAACACTGCAAAGCCGCGTCGGCGGTAATCCAACCAGGTCATACTGCGCGCCAGCGGGGCAAGCCGGGGGAGGCGAAGCGAGTCCGAAACTGCTTTCTGGGGGGCAGTTGCGTCTGCTGAACTTTGGCTTGTCCCGCTTTTTTGAACCCACACCTCCCGGTGTGAACATTGGCTCACCCCCGCCAGGGACCCTAGAATTGACCGGTCGCGTGTCGGCACACCCACGCGTGCCCATTCGATCGGCGGCCCATGCCCGTAGAAAAGGACCCCAAGCTCGGACTGTACGTGGACGCGCTGAAGGCGTGGCTGCCGACGGTCCGCGAACGGTTTACCGCCTGGGGGCAGGCGTGCCGCGAAGAGCCCTCGTTGATCTGGCAGACGCCGGCTGTGCGGTACACCACGTATGTCGTGGGTGGGCTGCTCGCCAGTTGGCTTCTGGTGTCGGTGGTGAACATGTTCGCCCCTCAGAATGCCACCGCGCCGGCGCGGACGGCTGACTTTCACGTGATCTGCACCAACACCGGCTGCGGCCATCAGTTCGTAGTCAACCGCAAGTTCGGCTTCGACAAGTTCCCGGTCGTCTGTCCGCGATGCCAGAAGGCCACGGGGGAGCGCGCGATCCGCTGCAGCGGCGGTCCGCGCGACGGCGCATGGGTGCGCGCGACGGAAACACCGGACGGGCGGCTGGTGGGCGCGGATTGCGATGCGCCCGCGTCGACAGATCCGAGATGACGCCACGTCGGAATTCACAGCAGAAATTAGCACCTATTTACTTGTCAACGCCGCGTAGGCGGTTACATTGGGCAGTCGCAAGGATGCGTGAGAATCTCACCCTTTTCCACACGATGGGCGCAGCCCGGCAATTGCCAGCGCCTGTCGAATGTCGCAGGGAGGCGATGTCGTGGCCCGACGCGGACGCTATCGCAGACGAAGAAACGGACCGAGCCGGCTCTGGATCGTAGGGTCGGTGGTGACGGTCGCGGGCATCTGGGGCTATGCGCAGTTCATCAGCCCGGTGCTGGAAGGCACGAGCGGGCAGGCGAGCGCACCGGCGCAGAGCGAGGCGGCCACGGCGACTCCACCCGTGGCTCCACAGGAAACAGCCGCTCCGCGGCTGATATCGACGCGGCCCGACACGCCGGCGCCGGTGGTGGTGAACGAGCGTATCTCGGAAAAGGGCGCGACCGAACAGACCGCGAAACGGCCCGCGCCGGCGAACGAATCGTCGGAGCGGGCATCGAAGCTGCTGGCAACGGGGATGGACGAACTGTCGCGTGAAGACCTGGTGGCGGCGCGTTCGCACCTTTCCGAAGCGGTGACGCTGGGGCTTTCGGACAAGGACCTGATCGAGGCGCGGGCGGCGCTGGTGCGCATCGGCGCCGCGACGGTGTTCAGCAGCGCGATTCTGGCGGACGATCCGCTGGTGCGGCGGCACGTGGTTGCCGGCGGCGAATCGCTTGGGAAAATCGCAAGCAAGTACGACGTGACGGCGGACCTGCTGGCGGCGATCAACAACATCGCCAACAAGAACATCATTCGCGTAGGGCAGGAACTGAAGGTGGTGCAGGGGCCGTTCCATGCGAAGGTGGACAAGAAGACATACCGCATGGACATCTATCTGCAGGATACGTTCGTGCGGCAGTACCAAGTGGGGCTGGGGGCGAACGACAGCACACCGACGGGCGAATGGTCGGTGGGCACGAAGCTGACCAATCCGACGTACTATCCGCCGCGCGGGGGCGACATCGTGGCGGCGGACGATCCGCAGAACCCGCTGGGGGAACACTGGATCGAGCTGATCGGCGTGGCGGGCAGCGCGGTGGGCCAGGAGCGCTACGGGGTTCATGGGACAATCGCTCCGGAGTCGATTGGGAAAAGCGAATCGCTGGGCTGCATCCGCATGCACAACGCGGACGTGGCCGAGGTGTTCACGCTGCTGGTGACGAAGAAGTCGCGCGTGCAGGTGCGGTGACGGAACCGCGACGTGGCGCGACGTGACGCCGACGACCCGGGGAACCAGCGGTCGTTGGGTCTTCATATCCACTTCTCCCAAATCCGCGAAAACCAAACCCACGGGGTCGGCGATTCTCAGGGCCGCGTTTTCGGGGCTTTCCCGCGTGGTAGCGCCCGGTTTTAGGGCGGCTGAGGCGTTGAAGTGGGAATGACATTTGGGTTCGCACATCCAACTTCTTTGTGTTGGTTTGAACCGACGGCGAATTCGGCTTGCGCGCATTCGCGACGTTTCCTGAGATCAGATAGGACGCTGTGGAATTCGCGGGAAAGGGAGTTCTCGTAACGGATGAGGGTTTCGAATCGGGCGTTGGTGGGCATCACGGGGAGATCGGGCGGCTGGTCAGCAGGGAGTTTGGCGGCAGCGAGTCGGCGGCGGATGCAGGCGGATTCGTAACGGACGGCGCCGTGCAAGCGCGAGATCGTCTGGACGAGGCGCTCGACGAGGAATTCTTCAAGGGGTGTGCGAGGATCGAACTCACCGCGAAACCCGCGAAGCAGGCGGGAGAATCGGGCAGAGTCTTCGGGCTGATCAGCGAGAGGCAACAGGCATTCGCGGGCGAAGTCGCCGGCTTTGAGGGCGTTTCGGCGGTTGGCGGCGATTTTTCGGGCGGAGACGACGATCTTGGCCATGGTATCGGTCCTCCTGCCTGCGGCCTGGGCTTTCAGCACACACCTGTAGAACAGGACAGGCGCACTGCAAAATAGCGAGGTGGACGAGCGGGGTGTGCGGGTCGGGTAGGTGGGGTTCTTGCGCCTGCGTGGTTTTTTTGACGACTTGAATCCGCGAATGGATGCTAATCAACGCTAATGGGTGGGGTGAGGTTTTGACGTTTCGCAGCCGAGTTTTCTGGCACATGCCCAATGGACGGCCTATTCACCGCAGATTTTGTGGCGAATCCTGAACTGGTTGCAATCGTGGACCAGTAACTGAAGTCAGTGGCGACGGATGGGCCGTAACACTGTCAAGCGATACGGCTGCTTGTCAGTGCCACGTGGCGTGTCTCCCCTTTCAGTCGTGCCTACGGCGCTTTCTGTTGCGCTTCGTTCAACGACCTCGCGCTGAAACTCGGGGCCAAGTTCATCTTTTCCCTGCGGGACGAAGAGTTCTGGGAGAACTCGACGGCCAGCGCGACCGTGCGGTGGGCGCGGAATTCCGGGTGGTGCAGCACTTCCAGGCGGGCGTCGGACGAGAGCATGCTCGCCACCATGCCCACTTCGAAATCGAAAAGGTGCAGCAGCAGAGCGCCGCCCAGGCGCAGGTGCGCCGGGGCCTGGTCGAGGAGCCGGGCGAACAAGTCCCGGTGAAAGCGGAGCACGCCGTTGGGAATCACCGTACCGCTGTTGCGGCAGACGAAGGGAACGCGGCGCGCGACGTGCTTCGCGACGCTGGTGAGCCAGTTGTCGGGTCGAAAACCGTAAGGCACGTTGAAAGCGATGAAATCGAAGCGGCCCGGCACGGCCGCGAGCAGATCGCTGGTGAAGCACGCGAACTCGACCCTGTTTTGCTGGGCGTTGCGCTGCGCGGTGCGCACTGCGCCCGCCGATACATCGCTGGCGACGACGTCTACGCCGCGGCGGGCGAGGCAGATCGCGAGGATGCCCGAGCCGGTGCCCAGGTCGAGGACGCGCTGGTTCGGCGTCGCCTGGGTGAGCACGATTTCGGCAAAGGCGCGGGCGTCGGCCTGGGCCATGGAGACCCAGGGCGGGCATTCCGCAGGTGTGCGCGTGCAGATTTCACGGATCTCCGCGGGAATATGGGGCGTACGGGCCGGCGGCTGGGGGCTGCGCCGCGCGGCCAACGCGGACGCGTAATCCGCGGGCTTCCAGCGCCCGGCGCGCAGCCGATCGCGCAGCGCGGGCGCGCAGAGCGCGGCCAGCTCCGTCTTACGCTGGGGCGCGGCGACATAGTCGCGGAGATATTCCGCCGGGTAGGCGCGATCGCGCGGGTCCGGTCCGATGGTGGGATGCAGCAGCACCTCGACGACGCCGCGACGAGCGGCCTGCAGGCCGGCGCGCACCGTGTCGAGGGTCATTCCGCCGGTGTGGAGCACACCCACGAACGCATCCGGAAAGCGCAGGCCGAACGCGGCTGCCGTACGACGGTTGCGCGCGGCGAAGCAGTTGAGCAGAAGGTGCTTGAGCGCGTTGCCGTTGAGCAGCGGCATGAATCGCCGAAGTCCCGGCCCGGCGAAGTGCAGCGGTTCGCGGCTGATGCGCACGGCGTTGACGCCGTATTCGCAGGCGAGGCGACAGACGATGCGGAAGATCGCGGGGATCATGTGTACGTGCTGGTGGGAATCGAGGTGTGCGATGGGCACGCTGTCCGCGAGCACCTTTTCGATCTGGGCGCGCAGTTCGCGTTCGATCTGGGCGCGTCCGGGCGAAGTCAACGACGTGCGCAACAGCCAGCCGAAGCCGCTACGCAGATTTCCGCGGCGGTCCAGCAGCAGCGGCACCGCGGAGCGCGGCGTGACCGGGCCGGCTTCGTTCAGGCAGAGGTGCAGGCCGACGCCCAGCCGCGGGCAATCGGGCAATATGTCTTCGATCGCCTGGCGATAGGCCAGTCCGTTGGCGCGCAGCGACGTGCTGGTGAGCAGACCTTCGTGGTGCGCCCGGCGAATGCCCTCGTTGAACGCGTGGAGCAGGCCGAGGTCGTCGGCGTGCAGGATCACGCGGCGCGTCACGCGGCGCGCGGCCAGCACTTGGATCAGCCGGTCAACGACTTCGTTGAGCACGTTTTCGCTTGAAGGGACCTGGAAGAGTCCGCAGGTCTGCTCGAGCGTGCGGTAGGCCGCTTCAAAGCGGTCGAAGCATGCGCGCGTCAGTTCCGGCCTTCGCGCAGCCGTCTGTTCCCAGGTGGCGGCGAGACGCAGGCGCAGGTCGATCGCGCGCTGATCGGGTGCGGCTGCGCGGGCCAAACCGAGCGCAACAGGCGCAAGTATTGGTGAGCGTGCGAGGACACCGGCGACATTGTCTTCGAGCGTGCGGTCGAGAATGCACACGCCGCAGCCGCGGCGGCGGTGGCGGCGGATCATGCGCGGCGTGCGCAGCAGGTTGGTGTGCCAGCGGAAGCGATGCTGAATTGTTGCGGGAATTCCCACGGACTGCAGGACGCGAGCGAGTTCGCGGGCGAGGGTGCTTTTGCCGCTGCCGTCCAGTCCGGACAGGGCCACGCAGACACCGCCTTCGACGTGCTGCCAGGCGGTGCGCAGCGCGGCGAGACGATCGGCGATGACCGGCTGAAGCGGCGCGCGCGCGCAGGGAACGCGGGCGGGTTCCAGGTCCGGCCGCACATCCCGGCTGGGCAACAGCGCGAGGGTCACGCGTCACCTGCCTCGCAGGCGGCGGATTCGCGCGCGGGAAGTTGGTCGAGGTCCAGGAACGGGTGATCCGCGGAGAGCAGCCGGCTGATCAAGCGCGCGCAGCGGTTGCGTTCAAGGCAGCGGCCAACCGGGCTGCGCATGCGCCGCGACAGGTAGTCCATGACCATGGCGCCGGCCATCAGGTCAAGCGCGCGGATCGTGTGGGGATCGATGCCCGTCGAGAAATACTCCGCCGCGAAGGTGTCTGCGATGCACTGAGCGTCCGGGGATGCAGAGAGCCAGAGATTCCCGAGAAACGTGGCGACATCGGTGAGCGGCCAACTGACGCAGGGCGCGATCCACCAGTCCACGATGGTGAAGCGATCGCGGTCAAGCAGCACGTTTCCCGGCTTGAAATCTCCGTGAATCATACCCGCACGCTGGGGTTCACGAAAGCACGCGAGCAAGCCGTCCACCGGGAAGCGGCTCGGCCAGGTCCTCGCTTTGGAAAACCCCATGGCGCCAAGATCGTCCGCAGCCCGGGCGAGCGTGCCGGCGCGGGTCGCGAGCAGTCGGCGGGCATCGACGACGAGCCGGCCTTGCGCGGTGGCGCTGACCGCAGCACCCAGCCGAGGCTTGAGTTCCGCGAGGGGCGCGCGGCGAGCGTACGCATAGGCGCGCATCCACCGGGCCAGGCGCACGATGACGGTTTCGGGAACGGCGCTGCGCGGACTGAGCGGCTCGCCTTCGCATTCGGCCATGACCAGGACGCGCTGGTCCGGCCAATCGTCGAGGAGTTCCGCGACGTTGGCGGCCAGGTCCGGGTGCGCGGCGCGCCACCAGCGCATGTTCACGGCGGTCGCCTCCAATGCAGCCGGGTCGGCTGTGGGGCACCACTTCAGGCGCAAGGCGGCGTGGCGGCCCGGCGCGATCACCACCGCGCGGACCATGCGTCCGCCGGCGCCGGCGCGTATGCGCCGACCAAGACGCACGACGACGCCCGACGGCGGAGTTTGCCAGCGGGCGGACCAGAACTTGCGCAAGCGCTCGCACCAGTCTCGGCGCATGGAGGCGGTGAGTTCCGCGGAGGTCGCGGCGTCGCGGATGATCCGGGCGGTGGCGGCAAGTGAATTCATGGCTGATCCTGCGGGCGGAGGCCGGTCGGCGCATCCGCCGGGACGTGCCAGCGGGCGCGCGGCTCCTCCCCTGGTTTATCGGACACCGGCGGCGGCGGGCTGAGCGTGGGCGGGTGGATAACTCACGTCCGCCAGGCCAACTGCCGAAGCGCAGAAAGACCGAGAATCCGTGGGAAGAACGCCCCCTGGCGTTCGAGACGACCAGACGATGTGGCCAATCAAGACCTGCCTGCTGGTGGTCGGGTTCGTCGGCGCGTGCGCGCTGTCGATGGTGTACCCGATCGTCGGGGTGGTGAACTACATGATGGTTTACCAGTGCAATCCGCACTGGTGGTGGTGGGGCAAGCCGCTGGCGCAGTTCGGCATCCGCTACTCGCTGACGGCCGCGGTGTGCCTGATCGTGGGCATGCTGGTGAGCTCCGCGCGCATTCCGAAGTCGCGGATACTCTTTGGCGAATGGATGGTGCTGCTGATTGTCTTTCTGGTGATCATCATGGCCAGCGGGTTGTCGGGTACGGGCATGTCGGGCTACGGCTGGTCGCTCATCGACAAGACGCTGAAGATGACGATTTTCCTGTACTGTTTTCTGCGTATGGGGGGCTCGCGGCGCAACTTCAAGTACATCCTGTGGGCGCTGGTCTTCGGCACGCTGATGATCGGCAACGACGCGTACAACGCGAACGCGGATCAGTTTGTCGACGGGCGGCTGAACTCGATCGGCGGAGTGGATTTTCGGGAATCGTCCGGGCTGGGCGCGCACATGGCGGCGATGCTGCCGCTGGTGGGCGTCGCGTTTCTGTGCGCGCGCACGTGGAAGTGGAAGTCGATCGCGGCGTTGGCGGGCATCCTGGCGGCGAACACGATCATCCAGTGCCGCACGCGGTCGGCGTTCATCGGGCTGGCGGCGGGGCTGGTGGTGGCGGTGCTGTTGGCGCCGAAGGGCTGGCGGCGGCGGATCTACGGGCTGATGATTCTGGCGGCGCTGGGGGCGTACAAGCTGACCGACGGCTACTTCTGGGAGCGGATGCAGACGGTGCTGCGTCCGACGGAATATGGCGAGGACTCGACGATTCAGGCGCGGCTGGAGCTGTGGCACGCGGCCTGGCTGATGTTCAAGGACTACCCGATGGGTGTAGGCGTCGGGCAGTACAAGTTCGTGATCGAGCAATACGACACGGGCGAGTTCACGCACGCGTTCGGCCTTCCACGGCGGGTGACGCACAACACGTACCTGCTGTGCGCGTCGGAATTGGGTTTTCATGGATTCATCGTGTTTGTGGCGCTGATGGGGCTGAGCCTGCTGAAGGTGCGGCGCTGCGTGAAACTGGCCCGCGACTCGGACGATCCGAGGGAGACACGGCTTTTCGCGTACGGTTGCCTGCTGGCGATGGTGATTTACATGACCGCGAGCGCGTTCACCGACCGGTTGTATACCGAGTCATTCTGGTGGGTGCTGGCGCTGCCGGTCTGCCTGGAGCGGGCGCTGCTGCATGAACTGCTCGCGCGTCAGCCGGCCTTGCAGCCCGCGCGGTCCGCAACCGCAACGGACGATTGGGCGGTCGCTCCGGGGAGGGACGGCGAGCCGCGCATCGCCGGCGCGTGGTCCTGACCAACTGGGCAGATGCCAAGCCTTGCCCGCGTGGGGCTTCAGCACGTCCGCATTTCGACCGATAACTTCGACAGTGCGCCCCACGTCCGGGGAGGGTGTGCGCGCAGGAAAGGCCGCCAGAAACAAGGCCGGCCGTCGGAGCCGCCGCGAGGCATGCTGTTCAACAGTTTCGAGTTTGCCGCGTTTTACATCGGCGTCTACGTGCTGTACGTGGCCGCCGCGCGGAGCGTACGCGTTCAGAATCTGCTGCTGCTGGGCGGCAGCTATTTTTTTTACGGCTGCTGGGACTGGCGGTTTCTGGGGCTGATCTGGCTTTCGACGGGGTTGGATTACATTTTCGGACTGGCGCTGGACCGGCGGCGTGCGTTCGCGGGGCACGACGGCGCCTACCGCTATTCTCCTGCAGTGCGGCGCGGGCTGGTCGCCGCTTCGGTGGTCGGCAACCTTGGGATTCTGGGTGTATTCAAGTATTACGACTTCTTCGCCACACAGGCGGCGGACCTGATGGGCGCGATCGGACTGCCCATTGAGCCGCGGCTGCTGCGGGTGGCGCTGCCCGTCGGGATCAGCTTTTACACGTTTCAGACGCTGAGCTACACGATTGACGTGTATCGCGGGGAGCTGCGCGCGTGCCGTAGCATGGTGAACTTCGCGACGTTTGTCGCGTTCTTTCCGCAGCTTGTCGCCGGGCCGATCGTGCGGGCGCGCGATTTTCTGCCGCAGCTTGCCGCGCCGCGGCGGACGACGGCGGCGCAGTTCGGCGAAGGCGGTTACCTGATCCTGTGGGGTTTGTTCAAGAAGGTGGTGATCGCCGGCCATCTCGCTCCGCTGGCGGACGGTGTGTTCACCGCCGAAGCGGGCGGGTACTCCGGCGGGCAGGTGCTGGTCGCGGTTTACGCCTTCGCCGTGCAGATTTACTGCGATTTTTCGGGGTATTCGGACATCGCGCGGGGATGCGCGAAGCTGATGGGCTTCGAGCTGGTGCTGAACTTCAACCTGCCGTACTTCGCGCGGAATCCGTCGGATTTCTGGCGGCGGTGGCACATCAGCCTGTCGACATGGCTGCGCGATTACCTGTACGTTCCGCTGGGGGGAAACCGCAAGGGGCCGCGACGCACGCTGATCAACCTGGCGCTCACCATGCTGCTCGGCGGGTTGTGGCACGGCGCGGCGTGGACATTCGTGCTGTGGGGCGCGTACCAGGGTGGGCTGCTCATCGTCCACCGGCTGACGATGCCGGCTCTGGCGCGCTGGACGCGGTTCGAGTCGGCGGCGGTGCGGCGCATCTGGAACGTGGTGGCGATCGCGGTGTTCTTTCAGCTTGTTTGCCTGGGCTGGCTGATCTTTCGCGCGGAGTCGCCGGGGCAGATTGTGAGCCTGCTGGCGGCGCTGGCGGACGGTATCACGTTGAGCGGCAGCGGCGTGCGTACTCTGGCGTTTTACGCTGCGCCGCTGGTGGTCGTGCAGATCGTGCAGTATTTGCGTGGCGATCTGGACGTGCTGCTGCGGATGCCCACCTGGGTTCGCGGCGCGGCCTATGCCGCGATGATCTATGGACTGGTGCTGTTTGGAGAGGGCTTTGATCAGCCGTTCATCTACTTTCAGTTCTGATCGGGTGGCCGGGCTGCGTGTCGCTCCGAGGATCACGCGGCTGGGGCAGATGCTGCGCCGTCGCAGGCGGTCGCGCGTACCGCGCGGCGCGGTGGCGGCTGTGCTGATCGTTGGGCTGACGCATGCGCTGGTGGCGCGATTCGTTTACCCTGATCCGCTGCCGCGGCGCGATGTTCGGCGGAAGCTGATCGCGTTGACCGGCGAGATATCGCCAAAGCTGATCATCGCAGGCGACTCGCGGGCGGAGTGCGGGTTGGTACCTGCGATCGTGGCGGAGCGCATGGGCGTCAACACGCGTGCGGCGATCAACATGGCTGCGCCGGCGTGCGATCTGCCGGGCGTGCTTGCTGGGTTTCGCGAGTTTCGCGAGCGGCTGGATGCGCGGCCTATCGTGGTCATCAGCGTGTCGGTGGTAGATCTGAATGATCGAGTGGATGAGCGGCTGATCGGCGATGAGACGCTCTGGTCGTTGAGTCTCGGCGAACGGATCGCGCTGGTTTCGCCGAAGCGGGCGCTGTTGGCGACGTTTCTGCCGGAACGGGAGTTTGTGCGCCGCAGGTTGCTTGAGCCGATGCTACTGGGCAACGAAGCGCGCCTGAACGTGGCTGAACAGGGCTATCGCGGCGAAGAGAGCCGGCATGTTTATCCGCCTGAAAAGCTGGCGCGTGAACTCGAGGGGCTGGATCGAGCGTGGTACAACGGCGCGGACTTCGCCGGCGCGCGGTGGCGGCTTTTCTGCGAGAGCGTGCAGGCGATGGTTGATGACGGCGCGCAGGTCGTGCTGCTGGATCCGCCGGCGCATCCGGATTTTGTGGCGGGTATCGCGGGCACACGGATGGGGTCCGCCGACCGGTTGTTTCACAGGCAGCTTGCGGAGTTCTGCCATGTTCAGGGTATTCCGCTACTGCGCTACTCGGCTGAGGATTTGTGTCGCGGCGAGGCGTGCGTGTCAGACCCTGGTTCGTCGTTCGTCAGCCTGATGCACCTCAATCGCGCCGGGGCCGGGCGCGTGTCCGCACTGGTGGGCGACGCGCTGGCGGATCTTGCCGGACGGGGCGAACTACACTGATTTTGTGTAATGTTGACGCAGCGCTGCGGACGCATCAGGCAGGCTGTGCGACGGCGCGCTCGCCGGCGGGCCGGGCGCTTGACACTGGTTCGACGACTGGAAACGACGGGGTTGAGGGATCGACGGGTGCGCCAACCGCCAGTCGAATGCACATCTGCTCCATCCAGCGCGGCGCATCCAGTTGCGCGCTGACGCGGCGTGCGGCTGCTCCCATTTCTGCACGGGCCGACGAATCGCGGAGCAAGTTGACCACGCGGGCGACATCCGCGGGAGATTGGCTGTTGACCACGACGCCGCAGCCGGTCGCGCGCACGAAGCGATCCACAAAGCAGCCCGCGGGGATGATCGCGAGAATGGGTTTGCCCGCCGCGAGGTAGTCGACCATCTTGGACGGGAAACATCCCTGGATTTCGCGGGGGTACGGGGTCTGCGCGCTGAGGGCGACCACGAGCACATCCGCGGCGACGAGTTCGGCACGTGCCGCGTCGCGATCGACCCAGCGGGCGCGTTCGGACGGCACCACGCGGTTCGGCGGGCAGAGGTAGTTCACGTGGACCTTTTCAAGCAGTTTTTCGGCATCCAGCAGCGCGCGCAGCGCCTGCTCGTGCGCCTGGTAGACGCTGCCGGCGTAGAGGATGCGCAAAGGACGGCTGTTCGCGGCGGCCGTGGGCGCGGGCGCTGGACCTTGGATTTTCGGCGGATTGCAATGCGGCAGGACCCAGGAGTTGAGGACGCCGCGACTGCGATAGTGGAGGGCGAACTCGCGGGTCGGCGTCATGACCATGAATGCGGAGTTCAGCGCGCGGCGATCGACTTGCGTCCAGAACAGGCGCTTGAGCGAATTGCGCGTGATCAACGTCTCTGCGCAGAGGTCGTGCATGTAGGCGACGAAGGGAAGTTCCAGTGAACGGGCGATCCACCAGGCGGCGAGGAGGCTGTAGCGATGCGGGTGGACGCCGATAACCCGCTGAAACGGGAGCACTTCGTGCTGACGGCGCGCGGCGCGCAGCATGCGCAGCGCCGCCAAGATCGAGGCGAGCCACGTTCCCAGCGTGCGTTCGCGCTCGTCGGGCAGCATCCAGCCGACGCGATGCGTGGGGATCGATGCAACCGGAGAAGGTTCTTCGGCGACGCCGGGCAGGTCTCGGGTGATCGCCTGAAACACGCCCTGCGGGGCGGCTGCGAAGAGATTGGCGAGCACCTGCGCCGATGCCCGGTTCGCAGGCGGCCAATGCCAACTCACCACGAGCGTGCGCGGCGTGGGCGGGTGTTTCATCCGCCAGGGCGGCGCGCTGGCCACGGGATGCGTGCCCCAATAGGCCTGCAGCTTGCCCTGGTAGGTGTGGGGATCCTGCGTCCGCTCGCGGCGGCCGATGGCGTGCCCGCGCAGCGCGGCCAGCGCAACCCAGTGGCTGATGAGGACGGCACGCGGGTAGTCGAGCCAGCGCTGCGTTCGGCGCGACACGCGCGCCGCGCGCCGATGCACCGGACGAATGAGCAGCACGCCGGCAAACAGGAACGCGGCAGCGAACGCGGTGTAGGCCGCCGCACCCAGGGCCGCAGCGGCTGTGACCGCGCAGATCAGGGCAATGCCATATCGCCGTCGCCAGAACGCGACCGTATCCTGGCCCCGGCCGATGTGCGCCTCGCCGCGGGCGTACCCGCGGAACTGACGCCAGACGCCGCGCAGCGCGCGCCGCGGCCGCCAGCGCACGATCGCCTGTTCGGCGTAAGCGTAGAGTTCGGCGCAGCGCAACTTGCAGACGAAGAGGGTGTCCTCGGCAGTCTCCAGCCACTCGGGAAATCCACCAGCGCGGCGCCAGGCTCCGCGGCGGAATGCGAGCGAACGAGCGCTGGGGTTGAAGCGCAGCGGGTCCACCGGTTTGAGTTCCCCCGGCATGGTGAGCAGGCCCACCACGCGTTCGAGCGCGGTGTGCGCGCCCACGCGGTATCCGCCGCCGACCACGGTCACGTCCGCGTCGGAGAAGGGCGCGACGAGCTCTTCGAGCCAGGTGCTGTCGGGAAGGCAGCCGGCGTCAGTGCAGGCGATGATGTCGTGGGCGGCTGATTCGATCGCGACGTTTCGGCCGGCTGCGATGTTCGCGCCCGGGCGCTCCAGCCAGCGAAAGGCGATGCCAGCAGCGTCGAAGCCGGCGAGGAACTCACGGGTGCCGTCGGTGCTGCCGCCGTCAACTACGACGATTTCGTCGGGGGCGCGCGACTGGCCGACGAGGGCTTCGAGGAGTTCGCGGGTGCCGTCGACGTCGTCGCGAACGGTGACGATGACGGAAACCTTGATTTCGCCGGATGGATGCATGTTCAATCGTCGCTCAGCGACTCCCTAAGAATTTGACGACCCAGAAAGATTTTGCGCGATGAAGCACCACATCATTCTCAGCACGGCCCGCTCCCTTACCCTTGACATCAAAAGGCGACGTCAAGGGCAGGCGGTCGCGGCTCGGATCGTCAGCGTGATCGCGCACTCTGAATCAGCAGCGCGTCACGGCGAAGATGTTGGGCAGGACTTCGCCCGGCTCGGCGACGACCCACCGCGAACCGATCACTTCACGGCGCACGAAATCGCGCACGCCTGCGTCGGGCATGGCGTAATCGTGGAAGACGATCATTCCACCCGGCGACACGAGCGGGGCCCAGGCGGCGAAATCCGCGCGGACGCCGGCGTACGAGTGGTCGGCGTCGATGAGCAGCAGGGCGAAGCGGCGGGCGCGCTGCTGCGCGGCGACTTCGGTAGTCAAGCCGACGCAAGCGGTCACCACGTCGTCGAAGCCGCCGCGCGCGATGAATTCGCGAAATGCGGGAAGCGTGGAGCCGCCGTGGCGCTCGATCGCGGCGTAGCGCGTGTTGTCCTCGCGCGTGCCGACGAACGTATCCACGGCAAACACGCGACCGTGCCCGCGCGCGCGGCAGGCCGCCGCCAGGTAGCAGGTGGTCAGCCCTTTCCACGCGCCCAGTTCGACCAGGTCGCCCGCGGCGCGGGCAGCGCACGCGAGGCGAAAAATCGCGAGGCGCTCCTGCGGCGTCATCATGCCGTCGCCGCTTGACCAGTGCATGCGCCGCCAGAGGCGCATGAGTTCCCGCGTCGAGTTGTACGGCAGGTCCAGTGCGTCGAGTGGCATGTGGAAGTCGCGGAGGGCGCCAAAGTGCCGCGCGGCGCGCAGTCCCTCGCGCGCCGCACGATGTCCCATGCGCGTGCCCGCGACGCGGTAATAGCATTGTGCCGCCAGCGACATGGTCTCTTCCCGTTCAAATGAATCTTGCGTCCGCCGCACGCGGCGGAACACGATGCCGGGCTACCCATCCACCACGGGCGCCAACTGCGGCGCGCGCTGGTGAACAGACTCGGCTGGTTCGGGTGCGGAGCGTGCGCCCGCCTCGTGCCAGAGCTTCCAGGCCAAGCGCAAGCGCGCAAACCACGCGGTCGGCCGCGTGCGCGCCGGCGCACGCGTCGACCAGAAATTCAGGTACGCGTCCGCCGTGCGAGTCCAGGACAGTTCGCGCACGTACCGCCAGCCGCGCTCCACCAGGTCGCGCCGAGCCGCCGCGTCCGCGATCAGGCGGCGCACGTGCGCCGCGATCTCTTCCCCGCTGCCGCCCGTGGCGATGCACGGGCTGAACGACTCGGCCCGCACATAGTCCGCGCGGATTGGGTTGGTGTACGCGGCGATCACCGCGCGGCGGCGGGCGAGCGCCTCGTGGATCGCCATGCGGCCGTTGACGAATGCCAGTGTGTGCTCGGCGATGCGTTCCTGAGCATCCGGCGCGGGGCCGTGAAAGGTGACGCGCAGTTTTTGCGCTTCGGCCTGGCGCTGCAGCGCGGCGCGCTGCGTTCCGTCGCCGTACACATGCAGCGGCAGCACCAAGCGATCCTGCGCAGCCAGCAGGTGCAGGGCGTCGAGATACAGACTCACGCCGGTGTCGGGCTCGAGGCGTCCGACGTGGACCGCAGAAGGCTCGTCCGGCTCGGCGCACTGGGGAATGCCAGCCGGTTCGGGGCGGAGGCCCTGGAGAACAACCGCGTCCGGCGTGATGCCCAACCACCGGCTGATGAACTCGCCGTCGGCGATCACGCCATCCACGACGCGGCAGGCGCGGCGGGCCCGCGCACACTCCGCGCGCGGCACGGGATGTATGCACGACATGCCGTGAATCGTCAGGAACAGGCGCCGGGGCGCAACCCGCCAACCGAGCATGCGCCCGAAGTATTCGAGCATTTCGACGTCACTGACATGGATGACATCGGCCTCGCGAAACAGGCTGCGCAGGCGGGAAAGTTCCCGCAGGCAGCGCCAGGGCGAACGCAGCGCTGGAAAGCGGTGGATTGCCACACCGGCGAGATCCTCGCGCGCGGGCAGATCGGGGCTGTGCGCGCCGGCGACCACGGTCACGCGGTGGCCGCGCGCGACGACGGCGCGGGCCAACTCGGTGATGTATTTCTCGACGCCGCCGCAGGCCGGCCAGAAGCGCTTCACCAGAAACAGACAACGCACGCTTGACCCTCGAATGAACGCAAACTCCCGTGTCTTATCGGTCCGTGCCGGTCGGCAATCCAGCCGGGTTTCAAAGGCATCGGCCGGGTCGGTAAACGCCACCGACCGGCTGATTCGGCCGATAAACCCGCAGCGCAGGCGTAGGTGCGCGCGGGGTTTATGGGAACGTGACCACAGGCCGGACCAGACCGACACCGGGCGTGAACCCGCGGGTGCGACTCGTGCCCCTGCTGGTGGGGTTTGTCGCGACATTTCTGCTCGGGGACCGGCTGATCGCGGTGGTCCGCATGCCGGAGACGACCGCGAACACGAAGGCGCCTGCGCGGATGCTCGCGGAGTATCGCGAACTCGCGCCGCCGGCGGACGTGGTGATCGTGGGTTGTTCGTACACGGCGTTCGGGATCGACCCGGAGGTGGTGGACGCGGAGGCGCGGCGGCTGGGGGAAGAAGTGCGCAGCGTGAACCTGGGCTTCGGCGGCGCGGTTTCGCTGACCAGCACGCGCCTGTGCGAATTGCTGTTCGCGGACGGCCGCGCGCCGCGCGTGATCTATTACGAGTTGAGCCCGGGCATATTGAACACGCGCCTGCCGTCGCTGCGCTATGGCGTGGGCCAGATCGGCGGCTGGCGCGAAGCGGCGCTGCTGTGGCGCGTCAGCCCGGAAGATCGTTCGACGGCGATCCTGTCGCAGACGCTGGCGGGGTTCGACCAGTGGAACGACATTCGGGCGCTGGTGGAGTGCCTGCGCGAGGGCGCTCCGCTGTTTCGACCGAAGTACCGGCGGAGCGAGCGCGGGTGGCTGGCGTGGACGGCGGGCGATGGCGCGCGCGAGGAGACCATCGCGCGGGAAGTCGCGAAGCGCAACGGGTACTGGGGCGAGTACGCGGTGGACGATTTCGCGATGGACGCGCTTGCGCGGGTGGTGGGCCTGGCGACGGAGCACGGTTCGCAGGTGCGTTTCTTCGAGATGCCCATGTCGCGTGCGTGGTCGCAGGTGCTGCGTGCGGATGTGGAGCGGACGTATGCCGCGGCGCTGAACGAAATGCGGGCGGCGGGGCTGGGGGAAATCTGGCGCGCGCCCGCCGGGTTGATCGACGACGCCGATTTTTTTGACGCGGACCACCTGTTACCAGGCGGCGCGGAGAAGTTTTCGCGTGCGCTGGCCCGTGACCTGGTCGAGCAATTGCAGTCACGCGCGTGGTGGATTCCCCAATCGTAATCACCGACGGAGCCTGGCATGCTGTTCAACAGTCCCGCATTCGCGATCTTTCTGCCGGTGATGCTGCTGGTGTATTGGGCGCTGCGCGGCCGGCCGCGGCAGTGGGCGCTGCTCGCCGGGAGCTATTTCTTCTACTCGGTATGGGATTGGCGGTTCACCGGGCTGCTGGTCTTGAGCACGGCGATCGATTTCGTGTGCGGTCGGGTGCTGGATGGGTGCGCGGCGCCCCGCCGGCGGAAAGCGATCGTCACCGCCAGCGTGATCGCGAATCTCGGCATTCTCGCGGGATTCAAGTACTTCAATTTCTTCCGCGACTCGGCTGCGGCGCTGCTGAGCGCGTGCGGTTTCGGGGCGGACCTGCCGATGCTGCACGTCATCCTGCCGATGGGGATTTCGTTCTACACGTTTCAGTCGATGTCGTACACGATTGATGTCTATCGCGGGATGCCCGCGGAGCGCAGCTTCATCGCGTTCGCCACATACGTCACGTGTTTTCCGCAGTTGGTCGCCGGGCCGATCATGCGGGCGCAGGATCTGCTGCCGCAGCTTCACGAGGAACGCACGCTGGCGCAGGCGGATTTTTCGACGGGCGTGTTTCGGGTGTTCCGCGGGCTGTTCAAGAAGATGGTGATCGCGGATTCGCTGTCGATCTACGTGGACATGGTTTTCGCGGATCCCGGGGATTTCTCGGGGATTTCGTGCTGGATAGCGCTGTATGCGTACGCGTTCCAGATCTACATGGATTTTTCCGGGTATACGGATGTGGCGGTGGGCGCCGGCTATATGCTCGGGTTGCGGATGACGGAGAATTTCAATCTGCCGTACCTGGCGGCGTCGCCGTCGGAGTTCTGGCGGCGCTGGCACATCACGTTGTCGACCTGGCTGCGCGATTACCTTTACATTCCGCTGGGCGGATCGCGCAGCGGGCTGCGGCGGACGATGCGGAACCTGTTTCTGACGATGGCGCTGGGCGGGTTGTGGCACGGGGCGGCATGGACGTTCGTCGCGTGGGGCGTGTACCACGGGGTGCTGCTGGCGGCGCAGCGTCTGGTGAATGCCTGGCGCGGGCCGAGTCCGGTCGCGGACCCATTTCCGCTGCGCGCGCTGAAGGTGCTGGGTATGTTTCACCTGACGTGCCTCGGGTGGCTGCTGTTTCGGGCGCAAGACTGGGCGACGGTGCAGGTCATGCTCGCGCGGCTGGTGGATTTCTCGAGTGGGGAGATTCGCGGCAAGCGGATCGTGCTCATCGTCGTCGCGTGTGCGCTGGCCCACCTACTGCCCGGGGCGTGGCGGCTGGGCGAGCGGTTCGTCCGCCTGCCGGCGTTCGTGCAGGGTTCGCTGGCCGGCGTGTGCATGTGGGCGCTGATCCTGCTGAATCCCGGCGTGAAGGCGTTCATATACTTTCAGTTCTGAGCGGACCATGGGCAGCGCTTCGCCAACCCAGCCCAATCCCTTGCGCCAGCCGGCGTGGATCGCGCTGGGATTTTTCATCGCGCTCGTCGCGGGCGACCGCCTGCTGGCCCGCGTCAAACTGCCGCGGGTGTACGGCAGTACCAACGAGTGCCGCTGGAAGTGTGAACTTTACGAATCTGCCCCGCGAACGCCGGACGTCGTGTTCATCGGCAGTTCGTATGAATTTTACGGCGTACGTCCGGACATCATCGACGCTGAAGCGGGCGCACTGCTCGGTCGCGAGGTCTTCAGCCTGAATCTCGCGTCGTCAGCCGCATCGCTGCTGACCGAATCGCTGACCGTGCGGCGGATGCTGGCTGCGGGGCGTGCGCCGCAAGTCGCCTACCTCGGCGTGAGTCCGCGCGGCGCGGCGACGACGCGGCGCGAATGGCTGGTCTGGGGCATGCGTGGCCTGGGCGACGCGCGCGACCTGCCGCTGACCGTGGTGGCGGACGGCGACATGCTGTGGGAATCGCTGCGCATGGCCGCGTTCCGCAGCAACTTTCAGTTCCAGGACGTGCGGTTGATGACGCTGAACGTACTCGTGGGCGCGCCGCTCGTGCCGGTGATGAAGACCGAGCACGACAACCGCGGCTGGGCGCGATGGATCGGCGGCGATCGCCGCGATCTGCCCGCGTGGGACGTCACCCGCGGGCTGAGCGCGATGGGTGTCGACGGTGCGGCCCTGGCTGCGGACAACATCAACGGGCGCGCCCTGCGCCGGGCGGTGGACGATCTGCGCCGAGCCGGCGTCGTCGTGCGACTGCTGGAAATGCCGGTGGCTGGATCTGCGGCACCGCCTGGCATGGACAGCCAGCAATCGGCGTACGCGGCGTTCCTGGATGCACTGACCCGCGAGACCGGGTTGGACGTGTTGCGTCCGCCGCCGGGCCTGGTGCCGGACGAGCATTTCTTCGACCATCTGCACTTGGGCCCCGATGGCGCCGCCCTTCTCTCGCGTTGGCTGGCGGTGGATGTGGCTCGGACGCTTGGCGCATCCTCCAGGCCCGCCGAATCGTAAATCGCGAAAGGTCTATACCCCCACCAACCTGGCGCATCCGAATGGCCGAGCCGGTACATTGGCGCGGCGGCGCGGGACGTGCGCCGCGACGCGACCGGCTGGAACTACGGCATGGACTGGCGATTCGCGATCGACGTGGGCGGCACGTTTACGGACGTGGTGGCGCGCGCGCCGGACGGGCGCGTGCGGGTGCACAAACTGCTGAGTTCCGGCCGGTGCACGGGAATCGCCGGCGAAGGATCGACGCGCGACGTGATCGTCGATCCACGCCGGTGCGGCGATCCGGACGGGTTCTGGCGCGGATACCGCCTGGAGCTGCGCGGCGGCGATGGCGCGGTGCATCGCGCTGAGGTGCGCGGATTCGACGCGGTACGCGGCGCGCTGTCGATCGATCCGCCCGCCGATGCGCCGCCGATCGGCGCGCGTTATGAGCTGTTCAGCGGCGAGCCCGCGCCGATCGTGTCCATGCGTTACCTCATGGGCCTGGGAATCGCCCAGCCGCTGGGCGCGGTGGATCTGCGGCTGGGCACGACTCGGGCGACGAACGCGCTGCTCGAGCGCAAGGGCGCGCGCACGGTTTTCGCGACCACACGCGGTTTCGGCGACATTCTGCTGATCGGCAACCAGGATCGGCCGCGGCTGTTTGACCTGCGGATTGTCAAGCCGGCACAACTCGCGGAAGCGCATTTGGAACTGGACGAGCGGCTCGCCGCCGACGGTACGGTGCTTGTGCCGCTTGATCTTGAAGCGGCGCGGCAGATGCTGGCGGCTGTACCGGATCGTACGGGGTGCGCCCTGGCGGTGTGTCTGCTGCACGCGCATGTGAACCCGGCGCACGAGGACATCGTCGCGCAGATCGCGCGGGAATTGGGGTTCTTGCAAGTCTCCGTTTCATCGCGGGTGGCGCCGTTGCCGCGAATTGTGGCTCGCGGCGACACGACCGTGGTCGACGCATACCTTGGTCCGGTCGTGCGCGACTATCTGCGCACGGTGCGCGCGGCGATGCCGCACGGACGTTTGCGGGTGATGACCAGCGCGGGCGGGCTGGTGGACGGGGCGCGTGTGGCGGCGAAAGACACGTTGCTCAGCGGGCCAGCCGGCGGTGTGGTCGGCTTTGTGCAGGCCGCGCGACAGGCCGGGCTGGATCACGTGATCGGATTCGACATGGGGGGAACCAGCACGGACGTGGCGCGCTGGGACGGCGCGTTCGAGTACCAGTTCGAGACGGTCAAGGGCGGCGTGCGCGTGGTCGCGCCCATGCTCGCGGTGGAGACGGTGGCCGCCGGCGGCGGAAGCATCTGCGCGTTCGACGGGCAGAAGCTCACCGTCGGGCCGGAGAGCGCCGGCGCGGACCCGGGCCCGGCGTGTTACGGCGGCGGCGGGCCGCTGACCGTCACGGACGCGAATGTCGCGCTGGGCATGGTGCCCGCGCGGCATTTTCCGTTTCCGCTGGACGAAGCGGCGGCGCTTGCTCGGCTTGCGGAGGTGGCTGCGCGGGTGGCGGATGGGACGGGACGGGAGTTGTCACCGATCGAGGTTGCGCTGGGATTTCGCCAGATCGCAAACGAGAACATGGCGGCTGCGATCCGCCGGGTTTCGGTGGAGAGAGGCTACGATCCGCAGGCGCATGCGCTGGTCGCATTCGGCGGCGCGGGCGGACAGCACGCGTGCGCGGTGGCTGATTTGCTGGGCATTGCGCGCGTGCTGCTGAGTCCGCTGGCCGGAGTGCTGAGTGCGTGGGGCATCGCCGCAGCGGACGTGAAGCGCATCGCTGAGCGCGCCGTGCAGATGCCGCTTTCGGCGGATACGCTGCGCGGACTGGAACCGATGCTGCAGACGATCGAAGCGGAGTTGGGGCGTGAGATTGTGGCCGACGGCGTGCGCTGCGACGATCTTCAGCCGCCCGTGCGCATGTTCGATTTGCGCTATGCCGGTACGGACGCGGCGCTGACCGTCGTCGCCGCGGAAGCCGACCTGGCGGACGAGTTCGGGCGAATGCACGAGCAGCTTTATGGCTATCGCCATGCGCATCGGCCGATCGAGATTGCGGCTGTTCGCGTGGAGTGCGTCGGAATCACGGAGCGCATCGCGCCCGAAAAGCTAGCGCGAGCAAGCGCGGCGGCGCCGCCGGTGGCGCAGGCCCGAGTTCACTTTGACGCCGGGTGGCACGTGGCACCGGTGTATGCCCGTTCGGAGCTGCGCGCGGGCCACACGTTGGCCGGTCCGGCGCTCGTTCTTGAAGAAACCAGTACGCTGGTCATTGCGCCGGGCTGGTCTGGCCAGGTGCTTGCGACGGCGGAGATTCTGCTTGAGCGCGGGACGGGCGCGCGTCCGGCGGCGGTGGCGTCGACCGAGTCCGATCCCGTGCGGCTGGAGCTGTTCAACAACCGCTTCGCGGCGATCGCCGAGCAGATGGGCGCGGCGCTGCGGCGCACGGCGCTGTCGACGAATGTGAAGGAGCGGCTGGATTACTCGTGCGCGGTGTTCAACTCCGCCGGCGATCTGCTGGTGAACGCGCCGCACATTCCGGTGCACCTGGGCAGCATGGGTGCGTGCGTGAAGGCGGTGCTTGCCGAAGCGCCCGACCTGCGCCCGGGCGACGTCGTGCTGGGCAACGACCCGTACACCGGGGGCACGCACATTCCTGATGTGACGTGCGTATCGCCCGTGTTTGACGAGGACGGGCGGCGCATCGCATTCTTCGTCGCCAGCCGGGCGCACCATGCGGAGATCGGCGGAGCGCGACCTGGGTCGATGCCGGCGGACGCGCGCACGCTGGCCGAGGAAGGCGTGCTCATCCGCCATTTCAAGGTGGTGGACCGTGGGCGCGAGCGGACCGATGCGCTGCGCGAACTGCTCGCCGCCGGTCCCTACCCATCGCGGGCGGTGGACGACAACCTTGCGGACGTGGCGGCGCAGATCGCGGCAAACCAGGCGGGTATTCGCGCCTTACGCGGGTTTGTCGCAGAGTGCGGCGCAGAGGTGGTCCGCGCCTTCACCGGGCATATTCAGCGCGCGGCGGAAGCGAAGATGCGCGCGGCGCTGCGGCGGCTCGGCGACGGAGTCTACACGTTTTCCGATGCGCTGGATGACGGGAGCCCGATCTGTTGCCGCATCACCGTGCGCGACGGAGGCGCGTGCATCGATTTCACTGGTTCCGCGGGTGTGCATCCGGGAAACTTCAACGCCAATCCCGCGATCGTGACCAGCGCCGTCCTGTACTGCTTCCGCTGCCTGATCGGCGAGGACATTCCGCTGAACGCGGGCGTGCTCGCGCCGCTGTCGCTGTTCATTCCCGAGGGCATGCTCGCGCCGCCGCGGCACGATGATCCGGCACGCTGCCCGGCGGTGAGCGCGGGCAATGTGGAGACATCGCAGCGGCTGGTGGATGTCATCTTTGGCGCGCTGGGCACCGTGGCCGCGAGCCAGGGCACGATGAACAACCTGATCTTCGGTTCCGCGGGTTGGGGTTATTACGAAACCATCGCGGGCGGATCGGGTGCGGGTCCGGGTTTCAACGGCGCGGACGCGGTACACACCCACATGACCAACACGCGGCAGACCGATCCGGAGGTGCTCGAGGCCCGCTACCCCGTGCGCCTGCGCCGCCTGGCGATCCGTCGCGGTTCGGGCGGCGAAGGCCGGTGGCGCGGAGGTGACGGCCTCGTCCGCGAGATTGAGTTTCTGCAACCAGTCGAGATGTCGATCATCAGCCAGCGGCGGGTGCGCGCACCGTATGGCATACGCGGCGGCGGGCCGGGCGCGTGCGGCGCAAATACCGTGCTGCGCAAGGGTTCGGGTAGCGTGGAATCTCTCGGGGGAATCACTTCGACGGCGCTATCCGCAGGCGACGTGCTGACCATCGCGACTCCGGGCGGCGGAGGGTGCGGGGCCGCGGATCAGAGCAATTCCTGAACACGGGCTTTCAGCCGTTCGACGACCGCGTCGTTCCACTGCGGGCAGCGGCAAGCGTCGGCGATGATGGGCAATTCAATCTGCATGCGCGCCAGAACCAGCGCATCGCCCTTGAGCGCGCGGTGCAGCGTGCTCACCGCGTCGCGTTCGGCGAGCGCATCGTGATTGAACAGCGCGGTGTGCACCTGGTCTGAAAGGAAGGCCAGTGTGGACAGCGCGTCGCCTCCCGGCGTGTGCGAATTGCGGATCGCATTGCCGACGCTGAGGGGCAGGTACCACTGCGCAGCGAAAGCGGCGCCGACGTCGGCATGATTGTAGCCGAGCAATTCGGTCTCTTTCTGATACAGCCGCAGATTGGTCAGGGCCTTTTCGCGCCGCAGGTCGCCGTAGCCGACGGGATCGCTGCGCTGCAGAATCAGCACGCCGAGGTCCTGCAAAAGCCCCACCAGAAACGCCTCCTGCGGGTCCGCATTGCGCAGTTGCTCGGCGAGCAGCTTGGCGGCTGTCGCGCAGGTCAGCGCGTAGCGCCAGAAGCGTCCATAGTCAAAGGTCATACCCGGCGCGTTTTCACCGAGCTTGAAAAGGTGCAACGTCAAGGCGAGCGAACGGATCGATCGGATGCCGATGTGCGCACACGCCGGGGCCACGCCATGGAACTTGCGGCCGCGGTAGTTCTCCGCCGAGTTGGCCAGCCGGAGCACGCGCGCCGCCAGGTGCGGGTCGGTGGCGACGATCTCCGCCACTTGCGCGGCAGTCGCCTCCGCGCAGGCGCTGAGCTGCAACAGCCGGAGCGTCGCGGCGGGCATTGTGGGCAGATCCGCGCTGGCGACCAGCGTCTGCAGATCCATCGTGGGCAGTTTGGGACACGTCAACGTGCGCATGGCCACACCTGTCGGGACGCGGAGGCGAACCGGGTGGTCGCAGGAACTTGTGCGTCGCCTCAAGAACAGCGTCGGCGAAACGCGCGAACCAGTTGAAGTAGGGCTGACTGTGCGAATGCGAGAAATGTCTTCCAGTGGAGTTATCGGCAATGGTAATCGGACAAACTGGGGGAGCTAGGGCACCTTCGCGGACCTTGCGGCGCGTCAATCCGCGATGCGGGGCGATATCCGGTTAACTACCGGCGACGATGGAAGCGCGGCCCATTCGCCGCCCGTTGCAATTTTTTCAATTTCAGTCACAACATTGGCCAATACCAAGTCGGCGTGAGGCGCAACGTGGCCGCGCGCATTTTCGGCTTCGGCTGAATACTGGCTCCACAAAAGGAGGATCGGGAAATGATCAGACTCGGGAAGTTCGCCGCTTTGCTGATCGCGTTCGGTTTCGTTGGCCTGACCGGCTGTGCGCCGAAAATGACCCGCGAAACGCTTCGGGAGATGAAGCCGCAGCGTGCGGCGGAGCTCGACCAGCTCAACGTGTTCGTTGGCACGTGGAGCGGCACGTCGGAATGTACGATGGCCGGCCTGGATGACACGTTGAAAGGCAACGGGACCACGACGTACCGCTGGGACCTCGACAACAACGTACTCGTCGAAAACGGCGCGTATGAGATCGAGGAAATGGGCACGATGCGGGGCATGGGTGTCATGACCTATGACGCCAAGCGGAAGAAATTCCACTCGTCGTGGAATGATTCGTGGGGCGGCCACGGCGAAGGCTGGCTGAAGCGGTCCGCCGACGGTAAGTGCTGGACAGTCAAGTCCAAGAGCAGCTCATCGATGGGCGACACCACCGGCAAGGGGACGATGACGTTCATCGACAACAACACCGTCGAGTGGAGCTGGAAAGAATACTGCATGGGCGGCATGATGAAGTGCTTCGAGATGAAGGGCACGATGACGCGGCAATAGCGGTTGCGGTGCGTGACAGTTCACTTCGGCGGCCCGCGGAGTTCTACAGGGACTTCGCGGGCCGCCGCGCTTCTTGTCGCTCTCACCTGCGCGGCGTACGGTTACGCAGCCAGGTCTTGATGGCACTGAGGTTCATCGGCTCGGCTTCGTCGACCAGGTCGACGCCGCGGCGAACGTAAAGCGCGAGGTAAAGATGATTGGCCGCGGTCGGCGGCGTGACGCGTACGACGGCGTAACGGTACTGGTAGGTGAATTCCGGGATGACCAGGAGCTGATCGAGACCGGGGTAGCCCACCATTTCGGCGACGAACTGCTCTTCGGTCGGCGGAACATTGCGGCAGCGCGGGTGGATCAGGATGTAGGTCGGCTGACGGGTGAAGATGTACGTTCCATCCGTACGGCGATGACCGGCGGGCAGTTCGGCCCAGACCTCGGTGCCGGCGACGGCTTCCTCGGTCAGGCCGAAGAAGTCGTAGGTGTCAATCGGAACGTAATATGGAATAACCCCAATCGCGGTCAGCGCCATGGATTCGTCCGGCTGCGCCTGCCGCACGAGCCAGTCGCTGACCCGGCGATAATCGGCGATGTTGTTCTTGGCGCGCAGGGCGCGGAACTCGAATCGGTGAAACAGGCCAGCACCGCATATTCCAAGGCACACTGCAGCCGCGACGAGCCACCGGCCCGGCGACGGCGTTACGCGGTTCAGTACACGAACACAGCACTGCACCAGCGCCGCGATCAAGACCGGGATTGTCGGGATCAGGAATCGGGTCATGGGCATGAAGTCGCCACCGACAGCCCAGGCGAATCCGACATGCAGGCCCAGCACGAGCACGACCGCCACGGTCCACGATCGCCGCGATGGATCGCGCAGGCGCCACCAGATCGGCAGCCAGACCAGGGCCAGCGTCGCCAGCACGAACTCGAAGATGTAGACCAGCCCTGCGCGGATGATCGACGCATCCGGCGCTCCGACTTTCGCATGGTACGTATTGGGAAACCAGGAACCGTAGTAGCTGCGGCGCCAAAGGTACTGGCCCCCAATCACGACCGACGCGGCAAACAGTAGTCCGATCAGCCAGCGAATGCGCCGCGACCGGGCCAGGTCGGCGCGAAACGCCAGCGCCGCCGCCACGACCAGGATCAGCGCCGGTCCCTCCGGCCGCGAAATGCCCGCCAATGCGGCGCACAGCACGCCAAGCGCCAGGCCGCGCCAGCTCCGCGCGAGGGATACGCCCATCACCCCGCCAGTCACCAGCAACGCGTGCTGCACCGTTTCCATTCCACTGAGGGCGTAATACAGCAGCGGCGTACTGCACGCACCCAGGATGCCCACGGCCATTGCGCCGGCGGCAGGGTGTTCGGGACTTAATCGCCGGGCGACGACCCACGCGACGCCGACCACGCACAACACATGACAGGCACATCCCAGCCAGACGCCCCACGTCGCGATATCGCCGCCAAGCCGTGAAACAGCGGCCAGTTGCAGGCACCAGAGAAATGCGCTGTAACCTTCTACCCGGTCGCCGATGTTGAACACCAGTCCGTGACCGGCGGCGAGATTCTTCGCATATCGGTACGTGATGTAGGCATCGTCGCGACCGCCGTAGTCCAGCATGCGGGCGACGCCAAGGCTCAGCACGTTAAGAACAGCGACCAGAACCAGCACCGTGGCGAGCGACGGACGACGCGCCGGCGGCGCGTTCTGGCTGTCGGCATTGATGTTGTCCAAGCGAACCTGCATGCCCGGTTGAGCTCTCTGGGCTGAGCGATCGAGACGCGAAGGCAGCAGGGTATCGCCCGCCACCCGGACCGGTCAACGGCGAAGCGCGGGCGAACAGGACTTGCCCGGACATTTGGCCGGCGTATTGATGAAGGGTCAGATTTTCATTTCTTCGATCGTCAGAACAAGAGGTGGATCATGCACGGCAGCTTGAAGGGGCGCGCCCGGTGGAGCCGTCGGCGCGGACAGTGGTTGTCGCTGGTCTCGAATTGTGCGCTTGCGCTCGTTGGCGCGGGCTGCGCGGCGTTTGGCCCCGGTACGCCCCCGGACGACGAACCGGTTGACCCGGGCGTGGCGCGGGAGATTGAAGAGGCGGACATCGTGAAGCTGATCGACGGGTATTTTTACCTGTCGAATCCGTACACGGGCCTGCGGATCATCGACGCGCGGGACATGGATGCGCCGGTGCTCGCCGGGCGGCGGGCGCTGGGCGGACGCGGCGTCGAGTTGTACGTGGTCGGCGACCATGCGCTGGTCTTCACCGCCGCGGACTTCGCGTACTGCGCGGGCGAGCCCATCGATTTCGACGATCCTCAGTTCGGCAACGCGCTGGATCCCGGGTACAGCGGCAGCCGCCTCTGGGCGGTCAACGTCGCCGACAAGAGCAACCCCACGCTCACCGCCACCATCAACTTCGACGGTTTCATCGCCGGAACCCGCCGCGTTGGGGAGTTTCTATACGCCGCGGGAACAGTCGGCAGCAGCACTTTTGTCGTCTCGGTGGATATCACCAATCCCGGCGCGCCGGCTGTCGTACACAGCATGCGCTTCACCGGCGACGCGGACGACATCCACGTGGCGCAGAACGCGATTTACCTCTTCGGCGACGACTCCTCACTCTCGGAGACCACGCTGGTCACGTACGTGGACATCGCCGACACGAACGGCATGATCGCGCGGCGCGACAGTTTTCGGGTGCCCGGCCACGTGCGCAACCGTTATTACCTGGATGCTTACGAAGACACGCTGCGCATCGTAACCGAGGAGTTTCGCACGGACACGTTCACGCAGATCGTGGCGCTGTATGCCTACGACGTCAGCGATCCGGACGACATCACCCGCCGCGCACGGCTGCCGATCGTGATCGATGAGTCGCTGCGTTCGGTGCGCTTCGACGGCACGCGCGGATACGCGGTAACGTTTTTCCAGGTCGATCCGCTGTTCGTGCTGGATCTGTCGGACCCGGATGCGCCGCAGATCGCGGGCGAACTGACCGTGCCGGGATTCAGCACGCACCTGGTGCCGCTGGGAGACCGCCTGATCGGGGTGGGCTTCACGCCCGACGATGGGTGGGTGCCGGCTGTGTCACTTTATGACGTGAGCGACCCTGCCCAGCCGAGGCAGCTCGCGCGCGTCACGATTCGCGGACTGGCGGATTCGTTCGTCGGATCGGAAGCGACGGTGGATGAGAAGGCGCTGGGTGTACTGCCTGACGCGGGATTGGTGCTCTTGCCATACGCGCACTTTGACCGTGCCACGGGCGACTACGCCGACGGCCTGCAACTGATCTCGATGACCAGAGACAACCTGATCCTGCGCGGACAAGTCGCGCACGAGGGCATTGTTCGCCGCAGCGGCGTACACGGCGGCCGACTCTGGCTGCTCTCGGACCTGGCCTACGCGACCATCGACGTGGCCAACCTCAATATGCCTGTGCCGCTGGCGGAGCTGGAGCTGATCAGCGAGCAGGAATTGCTGGACGCCGGCCTGCTAGCCTGCGTGGACTCCGCCAGATCCAGTGGTGTACCGCTTTTCTGGGGCGGAGGGTTCTGCGGCGCGCCGTTTGCGGGGCCGTTCCTGATCACGCTGACCAGCCTGACCGCGGTGCGGCTGATTCGACGCCGGCGTGTGGCCCATCCGTCGGCACGGCCGCAAAGTATGCGGCGGGCGACACACTTGGCCGGGCGACGGCAAGCCCGGCTGACACGGCGGACGCGCGCATGACCCTCGACGAGGCCATCGCCATCATGGGGCCAAGCTGTGTCGCCGATCGCGCGCGCCTGCGTGCGCGTTATCGCCGGCTGGCGTTTCTGCACCATCCCGATCGCAATCCGGACGATGCCGCGAGCTTCTCGCGATTCAAGGAAATCGGGCGCGCGTATCGCCTGCTGGAGGAATTGCTTCGACGGCAGGATGTCTGCGATGGTCAGATGTGCGCGCGCTGCAACCAGCGACTGGGTCTGCGCCGCGGCCTGGATCGCAATGTGTATTGCCGGGACTGCCTGGTGTATGACGGCGGTCGACGTCTGCTGCCCGCGCCTCCGACGGTCATCGCGAGTTGCGCCTGCGCGGCGGCCGCGCAGCTTGCGGCGCTGGCCCTGTTGCTCGTACACCTCGGTACGGGGCGGCGGATGTTTGCTGTCGGCGCGCTGGTGGCCGCGCTGTTCGGGCTGATGTTGCTGGCGACGAGCGCGCTGCTCATCGGACAGGCCGCCCGGCAACGCCGACGCCGTTGACCGTTTGGCCCGAGCATCGTGCCGTGTCGCCGGGTATCGCAGGCAGGCATTTCAGGCGGAATATTGGCGGAAAACACCCCTGGCAGCCGTTCCGCACTCCGCGGCGGGTCGGTTGCCGGACGTGTGCGAAACGGTATACTGTTGGGCTCACTCGGGGACGTAGCTCAGCTGGGAGAGCGTCGCGTTCGCAATGCGAAGGTCGAGGGTTCGAATCCCTTCGTCTCCAGTCCGGCAAGTTTTTTCGCCTTCGCGCGGCTCGATCCTGGCCAGATGGGGCGGCGCCTTCAATCCCGCGGTGTTCACCCTTCAATCCGATGCAGGAGAACTTCCCATGCATGGCGCTCCCCTGGATGCCCCTGTCCTATGTTACCCGAACGCTCTGCCGGGGATGTCCCGCCGCGAATTTCTTGGCGGGCTGGCGCTGGGGGCTGGCGTGCTGGCCGGCTGGCCGGTGAATCGGGCGGGAGCGGCGCCAGACAACGCCTCGCCGCAGGAGTTCAGCTTCGTACACCTGACCGACATGCACGTGACCACTCGGCGCAAGGGCGACCAGGGTTATCGCCGCTGCATCGAGGCGGTGCTTGCGGAAAACCCCAAGCCGGCGTTCGCGCTGATGGGTGGCGATCTCGCCTTCGACGGACTGTACACGCCGAAGGCTGACTTTGACGAGCAGATCCGCCTGTACCGCGAGATCAGCCGCGGCCTGAACATGCCGGTGCATCACTGCATGGGCAATCACGACGCCCTCGGCTGGTCGGCGCGGCGCAAGTGCGGACTCGACGACCCCGAGCTGGGAAAGAAGATGATCATGGACCGCCTGGAATGGGAAAAGCCATACTACAGCTTCGACCACGGCGGTTGGCACTTCGTCGTGCTCGACAGCATCTTTCCCGTGAACGGGCCCGACGGGCCAACGTATGAACCGCGCATCGGGCCGGAGCAGCTCGAATGGCTGGCGTACGACCTCGGGGCGGCTGCGGGCCGGCCCACCGTCGCGGTCACGCACATCGCCGCGTTGTGCAACATCGGGCAGCAGAACGGCGAACCGAACAGAAGGGCGATGGACGGTTCGATGGTCCTCTGGGACACAGCCGACCTCCGCAAAGTGCTCCGCCGGCACGGGGTGAAGGCCCTGCTGCAAGGCCACAGCCACCGCATCGAGTCCACCTGGTTCGATGACGTGTGGTACCTGACCAGCGCGGCGGTCAGCGGCGCGTGGTGGTCCGGCGACTGGATCGGCTGTGGACCGGGCTACACGGTCTTTCACTGCCGCGGCGACCAGCTCACCTGGGAGCATCGGCCGTTTGCCTGGGAACCGCAGCTCGAGCCGGAGGACACTGTCGAGCGCAAGCGGATCGCGGAATACGCCGAAGAGCGCCAACAGCAGAATGCGGCGCTCCTCCGCGAGCGCGCGGCACAGCGCTAAGCCGCCGGATCAACTTCGTGCATCAATGGTCCAGCGTCGCGCAAAAGTACGCGTAGTCATCCAGGTCGATGTCCGTGTCCGGATCGGCGCGGAACACTTCGCACCCATCGGCGACCGGACCCTGCCCCGCGCCGGTGAAACAACGCTGAAACGCGGCGAAATCGCGAAGATCGACGGCGCCGTCAGCGTCGAAATCGCAATCGCCGGCGGCGAACTCGACGACGCGCATGGGAATCAAGGCTTCATCGAAACGTCCCAGGCTGTCGCAGACGCGAAAGACCGGTTCAAACTCGCCAATCTGTTCGGGCACGCCGCCAATAAAGCCGTCAGCCGACACCTGCATCGCGGGCGGCAGGCGATTGGGCTGCGTTAACTCGAGTGAATCGACATACGTCAGCGTGGGCACTCCGTCGTATCGCGTGAGCGTGTACCGCGCACCGTCGCCGGCGGAAACGCCCACCGTCGCCGTTACGCCGTCGTTGCCTGCGCCGTAGTCGAATCCGATGCTCCCGTCCGCGTACAGCGTGACCGCGAAGTTGACCGGTCGGCTTCCGCTGTAGGTGATCGCGGACCAGCGGAATGTCACCTGCCCGGTGGCGGTGGTGTCGATGTGGATGTCACAGCCCTCGCAGTTGGTGCGCAGATCGTCCCAGAGCGGCGCGATCCGGGCGTTGTCGATCAAGCCTGCCGTGCTGTTGTTGTACGAGCTGCCGACGTGCGGGCCGAAGTTCAGGAACCCGTTGGACCACACGCGGACCTCGGTCTGCGGCTGGCCGTAAAACGGGAACGCGAAGGGCAGTTGGTAAATCCAGTATCCGTCGTCGCGCTGCCAGCCCTGGGCGGCGCCTGCCTCGGCGTAATCGCACGCGTTGAGGCACTCTTCAAGGTAGTTGACGTCGGTCACCATGGTCCAGGTCAGCGGCGGTTGACCCTCGATGCAGTCGAGCTTTACCGGCCCGTACGGGTAATCCACGGCTGCGTCGGGCAGTAGCGCCGTCGTGATCTGCGGCGGAAGCGCCCGCACGACCAGGTACACGCCGGACTCGTTGGAATCGCCGCCGGCGGGCGGCGGCGTGCCGTCGTTGACCTTGTAAGTGAACGCGTCATCGCCGATGTAGCCGGCTTCCGGCGTGTAGCGCACCACGTCGCCGTGCGCCTGGAGGACGTAGGGCACGCTACTGATCTCCACGCCGGCGGGGTCCGCGAGCGCGCCGTGCGCCGGCTGCGCCGTGATGATGAAATCCAGCGGATCGTTGTCGCGATCGCTGCCGTTCAGGCGGATGTTGATCGGCGTGTCGCGATCGGTCTGCGCGAGTACGTCGGCGGTCTGCGGCGCGTATGGGCCGTCGAAGCGCACCTTCACCGCGGGGTCGCCGAACACGTGCCAGGTGTCGAACATCTCGACGCCGCCCGCGCCGTACTCGTCCATCATCTGGCACGACCCGGCGAAGCACAGCGCGCCGAACGACACGTGCCCTTCGGCCACCAGCAGGTCCACCGACTCGTCCTGCGCGCACATCGGCGGGTCCCACGACTGGTTGATCGAGGAGGCGTAGATGCCGATCGCTCCGGTGGGTTGGCCGTTGTACGTCGCCCGCAGCCAGGCTTCCGCGAAGCAGGTGTAGCCCGCGAACTGGCCGTTCACACACGCGACATCGAAGATGAACGGCAACATGTTGACGTTGGTCAGGTTGTTCACGTCCGACACCGAGAAACCGGTGGTCGACCAGCTCGTCGTCGAGCCGTGGCCGGTGTAGTTGATCAGCCCGCGGCCCGCGTTCAGCGCCGACGCCACTTGCGCCGCGGTCGCGCTGTAGCCGTAGAACTGATCCACACTCGTGTAGCCGTACGCGAGCAGATCGAGGCGGATATTGTCCATGTGCTCGTTGTCGTACTCGTCGTCGTCGCCCGGCCCCTCGGTCGAAGCCACACCGGTCGCGCGGCGAAACCAGGGCTGATCGTAGACTGGCGTCTGTTCATAGTGGATCGTGCGCGCGACCTGCGTATCCACGTGAGCCGCCGTCTCCGCCGAGAACCGACCGACAAGGATGTCCGGGTAGTTGTCCGTTCCGCTCACCTTGGCATAAGTCGGATCGGACGAACCTCCGGACGCGGAAGGCGTGGCCACCTGCGTCGAGTCTCCCACGAGCAGCACGAAGGCCAGGTCGCTGCTGTTGTAGAGGTTCTGAATGTACGTCTTGATGGCGGTCGCGGTGTTGCCGATGGTGGACACGCCGACCACGGTCGTGGGAATGCCGTTGGCCGTACGGTGCGCAGCCAGCGGCTGAACATTGGGAATCCAAGTATCGGGGGCGATGATCAGCATCGACCCGGTCTCTTCGAGCGGCGTATAGCGTTCACCCGCCGCATAGTTGACGAAGTGGCGGCCGAGGATCTGGCTAAAAGCCCGGCTGCTCTCAGGCACGCGGCCGGCGCCGGCCAGCACGTTGCGCGTATCCACGCCGGTGCGAACGATCTCGACGGTGATTTCCTGGTAGACGCGGAGGGTGCGCGTCACCGGCTGATAGCGGAATGGATGGAACTCGACGACGATCCCGCGCTGCCGGCGCAGCAGATACGGCTCGCCCAGCGTCACGGCCTCGGGCGGATAGAGCGCATCCACCTGGTATTCCGCGCCGAACGCGTAGGGCACGTCCTTGGGATTGACCGTACGCGGCAGGTTGCCCTTGGACGGGGCGACATTCACCGCGTCGATTTCGGTGAATCGCTCGTCAAGCACGCGGACGCTCATCCGCGCGTCGCCGGCGATCGCGACGCTGCGGCAGACGCGCGGCAACTCCGGCGTGCCCTGGACCTTGCCCAGCGGTTCGCCGGCGACATGCGGCGTCAGGTGGACATGGCCGTTGATTTCGACGCTTGTCGTGGTGTAGGCGTCGACGGTCAGTTGCAGCACGATCCGATCGCCGGTGTCCTCGAGCACGCGCACCCGCGCGGCATCGTCGGCGGCGCGGGCCGCGGGGCAAGAAACCATCAGGGCTGCCGCCACTGCAATTGCCACCCATTCACCGACGCACTTCCGCGTGTTTCCCCTTTTCCATTTATTCACGAGAGTTCCTCCGCGCATGCAAGACGGTTGATGTGAACGTCCTCCACCCTCCGCGCCGCGCCTGCGGGCGGACGGTCGAGAACAGGTTGACCGATCCGGCGAAGCGCCCGCGCGCGGCATAGCCTCACGGGGCGCGGCGCCCTCTTTCGTCTTCGGGAAGATCAGGCACGGGTCGGCGGATCGAATACGGTTGAGGCCAACCCACATGGTGGCTCCCCAACCCTCTCCGACATGCGGGCGGAAACCCTTCCACCCGCAAAACATTATCGGGATTCACCGGCGCGTTCGCAAGGGGCCCGTGGGTCGGTTACCGCGACAGTCCTATCCGCTCGGCAGGTCCGATTACTGCCGATGTTCAAGCGGACAGACTCGGGCGGACCGCCGACTACCCGATGAAAAATCGCCATGAGGGCCGCGGATGGATTTGAAGAAGAACCCGGTCCCCTGCTATCATCCTGAGTGATGGGATCGCCCGCGGAACTCCAGCGGGTGTGGGGATTACGTGTATTCGCGAATTGGCTGTCCAACAGAGCCCAGTCGGTTCTACAACCCTGGACTGAGGTGACCCGTAAGCACATCGCGAAACGCTGCGGGCCGAATGATCGAAGGCCGCTGATCGTCTAACCCGGCGAATGGGAGATTCCATCAGACAGCGCTCGTGTGAGCGCAGAATCCAAGGCAAGTGTGGTAAATGGAGGGCTTCATGAAGCATCTGAACAAGGTAATCTGCGGAATGGCGTTGGCCGTGTGTATGGCCGGTAGCCTGGCATGCTACAGCGTGCCTGAAGGAAAAGGCCAAGGCCGGCGCAACGTACCCGGACCGGCCAGTGATTCTGCAACATCCGCTGACACAACGGATGCCGCGTTGAACGTCATTGGCGCCAGCAACCTGGTCACGCTTGAGGTGTCCGGCCTGGGAACGCCCAGCATCCCGATCGCAGCCGGCTCCGGATTCGTCCATGCGGGCATCGGCACGGCGCACGGTCCGGACTCGTTCTCCCTGAACGTACCCGGCGCGGTGGCCCAGGCGCTGCTGTACTGGTCGGGCGAGCATCGCTCCGTCGCGGGCGACGACACCATTGACGCCGATTTCGACGGCAACGCCCAGAGCGTCACCGGCGACCTGATCGGTGGACCGACCCACTTCTACACCTTCAACGGCCGGGTGTACGTCTCCACGTATCGTGCGGACGTCACCGCGTTCGTGCAGTCGGGCGTGAACAACATCGCGATCAGCGGCATGGACTTCGACGCCACCAACCTCGGCGCAGGCGTGCTCGTGATCTACGACGACGGCAGCAGCGCGCACCTCGATCTGCGTGACGGGCAGGATCTCGCGTACGCGCGCTTCTCCCCGCCGCTGGATGCCACCGTGCCGCAGACTTTTGTCTTTGCCCCCAGCGGATTCGCCCGCGTCGCCAACCTGCACATGTTCATCAGCAACGTCGGCGTCGATCGGCCGAACCGCATCCGCGTGCAGGTCGAAGGCGAGGCCGCGGTCGATCTGGACAACCTGCTCAACAGCGTCGACGGAGAAGAGTGGGACAGCCTCGTCCTTCCGGTCAACATTCCCGCGGGTGCGGGCAACGTGACGGTCGAGATCATCTCGCTGGAGGACGGCTCGGACGTGCTGCCGGCCTCGCTGAACTGGATGGTCGCCGGCTTGAGCCTGGGTGAGCCCTTCTGCGGCGACGGCAACCCGGACGATGGCGAAGAGTGCGATGACGGCAACAACGAAGCCGGTGACGGCTGTTCGCCCGAGTGCACCGTGGAAGAGCCCGAGCCCTTCTGCGGCGACGGTAACCTGGACGACGGCGAAGAGTGCGACGACGGCAACAACGAAGCCGGCGACGGCTGCTCGCCGGACTGCACCATCGAAGAGCAGGGCGACGAAGGCTGCACGCCAGGCTACTGGCGCCAGCCGCACCACTACGACAGCTGGGTGGGCTACACCCCCGATCAGCTCTTCGACAGCGTCTTCGGCGTCGACGCTCCGGGCAACATGACCCTGGGCGACGCGGTCAAGGTCGGCGGCGGCGGGGCGTACGCCCTCATGCGACACGCGGTGGCCGCGCTGCTGAATTCCACGAGCAGCATCAATTACGCCTACGAAACAGCCGACGTGATCGACATGGTGCAGGACGCCTTCGCATCTGGCGACTACGAGGATGTGAAGGACGCGCTTGAAGAGGAGAATGAGCGCGGCTGTCCGCTCAATTGATAGAGACGCTACACCTCAGTTGATCTTGCCGGATGCGCCCGAAGCCGCGGGCGCATCCGGCTTTTTCTTGCGCATGCCGCGACCGCCCGGTGGGATCGTGAGGGAGTGTTGGGGGAAAAAAGCTGGCCAGCCGCGGCCCCAGTGCGGCCACGGCTGGCGTTCCGGAGGAGGCACAATTGAGCTTCGCATCACACCAGTGCAGGGTGCGGTTCACGGGCGCGGCCCCCGCGGGTCAGGGCGAAACCGTGAAGTTGATCTGAAACTCCTGGTAGTCGTGCAGGTCCACATCGTTGTCGCCGTCCGCGTCAAACTGCGGACAGGTCGGTTCGGTGACGGTCACCGTGCCCTCCATGCCCCCGAACACGTGCACCGCGCAGAAGTAGGGATACACGTCATCCGGCATCGGGTTCGCAGCCAGGAAGGCTTCGTCAAACACGACGTCGAACGTGGTGCTCGTGCTGAATTCGGGATCTCCTGAACGGAAGTTGCCGTCGTGGCTGCCGCCTGAGCCGCTCTCCACGTTGTGCGAGCCGCCGGCCCAAAACCAATGCACGGTGTCGCCGGTTTCGATTTCCACGCGTACGGGCACGAAATCAAACGCGGGACCGACGGCGACGTTGAACGTCTGCGGCGCGACCACCGGCACATCCGGCCCTCCCAGGCAAGCGACGAACTCCGCGTGATCGTCCAATCCGACGTCGCCGTCGCCGTCCGCGTCTCCAAAGACCGGCGCGATGCGCAGCACCACGCCGCTGGTGCCCGTGGGACCCAGAACCGTTGACGCCAGCACGTACAACTCGCCGTTGCCGTCTTCGCCGATTCCCTTCAGGTAGCGGCCGAACGGCAGGTCCGCGGCGCCGATGCGCAGCTCCTTGATGACCGGCGCTGCGGGATTCGCCTCATCGAGGTAATAGAGCCGGCCCGTCGGCTGGCCGAAGCTGGCGCTGAAATCGCCGAAGAAGTAGGTTCCCTGCAATCCTGGAAAATCCAACCCGCGATAGACGTGCCCCCCGATGATCGAGATGCCGCCGTCCGCACGGGCGTAGTCCACCAGCGGGTCGATCAGCCCGTTCGTGTCGCACGTCGGCGGCGACACATTGGGGTTGAACGGATCGAAGCAGTGCGCGCCCTCGCGGATCACCCACCCGTAGTTACCGCCCAGGGTGACTTCGCTCAGCTCCTCGAACAGGTTCTGCCCGACGTCGGCCACCAGCAGTCGGCCCGTCCCCCCGGGCCCATCGTCAAACGAGAAGCGGAACGGATTGCGAAAACCATAGGCGTAGATTTCGTCGAGTCCATTCGTCCCCACGAAGGGATTGTCCGGCGGAATCGTGTATGGTGCCCCGCCGTCCACGTCGATGCGCAGCATCGATCCCAGGTGCGTGTTGATGTTCTGCCCGTTGCCGATCGGGCCGTGCGGCAGCGAGGGCAGGTGCAGGCCATCGTTCGCTCCCCCGCCATCTCCCAGGCTGAAATACAGGTATCCGTCGGGTCCGAATTCGACCGCGCCGGCGTTGTGGTTGAATTCCGGTTCATCGATGGCGAAGAGGATGGTCCCCACCGGGTTCGCCACGTCCGGATCACCGGACGCCGAGAATTCGGCGAGCACTTCCTCATGGCAGCCGCGGCTCGTGCCGAAGCAGGGCTCGCCCGAAACGCCGACGCGCGGCCGGCTGTATCGAACGAAAAAGCGGCCGTTGACCGCGTAGTTCGGGTGAAACGCCAGGCCGAGCACGCCGCGCTCGTCGAAGCCGGCGTTCAGCGTGGGAATCTCGCCGGCGAGATTCAGGAACGGGGTGCCGAGCAGCACGCCGTCGTCAATGATCCGGATCGGCCCGGTCTGCTCCACCACGAACAACCGACCGGAACCGTCGTTCGCATGGGTCAGGTGTACGGGCGACACCAGCCCAGACGCGACGGTTTCCAGCTCGATGGTGATGTCCCCCTTGGGAATCACCGCAAGCGCCGGAAACGCACTCGCGGCGAGCACGGCGGTCAACACGCCGACTCTGCCGGCGGAAACTCCTGATTCAGTGCGGAATGCCGTACCAGCGCGGACTGCAAACAATCGACGGGCATGTATTGCGCGTGCGAAGACACACTTTGTCCACATTCCATCACCTCCTTTGGCGGCGGCACCGCCACATGCGCCCGGACGCCTGGCGGGATAGTCACGAATCGTTCCACGCCGCGCATGAATCCCGCGCTTGCCACAACGCCCGCTGTCGCAACGGCTTGCGGAAGAAGGCGGGGTCGTCGGAACAATGGTCCGCCGGTCGCGGATTGCGAGTGGACGCCCAACCTGCGACCTGTGACCCGATTCGCGTATTCGGCCCGGCCCCGCACCGTGACTGGCGATTTTCCTGAACTTGCGATCGCGGAGTTTCGCCCCCAGCCCGTACAATGCCCGGCATTGCGGAGCGCACTGTGGCCCAGGTTCTCATCATCGAAGATGAAGCGATGCTCGCGCGCAATCTCGCGCAATCGCTCAAGCTCGCCGGCCACACGGTGCAATCCGTCGGCAGCGGCGAGGACGGCCTGGCGCTTGCCGACACGACAGCCCCCGACCTGATCCTGCTCGATCTGCGACTGCCGGGGATCGACGGGCTGGATGTGCTGCGCGAACTGCGCCAGCGCGGGTGCGCCGCGTCCGTCGTGGTCATGACCGCCTACGGCAGCGTGGACAGCGCCGTCGAAGCGATGAAGGCGGGCGCGAGCGACTACCTGACCAAGCCGCTCGATCTGCACGAAGTCGAACTCGTCGTCGAGCAGGTGCTGGCCCACCGCCGGGTCGCGGCCAACCTCGAGTACTTCCGCCGGCGCGAAGAGCAGTCGGCGGACCTGGACGCGATCATCGGCGATTCGCCCGCGATCCAGTCAGTGAAGCAGTTCATCCGCCGCATCGTCTCGACCCCGGCGCTGGCGTCGGAGCTTGCGCCGCCCATCCTGCTCACTGGTGAAACCGGCACGGGCAAGGATCTCGTGGCCCGCGCGATTCATTATGCCGGACCACGGCGCGCCGCGCCTTTCGTACACATCAACTGCACCGCGCTGCCCGAGCAACTGGTCGAAGCGGAACTGTTCGGCCACGTGAAAGGCGCTTTCACCGATGCGCGCGGCGACAAACGCGGGCTCATCGAAGTCGCGGACGGCGGCACGCTGTACCTCGACGAGATCGGGCACATGGCCCCTTCGCTGCAGGCCAAGCTGCTCGGCGTCATCGAGCAGCGCATCATCCGTCCCGTCGGCGGAACGATCGAACGCAAGATCGACATACACATCATTGCCGCGACGAACCGCGATCTGCAGGAAGCGATTCACGCGGAGCTGTTTCGCGACGACCTGTATCATCGACTGCGCGTGCTGGCCATCGATCTGCCGCCGCTGCGCGTGCGCGGCGGCGACATCGACCAACTCGCGGACCACTTCGTCCGGCTGTACGCGGGACGCTTCGGCCTGTCCGTCGCCGGAATCGGCGAAGACGCGCGCGCCCTGCTGCGCCGTCACGACTGGCCCGGCAACGTGCGCGAACTCTCGCACGCGATCGAGAGCGCCGTGCTCATCGCGGACGGCCCGCAGATTCGTTGCGAGCACCTCAACATCCAGCCGCCCGGCGTCGGCGCGAAGCTGCGCGTGGAGATGCCCGGCGACCAGGTGATGAAGATCGACTTCGCAACCGGCAGCCTGCGGCTCGAAGACATCGAATACCAGGTCATTCGCGCCGCCCTGGAATTCTCCAAGCACAACGTCAGCCGGGCCGCGCGCATCCTGGGTATTTCCCGGGACGCGATCCGCTACCGCATCGAAAAGTACGAAAAAGACCATGCGAGCCGATAACCTCGCCGCGTGCCGGTCGCCGGCTCCGCGGACCCGGCAAGGGCCCCGGCTGGGCATACACTCGCATTTCGGGCATAGAAGCACAGCCCGCCCGGCGGCCTGCGTTGCATCAGCCGTGCCGGTTTCGCTATCCTGAGTGGCTGGCTGGGCCGGGCGGGAGCGGCATACATCGTGCTGATGATCGCTGCGAGCCCTGCCGGGTTGCCGGGCGGATGCTGCGTCAGGAGCTGGCTGATGGTGCCGCTGAATCTCAACCAAACCCGTCAAGTCCGAAGACCGCTGGCCGTCCAGGGTGAGCACACCAGCCGCGATTCGCGCGCGTTCACCCTGATTGAACTGCTCGTAGTTATCGCGGTCATCGTCGTGCTGCTCGCGATCCTGCTTCCGTCGCTGGGCCGGGCGCGGGAAGACGCGCGGCGGACGGTCTGCTTGGCCAACCTCAAGCACGTCGGGGTCAGCCTCTTCGCTTACGCGGATTGCAACAACAGCGCCGGGCCGCAGGTGATGGCGCCCATCGGTCGGCGCGCACCGCGCACCTTGCTGAGCGTTCCCGGCGCGATGGTCAACCTCGGCCTGATGCATCCGACGGAAATCGCCGACGCCGACCTGTATCGCTGCCCGAGTCAGCGGAAGTTTCATTACGCCAGTGAACCCGACGCGTTCTCGACGGCGCAGGTCGCCGGCAGCTACGCGTACGCGGTACACCTGCCCGCCGCGCAGAGTCCGCGCTTCGCGCGTTTCCGTCACCTGGCCATGGTTTCGGATGATTTCACCGCGGCGTACGGAGACGACGGCATCGGCCGATTCGCGCATCGGGTCGCATACAACGTGCTGTACACCGACGGAAGCGCGGCGCGATACGCGGATCACAACGAGCGAATCTGGAAGCGCCACGTCTACTGGGACGACGAGTTGGATGACTTCACTTACGCAAGCTTCTATGCTCAGACGGATTACGGCACCACTCCGAGCGCCTACAACGCCGACCTGTTTCGCGTCTGGCACGCATTCTGCTATTCCCGGCCGGACCCCTTCGGCGACGAGGGACGCCGATACTGACGCCGGCCCCGGTTCATCCGGCGACGCACCAACATGACGATCCGCTGGAAACTCAACATCGCCTTTATCGCCCTGCTGGGCGTGTTCCTCGGCGCCGCCGCGTTCACCATTCGCGCCGTGTCCGCCAGCGCCGAGCAGACGCGGTCCTACGTGCGCACGCGGGAGCTCGCCCAGTTCACCGCCAACATCCGCACACTGGTGTACGCCCAGGTCGCAGCCGCTGCCGACCCGCGGCGACTGCCGGCTGAAGCCGCCGAGGCCGATTGGGCGGCGACCGCGCTGGACGACATCGACGTCAACGTCCGCCTGGCCCACACCGATCGTGAGCGGCGCCTCTGGACGGGCGTGCGCGGCGCGATTGTGGCGCTGGCCGACGTACTCGCGCGCGACGACGACTCCTCGGAGCAGACGGCGGCGATCGTGCGCCGCGCCGAACTGCACCTGCGCGATCTGCATCATCTGTACGACATCACCCAGACGGACGCGATCGTCACCATCGCGCGCACGAGCTTTCACGCGCAGGTGGCCATCGGCGTCGCCTGCCTGCTGACCATGCTGCTTTTTCTCGCATACATGCTGATGATCCGCCGCTGGCTGATCCGCCCGATCGACGTGCTGCGCGCCAGTGTCGAGGCGATCGGCCGGGGCGACCTGGGCTACCGCGTGCCGCTTTCCGGGCGGGACGAGCTCAGCCTGCTGGCCCGCGGGATCGACGACATGGCCGCGGGGCTCGCCGCGCACCAGGCGGAACTGGTGCAGGCGCGGGAGTTCTCCGCGATCGGAGAAATGTGCGCCAACGTGGCCCACGGGCTGCGTAATCCGCTCGCGGCGATCCGCAGCGAAGCGCAGCTTGCCGCGCGACAGGCCAATGGCGCCGTCGGCGTGCGCGAATCGTTCGATGCCCTGGCCCACCAGGCCGATCTCATGGACGAGCGCATCCGCCGGTTGTTTCAGTTCTCCCGCCCGCTGGACCTGTCACCCACCACCACGCGGTTTGCGGAACTGATCGAGGCCGCGCGGGCCCGCGCCGATCAGGTGCTCGCCCTGCGCCAGATCGAAGTCGCGATCGAAGATTTGACGAACAGCCGCGCATGGCGGCTCGATCGCGAGCGGCTCGCCGAAGCAATCGCCGAATTGATGATGAACGCGGCGCTGCACAGTCCGCCGGGAAGTACGATCTGCATTCGCGGAGTTCCCGCGGGCGCGGTGAGTGGTCACGTGCTGCGCATCGACGTGGTTGATCAGGGCGCGGGGATGCCGCCGGCGACTTGCGGAAAGGCCTTCGATCCCTTCTTCACCACGCGCCCCGGCGGCACAGGCATGGGGTTGACCCTGGTGCGCCGCCTGGTGGAAAAGCACGGAGGCGCCGTGCGCATCACGTCGGCCAGCGGCGCGGGGACCACGGTCGCTTTCACCGTGCGCGAACTCGACCGGCAGGATGCGCGCCCGGCCCAGCAGGTTTCGCAAGCGGCGCGCATCGCGGGCGCACCGCGGAGTGAGACCTCACTCGTCGACTGAGCACTCAGTCAGGCAAGACAAGTTCCCGACACGGACGGACTTACGTTCGCACGCGTTGCCGACCCAGCACAACGTAGAGAACCACCCCCAGCACGGGCAGCACCAACACAACGCCGATCCAGAACAGCTTACTGAGCGCTTGGCCCTGGCTTTCGACGATGTCGACCACGCCAGCGATGTTCACCGCCAGGATTGCAATAAGAAACACTTCCCAGATCACACCAACTCCCTAACCACACTTGCCGGTGCCCGAAACAGCCAGCCCACCCTGCAATGAACTGCACTGGTCAAGTGCCCAAGTCACCACCCCGCTCTGCCCTGTAAGATTCTCTTCGAGCGCCCTGTGTCCAAAGTGAAATCCAGCTTAAGAAAAGCTCATTCGCCTTCCCTGGGGGTGGCTGGACAGCCGGCGGGCCACGTCCTACTGTTCTGAAGTGTGACTGATATGGCTGATCGGGTCGGCCAGGGCCTCATGCGGAGAACTTCGCATGCGTATCCTCGTCATCGAAGACAATCCGAAAATGGCCGCCATGATCCAGAAGGGTCTTGGCGAACAGGGTCACAATGTTGACATCGCCTTGCGCGGCCACGATGGCCAGGACCGCGCGGCGACCGGCGCGTACGACTTGATTATTCTCGATATCATGCTCCCGGACGTCGACGGTGTGGAGGTATGCCGCAACCTGCGGCGGTCGGGCCTGGACAAGCCCATTCTCCTGCTCACCGCACTCAGCGAAACGCGCGACAAGATCCTGGGACTCGATTCCGGCGCGGACGACTACCTGACCAAGCCGTTCGAGTTCGACGAACTGCTCGCGCACGTGCGGGCGCTGCTGCGGCGCGCGCAGGCCACGGAGGCCGGCAGGCTGACCTACCACGACCTCGAGATCGACCTGCGCAAGCGCGCCGTTTCGCGCCAGGGAGAGCGCATTGGGCTTTCCAACAAGGAATTCATGCTGCTGGAGTACTTGCTGCGCAACCCGGAACGGGTGCTGACGCGCATGGCCATCGCCGAGCGCGTCTGGGACCTCGATCTTGCCGAGGACAGCAACGTGATCGACGTGTGCGTGTCAACCCTGCGCAAAAAAGTGGACCGGCCTTTCGAACCCAAGCTGATCCACACCGTCGTGGGGACCGGTTACGTGCTCAGCGTCTCGGGGCCACCAGCCTGACGATCGTCAACTCGACGATCCTAGTGAGTACCGGACCATGCCGCGACACTTCGCCAGCCTGCGCGTGCGCCTCACGCTCGCGTACATGCTGGTGTTCGGCCTGATTCAGGCGGCGGTGTGCCTGGTCATCCTGGTGCAGCGCGAGCGCCGCGACGCGCTCGAATTCGATGAGCGCCTGCTGGAGCAGGCCCGCGCCGTCGGCGCCTACGCCGACCGCATGAAGATCGACTCGCTCAGTTCCGGTCTTTCACTGGAATTCCCAATTGCGAGCCGCGTGATCGACCCCGCCCGGGTCTTCTGCCAGGTGCGTCTGCTTGACGGAACGCTCGTGGCCCACTCGCCCACGCGGGAAAGCACTTCGCTGCAGGTTCCCCTGCCGCCCGACGACGAACTTCGGCGGCAGCGGACGGTTTTCGTCGATTTCGCGGACGAGTCCGTCGAACGGCTTCTGGGGCCGCGCGAGGCTCTGCGCATCGTACACCTTTACCATGTACCCGAGATCGGGGCACCGCTCATCGTCCAGGTGGGCACCACGCATGACGTACTCGACGAGCTGATCGCGGAGCGCCGTCGGATGTTTCTGCTTATCAGTGTGCTGGCGCTGGTCCCCGCGGGATTGACCACCTGGCTGCTCGCCAAGCGCGCTTTGCGTCCGCTGTCGCAGGTGGCCGATCAAGTGCAGGTGATTTCCCCATGGGAGCTGAAACAGCGGATCAAGATGGCGGACCCGCCCGAAGAACTCGTCCAACTCACTGAAACGGTTAACGCGATGCTCGCCCGCCTGGACAAGGCGTTCAGTGCGCAGGATCGCTTTCTGACCAACGCCGCCCATGAATTGAAGACACCGCTGGCTATTCTCCTGGGTGAAGCGCAGGTGCTGCGCCGCAATGCGCGCTCGGTGGAGGAGTACGAGGAGTACCTCGCCGGCACCGAAGCGGAGATGCGCCGTCTGGGCCAGACCGTGGACGGCCTGCTCATGCTCGCCCGCGCCCAGGCCCGCGATCCCGAGCGCCAGTCCGTCTCGGTCAACGAATTCGTGACCGATGCGCTGGAAAGCTGTCAACCCCTGGCGCGCCAGGGCAAAGTCCAGCTCATGCCGCGATTCGCTTGGAACGGCGAATACGCCAGCGATCCCATCGTACTCGGCGATTCGCGCCTGCTGGCCACCATGCTGGAAAACCTGGTCCGCAACGCCGTGCGCCTGACCGCCGCGGGCGACGCCGTCGAAGTTGAAGTCAGCGCGCACGCGAACACCGTGCAGATCGCCGTGCGCGACCGCGGTCCAGGAGTGCCCGACCGCGACAAGGCGCGGATCTTCGAGGAGTTCATCACGGAAGAAGTCGGCGGCCGTGCAACCGGAGGAAGCACGGGCATCGGACTGGCGCTGGCGCGCAGCATCATTCACCTGCATGGCGGTTCGATCGGAGTGCGAGACCGGGAGGGCGGCGGCGCGGAATTCATCGTTCGGCTTCCACTGGCTGACCCGCCGGGTGATTCGGAGTCCGGCGCCTCCGCGGATGCACAGCCACCGGAGGCGCCATAACGGCGATCTGTTGATTTGCTTAGCTGATTTTCAGGCCATTGACAGGTCGGCTGGGTAACCTCTTAATGATTGGGTTGGCATCTACCGCCTGTTCAAAACCATCCTGTCTCAGGCATTCTTGAAAGGAGCAGATCATGCGGAAACACAATTGCTTTACCCGGATGTCCGGTGCCGTGGCGTTGCTGCTGGTCATCGGCTGGTCGACCCAGGCGCTTGCCGGTGCGCCCCGCCCGGTCAAGCAGAACAAGCAGTGGGGTTACATCGACGAGACCGGCAAGATGGTGATCTCGCCGCAGTTCGCGGAGGCTGGCGCATTTCACGACGGCCTGGCCCCGGTGAAGGTCGGACACGCCTGGGGTTACATCGATACCGAAGGAAAGGTGGTCATCAACCCGCAGTTCGATGAGGCGGAGCCGTTCACCGGTGACCTCGCACGCGTCGAGCAGGGCGACAAGGAAGGCTTCATCAACCGGACCGGCAGCGTGGTCATTCCGGCGCAGTACGACGACGCACGCGACTTCTCCGAAGATCTCGCAGCCGCGGAAAGCAACGGCAAGTGGGGCTACATCAACGCAGCCGGCAAATGGGTCATTGAACCGCAATTCTCCGACGCGGGAGATTTCCACGACGGCCGCGCGCGGGTCAAAGCGGGTGGTTCGCTCGGCGGCAAGTGGGGCTATGTCGACACCGAAGGCAAGATGGCGATCAACCCCCGCTTCGACGACTGCGGCGATTTCAACCATAAACTCGCGCCGGTCAAGGCCGACAAGCAGTGGGGCTATGTCGATGCGCTGGGCGAATTCAAGATCCAGCCGCAGTTCAGCGATGCCGATTCCTTCTCCGATGGCCTGGCCAAGGTGAAAGTCGGCGGCGGGCTCAGCGGAGGCAAGTACGGCTACATTGACGAAACGGGCTCGATGGTGATCAACGCCAACTACAAGGACGCCGAGTCATTCTCCGGCGGCCTGGCCGCGGTCAAAACCAAGGACAAGTGGGGTTACATCGACAAGACCGGCAAGGTGGTCATCGCCGAGTCGTTCGTCGAGGCCGGCGGCTTTGAAGACGGGCTCGCCCGGATCGAAAGCGGCGGCGTCATGGGCGTCGGCGCCAAGAGCGCCTGGATCGACTCGACCGGCAAGACCATCTGGCAGGCGGACAAGTAGCCCACTCCCGTTCGCCGCGGAAACAACTTCGCGATCACGCGCCGTCAGCGGGCGGCGCGTGATCGCTTTGCATTCTGGCGCAGGTGAGCGCGTTCGCCGGGCGGCGCATTACCGCGCCATCGCATCAGCCGGCTGACGTACGCACGACAGATATCGATCGATGGCCTGCGCGCTGCGTTTTCCGTCGCCCATCGCCAGAATCACCGTCGCCGCGCCGCGGGTGATGTCGCCGCCCGCGAACACGCCGGGCTTGCTGGTCATCCCGTCCTCGTTCACCACGATGTTGCCGCGGGCGTTCAACTCGATGTCGGGGGTGGACTGCGTGAGCAGCGGGTTCGCCCGCGTTCCGATCGCCTCGATGACCAGGTCGCACGCGATGGTGAATTCCGAGCCCGCGACGGTCACCGGCCGGCGCCGTCCTGACGCATCCGGCTCGCCGAGTTCCATGCGCACGCACTCGATGCCTTGTACCCAGCCGTCCGGCGTGCCCAGGATGCGCAGGGGGTTGCACAGCATGCGAAACTCGATGCCCTCCTGCTCGGCGTGGTGTACTTCCTCCTTGCGCGCGGGCATCTCCGCCCGGCTGCGGCGGTAGACCAGCGTGGCCTGCTCTGCGCCGAGACGCTTGGCGGTGCGCACCGCGTCCATCGCGGTGTTCCCACCGCCGATGACCACCGCCCGGCGCGCGGCGATGACCGGCGTGTCCGATTTGGGAAAGCGATACGCCTCCATCAGGTTGACGCGGGTGAGAAACTCGTTGGCGGAATAGACTCCGTTGAGTTCCTCGCCGGGGATGCCCAGGAACACGGGCAGGCCGGCGCCATTGGCGATGAACACCGCGTCGAAACCCTCCTCGTCCAGCAGGCTGCTCACCGTGACCGTGGTGCCGACGATCACGTTGGTGACGATGGTCACGCCAGCGCTGCGCAGCCGCTCGACTTCCGCCTCGATGATCTCGTTCGGCAGGCGAAAATTGGGAATTCCATAGCGCAGCACGCCACCCACCGCGTGCAGCGCCTCGAATACCGTCACCGCGTGCCCGCGCCGGGCCAGTTCCCCCGCCGCGGTCAGCCCGGCTGGCCCGGACCCCACCACCGCCACGCGGAACCCTGTCGGCTTCACCCGCGCGGATGACGCATCCCCCGGCTGAGACCGCGCCCAATCCGCGACGAACCGCTCGAGATGTCCCACCGCCACGCTGCACCCGCTGCCCTTGCCGCGGATGCACAGCTGCTCGCACTGCTCCTCCTGCGGACACACCCGCCCGGTGATGCCCGGCAGTGCGTTATCCCGCAGCAGCACCGCCGCCGCCCCCGGCAGGTCACCCTCCGCCAGCCGCGTGATGAAGCCCGGAATGTCGATCCCCACCGGACAGCCCGCGATGCACTTGGCATCCGCGCAGCGCAGGCAGCGCTCCGCCTCCAGCCGGGCCAACTCCAGGGAAAAACCCATGTTGACTTCTTCGAAATCGCGGCAGCGCGCGCCGCCATCGCGCTCCGGCATCGCCTGCCGCGCGATCTTCATGCGCTCCTTCGGCGTCAGCCCCATACGCTTCGCTCCACTCAGTGTCGGCCCACTTCCAGCGCACACGTCTGCGTGTACGCGTGCATCGCCGTCTGTTCGTACGCGCGGTACGCGGTCAGACGGTTCATCAGAGAATTGAAGTCCACCGCGTGCGCGTCGAACTCCGGCCCATCCACGCACGCGTAGCGCGTCTGCCCGCCGACCGTGACCCGGCAGCCTCCGCACATCCCCGTGCCGTCGACCATGATCGGATTGAGCGATGCGATCGTCTTGATCTGCGCCGAACGCGTCAGCTCCGCGACCGCGCGCATCATCGGCACCGGACCGGCGGTGTACACCACGTCCAGCTCCGCGCCGCCGGCCAGCAGCGCCGCCAGCCGATCCGCGACCGTACCGGGAAATCCGTAGCTGCCGTCGTCGGTACAGGGCAGCACCGCGTCGCAGGTGGCCGCCAGTTCCGCCTCCAGCAGGATGAAAGCCCGCGTCCGCCCGCCGACAATCGCGGTCACCTGGTTCCGCCCCGCCCGCAGCGCCTTGGCCAGCGGATAGATCACGGCTGTTCCCACGCCGCCGCCGATCAGCACCGCGTGGCTGTCGCGGCACAGGTCGGTCGGCCGACCCAGCGGGCCGGCCACGTCGGCGATCGTGTCGCCCTTGGCTTTCGCGCAGAGGATGGCGGTGGTCTTGCCCACCACCTTGATGATCAGGTCGATCGTGCCGGCGGCTGCGTCGGCTTCGGCGACGGTGAGCGGAATGCGTTCGCCGGTCTCTCCGGCGCGAACGATCACGAACTGCCCGGGCTGACGGCTGCGTGCGATGAGCGGTGCGTGTACGCGCAGCTGCTTCACGCCCGGCGAGAGCCATTGTGCTTGCAGGATGTTGAACATGGGCGTCGACCTCTGCGGTCGGCGGCATCGTGCGGAAAAGGACGCCGCCGCCTAGACAATCGTAGTGAGGTCAGCCGTTTTCGCGCGCAACGTAGACGCGCAGGTTCTGCACCCACTTCCATTACGGCTGAAATGCAGTCGGCCTGCCGCGCGGACGGGATGGAGGAACGGACGAAAATCAATGTGCGGATCGAAGCGACAAGAGCGGCGCGCAACTCAGGTCAAGGCGCGCCCGAATCTGGCAAAGACAACTCAGCCCCGCACTGGCTGCAGAATGGACCCATTGTGGAGGTGAATGCACCGCATTGACGGCATGTTTGCGCTTGCGCGATGAGTGGTGACTCGACGCGATGGGCAATCACGCGCCATTCGCCGGACGCGTCGGTTAATGCAAGCTTGACGGTTGCGTTGCCATTGGCGAACTGAACCTTGTACTCCATGTTCGCGTGTCCGCCGCCAGTTCCAGAACTCGCACTAAACATTGTCAATGACCGGTTTGCCGGCGGCCCGAGAATGTCGCGAAGGCGCGTTTCAATCACGGCGAAGCGCTCAAAGTTGTCCACCTGCCTCCACTCCGGGCCAACGTATTCGTAAGCGGCTGCGTAGTCCTCGGCTGAGACCGCGTCGAGAAACGCCGCTGCCGTCGGTTCGACCTTCGCTTTGCCTGCGAAGATAAACCACACCATCCCTCCGATGCACGTAAAGACGAGCAACCCACCGATGCCCAGCACAACAAAGATCGTTCTCCCCGCCGACCAACGTTTGCGCTGCGGCCCAACCGGTCCATCCGCGGGCCGCATGGCTGGTACGGCGTCTTCCCCTGGATTGACGTCATTCATAGGACACCAACTAGAGCTTGGCGACCACCGCGTTCATGACATGCGTTTCACGCGTATTCACATCTTCCGTCATTCTCTTGCAACGCGCCAGAACATCCCCAATCCATGCTTTGTCCGCCACGCCTTTCGCGTTGATCTGCACGTTCAAGAACGCTCCCATCACCGCGGTTCGGGCGGCCAAGGCGGCGACTCCTGCGTCGGAAATGCTCGCCGGCAGGCCAATCTCCGCCATCGCCTCGATCACCTCGAACGAATCGAGCGCGACCTGCATCACCCGCAGCGGCGCTTCGATCGCGCCCCTGGTGGCCTCCTGAATTGCCTGTTTTCTCGATTGTTTCTGCGCGTCGTCGCCCTGCGGCAGCCGGTACGCATCCATGATCCGGTTGAACGCGACCGTGTCCTCGTCCACCAGCCGCAGCAGCTCGTCGTGGTAGTGCTTGCCCTTTTCCGCCCATTGGGAAAACTCTTCCCAGCGCTCATCCCAGCCGCGCTTGTGGCTCGAAAGGTTCGCCACCATCGTCGCCAGCGCCGCCCCCATCGCCCCGATCGCAGCCGACACGCTGCCGCCCCCCGGCGCGGGCGACTCCGACGCCGTCTCCCACACGAAATCCGCGAGGCTCATGTCCACCAGCCGCTTACCTTTCTGCGCGGCGGCCAGCTTGTACTCAATGATCTTCTCGTCCGGGTCGAACGCCGAAAGCTCGTCCAGTCCCATCGACTTTACCGCGATCTTGATGAGTTCCCGATCGCTCACCCCCAGCGATCGCTGCTGCCTGCGCAGAAAATACCGCCCGGCCTCGAGCATCGCCGCCAGCGGAACCAGTCCGACCACCTCGCTGCCCGTCACCCGCAGCCCGCGCGCCTCCGCCCGCCGGCAGCACTCGTCGAACGCGACGTGAATCGGCGTCACGTTCAGATTGGTCAGGTTGATCGAAATCTGCGCGATGCCGTATTCCGCGATGTACCAGCCGATGGCCTTCACGCACTTCAGGCTGCCCGGCTCCCAGACCTTCTCACCCTTCGCATCCAGCACCGGCGCGCCGTCCGGCGAGCCGTCGACCGTCTTCACCCGCCCCTTTTCGCGAATGTCGTAGGCGATCGCGTTCGCCCGCCGCGTCGACGTGGTGTTGAGATTCACGTTGTACGCAATGAGAAAATCGCGCGCGCCCACGGCGGTCGCCCCGCTCTGCGCGTTGAACGCCGCCGGGCCGAAGTCCGGCTTCCATTCGGGTTTCTTCAACTTGTCCGCCAGCCCCTCGTACTCCCCGGCTCGCACGCTGGCCAGGTTGCGCCGCTCCGGCTGGGTCGCCGCGTGCTCGTAGCAATAAACCGTCAGGCCCAGTTCCTCCCCCAGCCGGCGGGCCAGCGTCCGCGCGTGCTGCGCCGTCTCTTCCATCGAAATGTTCGCGACCGGCACCAGCGGGCACACATCGCACGCGCCGAACCGCGGATGTTCGCCGTGGTGACGCCGCATGTCGATCAATGCCGACGCCTTGCGCACCGCGCGTACCGCCGCTTCGATCACCGCCTCCGGCGGTCCGACAAACGTCACCACCGTGCGGTTGGTCGCCTTGCCCGGATCCACGTCGAGCAGCTTCACCCCCTCAACCGTCTCGATCTGACCGGTGATCTGCCGGATGACCGCAAGATCGCGCCCTTCGCTGAAATTCGGTACGCACTCGATGAGTTGCATCGTGCCTCCGCTCCCTGCAAGAGTCCTTCGGACAGTGCGGCCCCCTCATCGGGTGCCATGGCCAGGCAGCAACATCGCTTGGCCATGCTTCGACTGTGCTTCCGCAAACCGAAGAGTTCGACCACAAATTTGCACTGCGCGCCGAAAGACTAACCGAATCCCCGCATCCGTCCAAGCATCCGGCTCCGCCGCGCACCGCCTCGCGTGCAGCCGCGACTCATCGCGACTATCATGCCTGGTGCACGTTGGAGTTTGCGGGGCAAACGGCCATGAACATGTCCATCTGGCGCATCCTGGATGCCAACGCCAACCGCGCGCGCGAGGCGCTGCGCGTGATCGAGGATTACGTTCGCTTCACGCTCGACGACGCCGGCCTGTCCGCGGCGGCCAAGGACCTGCGCCACGATCTGGCTGCCGCGCTCGCCCCGCTCGACGCGGCCCGCGCGCACGTCATGCGCGACGCGCCCGGCGACGTCGGCGCGACGCTCACCGGAAGCGGCGAATACACGCGGCACTCGCCCCGTGATGTCATTGTCGCCGCCGGCAAACGCCTGACCGAAGCGCTCCGCAGCCTTGAAGAATATGGTAAAACCCAGGACGTCGAATTGGCCATGGCGGTCGAGCGCGTCCGCTACCGCGCCTACGACCTTGAAAAACGCGTGCTGCACGTCGCCGACGCGCAGGCACGCCTGCACGGTATCCGCGTTTACGTGCTGATCACCGAATCGCTCTGCGCGCTGCCATGGCCGCAAGTGGTGCGCGCGGCTGCATCAGCCGGGGCCGGCTGCTTCCAACTGCGCGAACCGGACCTCGACGATCGCGCGCTGCTCGCCCGCGCCCACGAGTTCGTCGCGCTCTGCCGCGAAGTCGGCGCGCTGGGATTGATCAACAACCGCGCGGACATCGCCGTCGCCGCCGGCGCGGACGGCGTACACGTCGGCCAGGGCGACCTGCCGGTCGACGCCGCCCGACGCGTGGTCGGACCACAGGCCATCGTCGGCGTCAGCACGCACAACCACGCGGAGGCACGCGCGGCCATCGCCACAAGCGCAGACTACATCGCGGTCGGTCCGATGTTCGCGACCATGCTGAAGCCGGATTACCCCATCGCCGGCCCGCAATACCTTCGCCAGGTGCGTGCGCTGACGGCCCTCCCGCTCGTGGCAATCGGCGGAGTTACACCGACCAACGCTTCGACCATCGCGGAGGCCGGCGCAAACGCGGTCGCGGTGTGTTCCGCGATCATCGCCGCGCAGGACCCCGCCGCCGCGACGCAAGTGATCAGAAGTCGGTTTTCCAATAAAACGTAAAGGGTTCCCGCCTGAAGTGGTCAGTCAAGAGCGTCGACCGGCGCGCATTCGTGAACAGTCAATCAAGGTTTGGGTTCATGGACTTGGTCCCGCTGGGCGATCCACAATTCGCCAAGACTGAAACTCGACCCACACTCCGAGCAGCGCGCTTCGCTCTGGGCACGCAGGTCATATCCGCATCTCGGGCACAGCGGACTGTCGGAACTCCAGCGACGCCACGCGGACCGCCGGCCCGCGCGCCAGAAGTAAAAAGCAAACAACGCAATCAAGAAAAACGCGGCGATCAGGAATACAAACCCAGACATCATAATCAGCACTTCATGGATGACGGATACGTTGGCCAACGCAAGAAGGTGCATGTTTGGCAACCGCTAGGCCTGCTCGGGGCCGCCGCGCCATGCGGCGAAGATCCCCTGCGCCCGCCGCTCCAGCGCGGCGAAGTTCCGCGATTGCATGTCTGCAGGACTGAACAACGAACTCACAAATCCGACGCCAAACGCGCCCGCCTCGAGCACCGCCCGAAAGTTCTCCGGCGTCACCCCCGCGGTCGGAAAGATGCGCAGGTCAGGCAGCGGCCCTACCACTTGGCGCACATACTGCGCGATATCCGCAGGCGCGGGGAACAACTTGACGATGTCCGCGCCGGCTGCCGACGCCGCGACCATTTCGCTGGGTGTGTAGGTTCCCGGAATGCTCACCGCGTCCAGCCGGCGAGTAGCGGCAACCACCGCTGCGTCAAAATTCGGCGACACGATGAAGCGCGCGCCCGCGGCCACCGCCTGCTCCACGTCGTGGGCTGACATCACCGTACCCGCACCCACGATCAGCCCTCGCTCGCGGCTGAACTCGGCGATCAGGCCCAGCGCATCCGGCGTGGTCAGCGTGAACTCGACCAAGCGAAAACCGCCGCGCACGACGGCGCGCATGGCCTCCGCCGCGAGCGCGCGGTCGCTGGTCCGGATGATCGCGCCGAGCCGCGCCTCCGCGATTTCCGCCAACGTGCGTTCTCGATTCTTGGGCATGGTGCGGCTCCCGATCCTGGCGATTCCGAGGTGTGCCGATCGATCGCTGCGAAGCGTTCACCGGTTCGCCGCATGAATCTACGAAACCACGGGGCGATTCGCAAACTCGGTTGCGAAGCGAGCGCCCATCCCCGATGATATGCGCGCCGCGGGGCTTGCCGCAGCGCGAGTGGCCGCCGCCCCGGAACCCGATGTGAACGCGGTCCTGCAGAACAAAGTGCTCTGGGTGGCGCTCGGCGGAGCAGCCGGCAGCGCCGCCCGTTACCTGCTCGCGGCAGGCGTCCAGCGGCTTTCCGCCAGTTTGTTTCCCTTTGGCACCATGGCGGTGAACATCCTGGGCTGCCTGGCCATCGGGTTTCTGATGATGCGCGCGGAATCCTCGACGATCGCCGCGCACCACCGCCTGGCGCTGACGGTCGGGTTTCTGGGTGGATTCACCACCTTCAGCACGTTCAGCGTGGAAACCATGCAGCTCATCGAACAGCGCTCCATCTGGCACGCGACCGGCAACGTCGTTGTCACCGTTGTGGCGTGCCTGCTGGCCTGCTGGCTGGGGCAGCGGTTCGCCCGGGGGATGATGTGATGCAGATACCCACCGAAGGTTGCCTGCTGCGGGTCATGGTCGGCGAGACCACGCGCGTCCACGGCCGGCCGGTTTACGAAGCGATTGTCTTCAAGGCGCGCGAGCTTGGTCTGGCCGGCGCCACCGTGCTCCGCGGCATCATGGGTTACGGCGCGACCTCGCGCATTCACGCGGCGCACGTGCTCAGCATTTCCGACGATCTGCCCATTGTCGTCGAGATCGTCGACGCCCGCGAGAAAATCGAAAAACTGCTGCCATACATCGACGAAGTGGTCACCGACGGACTGGTGACGCTCGAACGCGCCGAAGTGATCTTCTACCGAGCGGTGGACCGAAAGGGCCAAGCGTGAACACGGACGTCGACAACCCGATCACAGCCGAGGCCGCCGGGCCGGCATCCACTCGTGCGGAAAGCGCGGCGCCGCCCGCGACTCCGCCGGCCCCGGGCGGCGCGACACGCGCCCTGCTCGCCGGGTTGTTGGTCGCGCTGGCGCTGGGCGTCACCCTGCTGACCTGGGCCCTGTCGCTGATGTTCATGCTCGGGCTCTTTTTCTTCATGCTCTTCGGCCTGCTGGTCGGCGCGGTAATGTTTCGCTTCGGCGTCCGCTCGCGACCGATGCCCCGCGGGCGCGTGGTGCTCATCTCCGCCGCGGTGGCCTTCGCCGGCTGGTCCGCCGCGCTAACCAAGGAAGCCGTGGATTTCCCGAGAGATTTTGTCGATCGGGTGGTGAACCAGCGCAAGTTCGAACGCGACAAGCTGCACATTCCGCCGGGCGAAGGCGAATACGACAAGATCTGCGGCCAGGTCGCCACGTTCATCACCGACCACCTGGCGCAGGCGTATCCTCCCGGCGGCGTGATTGGGTATTTCCAATACACCGGTGCCGGCGACACGATTATCATGGATCTGCCCGGTCAGCCGCGCAAGCTGACCATCAAGCCGCGGGTGCAGCCATGGATCTGGTGGACGCGCGGATTGCTCTCCCTGCCGCTGTTCTTTCTCACGATATATTCCGTGACCGCGGCCCTGGCGCGGATGCCCAGCGAGAGCGAACTGAAACGCAGGTATTATTGACGGGGAACGCCGATCGTGCGGGCCCGCGCGTGCCGGCGCGCTACGCGACTACGCGTTGGCCAGTTCGCAGGCCGCCTTGAGCGCGGTCAGCTTGTCCTTGAGCAGTGCGGCTGGAATGATCAGCATCTCCGGCTCACCTTTCGAAGTGATCACCACGGGCCGACCGTGCGTGCGCAGATCGCGAACCACGCTGGTTGTATTCTGACGGAGGTCTTCAAGCGTGCGGATGTCGCGCGCGATATCCATTTCAGATACTCCCTCTAGGGCTCGAATTCCCACTCGCTCGAACAAGCAGACATGTACTCCTGACGCAGCGCGAGCCTACCACATTGGATTCATCGGCGTCAAGCGTTGTCCACGTGAGCCGGCCGCGCCGAAACTGTTCCAGCCGCGGCTGACGTCCGTCCGGAAACCTGCTTCCCCCGGGTCGGCCCCTGGGCGGCCCATTATTCCCACTCGATCGTCGCGGGCGGCTTGCTCGAAACGTCGTAAACGACCCGATTTACCCCCGCCACCTCGTTGATCACCCGCGACGATATCCGTTCGAGCAGTTGATAATCCACGCGCACCCAGTCCGCGGTCATGAAATCGGTCGTCTCCACGAAACGGACCGCGGCCACATGCTGCGCGGCGTAACTGCGCGCATCGCCCATCACTCCGACGGTGCTGATCGGCAGCAAGACGGCAAACGCCTGGCCGATCTTGTCGTACCACCCGGCAGCCTGGACTTCCTCGAGGACGATCTCGTCGACCGCGCGAAGTATCTCCAGCCGCGCCGGATTGATCTCACCCAGAATGCGCACCGCCAGGCCCGGACCCGGAAACGGATGCCGCCAGATGATCGCCTTGGGCAGGTCCAGATGTTCGCCGATCCTCCGCACCTCATCCTTGAACAGGTCGCGCAGCGGCTCGATCAACTCGAACCCCAACTCCGCGGGAAGACCGCCGACGTTGTGGTGCAGCTTGATGTTCGCGCTGACTCCGCCGGCGCCATGGCCCGACTCGATCACGTCGGGATACAGCGTGCCCTGCGCCAGGTAGCGCGCGTTGGATACCGTCCGCGCCTCCGCCTTGAACACCTCGATGAACTCGTGGCCGATGATCCGCCGCTTCTCCTGCGGATCAACCACCCCCGCCAAGGCATCCAGAAAACGGTCGGCGGCGCGCACCACCCGCAGGTCGATCGCGAAATGCTCGCGAAACGTCGTCTCCACGAGTTCGATCTCGCCGCGGCGCATCAGCCCATTGTCGACGAAGATGCACACCAGCCGCGGCCCAATCGCCCGGTGGATCAGCGCCGCCGTCACGCTGCTGTCCACCCCGCCGGACAGCGCGCAGATCACGCGCTCGTCCGCGCCCACGCGTTTGCGCACCGCCTCGATCGCTCCGGCAGCCACGTTGCCCATCGACCAGTCCGGCGGCGCCTGGCAGATGCCTGCGACGAAGTTGTGAATGATCTGCCCGCCGTGCGGCGTGTGCGCCACTTCCGGATGAAACTGCAAGCCGAAGATCGGCTGATCGACGTGGCGCACCGCCGCGATCGGGCAGCTTTCCGTCCGTGCGATCGCGCGAAAATCGCCCGAGACCGAGGTGACCGCGTCGCCGTGGCTCATCCAGACGTTGCTGTATCGCGGGACGTTTTCGAGCAGGCCGCGCGCCTCGGTCACTTCGAGCTGCACACGACCGAATTCACGCAGCGACTGCGCCCGGACCTCGCCCCCCAGCAAGCGGCACAAGAGCTGCATGCCGTAGCAGATGCCCAGCACTGGCACGCCCAGCTTCAGAATACCCGGATCGCACGTCGGTCCGTCGTCCGCGTACGTGCTCGCCGGCCCGCCGGACAGCACGATGCCGACGACGTCGTGTTCGCGCAGTTCCACCGGGCTCACCCGCGGTGGAAAAATCAGGCTGTGAACGCAATGTTCGCGCACGCGCCGCGCAATGAGCTGCGTGTACTGACTGCCGAAATCGATGATCGCGATCGTCGCCATGCGTGCCCCACCTCGCTCTTTTCCGCCCTACGGCTGAAGCTTGAGCGCGCGCATCAGGTCATCCGCGAGGTACCACACGCCGCCCGCCGCCAACACAAGCACCAGCAGGCACCACAACGGTCCCCAGATCAGAAAGTACCGCGAAACCGCCGCACGCGTCTCCTGCGGCGTCACTTGCCCGAGGCGAACGCACCACAGCCACCACAGCAGCAGTCCCACGACCGTGAGCAATACCGCCGGCAAAAGGAAAACGACACCCGGAATGCGCAGCCAGCCCAGCGGTCCCGCGATCCGCGCCACCGATGACATCGCCATCACCAGCAGCCCCAGCGCGATCGGCTGCACCCAGGCTGTGCTGTACTGCACCGCGCAGATCAGCCGCGGCGCGCCGCGTGCGCCGCCTTGCAGCGAGCGCTGCGCCCCGCACTTCACCGACCACAATAGGAAAAAACCAATGGCGATCGCCAGAACGAACGTCCCCACGCCGGCGATCGTGGCCCACGGCAGGTTCCACCACAGCCCCGACGCGCCGGACGTAACGCCCGGCCCCGCAGCCGCCGCTGCAGACCCCACGACTAAACACCACCACCCCTTGCCAAGCGGCGATGGGCCGCTGTGCCAGCCGGCATTGGCGAAGACCGCCAGCGCACTCGCCATCGCCAGCCACAGCACACTGAGCCGCGCAAACCGCCGCGACGCTCGCGAGGGCCGCGTCAGCCCCAGGTGCCTCAGACGTTGCTTGTTCGCAATATACACCCACGCGCACATCTGGCGATAACCGCGCCGGCCCGCCGCCAGTGCTTCGGCATAGGGCGTATGATCGTCGCTGGTCACGTCGCCGTCGGCGAGGCGTTCGCCGCAAGCGCCGCAACGCCCGTCCACGACGGGCGGCGACGCCCGCCCGCACGCCGGGCAAAGCGGTTCCCCCGCCGCCCTTCGCGCCTCGGTTTCCCAAGCCTGCTCAGTCATGTCCGGGGCTGGTGTTCAATGGGTGAAATGCGCACCGTGGCGCAGCCGCGCCGATTCAACCGCCGCTGTTCACGGCGCCGGCATCGTCCGCACCCAACTCGATCAGGTCGGGTGGCACGGGCGTCGCGCCGTCCGGCCGCCAGTCGGCATCATGGTCGTAACCCAGCGCCTGCCGGCTGGTCAATCCGTCGCTCATCATCAGCGGCGCCGGCGGGCGCACGATCGCGGAGATCGGCACCGCGATTCCGTTGAGTATCGACCGCGCCAGTCCATACGGCGCGGCGATATAGTCCTCATAGGTCCATGCGAAGCGCCCGTCGTCACTGCCGCGATCCTCGAACGGATCCTCAAACCACAGGGGAAAGTGGCGCACCGAACCATCCTGCGGATGCAGCGGAACCGCGGAAAAATCGCGTAGCTGCACGTCGGGATCCGTGATCTGCGCACGCGCCGCCGAGACGCTCGCGGTGGTTACCGCCTGGGCCGATACCGTTTCATCACTCCACGGATTGATCAGCCCGTGACAACCAGCGACCGACATCGCGGCCAGCATCATCGCCACAGCGCGGCGGTCAAACCGCGTCAGGGCAAATCGCGTTGCGTCAAAGCGCGTTGGGATTGTCCATCGCATAATTCGGTGACTCTTTCGTGATGGTGACATCGTGCGGGTGCGATTCCGTCACACCCGCCGTGGTGATGCGGTAGAACCGCCCCGTCCGCCGCAGATCGTCCACCGTCGCGGCGCCGCAGTAGCCCATCCCCGCCTTCAGCCCGCCCACCAGCTGATAAACATAATCGGCCAGCGGGCCGCGATACGGTACCCGCCCTTCGACGCCTTCCGGCACCAGCTTGTCCCGCGCGGCGTCCGCCGCCTGGCCGTAGCGCTCCGCCGAGCCCTCGACCATCGCCCCCAGGCTGCCCATCCCGCGATAGGTCTTGAACCGCCGGCCCCGCCACGTCACCGACTCCCCTGGAGATTCTTCCAGACCCGCGAACAGCGAGCCCAGCATCACGCTGTGCGCACCCGCGGCGATGGCCTTGGCGATGTCGCCGCTCTGGCGGATGCCGCCGTCGGCGATCAATGGAATACCCGCCGGCGCGGTCGCCTCCGCAACATTCAGCACGGCGCTGAGTTGCGGCACACCCACACCGCTGATCACCCGCGTGGTGCAGATGCTGCCCGGACCGATGCCCACCTTGACTGCGTCCACGCCCGCGTCGATCAGGTCGCGCGCCGCTTCCGCGGTCACAATGTTCCCCGCGATCAGGTCAATGTCGTGCCGCTGGCGAATCCGTCGCACCGTCGCAATCACGTTGTCGCTGTGACCATGCGCCGTGTCCACCACGATCACGTCCACCCCGTGCGCGATCAGCGCGTCCACCCGGTCGTAGTCGTGAACGCCGACCGCCGCGCCCACGCGCAACCGGCCGCGCGCGTCCTTGCACGATTGGGGAAACTCGCGGCTGCGTTCGATGTCCCGCATCGTGATCAGGCCCGCGAGGCGATGTTTCTTGTCGACCAGCAGCAGTTTTTCAACTTTCGCCGCGATGAGGATGCGCTCCGCCTCGTCCAGCGTGGTGTCCGGCTTGCCGACCACCAGGTGATCCTTGGTCATCACGTCGGCGATGCGCAGGTCCGGCGACTCCAGGAACTTCAGATCCCGCCGGGTGAGAATGCCCACCAGCTTGTGCGCCCCGTCGACGATCGGCACGCCCGAGACATTCTGGAGCTGCATGACTTCGCGCGCCTTGCGCACGCTTTCGTCCGGATGCAGCGTCACCGGATCGAGAATAATGCCGCTTTCGCTCCGCTTCACTTTGCGCACTTCGCGGCACTGATCCTCGATCGACAGGTTGCGATGGATGATCCCAATGCCGCCCTCCTGCGCGAGGGCGATGGCCAGGCGCGATTCCGTCACCGTGTCCATCGGCGCGGACACCAGCGGCACGTTCAGCGAAATGTTGCGCGTCAGCAGCGTGCTCACGTCCGCCGCGCTGGGCGTGACGTTCGATCGCGCCGGGATGAGCAGAACATCGTCGAAGGTCAGCGCCGTGCCCGCGATCTTGGGGTGGACCGGTCCAGCCGACTCGTCCCCCGCCACCGCAGGCGCTTTTGCCAATTTCGAGTGCGTGATGGCCATGAACCGGGTACCCTTCCGTGCGCCTGGCGGCGCTGTACGGCACGGTCGCACGCGCCGGCGCTCGCGACACGTAGCGGAAAACCTCTCCTGTGATGATATGCTCTAAGTCAGCCCCACGCGAGCGTCAAGTCATTGCGACGCTTCCCCCACCGCCGCGGACCTGCTGTGATGCCGGTCGAATCGCCCGATTCGTCGCCGCCGTCGCCTTGCTGGCCTCAGCCGGGTGCCAATCCGCGTGGCGCCCGCCGGTGGGTGATGCGCACACGGCTCCGACCACGCTGCACGTCGATTTGTCCCAGCGGCTTCCGCCCGTGCCCAGCCGGTCCGTTTATCGGCGGACAAGTAAAAAGCATTCGACCCGCGGGTCAACGCACTACGTTGTGCAGACGACAGCGAACATGCAGCAGGAGGGTGTCTTCGCCGACACCCGCGCCGCCCGGCTGGACGAATACATGGCAAACGAAGGCGACGCCGGACCGGCTGCCCAGTTCACCTGGCCGCGCTGGGAACCGGACTCCGCGGGCCTGATGCTGCGCTTCGATCCACCGCTGGCGTACCTGCCGCGCCGGCTGGATGCGCGCGGGCGCACGCACGCGTCGGCGCGCGTCCTGCTTCACAATCCCAAGGGCAAACAGACGGACTCCGGCAAGGTGGAGCGCAACGTCTACCTGGAAGGCTATGCCACCGTCACCGCCGGCAACCGAACCTACTCCGACTGCGTTTACCTGCGCACCGAAACGCGGATGCACTTCCCCTGGCTGGCGCGCATCGCTCTCACGGAATACCTCTGGCTCGCGCCCAACCACGGCATTGTGCGCCGGGTGCAGCGCTTACGCGGCCGGATTCTCATTCGTTATTTCGAGGATGTGATTGAGGACGAACTGATCCGCTGCGAACTGCCCGAAAGCCAGGACACCGGCGGCAAGAGTGCGCCGCGGCTGGGGGAAACCTGCAGCGCGGCGGTGATCTACCTGCAGCCGGCGCAGCCCGTTCCCTGCGTCACGGGCGCGGTGATGCAGTTCTCCGCGGAAGAGACCGGCGCCGCGAGCGCCCGGTGATGCTCGCCGGCTTCAGTTCGTGGAAACCGTCATGGTGCACTGCGAAACGTCGAGACTCGCGCTGATCGGCGGTTCGTCGCCCGTACTGTTGAGATCCACCCGCCCGGCCAGCACCATCTGGTATGCCATACCCGGCTCCAGCGTGAGCTTGAACGTGACCGCCTCGTGACTTTCGTGCCGCGCCGCCGCCAGATCCCCCTCGGGCGCCACGAACACCTCCCGGCCGAGCATGCTGCGATTCGAATCCTTGACGTAGAACTTCAGGCCGATCATCTCCGGCGCGTGCGCCGGATCGCGCTGAATCTCATAGGCGAATTTGCAGTCGCACGACACCGTGACTGGCAGCGGCTTGTCCTCGCCGTTGAACAGCATGTGGCCGATCTGAAACTCGGCCGAGGCGAGTCCCTTGCCGGACAGCGCGGCCTGACACCGCGCGGTCCCGTCGGCCGACGCCGTCGATTCCGCGCTGCCGCCGCCCTCCGACCTGCGCTGCGTCTCGGTGATGGTGAACTTGGCGTCCTGCGGCACGCTGAACCGCTCGCCGGACGAAAGCACCTCGTCCGCGCGCGACTGCGCCCGCGCGGTAAAGCGCACCGTCTCGCCATAGCCGCCCGAACCGGCGCAACCCGCGACCAGGCCCGCCGCGACCACGGCGTAAACGCCCATTGTGTGACCGTTGTGTTGCATCATCCGCAGAATCCCGCACGAAACTCGCGATGAGGACATTGTGACAAGACTGGTTGCATCGGCGCGGCATGATACTGCTTCGCGCGACCGCCACAAGCAATTCGTGAGCGCAAACCGCTCAGCGCGCAGCCATCAACGCCTTCGCCGCGCCGGCTTATAGCGCCGCATGATGCTGCGCCGCTGGGGGTCTTCTTCTTCCACCGCGCCCGTGGTCACCAGGCGGGCCGCCAGCGCCTCGCCGGGCGTCATCGCCACGAACGTGGGTCTCTTGGGCGGGGGCGACGCCGTAAAACCGGGATAATTGCATTCCACAATCTCCCGGTTGATCATCTTCTCGATCTCGGTCAGCAGTTTGCCTTCCTCGTGCGTGACGAAACTGACCGCCTTGCCCTTCGCCCCCATCCGTGCCGTCCGTCCGATGCGATGGACGTACACCTGGATGTCGACCGGCAGGTCGTAATTGATGATGTGCGTCACGTTCTGCACGTCAATGCCCCGCGCCGCCAGGTCGGTGGCCACCAGCACGCGCACGCGGTGCTTGCGGAACCGCTCCATCGCCTTGTCGCGTTTCTTCTGCATCAGGTCGCCGTGGATCTCCATGGCCTCGATGCCGTTCTCGTGCAGGCTGTGCGCGAGCTTGCGCGCCGCGTGCTTCGTGTTGGTGAAAACGATTGCCGCTTCCGGGTTGTCGTGCTCGAGCAGGATGCGCAGCAGCTTGAATTTGTCGCGGTGTTCCGCGGTCACGAAAAACTGCTGCACCTGGTCGACTGTAATCTGGTCGCGCGAGACGTTGATCTCCACCGGTTCGCGCGTGTACTGCCGCGCCAGCTTGCGAATCTCGTCATCGAAGGTCGCCGACACGAAGATTGTCTGGTGCGGCGTGCGAATGTACGAAAGAATCTTGCGGATGTCGTCGCGAAAGCCGATGTCGAGCATCCGATCGACCTCGTCGAGTACGACATATTCCAATTGTGAAATGTCCAAGTGCCGCCGGCCCATCATGTCCATGATGCGCCCGGGCGTACCCACGACGAAATGGGGCTTTTTGCCAAGCTCGTGCACCTGCGTCTGGATCTTCTGCCCGCCGTACACCGCGACGCAGTTCAGACCCGTGAACTCGCCGATGCGCCGCAACTCGCCGGTCACCTGCACCGCCAGCTCGCGCGTCGGCGCCAGGCACAGCGCCTGCAGGCGCTTGTTCACGTCCAGCCGCTGCAGGATCGGAATGCCGAACGCCGCCGTCTTGCCCGTGCCCGTCCGCGCCTGCCCGAGGATGTCCCGGCCCGACAACGCCACCGGAATCACTTCCCGCTGAACGTCGCTCGGTACTGAATATCCGATCTTGCTCAGCGCTTTCAGAATCGGCAGGTCAACGCCCAGGTCCGCGAACGCCTGGGGCAATTCTGGATGTTTCTGCATGGGTTCTCACTACTGATCGCCGTCCGCGTCCATCGCTGACGTGGTTGCCAAAACGCCCGGCTGGGCCTGCGGACCGGTTCGACGGGCGGGGCTGCCCGCCAATCGCTTGTTCGACTCGTTTCTACCGTTGTTCTATCGTTGCCGAGTTTACCACAGGCCAGCCCGCCCCACCAGTACCATTTGCCCGCACACGCGACCGCCGCCTTCGGCCGGTCATACCCCGGAATGCTCGGAAAAGTGACGCATGAACACCAGTTGGGCCGAGTTGAACAACGCATGCCCGACGATCCCCGGCACCAGCGAGCGCCGCCAGATCAGCATCAGCGACCACAGCACACCCGCGGCGAACAGCGGCACCACCGTCGCCGTCGTCTGCGAACCCACCTCCTCGCCGATGTGCAGTACCGCGAACAGCGCCCCGCCCAGCACGATCGCCACGGTCCAGCTTCGCGTGATCCGCCGCAGATGTGTCAGCAGAAACCCCCGGAAAAGGATCTCCTCGTACGCCGCCACCACCACCATCAGCAGCACCAGCACCCACGTATCCAGGTCGGGGATCATCCCGTCGATCCGCTCCACGTTCTGCCGCAACTGGCTGGCTCCGTCCGGCCAGATCAGCATCATCACGCCGAACGAGACGATAAACGCGACATACGACAGGATCGCGACCGGAATTCCCAGCAGCACATCGAGCCAGAATGACCGGCTGCCCACGCCGATCGCGCTGGCCGGCAGGCGCGCAAGCCGCATCAGCCCGATCGCCACCGCGGACATGACGGCGCCCCCGACCGCGGTCAGCACGAGCATGACCGTGATGTCCGCGGACTCAGGGTTTTCCATGAACTCGCCGCCGGTGTCCAGGATCGCGTACCCTGTGATCAGCATCAGCACCATGGCGAACGCGCCGAGCATGATCACCAGGTGCAGCGCGGCGCGGCCGGCGGATATATCGGCGAGCAGCAGGGGATTCCCCGGGCGCCACGGCCGGGCCATGGGGATTTCCAGGGGACGCGCCGCGCCAACCGCGCCGGCTACCCCAGGCACGCCCACGAGCGCGTCGCCGAAGTCCTGCCGCGATTCGTCGGAGTCCGGAGCCATCGCCCCTCATAATCTGTGCCGGGTCAAGGTTCAATCGCCGTCAAGCTGCGCGGCGACTTCGTCAGGAATGTCCACGTTGGACGACACGTTCTGCGCATCGTCGTGATCTTCGAGCGCGTCCAGCAGGCGCATCACCTTCCGCGCGTTCTCCAGGTCGACGGTCACCGTGTTCGCCGCGACCATGGTCACCTCCGACGACTCGATCGCGATGCCCGCCGCCTCGATCGCCGCTTTCACCGAGAGAAACGCATCCGGCGTCGTGGTCACCTCGAAGCAGATCTCCGACGTGCTCACATCTTCCGCCCCCGCCTCAATCGCGATTTCCATCAGCCGGTCCTCGCCGACCGCGCCGGCGGATACGACAATCACGCCCTTCTGCGCGAACATCCACGACACGCTGTTGGGCGCACCCAGGTTGCCGCCGGACCGTTCAAAAATCTTCTTGATCTCCGGCGCCGTGCGCGCGCGGTTGTCCGTCAACGCCGAGCACATCACCGCCACGCCGCCCGGGCCATACCCCTCGTACAGGCACTCCTCGTAGTGCATTCCCTCCAGATCGCCCGTGCCCTTCTTGATCGCCCGTTCGATGTTGTCCTTGGGCATGTTCGCCGACTTGGCCTTGTCCATCGCCAAGCGCAGCCGCGGATTGGACTCGGGATCGCCGCCGCCCATCTTCGCCGCGACCGTGATATCGCGCGAAATCTTGCTCCACACCTTGCCGCGCTTCGCATCCAGCGCCGCCTTCTTGTGCTTGATTGTCGACCACTTGGAATGACCAGACATCGTCCTAGTTCCTGCTACAAATACCTCATCAACTGGAGGCAATCTCTATGCTAAACGTCGAACTGCCGTGGCAAACATCGCCCAGCAGCCGCAAGTACCGTTCCCACTTTCTCACATTCTTACATCCGCACCTTCTTACTTGCTCTCCTTCTCAACCACCTCCGCAACCGCAGGCTCTTGACCCTCCGCCGCTGCCGCCAGCTTCGCTCGCACCGCAGCCAACGTCCGCCCATGCGTCGGCGACGGCCACGCCGAACCCTGCGATTCCTCCGCAAAGCCCTGCGCCTGCTTCCACCACTTCTGCGCCTCTTCGCGCTCGCCCAGCCGCCAGCAGGCATCGCCCAGGTGATCGCAAACCACCGGGTCCTCGCCACTGCCCGCGTACCGCGCGCGTGTCAGCCAGAGCTTGGCCCCCGCGAAGTCGCCGCGCTTGTACAGCACCCACCCGAGCGTATCCAGAAACGCGCTGTTCCGCGGCTGATTGGCCACTGCGTACCGGCTGAGCGCCTCCGCGCGCTCAAGCTCCCGCCCCGCGTCACACAAGGTATAGCCCAGGTCGTTGCTCGCACCCGCGTCCGCCGGATCATTCTGCAGGATCAGTTCCAGGGTCTGCAGGCTCTCCGCCAGATCGTTGGTTTCCTGATGTACGATGGACAACAGCCCCAGGTAGAACATCCGCTCAACAGCGAGCGCTTCATCGCCCCCGGCCCCCAGCGCTTCGCCCACCGGGCCCGCCTGCTGTTCCAGCTCCGCCAGCCAACGGTGCAGTTCCGCCCGCGCTTGCTCCGCCTTGCCCGCCTTGATCAGCAACTGCACCAGGCGCTGCCGCAGATCGAACGGACTGAGCCGCATCCGCTGCTCGTCCTCCGGCGTGACAATCAGCCGTTCGCGCACTGCGGCAATCGCTTCGTCCACGCGTCCAGCAGCGTTGAGAATCTCCACCCGCGTATCCTCGAACACTTCGGAGAACCGGCTGTCCTTCGCGTTCGCCTCCGTCAGCGACAGCGCCCCGGCATAGTCACCCGTCGCGGTCAGCAGTTCAATCAACGCGAGCTGCAGCGCATCCCGCCGCGGGTCCTTCTCCACCGATTCGAGCACGAGCTGCGTCACCGCGTGATAATGCTCCTTCGGCAATTCCCGCCAGATGATGCTCGTCCACCCGGCGGCGAAGCCGTCGGGAACGTCTTCCGGCCAGCGCTGCAGCAGCTCAAGGGCGCGCTCGTGCCGGCCCAGTCGCTGGTTGATCGCGATCAGCCGGCGCAGGTGCAGACCATTTTCCGGATCCGCAGCGCGCAGCTCCTCGACCAGGGCCAGCGCGCTGGCATAGTCCTCACGCAGCAGATGCGTGGAAATCAGCGTTTCCCGCAGCGCTTCCGCCTGCTCGTCGGTGATCTCCTTCTCGCCCAGCCACGCCTGGATCTCCGCGATCACCTCGTCAAACCGCTGGACGATCAGCAGCAGTTCGATCTCGTCTTCGCGCCACTCCGGCCGATTGGGATATCGCGTTCGAAGCAGCCGCCGCTGCGCCAGCGCCTTCTCGAACTCCAGGTTCGCGCGATACGCCGTGACCAGCGTCTCCGCCGACTCGCGATGCCCCGGTTCCAGCGCCACCGCCTGCTCCAGCGCGCCGGCCGCGTCCGCGAAGCGCCGTTCCTCCATGTATGCCAGCGCGATCAGGAACAGCGTGTCCGCGTCCGGCCGATGCGCCGCGATCGCCTCCTCCAGCGTCTGGCGAAATCGCGTCGTATCCACCTTGTCCTGCCGGTATTCCAGCCGCACGACACACCGCGCGATGCACGTCGGCGACGCTGAAATCCGCCGCAACTCCTCCAACTGGCGAACCGCCGCCCGCCGATCGTTGTCCGCCAGATACGCCAGCAGCAGCATTTCCCGACCGCGCTCGTTCAACGGATCCAGATCAACCAGCGTCTGCAACTGCCGCAGCGATCGGTTCAACTCGCCGCGTTCGCGATAAAGCAGCGCCAGCGCCAGCATTGCCTCGCTGTTCGCCCGATTCAATCGCACCGACTTGCGCAGATGTTCCGCCGCCTCGTCGACTTGTGAAAGCCCAACCTTGGCCTGGCCCAGGATACACTCCAGGCGCGAGTCTTCCGGCAGTTCGACCCCTTCGGGCTGCGCCGCGGCAATCGCCGCATTCCATTCGAAGCGCGCCAGGTGCATCCGGCCCAGGCAAACCCGCGCCGCCACGAACGTCGCGCGCGCCGCGACGGAGCGCTCGTACTCCGCGATCGCCGCATCAGCGTCTCCGCACTTCGCCGCCATGAAACCGGCGACATACGCCTGCGCGAATCCCGTGCTCCCCGCGTCATTCCCAACCGCGGCTCCGCACGCCTCCGCCGGCAATCCCTGCAAACGCAGGTCGGCGTCCGCCGACGCCTCGGGATCCGCCGCGATCGCCGCAGCCGCAGCACGCAACGCCGCGGGCCAGTCCCGGCGACCCGCATACGTGTCAAACAGCGCCCAGCGCAGCTCCGCATTGTCCGGGGACGCCTGCGCCCGCTCGCGAAGCACCGCCACCGCTTCGTCTTCACGACCGGATGACTGCAGCGCTTGCGCCAACGCCTGCGTCAGCGCCGTGTTCTCCGGATGGTCCGCGATCATCTGCCGCAGGTCATCAACCACCGCGCCCGGCGTACCGCGCCGCGCGTGAACCTCGGTCAACAGCCCGATCGCCGCCACGTCACTCAACACGACAGCCCGCGCCTCGATCAGCGCCTCGTCCGTGCGGCCAGCTTCCAGCAGCAATTCCGCGAAGCGACGCCGGTCCGCCGGCTGCATCGCCCCTTCGGGAAACGCCCGGCTGAACTGATCAGCCGCCTCCGCATGCCGCCCCAACTGCGCATACGCCGTTGCCAGGCGCTCCGCGGCGGTCATCGGGACAGCCCGCCTCAGCCCATTCAGCTCCACCGGCCCCGGCGCATCGCCCAGTGCCGCCAATTCCTGCTCGAAACGCTGGTAGACCTCGATCGCGGCGGTGAGATAGCCCTCCGCCATCAGCGTCTCCGCCAGGTGATAGCTCGTCAGCGCCCCAACCCCGCGCGTCCCCTCGTCCCGCGTACACAGCAGCGCGGTCTGGAAATGCCGCAGCGCCGCGGCATTGTCGAACCGGCGCGCCGCCAGACGCCCCAGCAGGTAGTGGCATACCAGGTCGTCGTCCACCACGCCGAGCGCCGCGTCGACGTGCCGCTGCACGCGCGTCGCGTCGCCCGCTTCCCACTGCGTCATCGCCAGCTCGCGGTGCACGCGCGGATCATCGCCCGCAAGACGCGCCGCCTTTTCCAGTTCGATGGTCGCCTCGGTGAAACGCCCTTCGCCGCGCAGCTCAGCCGCCTGCGCCATCGCCTGCTGCGCACGCTCCGGCAAGTCCTCAAGTACCGCGGCACTCCGTTTCGGTGCAGCCGGCGCCGGCGTCAATTGCGCCAGCGGCAGCAACGCCCGCGCGGGATCAACCCCCGTCGACGCGGCCGACGTTGGAGAACCCGCATCGGCATATGTGCGCCCCGCCGGCAGCACCAGTAGCGCGAGCAGCACCTGCCTGATTCGTACGGTCATCCAGCTTGGCATCATGGTGATGACTCCCCGGAGCGCAGCGCCCGCGCCGGTGCGCTTACTTTTTGCGCCGGCTCGCGGGCTTCTTGCGCGACTTGCGCTCCGCGGTGCCCGACGTCGGGTGGGCGGTTGTGCGCGCGGCGGCCTTACCGGTCTTTCGGCGCGTGGCGGCGCGGGGCTTGCGTTGCGTCGCCCGGCCCCCGCCGTTGTTGGCGGATCCCGCGCTGGCGCTCGCCGCGCGCCCTCCGCTGCCCGCGTACGCCGCAAGATCGCGCGCGAAATCCCGCGCGTCGGCTGAACTCACGTGCCGCTCGAGAAAGGCCTGCACTTCCGCCACGTCCGCCGCCGGATCCACCAGCCCGTCGCGGCGCAGCGCCTCCAGTGTCGGAGCATTCACCGGAATGGCATGCCCCCCCAGCACCCACAACAGCAGGTATGCGCTCACGTACGGCGTGATACCGTCCAGCCCGTCCAGGTAGTTCTTGATCTCACGCACGCCGCGGCTGGCCAGACCGTCCAATGAAACGGCATACTGCTTGCGATAGATCGCGTTGAGCAGCGCGAGCAGCGCTTTGGCCCGCTGCACCGGGTGCGGAATGTGATTCTGCAACGCGGCGGAAATCTCCGCCGGAGACGAAACCCGCAGCTCGTTATAGTCCACCATCTCCGTGCGCAGTTGACGCATCGCGCGCTCCGCGCGCTGCACACTCGTCTCCTGGCTCAGTACCGCGATAATCAGGTGTTCGATCGGATCATTGACCTGCGGGGCGGACTGGGCTCCACATCCGCGAAAGCGGCTTTGCGCCTTCTTCAATTTCTTGGCGTAAAGCGTGCCTTGCTTCATCCACCGACTCCCGGATGCTCTTCCGCCTCGCCGGCGCCGCCCGACTCTTCCGCCGGATCCTGCGCCGGCGGCACGTTTTCATCGATGACGCGGATGATCTCCTGGGCCCGCTTGATCGATCCGTCGGCGATGAAGCGCAGTTGCGGGCAGACCCGCGCGGAAATCCCCTTGGCCACCGCACGCTGAATCAAACCGCGCGCGTGATCCAGCCCGCGCATGGTGCTGCGCTCCTCCGCCTCGGTGCCCATCACGCTGACATACACCTTCGCGTTCTGCAGATCGCCCGAAACCTCCACGCGGGTCACGCTGGTGAACCGGCTCACCCGCGGATCCTGCACCTTCTCCGAGATCATCTCCACGACGATCTCGCGGATCACGCTGGCCACCTTGTCCGGGCGAAACGATCTCATGCACTCAACTCGTCGACGGGCGGCACGGACAAACCCTGCTTGGCCGCGAAATACCGGCACATCGCGCTTCCCACTCAGAACACTTCCTTCTCATACCCGACCAGCGAGGCGGCGCCGCTCGCACGCACGAAATCCACCACCTGGTCGAGCCCCACGTGGACGTGACGCGCTTCATTCGAAACCATCGCCACCGCCACGGTCGCCCGCTGCCGCGCGTCCAGGTGATCCACCTCGGCCACCGACGCGTTGAACCGCGAACGCAACCGGTCCTTCAGGCTCTTGACCACCCGCCGCTTATCTTTCAGCGATGCCGCTTCGTACACCGCCAGTTCCAGACTGACCACGCCCACGTGCATCGCTCATTTCACCCGCTCTGCCGGGCTGCGTTCGATTCCCTGCATGTCAGAAGCCCAGCGCTTCGGTGGTCACGGCGCCGTCCACCGGGTCGATCTGGTACACGCGGTACCGCTCGTTTTCACCGGAGCGGTAGCTGATCCGCCCCACTCGCGCCAGAACGTCCATGAGCACGATTCGATCCCCCGCGGGCACTTCGTAAAACCCAAGTTCGCGCTCCACGTCCGCGCTTTCGAATGCGTAGTTCCGGTCCGGCGGCAGGTACCGCACCACCTCCGACAACGGCGCCCGCGGCACAAACAACGCCGTGATTCCCACCCAGGTGTTGTTCACCTCGACCTCGTAGACCCGCGCGATGTACGTGTATTTCCCAATACGCACCAGACGCTGCGCCACGTCGTTGTCCGGCAGCAGCCACGCCCCCAGTCGCTTCGCCGCGTCCTGCTTGTTCGACGACGACTCCAGCGCCCGCCGCAGGTCCGGATATCCCGGCATCCGCATCAGCGCGGGTTCGTTGATCTTCACCGCGACCGCGATCGTGTGCCGGCCGGGAGTCAGCTTCACCAGCGCGTTCGACTGCAGCTCGGAACGCCCTTCCACCTTGTCGAACACCGCGTCGACGTTGCCGCATTCCGGCACGTGCAGCACCAGCCCCTGCGTCGGCACGCTCGCCACGTACGCGCCATCCGGGTGGACGTCGAGCGAAACTCCCACCAGCCCGCGCTTCTGGCTGACGGGTGACGGAGTCCGTGCCGGCTCGCGCGTGGCCGCCGGCAGCGCCGTCCCGTCCACCAGGCCGGTGGGCGCGGGCGTCGCCTGGCGGCCCGCCAGTTCCTGGTAGAGCGGCGGCACGTATTTCCACGCCACCGCGCCGATCACCAGGATGATCGCGACATACGTCATCTTCAGAATGACCGCGAACGGATCGACTTCCGCCGACTTGCCCGCCGCGAGACGCTTATCGGCCCGCGCCTTCTGGCGGTGCGATCGCCGCTGCGCCCGCGTGGCGTCCGAATCGATCACACCCGTCTGCTCGACTTCGTCCAGCAGCGCCGACGGGTCATCCGCGCGCACCGGGCGGGCCACCACCGCTTCACGACCGCAGTAGCTGCAACGCACCAGCTTGCCCGCGTCTTCGTCGCGCGCCCGGATCAGGTGCCCGCAATCGCCCTTGAACTCGATCATTCCGCGTCTCGCTGCCGCCGGGTGCAGCGCCGGCACTTCCTGGCCTGTCGCACAGCCGGGTTGGCATCAATCCAGCGTGCGCGCGATCTTCATGATCTCGAATGTCTCGATCATGTCACCCACTTTGATATCGTCGAATCCCACCAGTCGAATACCGCACTCCATGCCCGTGCGCACTTCCTTCACGTCGTCCTTGAACCGCCGCAGCGAATCGAACTTGCAGTTGTCGCGGACCACCGCACCGTCGCGCACCACACGCGCCAGGTGGCTGTTCGCGATCGTCCCCTCGCGCACGTACGAACCGGCGACCAGGCCCACTTTCGTGATGCGGAAAACCTCGCGCACCTCGGCCATGCCGCGCTGTTCCGACACCTCGTCAGGCGTCAATAGACCCTCCAGCGCCTTCTTGATGTCGTCCGTGACGTCGTAGATCACCTTGTAGAAGCGAATGTCCACGCCGTGCTCTTCCGCCAGCCGCCGCGTCTTGCCCGGCGCCGTCACGCGATAAGCGATGATGATCGCGTTCGATGCGTCCGCCAGGTGTACGTCGCTGTCGGTCACCGCGCCAATGCCGGAATGAAGCACGGTCAGCTTCACCTCGTCACTTGGGAATCTCGCAAGCGTGGTTTCCAGCACGCTCACCGAGCCGTCCACGTCGCCCTTGATGATCACGTTCAGATCGGTAACGTCGGCCGCAGTGCGCTGCTTGACCAGGTCATCCAGGCTGCGCGCCTTCTTGATCGACGCCTGCGCGTCCGTCCGGCGGAGACCGCGAACCTCCTCGGCGATCTCCTTCGCCCGCTGCATGTTCTCGACCTGGAAAAAGTGGTCGCCGGCCGACGGGACCTCGTTCATGCCCCAGATTTCCGCGGGCATCGCCGGACCGACCTTGCGCATCGCCTTGCCCGTGTCGTCGTGCAGCGCCCGCACCTTGCCGAACGAGTTTCCGCAGACCACCATGTCGCCGACTTTCAGCGTGCCTTCGCGAATGATCACCTGCAGCACGGCGCCGGCGCCTTGACGGTTTTCCGCCTCCACCACCGTGCCCATCGCCGCGATCGTCGGGTCCGCCTCGTAGTTGTGCACCTCGGCCATCGTCGAAAGCAACTCGAGCAGTTCGTCGATGCCCTGGCCCGTCGTGGCGGAAGTGTGCACCACGTCAGTCTGCCCGCCCCAGTCGCCGCTCGGCGTCAGGCCGTGCTCGCTCAACTGGCCGTAGATCTTCGTCACGTTCTGCGTGCCCAGGTCAATCTTGTTCAACGCCACCACCACCGGCACCCCCGCGGCCTTCGCGTGGTTGATCGCTTCAATCGTCTGCGGCATCACCCCGTCGTCCGCCGCCACCACCAGCACCACGATATCCGTGAGCTGCGCCCCGCGCGCCCGCAGCGCCGTGAACGCCTCGTGACCCGGAGTATCCAGGAACGTGACCGCGACCTTGCCCTTCTTGAAATGGTATGAACTGATGTGCTGCGTGATGCCGCCGTCCTCGTGCTTCGCCACCCGCGCACGCCGGATGTAATCCAGCAGGCTCGTCTTGCCGTGGTCCACGTGCCCCAGAATCGTCACAATCGGTGGACGCTGCTTGAGGTTCTTCCGCTCCAGGGCCGCGTGCTCCTCCCGCAGCCGGTCGATGCCGCGCTTGGCCTCCACCACGTGGAGTTCCACACCGAAGTGCACGGCCACCAACTCCGCGATCTCCTTGGTCATGATGCTCGTCGGCGTCAGCATCAGCCCGTGTTCCTTGTGCAGGACCGGAATCATCCGCTGGAACGGCACACCCAGCGCCCCGCACAACTGCTTCACCATGATCGGCTCTTCCACCGTGGCCTCGGTGATCGGCGCGGTCACCACGTGCGACGACGGGCCGCCCTTGCGGCTCGCCGCCCGACGCGAAACCGTCCGCCGCCCGGTCGCCCCGCGCAGACGCGCTCGCCGTTCCGCCAGGTCCTGGTCGTTCCACTCGTGCAGGCGCTCGCCGGATTCAAGATACGACCGCGCCGCGTTGCGTCCTCCCGTGCGCTTGGCCGCCGGTCGACCTTCGGTCGCAGGACCCCCCGCACCGCCCGCACCGCGCTTTCGCCGTCCGCGCTCGTTCGATTCACCAGCCGGCACCCCCATGTCCGGCGCGGGCGAATCCGCTTCACTCGTACGACGCCGCGGTCCACGACGCGGGACGGTGTATTCCTCCGGCGCTTCATAACGCACCACCCGCGGTCCGCTCAGCTTCGCCGGCGCGGGCACATTCTGCGGACCCGCCGGCTTCACCGGCTCCGCGGTCTCTTCAGCCGCTTCGACTTCCGCGGACTCAACCACCTCCGCCGTCGGCGCGGCTGGGGCGACCGCGGCCGGTCGCACCTCCGCCGGCGCTGGCGCCTCGCTGATCGCGGGTTCATCCACGACCGTCACGCGCTCCGGCGCCTCCACGGAAACACGCTCGGACTCAGTCCTGACCTCGGCTGCGACCACCCGCTCTTCAGACTCAGCCGGCGCCTCTTCGTCGGCCACGGCGACAGCGGTGTCATCATCCAGTCCGCCGCCGCTGCTTGTTTCGACAGCCTTCTTGCGCGGTTTCCGCTTCCGTTGCGCCTGGATCAGATCCACGCGGCTCGACGTCTCAATCGTCGTCGCGTGCGCACCCTCGCTGAACCATTCGCGCACGGTGGCTTCCAGCCCCGGGCCGAGTGTGGACATGTGGTTCTTGACGTCGATCCCTTCGGCCTGGCACTTGTCCAGGATGTCCTTGCTTGTCACGTTCAGTTCCTTCGCCAGGATATGAACGCGCATTTTCTCAGCCAAGGTATTCTCCCAATGTACTCATCAAGGCCGCGCCACGCGTTGCGACCAGTCCTGCCCCGGTGCGGTCATGACTCAAGCAGTCATCACCCGTCACCTTCATGCCTCGCGCGCGGGCGATGCCGCATCCGCGATCGAACCCTCGGAATCATCACCGGCATCCGCCGAACTGCCGCCGGAATCCTCGACTTCACTTTCCGCCAGCGCCGACAACGACGGCAGCGCCGAACCATCAGCCCCTTCCGCCCCATTAGAGCTTTCGTCGGACACGCCCAGACCCAGCGCCGCGGCTGCCGCGGCCAGTTCACTCGCTTCCTGTGCCTCGCGCTCCGCCTGCCGCGCGGCCGCCAGTTCCTTCTCCGCGGCTGCTTCTGCCGCCAGACGTTTCGCGGACTCCGCCGAAATCTCGACCACCCGCGCCGCCAGCGCCTCGTCGATCTCCAACTCGGCGACCAGCGGTTCGGCGCCAACCTCCTCGATGTCCGCCAGCGAAATGATGCCCATGGCCATCAGCCGGTCGAGCATCATGTCGGTCACGCCCTCAATCTCACGCAGGATGCGCTCCATGTCGTCCAGCGACTTGTTGTATTCCACCGGCGTGACAATATCGATATCCCAACCCGTCAGCCGCGCCGCCAGACGCACGTTCTGTCCGCGTTTCCCGATCGCCAGCGAAAGCTGGTCATCCGCGACCACCACCGTCGCCCGGCCCAGTTCAAAACACAGTGCCGTCTCCTGCACTTCCGCCGGCTTCAGCGCGTTGGTGATGAGCACCTGCGACGATTCGTTCCAGCGCACAATGTCGATCTTCTCGCCGCCCAGTTCATCCACGATGTTGCGGATGCGGCTGCCGCGCACGCCCACGCACGCGCCCACCGCGTCCACCTTCGCGTCGATGCTGGTCACCGCGATCTTCGTGCGGTAACCCGCCTCGCGGGCCAGCGCCTTGATCTCGATGATCCGCTCGCCGACTTCCGGCACTTCCAGGTCGAACAACCGGCGGATGTAATCGGGATGCGTGCGCGTGAGCACGATGCGCACCTCATGCGGCATTTCCCGTACGTCCAGGATCATCGCCCGGATGCGCTCGCCGGGATGATGCGTCTCGCCGGGGATCTGCTCGCTGCGCGGCAAAAACCCCTCCGCTCGACCCAGGTTCACCGAAATCGCCCCGCGCTCGATCCGCGACACCGTCCCCGTCACGATCTGACCGACGCGCTCCGCGAACTCCTCGAAAATGCTGTCGCGCTCCGCCTCGCGGATCTTCTGGATCATCACCTGCTTGGCCGTCTGCGCGGGAATACGCCCCAGGTCACGCATCGAAATCGGCGTGCCGTTGAGCCGCGCTTCAATCTCGCCCGTCAGCCGGTCGATCTTGACCGTCACGTCTTCCGTCGCGCCGTGCGCCTTGCGCACCGCGGATACCATCGCCATCTCCAGGTCCTCGAATACGAGGAACTTGTCGATGTTCTTCTCCCGGCTGATGTGGTCGACGACCTTCAGCAGTTCCTGACTGTTCATGTCCCTATGGCCTTTCCAAATTGTCGTGTGGAACCCCGGCGTCCACACCCGCCCGTGTTGTGGCGCGAGACTGCTCCTCGCACACCCAAGAACAAATCACCCAGCACTCCGCACTTCCCATTCAAACAAAAAAGTGGGCGCGACTGGCGGACCCACTTTCCGAACCGACTTCCCACCTGCCTGTAGGGTGCATCACGCCATCGGCACGATCCCCCTTGGCGCACTGGACTTCCCAAACCGCAGTCCAGCAAGTGGTGAAACCGCCCAAGTGTCGAACCGATCAGTTCGCACTGGGGGCGGCTCCATATCCGTTCAGACCGACGTTCACGCCTGTCTCCCCGGCTTCAAACAAGTGCACCCGCGCGGCGTCAAACCCCACAAGCACACTGCTCCCCTCGCTCACCGGCGTCGCCACCGGCACCCGTGCAACCACCTGGCCGCCCAACGGCGTCTCCAGGTAGACATCTTTATCGCTGCCCAACACCTCGATCACCGTGATCTTCATCGCCAGGCCACACGCAGTCCCGCCAGATGCCGTTCGACCCGCAGCCGCGCCGCCGCCATCCGAATGCAGCGCCAACACCTCCGGCCGCGCGCCCAGCACGAATTCCTGGCCCGAGTGCCGCCGCACCGCATTACCCAGCGCGTCAGTCACATCCAGCAGCCCGAACCCAGTGTCGAAGCGCAAACGCCCGTCCGCCTGCACGACCTTGCCCGCAAAGAAGTTCATCGGGGGTATACCCACGAATCCGGCAACAAATCGATTCGCCGGCCGCTCGTAGACCTCCACCGGACTGGCGCACTGCTGCACGATCCCGCCCTTCATCACCGCGATTCGATCGCCCAGCGTCATCGCCTCTTCCTGGTCGTGCGTCACGTAGATCGCCGTCGTCTTCAGTTCGCGGTGCAGCTTCTTCAACTCCGACCGCATCTGGATCCGCAAACGCGCGTCCAGATTGCTCAGCGGCTCGTCGAACAGAAACGCACGCGGCGTCCGCACAATCGCCCGGCCCACCGCCACCCGCTGCCGCTCGCCGCCGGAGAGCGCCTTGGGCTTGCGCCCCAGCAGGTGCTCGATTCCCAGCATTCGCGCCGCCCGCGCCACCTTCTCCTGGATCTCCGCGCTGGGCACGCGTCGCATCTTCAACCCGAACGCCATGTTGTTGTACACCGTCATGTGCGGGTACAACGCGTAGTTCTGAAACACCATCGCGATGTCGCGATCCTTCGGCGCGACGTCGTTCACCACCCGGTCACCGATGCGGATCGTGCCGCTGGAAATATCCTCCAGCCCGGCCACCATCCGCAACGTCGTGCTCTTCCCGCACCCCGACGGCCCCACCAGCACCAGGAACTCCCGGTCCGCGATGTGGATCGTCACGTTGTCTACCGCCTTCACCGCCTGTTTGCCGGGGTAGACCTTCGAGACGCGATCCAGCTCAACCGTCGCCATGCTCTGCGCAAACTCCCACCGGGCCGGTTCCAGCCAGGCTGACAAACATCTCCTGAGCCAGTACCTTCTCGGGATCCCACATTATAAGGCGACCCGCACTCCTGTCAAACCGTGGATCGTTTCCCGAAAACGTCCGAACTTACGGAAACAGAAGAACTTGCGGTTGTACGCCACCTCCATCGCGACTAGACTTTTCACGCAGTCGACCTTTGCCGAAAGCCGGCTTGGAACCAACCCAGAGGGTACCTTCATGCAACCCATGGCAAACGCAAATCGAATCGCCGCGAGCCTCTCAATCGCCCTCACCCTCGTCTGCGCCTTCGCCATGTCCGGATGCGACTTTGACCCCCTTGATCCCGGCGACGGCGACGGCGATGTCGACACCAACGGCACCCAGCCGATCCCCGGCCCGACCGTCGCGATCCGCTTCGCCAACCTCACCGACCTGGCCGTCCTCGCCGACGTCTATGTCTCCACCAACGGCGAAGACCTTGACCCAGACGTTATCTTCGCGCCGGCCAACCAGCTCGTCGACGGCGTCGGGCTCGCCTCCACCGGCGTCCTCGTACCCCAGTCCACCGATCAGGTCGAAGTTCCCTGTACCCCGGACATGGTCGTGGCCACCACCGGCGGTGTCTTCCGCGATCCGGACTCCGGCGACGAACTCGGCGTCGGCGCGCAGCGCATTCTGCAGGAGGGCCTGGTCTTCGATTGCGGAGCGGAAATCACCTTCGTCTATCGTGACGAAAACGGGGTCTTCACTGTCGTGGTCACCTTGAACTGACCTCCCGCGGTATTCGCGCCATGCTGACCGCACGATTCGCATTCATCGCCGCCATGGTCCTGCTGACAGCCGTGTCAGCCCCGGCACAATCGCCTACCGCGCCGCCGCCACCCGAGGCCACCGCCGAATCAGCCGATCGCGAGGCCGCGCTCATCCCCCTGCTCGAGGCCTACTTCCGCGCCGAAGGCGCCCGCGCCCGCCGCGACGCCTTCGCCGCCGTCCGCGATCACCCGGGCGTCACTTTCGCGGAAGTGGCCGCCGCCCTGCCGAAACTGAATCTCTGGGATGAACACGCAGCCGGCATCGAACCCATCACGCTCGGCGCCCGTTCCGCCGACCCCCAAGCCGAACTGCACGTGCGCGTGCCGGAAGGTTACGACCCCGCGCAGGCCTATCCCCTGCTGTTGGGTTTTCCAGATGAGCAGATTGGCACCCAGCAGTTCTGCACATTCCTGGCGTCTTTGCTCGGCGCGGAGGCCGACCGCTTTCTCATCGCGGCCGTGCGCAATCTCGACGGCATCTGGTTCGGCGATTCCGCCGCGTCAGCCGCCGGGCCCGACAACCTGCTCACCCTGCTCCGGCGCCGCTACCACGTCGACACCGACCGCGTTCTGCTCACCGGCTACGGCCAGGGCGGACAGGCCGCGTTCAACCTCGCGCTCATCCGCCCCGACGCCTTCGCCGCGGTGATGCCCCTGGCCGCCGCGTGCGTGCTCGACCTCGGCGCGGAATCCGCCGATGTGCTTTTACCCAATCTGGCCCACCTCCCCATCGACGCCGTCTACGGCGACAAGGACATCGAAACAACCCCCCTCCCTGTAAGGGAGGGGCAAGGGGAGGGTACGCAGGGGGAGGTTGTCGTTGAAGGCGGTGTCGCCGGCTGGAACCGTTACATCGCCGCCCGCGCCGCCAGACTGGGCGTTCCTTTCCGCACTCACGAAATCCCCGACGCGGGCCGCGACGGCATCACCCCGTCCCCCGACCTGCTGAAGGCGTTTCTCGCCGCGCGCCGCGCGCCCGCGACCGCCTTCACCCTCTGCTTCCGCTACCCGGAACAGGGCCGCCGCGGCTGGCTGCGGCAGTCGCGCTTCCTCGGCGACCCCTGGACCGCGCAGCACATTGTGATTTCCCCAGGCGAGAACGAGACCCCTGAAGAAGCGGTCAAGGCGGTCCTCGACGAAAAACTCGCCCGCATCGCCGGCCGCGTCGAAGGTCAAACCCTGCACATCGAGACCCGCCGCTGCGAACGTATCGACGTGCTCATCTCCGACACGCTCCTCAACCTCGATCAGCCAGTCACCGTGATGCTCGACGGCACCCAGCGCTTCCAGGACACCCTCGAACGCAATCTCGAAACCCTTCTCGACCAGGCCCGCGCCGACTGGGAATTCCAGCATACCAACCCCGCCCGCCTCCAGATCTCCCGCTCCGGCCGCGCCATCGTCAACTGAACCGGCTGCGACGAAAACCACCGGGTGCCACCGACAAGCAGCCGTATCGCTTGTCAGTGGTGCGGCCCAAGAGTGCTATGTTCATCCATCCGGCTGGTGCGAAAGTCCCTTCCCCGCTGGTGCGTGAATCCTTTCTCGCACTCGCGTCCGCAGGAATCAATTCCTGCGCCAGTCAATGCGTGCATGCCGCCCGCAGGACTCGATCATCCCAAGAAACCGCGCGACCTGAAGCTCACCCAGTCTCAAGCGGACCAAGCCGCAAAACTCGCCGACCCATGCAATCCGCAGGCCGTCATCCTCAGCGCGCATGATGGCGGACAGGCCGGCGGGCGACTTCAAACCCCACCAGTACCGCGCAGGGACTTCGAAAGTGGAGCAAGGGCAAACGCGGCAGGCACGGCGGCTTTGCGGCCCGCGACGCCGGCGGGTCGATGCGCCGGCGCATCCGGCTTGCGCGCGTGAATGGTGACAATATCAAAGAGCGAGAACGGCAGCGTGATGCGCGAACAGATCGGCTGTTGCGCAAACTTCAGCGGCCCCCGCCCCAGCGTGTACATCAACCGATCCAGCAGGTACCGCGCCGTGTACCAGCACACCTCGCGGCGTACGCGCTCAACGCGCAGTCCGCAGCGCTCCAGGATCCGCCGCAGCGCATCCTCCGTGAAAAACCACAGGTGCTCCGGCAGATTGTACAAGTGCCAGCGCCGCCCGCTGACCCGCGCCGCCAGCGAACGCACGTCGCCCGTGCTCAACGCCAGCACTCCGTCCGGCGCAAGCCGCTCCGCAAGCAGTTCCACCGCGCCCGTCGGATCCGGCAAATGCTCAATCACATCCCACAACGTGATCACGTCGAACCGCCGCCCGCAGCGCGCAAGCCCGTCCGCGTCCAGCATCCCCTGTGCGATCGGCAGCCCGAGTTCATCCCGCCCATACCGCGCCGCGAATGGGGATACTTCCAGTCCGCACGCGCTCAACCCGCCGGCCCGCGCCTGCTCCACGAAAAAGCCCGGCCCGCAACCCACGTCCAGCAGCGTGCTTGCCCGCGGCGCAAGCCGCCGCAGCGTTCGCACCCGCGAGCGGTTCGTGCGCGCCAGCGCTCCCGCCAGCGCGAAGTAGTCGTTGTATCCCTTCACGCCCTCCGCGCCGACGAAGTAATCCCGATCATAAAACTCGGAAAAATCAAACGCCGTCTCCGGCCCGCACGTCCGCGCCAGCCCGCAAACCCGGCATTGCTCGATGGTATACGTGCGGATGCGCTGCCGAACGCGGTGCTCACGCCCGCCGCAGGCAATGCACACGGAAGAACTGGGGATGTGCGGATCACCGTCCATGCACCGCCAGCTCCGCCGCGCGCAGAATTTCGCCCGCGCTGGGCGCGCTCCGCCGCCCGCGCGGAATCTCACGCGGCTCGTCCCCCTCGGCCAGCAGCGCGTCGCATTCCAGCCCCACGGACTGCGCAATCAGGTACGGCGGCCGCCGCTTCACCTCGTCATACGTCCGCGCCAGATACTGCGCCATCAGCCAGATCGCCGTGAGCTGAATCCCGCCCATCAGCAGAATCGCCGCGATCGTCGAAGGCCAGCCGCTGATCGCGCGATAGCCCGGAAAGTCGCAGAACCACGCCAGCACCACCACCACCAGGTAAGCGCTCGCCAGCATCGACAGCCCCAGCCCCGCGATGCCCACGTACTGCAGCGGCTTGGACGATAACGAGAAAACCCCATTCAGCAGCAACCGCAGCAGCTTCACGAACGAATACTTTGCCACCCCGCCGTGACGCTTCTGCTCGTCGATCCACACCGTGTCCTGCGCAAACCCGATCCACCGTGCCAGCCCGCGATTGAAGCGGTTCTGCTCTCGCAACAGCCGCATCGCCCGCACCGCACGCCGGTCGTAAAGCCGGAAATCCGCCGAACCCGGGATGATGTCCACCTCGCACGCCCAGCGCAGCATGGCATAGCCGAACCGCTTGCACCGCCGGATCACCGGGTTCCCCAGCCGCGTCGGCCGGCGCACCGCGTGTACCACGTCCGCCCCCGCCCGCCAGCATTCCAGCAGCTCCGGAATCGCCTCCGGCGGATGCTGCAAATCGCCGTCCATCGTGATCACCACCCGCCCCCGCGCATGATCCAGCCCCGCGAGAATCGCCGGCTGATGGCCAAACGTACGCGACAGGTGCAGCAGCTTGACCCGCCCATCCAATGCGTGCAGCCCCCCGACCAGCGTGCACGTGCCGTCCCGGCTCCCGTCGCTGACGAAAATGATCTCGTAGTCCGGGCACAGCGGATTCAGCACGCCGCGCAGGCGCTCGACGAGCGCCTGCACGTTCTGCTCCTCGTTGAGCGCGGGAATCACGATGCTCAGAAACGGTCCAGAGTCGCCGTCGCCGCGCGCGCCGGAGTGCGCCGGGCGCCGGTTGGCCGAAGTGCCGATCAGCGGATCGATCATGCGGCTGTTCAATCCCACAAGACGGCCGCGCCTCGCGCACCTCGGCGTGCGCGGCCCATGCTGCCGTCGTTATCGGCTCCGGCCAAGGTCCACTTAACGCGGCCCTGGCGGCGTTTCGCGCGAAAGTGCCCCCGGCGCGGTCCCGATAACGACGCTAGGGAGCGCCTCGGGCGCTTCCCCTGGTTTTTCGCCATTCCCGAAATAGGGACGGTCCAGCATGCGCTTGCAGCTTCCCACCATCACCGGGCAATCTTCGTGTGGTTCCGCGCCGGAAGTTCAACCGCCCGCGGCCCATGCGCGATCGCTGCACGTCCAGCTCGTCCACCCGCCGCAGCGCATCGCCCCGACAAACATCGTCTCGTCCATCGCGATTCCGCCGTTGGGACTCGCGTACTTGGCCGCAAGCCTCGAACAAGCCGGTCACACCGTCAGCGTGGTCGACGCCATCGGCGAGGGACTCGACAACGTCTACGACCACAACGGCTTCGTCGTCCGCGGGCTCGATTTCGACGCGATCGTCCGCCGCATCCACCCCGACGCGGACGTCATCGGCATGGGCATCATGTTCAGTTGCGCCTGGCCCGTCGTCCGCGACTTGGTCAAAGCCATCAAGCAGCGCTTTCCGAATAAGCTGCTGATCCTCGGCGGCGAGCACCCGACTGCGCTCACCGAATTGTGCTTCTCCCAATCTCCCTGCGACATCGTCGTGCTCGGCGAGGGCGAGGAAACACTCTTGGAACTCTGCGCCAAACTGGCCGCCGGCGACGATCCGGGCGCCACAGCCGGCATCGCCTTTCGCGACGCCGACACCGTCCGCACCAACCCGCGCCGCAAGCGAATCCGCGACATCGACCAGATTCCCCTGCCCGCGTGGCACCACTTCGACGTCGCCCGCTACATCGACTATCGCCAGCCGCACGGCAGCGCAGACGGCCGCTCGATGCCCATGCTCGCCACCCGCGGCTGCCCGTTTCAATGCACCTTCTGCGGCTCCCCCGGCATGTGGGGCACCACCTGGAGAGCGCGCGATCCAAAATCCGTCGTCGATGAAATCGAACGCTACATCCAGCGCTACGGCGCCAACGATTTCCACTTCGAAGACCTCACCGCGGTCGTACGCAAGGACTGGGTCCTCGCCTTCGCCGACGAACTGCTCAACCGCGGCCTGAAAATCAGTTGGCAGTTGCCTTCCGGCACCCGCAGCGAAGCCATCGACGACCAGGTCGCCCGCGCCATGTACGCTTCCGGCTGCCGCCAGTTCACCTACGCCCTCGAATCCGGCTCGCCGGAAATCCTCGAACGCATCAAGAAACGCATCCGCCTCGACAGCGTGTTCCAGTCTGCGGACGCGGCGATGCGCGCTGGCATCCGCGTGCAGTGCGTCTTCATCCTGGGATTTCCCGACGAAACCTGGCGGCAGATGGCCCAGACCTACCGCACCATCCTGAAGTGCGCCTGGCGCGGCTTCCACGAAGTCACCGTCTGCGCCTTTCAGCCGCTGCCCAACACCGAACTCTTCCGCGAGATCGACGCCCAGCGCCCGCTCGCCATCACCGACGATTATCTCGACTCGATCTTCGGGTACCTCGGCGTCTGGAACCAGAAATCCTGGAACCCGCGGCTCGCCAACGTGCCCCTGCGCCTGCTCATCCTCCTCTGCTTCGCCAGCTTCTTCAGCGTGTCGTACCTCCGCCGGCCGCAGCGCCTCTGGGGCATGATCCGCGGAATGTTCTCCGCGAAATCCGGTGGCAAGTTCGCCCGCGTGCTGAAGGGCATGCTCCGCGTCGCACGCGACAGCCGCCGCGTCCCAAGTCGGCGAACCGCCGAAATCCCCGAACCCGTCGCCTGAGTCGCCATATCGGGAAAGAGGAATGACGTTAAACCCAACGAGCGATGTGCCCCGCGCCGGAATCACCCCGATGCAGTGGTGCGCGCTCGCCCTCGCCTTCGGCGTCTTCAGCACGCTCTTCGGACAATACCGCTACGGCTTCGTCAACCACCTTGAACAGCTCCCCCCGATCCTGCGCGCGCTCGAACCAGCCGCGCTGGCCGGCGACGAAACCGTCGATGCCCTCAGCACGTTCGGACCTCGCCACTACTACGTGGGTCTGATCGTGGCGCTGGCAAAGATACTGCCATTGCCCGTCGTTTACGTCCTGCTCACCCTGGCCGCGCACTCCGCCACGGCGCTGGTTACGATGCTCGCGGCGCGCAGCTTCTTCCGTTCACAACTTGCAGCCATGCTCGCCGCCGCGCTCGTCGCCAGCGTCGCCAGCGTCGGCATCGGTGGGGCGGCGCAACTGGTCCGACCGCAGCTCGTACCGCAAACGCTGGCCACACCTTTTCTGCTCGCGGCGCTCTGGATGGGATTGACCCTGCGGCCGTACCGCGCCGTCGCGTTCGCCTGCGCCGGGTGCCTGTTTCACCCACTCGCCGGCACCCATACCGGCCTGATCGCGCTGGCGATCTGCGGCCTGGCCCGGCTCTGCGGCTGCTATCCGGATGCCCCGCGCGGCATGCGCGCCCGCCTGCGCAGCCTCGTGCCGATCCTGGTTTCCACTAGTCTGCTCGGCGCGTTCATCGGCCTCGCCTGGGTGCTGCCCGGCGAACGACAATCCTACGACCTGGCGTTCCTCCTCGATTTCGCGCTGTTCCGCTCGCCGCACCACCACTTGCCCAGCCACTTCAGCCTGGGCACGCACGCCGCGTTCGCCTGCTTCACGCTGGCCCTGCTCTGGTCCTGGCGCGCGTGGTACCACGTCGCCGGCGACGATCGCCCGCTTGCCGTACGCATGGGCATGGGCCTGGTCGGGCTGTACGTTCTGTTGCTCTGCGGATACGTCTTCGTCGAAGTCCTCCCCACGCGCACCTTCCTGATGGCCCAGACGTTTCGGCTCGTATTTGCCGTCAAGTGGCTCGGACTGCTGCTCATCGCCGCGACAGCCGCACGCATGCTTGCCTGTCCTGCGATCGAGCGCCAGACCCTCGCAGCCATCGTGCTGCTCGCAGGCACCGGACCATTTCAACCCGCGTTTGCCCTGCTCGGACAGGCGATCGCGGCGATCCAACGACGCTGCCCGACCGCGGCTCGCGGAATAGCAGCCTGCGCGGCGCTGCTCGCGTCAATCGCATGCGCACTCCTCTGGCGTCCGGAATGTCTCAACGAAGTGCTCGCCCTCGCCGCGTGCGGCGGACTCATCGCCTGGCACTTACGCGCGCGCACCAAGCACCGAACAGCCGGCGCGCTCGCGGCTGTCGCCGTTTGCGTCGCGATGGTCGCCGTGGGGCGGTATGACGCGCGGGCAGCAGCCGTGCTCGGACCCTATCAGCCGGTCCTCACCCTCGCCGACGGCGACGACCCCGACGACGCCCTCGCGCTCTTCGTCCTCGCGCACACCCCGAAGGACGCCGTCATCCTCACACCGCCGTACTTCGGACGCTTCCGCATCCGCGCCGAACGCGGCGTGGTCGTCGACTTCAAGTGCATGCCCTACGACGGGAAGGGCTACCTGCGCTGGCGCGAGCGGCTCGCCGACTGCTATACCGAGGTGTACGATACCGCCGAACGCGCGGTCATCGTCATGAAAAACCGCTACTACCGCATCAAGCCCGAAACGATCCGCGATATCGCCGGCAAGTATGGCGCAGACTACGCCGTCCTCTACCGCCGCACGCCCAACGACTGGCCCGTCCTCTTCGCCACCTCGCGCTACAAACTCGTCGCCATCCCCGCAGAGCCCCATTCACTCGACGAAGCGCCCCACATCGACGAAGTGCCCAACATCATCCAGGCCCGCGCCCGCGCAAATTGATTCAGCGCGCAAAACGACGTGCAAGCAATCCGAGCCGCGACCGTCAGGGAGCGGGCCAAGCCGAGAACGCCAGGCCGCGCAACCGCGCGCGCAAACTCAGTATCCTCTTCGCGAATTCGCGTCCATTTGCGTGTATTCGCGGTTCCGTCCCAGCGCATCCGCCGGATGACCCTCATCCAGCAGTTGCAGCAGATCCGTCAACTCCACCGCCTCGTAAACGTCGCATCGCCCGCGATCCAGCGGCGTGCGCACAATCAGCGGCACATGCGTCAGCTCCCGCGGCACCGGATCGAAATCCAGCGAGCGAAACGGCAATCCGCGCGCGATGTACAGCTCATCCAGCGCCGGATCGAACCGCCACGTATGATCCGAAGTCAGCACAATCGTCGCATTCGCCAGGTTCCCGCTTTCTTCCAGCGCCGCGAGCAGTTCACCCAGCAGGGTGTCCAGATATCGCAGGTTGGACTGATACCGCGCCACATGGTTCTCCGGATTCGGCCGCACGAACCCGTCGCGTCCGTATGGCCCGAAATCCAGCGGGAATTCTCGGGTCAATTCCAGGTTCACCCCATCCCGATCGAACACGAACGGGTCATGCGGCAGCGGATAGTGCAGCACCGCGAAGCTCGGCGCCTCCGCGCGCATCAGCGCCAGCGCACGCTCGTGTACCTCCGCCACCCGTGCGATCCGCGGCGCAAGATCCTCCTGCATGCACCAGCCGTGAACCCGCCACGCCGCCCCCTCCGGCTTCGGCAGCGCCATCGCCAGCAGCGCGCCCGCCATGCGCCCATGCCGCAACAGGTCATCCACCGACAACCCCGCGTCATCGTTGCCCCGTCCGTCCGGCGCCGCGAGGCACGTGTCCAGCTCCGCCCCGAACATCCGCCGGTACGGATGGGAAAACCCAGCCATGTGCGTGTGGAACCCGCGCGTCTTCATCCGCGAAAAAGCATTCGACATGCGCTCAGCCGACGACACGCTCCCGTCCCCCGTGATGAACCCCGGACGACCCCCGGCCCAGGTGTACTCCGCGTGCGTCTGGAAGAGTATCCCCGGAAGCGAAAGCCGCGTCGCCCCAAATGGTGCGTGCGCGTCGTGATACACCGTCGCGTCAGCAAGCAACCGCGCCAGGTTGGGCAGTTCCTCGGGCAGGTCGTCCGTGAACGTCCGCGCGTACGACCATTCGTCGAAAATAAACAGGTACACATTGCCCGGCGTCCGGCCGGTCAGCGCCGCCGGCCGCACTTTGGCGCCAGCCGTCACCGCGATCGGCTCCACACGCACGGAAAACTCCGCGTACGTCAGCATCTGCCCCAGCACCAGCACGACGGCGGGGGACAACGCCAGGCACAAACCGCGGGCTGTGCGCGGAATCACCCGCAAACGCGGGTGCAGCGCAACCAGCCCCAGCAGCGCGCTGACCACCGCCAGCGCCAGCGTCGCAGCCGGCCACCACGCCACGCCGCTGCCCACACGCCCGGTCCGCAGCGCGCCCACCGCCCCGACACCCAGCACAATCACAAAGCCCGCCTCCGCCGCACGGCGCAAAAACTGCACGCGCGACGCGCACGCCAGGGCGTGCAGCCCAGCCAGCAACGCGCCGCCGGCAGCCAGCAGCAGCGCGAGCGCCGCCACGTCCGTGCGATCCCAGAACGTGTAGTAGCGCGTCGCTTCCGCGCTGTACATCCGCACGTGCGGGATGAACAGCACGAACATCACCGCCACGCCGATCCACCACCTGGTCAAAGCCCGTCGCATCTTCTCTCTGCCGTTTCTGCGCCTTCGCGCCAACGTCCGATATTCCATTCCGATGCATACGCCCGCGGCGCGCACTCCCTGCGATTATCGGAATCTCCTGCGAGTTTCTGCATCGCCTGCGCGTCCGGTCAGCGCGCGGAATGGCCGATAATCCACGAACAGGCGCATGCACCAGGGCGCGCGGCGGTCGGTCGTCGCGCGATCTCCCCTGCGCACCAGCCGGCACTTGGAAAGGATTTCCGCTGCCGCAGCCCAGCGTGATGCACGTGATCTACTCCCTGGAGCACGGGGGCACCGAGCGATTCCTTTGTCGCCTCGCGCCCCGGCTCGCCGCCGAAGGTCTGCGCCAGTCGGTTTGCACGCTGCGCGACGCCGGCGAACGCGCTGCCGTACTCCCGCCGCATATTCAAGTGATTCCGTTGCAGTTGCGCCGCCGGGCACCATGGGGATTGATCAAACTGGCCCGGGTCATCCGCCAAAATCAGCCGGACATCGTCCACGCGCGCAATCCCAACACCTGGACCGACGCGCTGCTCGCCTGCCGGCTGGCGAGGCATCCGCGACTCGTGCTCGGGTTCCACGGCCTGCAAAGCGCCGCGCGCTTCGCCCCGCGGATGGTACCGCGCTTGCGCCTGTTGGGCGCTCGTCGTCATACCTTTGCCTGTGTTTCCCATGCGGGCCGGCAACTGCTGGCCGACGATCTGTGTATTCCACTGGCGAACATCCACGTGCTGCCCAATGGCGTCGACACGGACGTTTTTTCTGTGCCCACCGCGACGCAGCGCCGGGTCGCGCGCAGCCGCTGGCAGATCGCCGACACCGACCTCGCCATCGGGTGCGTCGCCAACCTGTTCACCCCGATCAAGGGACACGCCGTATTGCTCGACGCTTTCGCCCGCGTCGCGATCAGTTACCCAAACTCGCGCCTGCTGCTCGCCGGTTTCGGGCCCCTGCGCGACGCGTTGAGTGATCAGGCGAAACGGCTGAATCTCTCGGCGAGTGTTCACTTCCTGGGCCACGTCGAGTCCGCATACGACGTGCTCGCCGCGCTGGATGCGTACGTCTGCCCGTCGCTCTCCGAAGGCATGAGCAACGCGCTGCTCGAGGCGATGGCCTGCGGCGTCCCCTGCGCCGCGACCGACATCGCCGACCATCGCCGCATGTTCGCCCAGTGCGGTGCGGAAAAACTCCTGGCCCCGCCGGGCGATGCACCGGCGCTGGCCGCGGCGATCGCAACGCTCCTCGCGCCAGATGCGCCGCGCCGCGCATTGGGCGAGCGCATGCGCGTTTTCATTCACGCGCAGCACACGATGGATCGCGCCGTTGCGTGCTACGCCGGCTACTATCGCGCGCTCGCAAGCGGCGCCAATCATTCGGCGGCGGCGCCGGCGGCACTCCAGCCCGCGGAGTGCTGCCCATGAACGCCCCAGCCCAGGTCGCATCCGAAGCCCAGCCAACACCCGCGTCGAGCTTCGTCGCCGAGTACGGCCGCCGGCGCGGCTGGCTGGCGAATCTGACTTGGAGCGCCGCGCTGCGCATCGGCGCGCTACGTCAGCCGCGGCACGTCGATTGGACTTGCGTCCAGCGCTTCGTCTTCGTCTGCCGCGGAAACATCTGCCGAAGTCCGTACGCCGCGCGCCGCGCCCGCGCCGCCGGCCTGCGCGCATTCTCCTGCGGGCTGCACATTGGTGAAAACACCACGGTCGATCCCACCGCAGCGATGGTCGCCCGCAGGCGCGGCCTCGATCTCAGCAGCCATCAGCCGCGCGCCCTCATGCGGATGCGCGTAGAGCCGTGCGATCTGCTCATCGCCATGGAGCCGGCGCATCTGCGTCCATTGCGGCCGATCGCCCGCCGCGCCGGCGCCCAGCTCACCCTCATCGGCCTCTGGAGCACGCCGCGCCGCGTCTGTCTCACCGATCCCTACGGCCTCTGCGAAGAATACTTCAATCGCTGCTTCATGCTCATCGATTCAGCCGTCGCCGGCATGTCAGCCGCCCTCACGGAGACGTCGCATGACCCATCCGGCGCATAACCCGTGCCGCAGCCGGCACACCGTGCTGGTCACCGACGCGGACACCCTCGCGGGCATCGCGTGCATCCGCTCGCTCGGCCGCGCCGGCTATCACGTCCTCGCCGCCAGCGACCACGCCGACGCGCTCGGACTCCGCTCGCGCCAAGCGCACGTGCGGCTCGAGCGCCCGGCTGTCACGGACGAGGCATTCCTGCCCTGGTTGCGCAACATCATCCGCGCGCACGACGTCGGCCTGATCATCCCCGGACAGGCAGTGCTGTGCGCACTGCGCGGAACATTTGAAGAATTCGCGCCTCTGCTGGCCTATGCGCCGGATCGTGAAACCATCGACTGCGGCCTGAGCAAGTACGACCTCTTCACCAGGCTGCAATCATCAGTGGATTCCGCCGCGCACCTCCCGCCGATTCGACTCGTCGAAGCCCACCAGGCCGCACCCACCGCAACCGAGCTGTGCGCGCTGGGTTTCCCAATATTCGCCAAGGCCGACGCCATTCACGCGACAGCCGGGGCGGGCGACGCCACCCTCCGCCTGGCCACACTGACCGAAGCCGTGCGCCGCATCGCCGCGCTGCGCCGCCGCTACCGCCGATTCACTTTGCAGGGCTATGTTCCCGGCTGCGGTGTCGGCGCGTTCTTTCTCATGCATCAAGGCGAGCCTGTCGCGGAGTTCATGCACCGCCGAATTCACGAAGTGCCGCACACCGGCGGCGTCTCCGCCCTGCGCGCAAGCTGGCGGCACGACGCCATCCGCGCCGACGCCCTCGCCAAACTCCGCTCGCTCCGCTGGGAAGGCGCAGCCATGCTCGAATACCGCTGGGATACATCCACAGATTCTTTCGCGCTGGTCGAATTGAACGGGCGCTTCTGGGGCTCCCTGCACCTCGCCCTGCACGCCGGCGTGGATTTCCCAGCGCTGCAGGCCGATCTGCATTTCCGAATAACGCCTGCTAAACAGCAGAACTGGCCCGTTGGCGTGCGCTGTGTACACGTCTTTCCAAGAGAATTGCAGCACGTCTGGTCAGTCTGGAAGGATCCGCAGCTCAGTGTTCTCGTTAAAGCCGCGCGAATGCTTTCCTGTCTGTGGGTCGCCTTGAACCCCGCCGTGCGCAGCGACCTCAACTTCCCCGGCGATCGCGGACTCTTCTGGATCAACTTCGCCCGCCAACTGCATGGCGCCGCCCGCAGACTCCTTCCCCGCGTCCGCCCAGCACAACCTCCACCCCTCACCCCGCGCAAGGCTCTCTGACTTTTGACGCGTGGTCAGAACGGCGCATAAAACTCATTGGGCACCTGCCCATCCGCACGCTTGCGATACGCCCCAAGCGCAAACCACTCCGTGCGCCGCGCCCGCGCATCCCGCAGCCCAGCCGGTTCGCCCGCCAACTGCCGCAGCCGCCGCGCCCCCCGCGCGATCCACGACGACCGATTCACGCTCAGCCGCGGTCCAATGCGTTCATACGCCTTGTGCGTCTCCAAGAACCGGCACGCGCGGTACACCGCTGGCCAGTTCGTATCATGAATCGCCACTATCCCCCCAGTCCGCAGCAGCAAATCGGCATAAAACAAATTCAGCAGCGTATGATCGAACGAATGCCACCCGTCAATCAGCACAAAGTCGAACCTCCGGCCCGCCCGCACCAAATCCGGCAACGCCAGGTAATCCGGCTGTTCGATCACGCGGATGAACGCCCCCAGCCCGGCCCGCGCGACTCGCGCAGCCCCCGCACCCGCCCAAGCGTCAGGCGCAAACTGGTACGGATCGATCGCGACGTGTTCCTCGCCCCCATGGTCACGCAGATACGCGCAAATGCGCTCGCTGCTCCCCCCCGTCGCCATTCCGATTTCCAGCGTTCTCCGCGGCGCGCACACCTCCACCAGCCCCTCCAGCACCGCGTATTCCTCCGGCCGCATACTGGCCGGCTGGCGCTGCAACGCAAGCTCGCGCAAGCGTGTGGCTGAGTTCGTCAGAGGTGAAAGCAACTGCATCGCCATCCGGCCTCCGGAATGTCAATCAGGCCGTGCGCCGCGCCCCGCAGATCACCAGCCCCCGATGCGCCGCCACCGTACACGCCGGATCAAACGCCGCGAAGTGCGCCTGGTAATCCTCGATGCGGTTCTGCCAGACCTTCACCGGGTCGCGACGCCCCGACAGGTCCGACACGATGATCAGCACAAACAGCCCGCCGGGCCTGAGGTAACGCATCAGGTTCGCCGTCGCCGCCCGCGGACCCTGCGCCTGCAGATCATAGTGATACAGGCTGCACCCGCGCGTCACGATAACGTCAAAACTGTTCATCTCAAAAGGCAGCCGCGCCTTCGCATCCGCCTGTTCAAACGTCCTCCGCGGAAACCGCTCACGCGCCGCCGCGATGCCCGTCGCGCACATGTCGATCCCCACGCAGTCAAACCCCATCCGGCAGAACAGATCGGTGTGAAACCCCATTCCGCACGCGACCTCCAGCATCCGCGCCCCGCGCCGCAGCCCGAATCGCCGCACCAGGTGCCGCCGATGCCACCACCACTCGCGCAGCAGGCCGTACCGCCAGCCGCCGTTGGCGTAAAACGTATCGTAAAAACCCGGCGTACTCGCATCGGCCATCGGGCGCGCTCCGGACTCGTACTCGCGGCTCCCAAACGTGGTTCCGCCCGCAGATTATCGGTAGTGCCCGAACGCCGATTGAGTTTCACCCCGCCCCCAACGATCGAAGTTATCGGCCCCCAACCGCCGCCCACCCCGCCACCGTCCGCGAAGATGTGCCCACGTTCAGCCGCTGGCGGTCGAATCCGATAAATCCTGCGGTGCAACCGGATTGCGCCGCCCGCCAGTGTCAACCTGCGGGCATCTTCCGTCGCCACGACCGCGCCATGGATGGATGTCATGACGTCTGATTACGATCGCAACCGCGCCGCGCCTGTCGTCAGCGAATCCGCCCAGACCGGAGACGCTCGCGGTGGAAACCCCGCGGAAGATTCCTCCTTCGCGCACCTGCGCGACAACATCATCGAGGCCCTGCGCATCCTCGCCCTGCGCCGCTGGACGTTTTTCTTCCCGTTCTGCTTCGTCACCTGCGCAATTGCCATCGGCAGCCATTGGATCACCCGCACTTACCGCGCCTCCACCGTCATCGAACGCCGCGACCATCCCGTCCTCATGAACCTGCGCCAGACCGCCGCGACCGGCGAGTTCTCCCGCTTCTTCCGCCCGACGCTCGTGCGCGATATCAAGAGCATCGAAACCATGATGGAGGTCGTGCAGAATCTGGCCCTCGTGCCGGATCTCGCGCGCGAAGCGGACGGCGTGCTCACAGCGGACGCGCAGAAAGCGCTGCGCAAGAAGGCCTCCTCGCTCATCGGCGGCGTCGATGCCCGCGTCGTCCAGAAGGCCGAACACTACGACGAAATCAGCATCTCCTACGAAGGCACCGAGCCCTACCTGCCCAAACGCATCGTCGACGAACTCAAAAACGTCTACGAACGCCGCATGCGCGCCACCCTCGTCGACATGCTCAACGAGGGCATGGCCTATTTCCGCACCGCAGCCGACGACCGCCGCGACGAAATCACCCGCCTCGAAGAGGACATCCTCCGCTTCGAGGCCCAGTATCTCGGCGTCGATCCGACAAATCCCGGCGCGCTCAAACTCAAACTCACCTCGCTCGAAGCCGAAAAAAACGAACTCACCCGCGACATCGCTTCGATCAAGTCCGAGGTCGCCGCGCGCGTCAATCTCATCGCGCTGTATAACCAGCGCGCCGAAGCACGCCGCGCCGAGCTTCGCAATCTCGCCAACCAGGGCATCGCGATCGACGCACCCGACGTTCCCAAGAGCGCCGCGGCCAAGTCCCTCGAACAGGAAATCCGCAGCCTCCAGAACGAAATCCACGACATGCAGCTCACCCGCCGCATGACCGACCTGCATCCCGACATCGTCGAGCGGCACAGCCGCATCGCCCGCCTGCGCGAACGCCTCAAGGAGCAATACCTCACCGACGCCAGCGCCGCGAACCAGACGCTCGTCCTCGAACCGCAGGGCGCGGACGTGGCGGTCGAGCAGGCCGTCGGTCTCGACATGGAACTCATCAAGCTGCGCATGGAGCTGCAGGATCGCGAAGGCCGTCTCGCCTCCGCGGAATCGCGCCTGCGCACGGTCGAAACGGACATCACCCGCCACGAGGAACTGCAGCAGAACGTCTTCCACTACCGCCGCGATTACCAGGTCAAAGCCGAACTGCTCGCCCAGGCGCGCAAAGACCACACGCTCAACATGCATCGCGTCAACGAGATCACCAGCATCCTCAGCGCTGACGAATCCCAGCGCGGCGTGTCGTTCAACGTCCGCTCCGCGCCCGCCGGCGGCGCCACCCCCATTCGTCCCAAGGGCGCCATGATCCTCGTCTGCGCGCTGCTCGCCGGCATCGCCCTCGGCGCAGTCGCTGTCCTCATCCAGGAGGTCTTCGACCAGACGTACCACACCGCGCGGCAGATCACCCGCAGCCTGGGCATCGCCATCCTCGAAACCGTCGACGAAATCGTCACCAGCGCGGACCGCGCACGCCTGTTCCGCCGCCGCGTCATCTACGCGCCCGCCGCGGTCACCATCCTCCTCGCAGTCGTCGGACTGTGCTGCGGCGCGGCCTACCTCAGCGTCGAGGATCCCCGCGCCTACCACCGAGCCATGGATGGCCCGCGCTACTTCCTGCAGCGTATCCGCGGCCCCGTGCAGACCGCGTCGGTGCCCGCGCCCGGGTTGCATGCCGAAAACGCGTCCGCCTCCGCGAAGCGCCCCGCCGTGCCCGCGACCGACAATACGCCGCGCGATAACGCGCCGCCCGACGACGCGCCGCGCGCAGAACAGGATCACGCGTTCGCCGCCGCCTCTCTGGACGACAACGGCTGATGCCTTCCGCGCCCCAGCTTGACAACCCGGACACCGCCGCCGGCGGCGCTCTGGCGCCAATGCAATCGCCCGCGCACCAGCCGGGCGCCGTCGCGTGTACGCTCGAAGTGCTCCGCCGCGGACGCGAAGCCGAAACCTGGCGCAGCCGCGTACGCACCAGCTACCGCGCCTGTGCCGGCCGCATCCTCCGCCGCCGCACGCCATACTACCTCCAGCGGCTCATCGCCCGATTGCGGCACGTCATCCCCCCCGGCGCCAGCGTGCTCGACATCGGCTGCGGACGCGGCGACATGCTCGCGGCCCTGGCTCCGGCGCGCGGTCTGGGCATCGACCTGGTTCCGGAATTCATCGCCGACGCCGAGCGCCGCCATCCCCAGTGCCGTTTCGAATGCGCCCGCGCCGAGGACCTCGCGCAGCTCGCCGAGAAGTTCGACTACATTGTGATTTCCCAGACCCTCGCGGAAGTCTACGACATCGTCGCCCTGCTCCGCGGCCTGCTTCACGTGAGCCACGACCGCACGCGGCTGGTCATCGTCAACGACAGCCGCCTCTGGCAGCCGGCGCTGCGCCTCGCCGAGTGGCTGCGCATCAAACCGCCGTCGCCCCCCAAAAACTGGGTCCCCGACGACGAAGTCCGCAACCTGCTCGCCCTCGCCGGCTGGCAGCTCATCCGCCGCACCGGCGTCACCCTGCTGCCCGTCCGCGTGCCGCTGCTGTCTGGCCTCGTCAACCGCTACGTCGCGAATCTCCCGGTCGCGCAGTCGTTGTGCCTGAACCACGTGCTCGTCGCCCGGCCCGTCGCCGCCGAGGTCATGCGTCAGGAGCCGCCCGAGAGCATCTCCATCGTCGTGCCCGCGCGCAACGAAGCCGGACACATCCGCCCGCTGCTCGACCGCCTGCCGCACCTCGCCCCGCGGCAGGAAGTGATCTTCGTCGAAGGCAACAGCCGCGACGACACCTGGCAGGTCATCCAGGACGTCGTCCGCGATTACCGCGGCCCGTGGACCCTTCGCGCCATCCGTCAGGACGGCACAGGCAAGGGCGACGCCGTCCGCAAGGCCTTCCACCAAGCTTCAGGCGACGTGCTCATGATCCTCGACGCGGACATCAGCGTCCCCCCCGAGGAACTCACCGCCTTCCGCGACGCCCTCGCAGCCGGCCACGCCGAATTCGTCAACGGCTCGCGCATGGTCTACCCCATGGACAAGCGCGCCATGCGTTTTCTCAATCTCCTGGGCAACAAGTTCTTCGGCGCGGTCTTCACCGGCCTGCTCGCCCAGCGCTTCCGCGACACCCTCTGCGGCACAAAAGTCCTGCGCCGCGCCGACTACCAGCGCATCGCCGCCGGCCGCGCCCACTTCGGCGATTTCGACCCCTTCGGCGATTTCGACCTCCTCTTCGGCGCCGCCCGCCTGAATCTCAAGATCGTCGACCTCCCCGTCCACTACCAGGCCCGCACCTACGGGGAAACCAACATCTCCCGCTTCCGCCACGGCCTCATGCTCCTCCGCATGTGCGCCTTCGCCGCCCGCAAGATCCGCTTCGTATAGCGCATCCCGGTGGAACTCGGTCCCAAGCATTGCCCCAAAAATCCGAGCCGCGACCGCCTGTCCTTGACGCACTCGTATCGTGTCAAGGATAAGGGACCGGGCCGAATCAGAAAGCATCAAACTGCCCGATCGCGCACGCGAGGTGCCATGGCCAGGGTGGCCCACCGCTTCAGCGGTGGGGTCGCGATGATCCGGCTGGTGTGAGAGTTCCGGCTGGTGCAAGAATTCGTTCTCGCACCCGCGTCCGCGGGAATCCCTTCCCGCGTCCCTTCTTCACTCAACTGTAGCAACGATCAATGCACTGCGCTCCGAGTGGCCCGCCGCTTAAGCGGTGGGGTCGCGATGATTCGTGCTGCTATGTGTATACCCAACGACCGCGTGGCGCGGATTGGCAACTCTGTCGCTTGGTTGTGGAATCGCTCGTGGGTGCGATCCTCATCTTTCCGAACGCGGCGCGCAGCATCATGCCCCCCGCTACGTGCGTGCCGGCGACCCGCGGGGGGAGCACGGCGTGTACACGAGTGCCTCCGTATGCGCAGCACAGGCCCAAATGGGGTATTCACCTTATACGGAGAACTCCTGACTTCCCGCTCGCCGAGAAAAGTGTCTCGATGTCCGATTTTTCTGATATGACGGCTTGCCCCCCCCCCCCGGAAATGTGTTATTCTTGTCGTAGATGTTCAAAGTAAGGGTACCAGGAAACAGGGCCTTCTTCGGGAGGAAGGATAATGTCCACTAAGATCACACTTGCTGTGTTGCTGGCGTTCGCTGCCGCTACGGCTGCCGACACGCCACGGACAGCCCAGAAGCGGGATGCCGAAGGCATGGTCTGGAATGCTCTGCGGCAATCCGCCTCCGATCAATTCGCGGGTGTACTTTCGTTTGAACGGCAAACTTGGGACTCGGCTACCTCAGTTGATGAATCGCCGGATGAACCGCGCCGCACCCAGCAGTGGTCTATCGCAACCGACAACCGCGACAATCTACGCGGCAAGATTGCTTGGTCCGGCGCTGAGCCAGTGCACTTCGGCCAAAGCGCCGGGAAGCGCTGGATCCTGATGGCCGGCGACCTGCTGATTCAATACGACGGAGCACGCCCTGCGGATATCGCGCAGGACAGCCGCCTGGCGATTCTGAACAACCTTCTCAACAACGTCGATTACTATCTCGAACGCATTTTGGATCCGATGCTTCCCTGCCGAGCGGGTGAAGTGCTCATGATCGATCGCGATCCCGCGCATCCCATCGCCGTGATCCGAATCGCGGATGAGACCACCATGGTCAGCTTCTCCAACAACGGGGATATTCTTTTTCCGCAACGGATCGTGCGCTCCGACGAAGAGTACACCTATCAGTACGAATACTCTGGATTGCGCCTACAGAACGACTGTTGGGTCCCGGAGCAGATTGACTTTCAACAGATTAGCGCCGGGCGCGCGAAAGCGACTCTTCGAACGCGGATTTCCAACATCGAGTCAGTCAGTGCGGTGGATGGCGAGTCCACAGAATTCGCATCCCGTTTACAAATTCCGAAGTTCGGCGAAGCAGGCATCGGCCCCATCGCAGTTGTAGTGACGTTTACTGCCGACGGTGTGACCCATGATGGCGGCGAGAGTTTAAGGTGATGCTGCTCAAAGCAATGTTCGCCACGTTCAAAGGAGACGCAGACCGTGATGAACCGAAACGCTGTTTTCAACAAAACGTTTGCTGCCATTGCGGTGGTCTCGGCGGCTGTTGTGGGAATTGTGGGTTCCCAGCGCACCGCGCAGCTCTTCGCCGGAGATGCAAATGACCCGCCTCTTCAGGATATCCGTTGCAAAAAGACTACAACTCCTGGTAAATGTGGGACTGACCTTAATTTGGCGCCAATGAGTTGCGGTGGCCAGACATGCTATCAAACCGTTATAACCTACGGTCAGATTACCAACTGTGAGACATCACAGGACGGTGGACTGCTTAGGTGCTGCAAAGGGAGTTGCAATAAAATAACGTACACGCAAAAATGCGAGGCCAGTCAGTGTGTCGTTGATGGGGAACCTTCTGTTGTCGAAGAAATTCCCCGTTCCTATTCCTGCGGACCTGAATGCCCACCTCAGCAATAATTGGGTCATCCGGTCCGAGCTTCGAGCTACAATCGACTTTCCCGGATTCCTCCTACGTGCGGAACCAACAGATTTCGCATGCCCATGAATTCACCTGCGCACATCCGCACTGCAAATCAGAGCCTGGAAATCGCCACGCTTCGTAGAATACCGACGAATTCACCCAACTCGTATCAGCCAGTTCCACTCAGCGCAATCCCTGAACCCGCCCGCCGCCGAAGCGCCCCCAAGTCCGCCACTCCCCACCTGTTAGCGTCAATTAGCATCCATTCGCGGTTCCAATTTGTTCCAGATAATCCGTGCCGGCGCATGCATTCGCTCCTGTCCCACGTCCCAGAGGGACGAAGCGAATCTAGCCCCGCGTTTCAACGCGGGGTATTGGAAAACCTACGCCCCCCAAGTGCCGGAGGCACGACTGAACTGCGCTGCACGCATGAAACTAATCGCCGCAAAGTTTGCGGTGAATACGGCGCCTATTCACCGCAAAAAACGCGGCGAATAAACCATCAATTGCAAGAGGCGCGAGAAAACTCGCCTACGCAACGTCAAGACTTCACTCCACCCACTCCCCACCCATTGGCGTCAATTAGCGTCCATTCGCGGTTCCACGTCACCCAAAAGCCACGCAGGCCCAAGAACCCCACCTCCCCGCATCCAAGATTCGCAGTGCGCCTGTCCTGTTCTACCAGTGCATGCACAAACCCCACGCCGCAGGCAGGAGAATCGACCCATGGCCAAGACAGTCGCCTCCCCCCGAAAGATCGCCGCCAACCGCCGCAACGCCCGCAAATCCACCGGCCCGCGCACATCAGCCGGCAAAGCCCGCGCCCGGCTCAATGCCCTCAAGGCTGGCGACCTCGCACGCGCATGCCTCTCGCCCCTCGCCGGTCAGCCCGCAAACTCCTCCGACTTCTCACGTATCCCCGCAAACACCGCGCCTGTTATCTCCAGTAGCCGGCCGATCACCCGTGCCCCGACCGCACGCCGTCAGCCGGAAAGTCAAAACGCCCATGTGCCAAACAGGCAGGGACCCCATGACCTCGCAACCTTCGCCATCCCCTCACCATCCGCCACGCATCACTCAGAACTTTGCACTTAGCACTACCTTTCTTGTTCTCTCAATGTCCCCGGCGCACTTCGCGTCGCGAAAAAAAATCGCGCACCAAAGCCCATTGCCAGTGCCACTTCAACGCCGGGCGCTACCCAAAACGCGGGTCACCCCGCGCCGCGACCCCGAAAACTCGGGTCGCCGCTCGCAAAGCCTCACTTCAATTGGGCTTTGGCGTTTTTCACGCGCAATCGCGGATATCCCCACTGCCGACCCCGCCAACGCGGCTGAAACCGCCCGATTCCACCCGAACGCCGAATTCTCCAAGATCGCGCGCACCCGGGCCAACACCAGCCCTCGCGACCGCGGCGTTGACGCCGCAAACCGCGCACCTCTTCCGGATTCGCCGAGACCTCCGCGGCTCACCCCGCCGTGCTTGTTGGCCGCGCGCCAGCCCCGCTATACTGCCCCCCAGTCCGGTCGCTTGCGCTCGCGGCTCAAATCTTGGGCGCCGCGCCGGGGCCAGCCGAGGGCCCCAACCATGGGCGAGCACGACGTCACCACCACCCCCGAGGGCGAATCCCTCCGCGCCTTCACCCAGCACCTGCTCAACGACCTCCGCGCACTCGATCGCATGATCGCCGACGGGGCCATCGAGTCCGGCGTCCGCCGCATCGGCGCCGAGCAGGAAATGGTCCTGGTCGACCGCAACTATCAGCCCGCCCCCATCTCCGACCGTGTGCTCGAAACCCTCAACGACGAGCGCTTCACCACCGAACTCGCCCGCTTCAACATCGAGTGCAACCTCACCCCGCTCATCTTCGGCGGCGACTGCCTGCGCCAGATGGAACTCCAGCTCACCGACCTTCTCGCCCATGCCCGCGCCGCCGCCCAGCGCCATGCAGCCGACGTGCTGCTCACCGGCATCGCCCCCACCCTGGGGCAAACCCACATCAGCATGGACTACATCACCCCCAAGCCGCGCTACTACGCGCTCAACGACGCGCTCTGCCGCATGCGCGGCGGCGAATACGAATTCCGCCTGAGCGGCACCGACGAACTGGTCATCAAGCACGACTCGGTGATGCTCGAGGCCTGCAACACCAGCTTCCAGGTGCACTTCCAGGTCTCCCCCGACGAATTCGCCCGGAGATACAACATCGCCCAGGCGGTGCTCGCGCCCGTGCTCGCCGTCGCCGCCAACTCGCCGCTGCTTTTCGGCAAGCGGCTGTGGCACGAGACGCGCATCGAGCTCTTCCAGCAGGCGGTGGACACGCGCAGCTCGACCACCCAGGCGGACGAGCGCATGGGCCGGGTCAGCTTCGGCCAGCGCTGGGTGCGCGAGAGCGTGATGGAGATTTTCCGCGAGGACGTGTCGCGCTTCCGCGTGCTGCTCTCGTCGGAACTGGGCGAAGATTCGTTCGACGTGGTGGCGGCCGGAGGCGTGCCCGAGCTGCGCGCCCTGCGCCTGCACAACAGCACGGTGTACCGCTGGAACCGCCCGTGCTACGGCATCCACCAGGGCCGGCCGCACCTGCGCATCGAGAATCGCGTGCTGCCGGCTGGTCCCACCGTGCTCGATTCCATCGCCAACGCCGCGCTGTGGTTCGGCCTGATGGGCGGCATGGCGAACGCGTACGACGACGTCACCCGCGTGCTGGATTTCGACGACGTGAAGGGGAACTTCATGTCCGCGGCCCGCCTGGGCCTGCGCGCCCAGTTCACCTGGCTCGATGGGGATAAACCCATGCCAGCCCAGGACCTGCTGCGCAGCGAACTGATCCCGCTGGCGCGCCAGGGCCTCGCCGACGCGAACATCGCAGCCGAGGACATCGACCGCTACCTCGGCGTCATCGAGCAGCGCGTCGAGACCGGCCGCAACGGAGCCAACTGGATGCTCGCATCTCTGGCCAGCATGAAGGGCCAGGGCGCCCCCGGCGAAAAGCTCACCTCGCTCGCCGGCACCGCGCTCGCCCGGCAGTGGGAGGGCGCGCCGGTTCACGCCTGGCCGCTGGCCACGCTCGACCGCGCCGACACCATTCGCCGCAATTACCGCCGGGTGGAACAGTACATGACCACCGACCTGTTCACGGTCAATGCGGACGACTCCGTCGAACTGGTCGCGAACATGATGGTCTGGGAAGGCATTCGCCACGTGCCGGTGGAGGACAGCCAGCATCGCCTGGTCGGGCTGGTCGCCGCCCGGCAGCTCTTGCGCGTCATGGGCGAGGCGCCCTTGAAGAGCCGGACCACACCCATCGCGGTCAGCGAGATCATGCAGACCAACCCGCTCACCGTCACACCGGACATGTCCACCATCGACGCGATCCGCCTGATGCGCGACCGCCGCGTGTCCTGCCTGCCGGTGGTGAAGAACGGCACGCTGGTCGGAGTGATCACCGACTACGACTTCCTCGAGATCGCCGCCGACATGATCGAGCGCGAACTCGCCGAGTGACCCGCGCAGCTGACTGCGCGACGTTTCCGGGTAACTCTACCGGGCGTTGGGCCAGACGCTATAGGGAAATGCCGAATCGGTGGCGCCGCAGACGTATGCGACATAGTGCTTCATCCGCACGATCACCTGATCCTTGGTCAGCTTGTGATCGAGCAGGTTGGGATAAAAATGAACACCCACCACGCGGCTCCAGTCCGCGCCGAGCATGAGATGACCGCCATTGGTGCCATATTCCGGCCGGTTGATGAACGTACCAATGTGGTACGAATGCACCAGTTCGTAGTCGCGAAAACGGCCAGTCTCCAGCAGAAACGGGCTGTCCATCGTCAGGGCGGCGCCGCCGGCCAGGGATACGAAGGAAACGATCGGCTCGTCCGCTCCGTAGTACTTGTCGATGTTCTCAATCGACCGCCGCATCTCCTCGACCGCGACGGTGCGGCCCATGCCCAGCGTGTAGAAAAAGTTCGAGCAGTTGTCGCCTTTTTCCTTCCGCGTGAACCGGCGGTTCTCGCCGTAGGCTGGCAAACCGTGCAGCGAGCCGTGGTGTACGCCGCCGCGATCAAACCAGGTGATCTCCGCCTCCGGGAAAATCCCCTTGACCATGTCGTAACACTCGTTGTGCCGGCGAAGCAAGGCCACTTCCCATTCGGCGACGTTCTCCGCGGTGCGCATCGGCCACAGCTCGATCTCCAGCGTGATGTGGCTGACCGCGATGTTCGAGCCATAATCCAGGTTGGCCTTGCTGATCCAAGCACGCTGATTCGCGAAAAACACCCGCATGCGATCGAGCCCCTGCACGTACAGCGGGCCGAAGTCGGTCACGGGGTGCGGCTCCTGCTTGTATTCCTGCGCCCAGGGCGTCCAATACATGCACAGCGTGGTGGGCAGAGCAGCCGGTTCCGCGGCGTTGGCTTCGATCGCCGCCTGAATGGCGCGCCGCGTCGCGGTCTCGCTGAACGATCCCGCGATAAAGCTCGTGCGATTGATGCGCACGATCTGGCGATTGAATTCCTGCCATTCGGGCAACAGGCCGATGACCGTCGGTGCAAAGTGCGGCTTGGGCAACGGAGGCAGCGCCGCCAGCGCCGCGATCACCTGCTCGTCCGTCGGGCCGGTCAGCGGACGATCGCCGCCCGTGTCGGTGATATCCGCCGTGACGTCGTCGCCGGCTCCAGCGGTTTCCGTATCACCGTCGTTTCCGGGTCGAGCGATCTCATCGTCGATCTGCACGACATCCACAAGCGTCAGCGCTTCCGGATCATCGCCGGAGTCGTTTGCCGGCGCCTGCTGAATGGTGACGGACGTGGTCGATCCATCGGCCCCGCGGCGAAGCGTTTCCGAGTTGAGAGCGGAATCACAACCGGCTCCCCACGCAGCGGCGCATACTGCCAGAAGAAACAACGGGCATCGGAATATCCACTGGGTTGCGCGTCGAAACTGGCATGGTCGGATGGCGCGCACAACTGCGATGGGCGGGGTCATCATCTTGGAATGTCCTGTAAAACGCGGTTCACGCGATTGCCGGGATCGGTCTCCAACAGCGGTCCGATCTCCCGGTTAAACGGCGGGAGCGTCGCGGCAAAGGCAGTCGCGGCTGCTCGGGTCTAGTGAACTATCTGATTCAACGGCGGGTGGGACAAACGGCGGCCCCGCTTGTGTCGGAATGACTTCCCAAACGCCCAAGGCTTCCAATATTATCAGACCTTGAGGCCGTTTGTCAACTTGTTTTTGCCTTAATTCCTGTGCGGCCCAGACGCTAGTCCGCCGCCGAGAGCGCCATGTTCTTACCGCCCCGTTTGGAACGAAACAGCGTGTCGTCCGCGCGAGCCAGCAGTTCCGCGCCGCTGCCTGCTTCCACCTCGTCCAGCGACGCGACCCCCGCGCTCAGCGTCACCGGCGCCGGCAGCTTGGCCGTGACTGCCTGCTGCGCGAACAACCGCACGATGCGCTCGGCGATCAACCGGGCCTGGGCTCCTGTCACGTCCACCAGCACCAGGGCGAATTCGTCTCCGCCATATCGCACGCCGACGTCGCCTTCGCGCAGCGATCCACGCAGCAATGTGCCGATAAAATGCAGCAGCGCATCGCCCGCGGCGTGCCCGGCGCGATCATTGAGCGTTTTGAAATTGTCGACGTCCAGCATGATGATGACAAGGTTGACCCCCCGGCTGCGCTGCTCTGAAAATACTGCTTCCAACCTCTCGTTGATGAACCGTCGGTTTGCCAGGCCGGTCAGCGGGTCAAGTTCGGCCGCGCGCTCCGCCCGGCGAAGCTGCACGCTGATCTGCTTGGTTTCGCGGTTGACCGCCACATCGATCGATTTCTTGAGTCGCTGGGCGTCATCGCGCGCCGCCTGCAGTTCCTCGCTCAGTTCATTCAGCCGGCGCGCGATCTCGCCAAACTCGTCATCCCGCTCAGCCAGGCCGGCGCAGGCCTCGCCGGCAATGCCGGTGATGCGTTCGATCGGCTCGATCACCCGCCGATGCAGCTTGCGGCTGACAATGAAAAACCCAACCAGGCCGATTCCAGCAAGCCAGGCGACGAAAACCGGATGCGGCGCGACGCTGAACGCGCTGGCCGCAGTCCGTGCGCGCAGCACGCAGGCGTAGCCCGCAGTCCAGGCGATCGGCGAATCTCCGATTGACGCGCAGGCCATTTGCAGCGGCGACATCCCGGTCTGATCCGATTCCGCCGAAACAGCGGCCAATTCTCCGGATCGCGGCGGAGAGATCGTCCGGGGCGCGCCGGCGGCGTTCGGCCAGTAGAACAGCACGTCGCCGACTTCATCGGTCAGCGCGAAGCCGTCCAGCCGACCATCCCCGATCAGTGCCTGCGCAAGCTCGCGTACACGCGTGAATTCCGACGGCTCGCCGACGCGCAAACGCTTGACGAGCGCCGCGGCCCCATCCGGATGAGCGCCGACGGGGGCTCCGCGCACCACCGCAGCCGCCCAATCCGCCCAATCGATCAACCGGGTCTGGTCAGCCGCCGCGCGCATCCGGAACTGGAGAAGGCACTGGCCGACAGCCGCCGCAAAAACCAGCGTGGCGACCAAAGCGGCGACAATCAGCCGCACCTGGCGGCTGACGGTGTGCGCGTTGCGCGCGGAATTCACGACCTGATCCATTGCCAGACCCCAGGCTTTCCGGTTGACCGGTCCGCACCGGCGCTCCGCACGTCTATCGGCCAATCGGGCGCCGTCTCCGACGAGTCGCCCGTGATAATCGCAGGGCGGACGCACAAGTGACGTATAAGTAACGCCAACGTCCGGGATTGTCCGTACACTTCGGCCCGCTAGAATTCAGCGTCCGAATAGAATCCCGCCCGACCAACCGGAGGCCCACAGCACGATGAAGGTTCATCATATCACGATGACGATTGCGTTTTTCTGCATGAGCCTGGCCGTCGCGGCGCAGCCCCTTGACGAAGTTCGTGAGGGCGAAGCGCAGTCCGGCGCGCCCGGGCCGCGCGCCCACATCGTTCAGCGCACCGTTGATCTTGGCGAAGTCCGCGAAGGGGAGATCGCCACGGCCGTTTTCACCGTGGAAAACCGGGGCGATGCGGATCTGATCATCAACAATGTCCAGGCCACGTGCGGCTGCACGACTGTCCAACTTTCGGACGAGGAGCGCGTCATACCACCCGGCGGCCGGCGCGACATTGAGGCCCGCTTTGACACAGCTGAGCGGCTGGGCACGCAGCGCAAGCCGATCATGCTCATGCTGAACGATCCCCAAGAATCGCAGATCACGCTCACGCTGGTGGCCGAGGTGGTTTCGCTGTTCAAGGTGTTGCCGGCGCCGCTGATTCACCTGAGGTCGGCGCAGCGCGGAGCACAACTGCCACCCATCGACCTGTTTCCCTATGAGCGCGCGGCGCGCTTCGAGGATCTGAAAGTTCAGGTTCCGGCGGGAATCCTCGATTATCACACGACGCCGATCGAGGACCCGTTGCACGGCCATGGCATCCGCATCGTCTTTCGCGTGCCCGACGACGTCGAGTTGGGCACGGTCTCGGGAGACGTTCATTTGCACGGAACGGTTGACGGCGAAGAGGCGACGCTTCCCGTTCGCGTCGCGGGCCAGGTGATCGGCGACCTGGTCGCGCGGCCCATTTCACTGCAGGCGCTGACACCGGTGTCGCGCGGCTTGAAACTGGCGCCAGTGACCATCGCTTCCGCAAACGATCGCCCGTTCGAAATCTGGGGAGTGGACGCCGGGCCACACCTGGAAGCCGCAGCCGAGCCGCACCCGATGAAGAAAACGTGGACCGTGCGCGCCACGGTGCGCGATTCCGCGCCCGACGGCCCGATGGGCATTGAAATGGTCATCCGCACGGACAACACCGGGCAGCCACTCGTGACCATTCCGGTTTTCGTCAATGTGCGCCCCCGCTACGTGCTCGAACCGGCTGTCGCGCTGCTCGGCCCGAGTCTCGGCGGTACGCGAAACGTCCGCATCCGCGCGGACCGGGGAACACTGCTGGACATCCGCGCTATTTCCTGTGACCATCCACACGTGATCGCCGAGCCGGCGGCCGACATCGTGTCCGAACAGGATCACATCCGCTACGTGCGCGTCGGACTGCGCGATACGGCGCGGGTTGACGCGGATTTTTCGGCCGAGGTCAAGGTGGAAACGAATATACCCGGCGCGGGCACGGTGATCATTCCGGTGTCGTACCGAGCGAGTGCGCCGCGCGAGTAAGCGGTCTGCGTGTGCCGCAAGTTGCCGGACGCAGCCGCGGGGTCGAGGATCAATATGGCTCGAGAGATGTCGACGACGGCTTCCGCAGGCGCGAGCGGCCAACCGCCCGCCAATTCAGCAAAAGCCAATGTGCCGAAGCACGACTGGGCCGACCCGGCGATTCCCGCGGGCAATTCCCCGCCGCTGCCGCGCTGGCCGCTTATCGTCAGCGCCGTGGTTTTCACGCTGTGGGTCGGCTTTCTCGTGGCCATGGCCATCATCCGCATCCGCACGACGAGCGTATGATCCAAATCAGTGCGCGCAATCCCGCGCCATCGATCCGATCCGCGACTGTAAGGGAGCGGGCCGTGGCAAGAGTGCGAAAGGGCATTATCACGCACGGTCATTTTGGCGGCGCGATCCAACACCGATACCATGCGCGATTCCGCTGCTCCGCGCGAGACGCACTGTGAACCAGACGATTCCCAAGCTGGCTGCAAGCACCAACGGCGACGATCTGCTGACCGCGTGCCGCGCCCGCCTTGCCGGTAATCTGTCCGCGCTGGCCGTGCATCAACCCGCCCTGGCGCAGCAGCTCGCGCAAACGGCTGTCCCAGCGAATGCGCGCTTCGCGCTTGGCCGCGACGGCGCGCCGGTCGCCATCCTGGCAGAGGAACCGGACGCAGTCCGCTGGCTCGGCGGCACCTCGATGCCGACGATCAGCGCGCCGGAAGTGTTGGGTAGCGTGGGTGATTCATCCGCGAGCGTGGCGCTGGCCTCGATCGGCTCCGGGCACGAAGCCTTGCTGCTGGCCGGCCGGCTTTCGGCGCACGCGGCGGTGTTCGTCTGCGTCGCCGATCTGTCGGAGTTGCTTTGCGCGTTGCACGTGGTGGACTGGTCGTCGGTCTTGCGCGCCGGCCGCATCGTGATCCTGGCTGGCGACATCGCTGTGGGGCTGGTTGAGTTCTTGGAAGCGCATCCCGGCTACCAGGCGCCGGCACGGGTGCAATCGCTTCCCGACCTGCCGAACTTGGATTTTCAGAACCGCGCCGCGGAGGTCCAGCGCGGCGCCCAGCGCGCCGACGCCGCGCAGCAGCGACTGCACGCCCGCCTGACCGAACAGGTCGCCCGGTTGCGCGCACGGACCAGCCGAGGGCATCCGCGCGTGCTCATTCTCTCGACCGTGGCCCGCCCGAGTACGCTCGAACTCAGCATTCAGGCGGAAGGTGCATTGAGCGCTTCGGGCATGGCGAGCGCACGCTGCCTGCCGGACGGGCCCGGCCGATGCCACCGGGTCGCGCGGCTCGCCGCGCTGCGCGACCATGCGCCCGACTGGGTGCTCTGGATGAATGCCACACCGGGCGGGCTGCTCGCGCACTGGCCGCGAGATCTGCCGTTTGCGTGCTGGTTCTTCGACGATGCTTTGCCGGCAAACGCTTTGGCGGGGCTTGCGCAGTGCGGCAACCTGTTCGCAGCTACGACGGACATCGCCGCGCAACTTGCGGCGCGCGGCGCCAATCCCGCAAACGTCACCGTCCTCGAACCCGGCGTGGACGACCAGACGTTTCGGCCCCTGCGCGATGAAGAGCGCGGCGATGCGCCCAGGTGCGAGATCGCGGTATTCTGCGACGGACACGATGTTTCGCCGGCGGCTGCCAACATCGGCCTGGAGAGCCACGAACGCCTCTGGGCTGCCGCGGCGGAGATCCTGTCGCGTGATGTGCGCGGCGGCGCGGCCTGGCCGGTGACTGATGCGGACGACCTGCTGCGCCGCGCGGAGCGTTCCGCGGGCATTCAACTTTCGGACGCGAAGCTTCGCGGCGAGTATGCGGGGCTCCTGGCCAGCCGGCTGATCGGGGCCATCTTTGTTCGCGAGACGGTGATTGCTCTGCGCCAGCTCGCCCCCGTCGCCCTGTGGGGAGCGCATTGGGAAAAACATGAAGCGCTGCGCGCCCTGCACCGCGGGGCGATCCCCGGCGCCGCCGAGCGCAACCGAATCTTCCAGCAGGCCGCGCTCGTCGTGTTTCCGCTGCCGGGACCGGTTGCCGTCCGCGGGGCACTGGAGACCCTCGCAGCCGGGGGGTGCCCGATCACTGCCCATTTCGCGCCGGCGGAACTTGCCCGCAACCCGCAGAGTCGTCAGATCCTGTCGAAAGTTCCCAGTTTCGCCTCCGTGGCGGACGCGGTTGCATGTGCCGGCCGGCTGCTGGGTGATATGTCGCTGGGTGACATGGCGCCGGGTGACAGGGCACTGAGTGACATGGCGTGTCGCCGCAAGACAGCCGGCCCGCTTCGCGCGGAGATCCTGCGGGAGCACACGTTGCGCAGCCGGTTGACCCGGCTTTACGAAAAACTCACAACCTCCGAGATCGCCGGTTGAGCCCGCGTTTCTTAACCTGGCGCAAACGATTCCCGCTTGTGCGACCCCTTTGCGGAACGTATCCTGAGCGGCGTCCGGGAGGCGGCTGGCCGGCGGGTGACGCGGACCGGCTGCGAGACAGGCGAGGCTTCAGGCGCATCAGCGATGTCCGACGGCGTGAAGAAAACGATCATGGGCGTGGTCGCCATTGGGCTGGGGATTTATGCCGTCTATGCCGTGTCGGGTTTTTTTGGCGAGGAGGACCATGTCCAGACGGCGAATTCTCGCACGCTCATGGATATCAAGACAAGCGCTTTGTTTTCGTTTGAAGTGACCGAGGACTGGAAGCCCTATCCCCACAAGAACCCCAAGACCGGCACGGACACACTGTACCCCATCGAATGGTGCTACAACCGGGATTGCGCGAAGGAGGGGACGCCGGTTATCTTGAACGTTTGGCGAGGGAAGCCGGACGAGCCCACGTATTGCCCGAAGTGCGGGTCGCTGGTGCGGTTTCACAATCCTGATCCGCGCAGAAGCGAGGAATCCAGCGAAATTCCGTCACGCCGGGACGAACGCTGAGGGCCAGAATGAGCCGTTGCCCCGGCGACCTGCCCATTTACGACCAGGCACGCCGATTTCGGGCCTGCGGGGCTGACTCTCGCGGGGGAATTTCGTATAATCCGGGTGTTTGGGCCCCCGACCGATGCGACCTGAGGCAGGTCGACTTTCAGACGACGATCGCGACCGGGTATCAAGGAGTTTCGACCGATGGCTGGCAAAGGAATCGAACACCGTTCTTCGATCGCCTCGCGTTCCAAGCCGGGCTTCACGCTCGTCGAGTTGTTGGTGGTTATTTCGATCATTGCGCTCTTGATTTCCATCCTGCTGCCTTCATTGAAGGCAGCTCGCGAACAGGCTAAGACGATCAAGTGCCAAGCCAACACGGCGGGAATCTGTAAAGCCGCCGCCACCTACCAAACTGAAGAACGAGAATGGCTTCCCGGATCACCGGGCACGACCGGCAGCGCCTTACTTGGGCTATCCCCCCGGCCCACAGGTGATCATGAGGAAATCAACGTCCCACCGGTGCAGGTCTGGGACTATGCCGGTCCGCTCGCGGCAGTGCAGATGGGCATGAGGTCCATGCCACGGAACCGCGCCGAGCGCTGGAAGGAACTCATCAAAGACACCTTTGAATGTCCAGCGAATCAGTTCTTTTCCGAGCCGTATTTCAACGGACAAGTTGGTCCGCATGGGAATTTTCGAATTCAGCGCATGGTGAGTTACAACACTGTTCGCAACTTCCTGTTCTGGGCGCGCTCGGTGGATGGCGGGACGCCACCCTTCCCCGAAGCGAGCTTTGATCGCATTGGCGGAACGGTGAAGCTGGGACGGGGATATGCGCCCAAGGGCGATCGCGCGGGACAACCAAGCGAGAAGATCTTCATCGCCGATGGCTCTCGATTCATCGCCGATACGGGAATCGTGGACCACGATCTCAATTGGAATGGCAGCGCAGGGGGTGCTTTCTCCGATGGAGGACCGACGTTGCCCGAAACTTTCTTACGGTCCTATTGGCTCAAAGACCCGCAACGGAAATTCTCGTACCGCCACAAACGAGGAAAAGACGTGGGTATCGTGGCCGGGTTCCTTGATGGTCACGCCGAGCGACTCAGCGAGAAGCAATCTCGCGAACCTGACCGATGGTGGCCGAAGGGGACCACTCTCCCGTGGGCCGAAATGAATGATCAAACACGGCTTCCTTTGTTCGATATCGTCAGCGGCGATCCGAGCTTCAACTATTACGTGAAGCGTTGACCGTGGGCGATAGTGAGCATTCGCTTCGCCCTGTTTCGGGTAGCGGTTGCCCGCTCTCCGGTGATTAACTCGCCCTACCGCCAAATACTGAAGCGTCGGCCCGCGCAGGTTGCACGTCAACTCATATCGCGTACCCTACTTCACGTGGCGGGACTTAAGCCCATCGACTGTATGTTCTCGCGCCCGCGCCAGTGCCAAGAAAGGAAGCCTTCCCATGCTCGATCCCCGCGTCAGCCGGCTGGCCGATGTGCTGGTCAATTACTCGACCCAGCTCAAGGCCGGCGAGAAAGTGCTCATTGAAGCGATCGACGTGCCCGACGACATCACCTGCGAACTCGTCCGCGTGGCCCGGGCGGCTGGTGCGGACCCGCTGGTGACGCTGAAACGCAACGCCGTGCTGCGCACCCTGCTCACCCACGGCAGCGACGCGCAGCTCCAGCTCATCGCCGACACCGAAGCCCACCGGATGAAGAACGTCCAGGCCTATATCGGCGTCCGCGGCACGCGCAACGTCACCGAGCTTTCCGACGTGCCCGACGAACGCATGAAGGCGTATCAGCGCATCTGGTGGCGGCCGGTCCACGGCGAAATCCGCGTGCGCAAGACGCGCTGGGTCGTCCTGCGCTACCCGTCGCCCTCCATGGCCCAGTCCGCCAACATGAGCACCGAGGCGTTCGAGAACTTCTACTTCGACGTGTGCACCATGGACTACGCAAAGATGTCCGCGGCGATGCAGCCGCTGCAGAAACGCATGCAGGCGGCGGACAAGGTGAAGATCATCGGCCCGGGCACCGAGCTGAACTTCTCGATCAAGGGCATTCCCGCGATCGGCTGTGACGGCAAGCTGAACATTCCCGACGGGGAGGTCTTTACCGCGCCGGTGCGCGACAGCATCAACGGCGTGGTGCAGTTCAACACGCCCACGCTGTACAACGGCATTCGCCACGACAACGTGCGACTCGAATTCAAGAGCGGCAAAGTGGTGAACGCGACATCGAGCAATACGGAAGCGCTCAACAAGGTGCTCGACAGCGACGAGGGGGCGCGCTACACCGGCGAGTTCGCCATCGGGTTCAACCCGTACGTGACCACGCCGATGCTCGACATCCTCTTCGACGAGAAGATCGCCGGGTCGTTCCACCTGACCCCCGGCGCGGCCTACGAAGACGAAGCCGACAACGGCAATCGCTCGCAGATCCACTGGGACATGGTCTGCCGCCAGGACCCGAAGAACGGCGGCGGCGAAATCTGGTTTGACGGCGAGCTCATCCGCAAGGACGGGGCGTTCGTGCCGAAGGACCTGCTGGCACTAAACCCCGAAAACCTCAAACGGTAGCCTGAAACTTAGAATGCGAACCGCGAATGGACACGAATGAACGCCAATGAAGAGTATTCGAGTTCATTCGCGTTCATTCGTGGTTCAACAATCCATCGAAATCGAGACTTGTCACCCTTGAAGGTAGGGATTTTGCGCCCTTTCCTCGCCTACCGTGGTCGCTGGGCCGTGGCCGCTGATCAACGTCACGTCGTCCGGCAAAGTCAGGATGTTCTCGCGGATGTTCTTGAGCAGGCGGCGGTGGTCGCTGTGGGGAAAGTCGGTGCGGCCGATGCTGCCGGCGAAGACAGCGTCGCCGACCAGGGCGAGCTTGAGCTGCGCGCAGTACAGGGCGCGCCCGGCGGGTGAGTGGCCGGCGCAGTCGCGGATTTCCCAGCGGGTGCCGTCGAGCTCGAGCGTGCCGCCCGGGGGCAGATCGTGCAGGTTGTCGGTGCGCGCGGTGACGCCCGCGCCGAAGTGCCCCGACAGATTCTGCATGGGGTCGGAAAGCAGCGGCCACTCGCCATTTGCCAAGTATAGCGGCGCATCCGGATGCGCATCGCGGATATCGTCCACGCCCGCGATGTGGTCGCCATGCGCGTGGGTGAGCACAACCGCCGCGGGGGAGAGCCGCTTGCTTGCGATATATGCAAGTATGTTTTCAGACTGCGGGGGGAGGCCCGGATCGACGACCCAGCACGGCCGGTCGGCGTCGCCCAGGGAAATCACCAATCCGTTCTCGCCGTAGAACGGATCGTTGAACACCTTGATGAAGACCTCGGCATTGCTCATCGTGCTTTGAATGATCGTACATGGTTATGCGCAAAAAAGCGCATTGGCCAGGCCCGCTCCCTGACGGTCGCGGCTCGGATCAATGTCGCCTGCTCGCACACGGCCATTGGGTTCCCGAATCGCAAGTCATCGACGCAAATCCCCGCCTGCAATCACATCATTATCAACGCATGCAGCGCCGGAAGCGTCACAAACGATAGCAAAATCCCATACCCCACCATCGCCGACGCCAGTTCCGGGTCGAGGCCGGCTGCGATGGCCACAGCCCCCCCGGTGATCTGGGGCGGCATTCCCGCCTCCATGATGGCCACGCGCAGAGGTTCGTTGTCCCAGCCCAGCAGGCGGCAGCAGCCCAAGGCGAGCAGCGGCGCGACCGCAAGCTTGATTCCCAGGCCCGCGCCCAGCGGCCCCAGTGCCTGCTTCGGCAGCTTGAGCACCATGCGAAATCCGACCGCGATCATCACCACCGGCACCAGCGTGGCTTCGAGCATGCCCAGCATGCGCATCGCCGCCGGCGGATAGGGCCATGCGCGCGTAGCCAGGGCGAACAGCATCGCCAGGAACGGGGGAAATGTCACCACGCGCGTCGCGATGCCGCGAAGCGTCGGCGCCTCCTTGCCTGCGTACACTGCGACCACGAAGGAACCGTACGTCGCCAGCGCCAGGAATGTGCCGAACTGATCGTAGAGCAAAGCGTAGGGCAGCGCCTGCGGCCCGAAGAACTGCTCGATCATGGGAATTCCCAGGAACGACGTGTTGCCCAGGGGCACGACCAACAGCAGCGCTCCCGTGGTGGAACGCGACCAGTTTCTGGCTCGCGCAAGCAACAGCACGAGCGCGGCGGACACCGCCAGCATGGCCCAGGGCATGATGAGCGGGCCAAGCACCGCCGAGGAAACCTCGAGCTTGGGAAATCGCACGAGAATGAGCGCGGGCAGCGAGATGTAAATAATGAAATTCGCCAGAACGGTAAATGTATCTCGGGGAAAAACGCTCAACCGGCTGAGCCCCTTGCCGATCACCAGTAGGGCCAGAATGAACAGCACGTTTTCCACGCAGATCCATCCCAAGCCGGGTTCACCGGCCGCTTGCGGGCCGGGGGCGGCATTCTAGCGGTTGAGACGGCGGCAGTCGCGGTGCGGGTCCGGAGGAACTTGGTTGGGCGCGCACGAGTTACGCTTGCCATCGCTCCTGCCTGGCCCGCTCCCTCACGGTCGCGGCTCGGATCGATTGCAGCTGACTCAGCACGGTGATCGGCTTCAGGATCGGCTGGCGATGGCCTGGGCGAGTGGATTGATGAGCAGAGGTACGACCTTGGTGCTGGCGAGGTTGTCGCACTCGTCGCACATGCGGCGGTGCGTCGCGGCCAGCGGTTCGTCCTCGCCGACGCCCCAGTACTTGCGGATGGTGAGCATGACGCTGAGCGGCTGGGCCTCGTAGTTCTGGGTGCGGACTTCGAAGGTTCCGGTGCGGCTCTTGGTTTCCAGGTATGCCTGCAGGTCGCACGCGGGCGTGAGGGTGATACCGAGGTAGGGCTGAGCGTCGATGACGTGGCGCGCATCGTCGCCGAAGAGAAACCCGCCGAGCGGGTGATCCGCCCAGAACACCTCGGCCAGAAGCTGATCGTGGTTGCCGCGATATTCGAGGTCGAATCCGCAGGCGACCTCCATGTGGTCGAAGTCGAGTTCGCTGAGCGTGAGATGGTACGGCGCGAGCTCAAGCACCGTGTCGCCGAGGCGGCGCAAGTCATCGCCCGGTTGCGGAGAAATGTGACCGAAGCGCAGGCTGCCCGGGTCGAGCCTGACCCAGCGTCGCGAGCCGCCGCCATCGGTCGCTTCTTCAAGCACGAGCGTTCCGTTCTCGCGGCGCTGAAACCGCCGCATTGCCGGAAACGTCTTGCGGATCTGGTCGAAGAAGTGCAGCACGGTGTCGCGCTCCAGCGCTAGGTCGAGCTTGAGAAACAAGCGCGTGCTGAGGAAACACTCGTCCGCCATGGAGCCGAAAAACGCCTGCATCGGGGTCGCTCGCAAATCCGAGGCGCGTACAGCCGGCGTCAACTTGCCGCCGCGCCGCCATGTCCGCTAGATTACCCGGATTATGCGGCATGCCGGGCAGCCGTGCAACCGTTCTTTGGACTTGCGACGCGAGAGACGCCGACCGGCGGCGCCGTCGAGTCCGCAATCGGAATCAACATGCAGACAATCACGACGAGATCCACGAACGAGCGGATCATCCGCAACGGGCTGGTCACGCTCATGCTGCTCGGCTATTCCGGATGGTCGTTCTACGACGGGTACATCGGCTACCCGGAGGATAATCTGCGCCATGCCCGCGGCGAACTGCCTCCGGAGTTTCAGGCGGGCGCGACGATCAACCCGGCGATCACCAAAGCTGCCATACCGCAGATCAAGCGCGGTCAGCAGCTGCGCGATGCGGAGGCGAAGCTGGGGCCCCCCGCCTGGAAGGGCAAGGCCAGCGACGAGTTCAACAAGGCGGTGTGGTTCGGTCCGGGCGGCACGCTCATCCTGCGCTTCAACGATGTCGAGATCATCATTTCGGATATGCTGTGGAAAGACCACAAGCACATCGAAAAGGATCTGTTCATTCAGAAACTGATGGGGATCGGCACGGGAGCGCTCGGACTTTATGCGCTGGCGCGCGTGCTGGTCATGCTGTTTGCGCGCGTGAAGCTATCCGATGCGGGGCTCACCATGGCTTCCGGCCGGCTGATTCCCTTCGACGCGATGACCGGCTGGGATCCCGCGGACTATCGTGACAAGGGGCGCATTACCCTGACCTATCAGACTGACGGCCGCGAAGGGGCATACGTGCTGGACGATTACAAGCTCGCGGCGTTCAAGCCCATGGTCGCCGAAATCTGCGCGCGAAAAGGATTTGCCAATCCGCTCGATGAACCGGAAGGCTCGGCGACCGCGCCATCGTCTGACGCGCCGGCATCAGAGCCGCGGTCCTGATGCGGTGATCAAGTCACCTGCAGCAATGGGGCGGCACAGTTCGAGGCGGAGTCTATCGGCAACGTGCACTCGCGGCAGAGTGCTTCCAGGCTGCGAATCCAATCCGCCTGGCGACGCGTGAACAGGAAGCGCAGCTCCTCGTTCGCCGAGGATCGCGCCGACGGCGTGATGACTACCTCCGCCCGCTGATCGAGCAGGCGGATGAGCACTTCGGTGTCAAAGATGAAACCCTGCTGGGGGATGAGCAGCGTGATGTAAATCGGCGGATCGTGCACCGGTTTCAGCGTGGTGAGCACCGGACTGCCGTCGGGCTGGCAGGACGTGAGCCGGCAGAACAGGCGTCCGTCGCACAGGCGCACGCCGACGACTTCGCGGTTCTGCGGATCGTTGAACTGGGCGGCGAGAATGGGCACACCGGCGATCAGATCGTGGCGAATGACGCTCCGCCAGTTCGGGTTATTCAGCACACGGACAAGTCCATCGGACGCGCAGGCAACAACATGCGTGGTGCGGTCCATCGGCGGCGGTTTGTCCGGATTGCGCTTGCGATCGACGATGGCGCCGACGCGATCAGGTCGATCGGTTTCGCGCAGCGGCGCGCTGCTCGTCGTGTAGTCGCAGAAGTATTCACGGCAGGTCCGCGGTTGGCCCGCGCCATGCACCGCGCACCCGGTAGAGCAGGCGTGCGGACAGCGCTCGCCCGCAGGCACCACCAGATTGGCATCGTTGATGATCAGCGCGGTGCAGCACGCAGAGCAACCACCACATGGTCGACGGGCAGGCGACGGGGGTGCGGCGGCAGCGCTGTGGACCGCGAGCGGCAGGCGTAGTCCACGAGAAAGTGATCCGTGGGCCAACACGCCGCTTTTCGCGCAGCATTGCTTGTACTTGCGTCCGCTGCCGCATGGGCAGAGTTGATTACGCGCAGGTTTCATGCGCTCACCGATACTTTGCTCTGGCGATTCTCTGTCTATCCGAGATACACGGGGAATATCGACCACGGGGGTGGCGGGGGGTGAAAATAACCGCATGGTCAAGCTGAGTAGTTCGAACTTGTTGAAAGGCATTCTGCGCCGCGGTTTATCGGGCGCGCGGCCGCGCAGTGGCGAAACCTGGCTCAGCAGGTTTTACTCGGTGGTTGCGGCCACAAACGCGGGCGGTGGGCCGCACGCAGCCGTGCGCCCCACCGCCCTCAACTCCAACCCGATGCTCGATGCGCGTTCGCGGCGTGATAGCCTGCGAATTAACCGAGCAGGGACAGGATCTGGCTAGCCTGCTGATTGGCCAGGCCAAGCAGCGAAATACCCGAATTGAGCAGTACGCTCTCGCGGTTCAGGTCCGCCGTCGCCTGGGCGTAGTCCGTGTCGGCGATAACGCTTCGCGCCGCGCTCAACGACTCTTTCCGCTGCGTGAGCGAGTTGATCGATGTCTCCACCTGGAATTTCTGAAACCCGCCGATGCGACCCTTGGCCGAAGCCACCTGCGTAATCGCCCGGCGCACCGCCTTCAGCGTGTTGGAGCTCTTGGAGGACAAGTCCGCAGCCCCGCCCGACTTCAGTTCCGAAATGTATGCGCCGGCCGATCCGCCACCCAGCCGGTATGACGCCACCGAATTGACGCCAATCGTGGACTGCGTCGTGCTGTCCGACCCAAGCTGGAAGGTCATGCCCCCGCCGGTCGCTCCCGATTTCACGGTGATGGTCTCGGTGGCATTGAGGGCATTGAGCGCCGCAGCCATCGAGAACTCCAGGCTCAGGCCGTTCGAACTGTAGCTGACGTCCGTTCCGTCCGCGGTGACGGACCGGCCATTGATGGTCAGCACCGCGTCCACACCCGTCGCCCGCGCCACGTCGGTCAAAACCCCCCCGGAAAGCACCGACATTTCCACACTGCCCTCACTGCCCGTCGTGGTCGAGGTCAGCGTGATGGTATTGCCCGCGGCGGCGGTCGCGTCGACGCCGGTCGCGGCTGACGCGGCGTCAATCGCCGCCACGATGTTCGCCACAGTGGTGCCGTTGCCCAGTGAAATCTGCTGCGAGCCGAGCGCGCCGGTGATGACGATCTCGTGGTTGCCCACCAGCGTGGCGCCGCCGACCGCCATGGTACCGGTGGCCGCGGTCGCGGCTGTGGTCGTCTTTACGTTCACCGTGACGTCGGCGCTACCTTGGCCGCGGGTGTGAACGCGGAGGTTTTGCGCACGATTGGTGGCCTGGCTGGAGCGAATGGCCTGTGCGCCGTTGAGCAGCGCCTTGCCGTTGAATGTGGTGGTGTTCGCGATGCGGTCGATCGACTCGATGGCGGCGTCGATCTGCGCCTGATTGGCGGAGATTTCGGCTGCACTCAGGGAGGCGTCGTTCACGCTTGCGAGGGCGAGCTTTTCGATCTCGGTGAGCAGACTGGAGACCTCATTGAGTCCGCCTTCCGCAGTCTGCAGCATCGCGTTGGCCCGCTGGTTGTTGTCCAGCGCCGCGTTCACCGCGGTGATTTCCGCGTTGAAGTTTTCCATCGCGATGAGGCCGGCAGGGTTGTCCGCCGCCCGATTGATTTTCATTCCGGTGGAAAGCTGGGTGAGGAGGTTGCTCTGGCGTGTGGATGTCTTGTTGACGATGCCCAGAAGCTGCAATGTGTTGATGTTTGTGACTGTCAGTGCCATTGCGTGACCCTTCAAAAAGAGGTTCGTGACCAGGGACCAGTGGACAGTCGCAGGCTCAGATATAACCTCCGGGCGGGCAAAGACCGGCGATTGAGATTCTCACGATGGGGCGGCGCGCGGCTGGATTAGCGACGTTTCCGGGCGTTAGGCATGCGCGCGCCGGGTCCGCAATTGCAGACGCGGCGCAGGGTCAAAGCGAGATCGGGTTTCAGCAGATGGAAAGGTAAGACCGGCTGAGCGCGAGCGGGCGGCCGATCAGGTTCGCGGCATGGTAGTCGAGCAGTTCGAATGCGCCGCGAAGACCACGATCCGCGCCGGCCCGGCCCGATAACCAGGGCAGCGATTCCGGATCGACGCCGCGTTTCTCACTGAACGCGCCTTCGCAATCGCGGCAGATCAAACCGCCCTCGCGCGCTGAAAAGTGCAGGCCGGCTGGAGATGGCGCCGGGCGGCTGCATGCAACGCAGCGGTCAAACGCCGGGGCCAGCCCGACCTCCGCGAGCAGCGTCCGCTGAAAGTCCACGATCAGGGGCAGCGTGCGGTCCGCGATCACCAGGGTCGCAAGCAGCTCGGCCAACGCATCAAACAGCGCCGCGTGGGGATCCCAGTCTTCGGTGAGGTCGGCGGACAGGGCTGCGGCGTACTGCGCGGCGTACAGGCGGTCGAGGCGATCGCGCAGGCCGCCGGCCGCGCTGACTTGCGTCCATTCCGACAGGATGGCGAGTGCTTCCTGCCGTGGCTGGCGCACGCTGAAGACCGCGGCGCCCATATCGAGCAGATCAAGCGCGGGCGCGAATCGTGTACGCGTGGAGCGCTTAACGCCCTTGGCGATGGCCCGGACTTTGCCGTGGTGGCGCGTGAAGAAGGCCAGCACCTGCGAAGTTTCGGAGTAATCGAGCTTGCGCAGGACGACGGCCTGATCCTTGATGGCTGCCATGCGCGCGGATGATACTCCCAACGCCGCCGATTGCGAATCGGGCGCGGGCGGACCTTGCGGCGCAAGACGAGTGATTCATGCGCGTCCGGCGCGGGTCACAGCACGAAAACGAGCATGACCAGCAAGAAGAACGGAACGAGAATGCCGAAGCTGTACGCCATGTACCCGAAGAACGACGGCATGCGCACGCCGCTCTGCTCCGCGATGCTCTTGACCATGAAGTTCGGGCCGTTGCCGATGTAGGTCAGCGCACCCATGAACACGGCGCCCAGCGATACGGCGACCAACAACGATGAATCGATCGCCCCCGTTGCCAAGTGCAACGGATGCGCTCCGGCTGGCAGCGTCTTGGCCGTCTCGAAGAACACCACGTACGTCGGCGCGTTGTCCAGGAACGCGGAGAGTCCGCCCGTGGCCCAGAAGAAATGCCACGGCTTGGACAGGCCGAGCTGTGGGCCCTTTTCGTGCAGGATTTCGATCGGCACCTGCATGCAGATGAAGATGCCGATGAACAGGGCCGCGACTTCGAGAATCGCGTGGTAATTGAAATCATTCAGCCGGTAGATTTCCTTGCTGGTGACCAGCTTGGAAATCGCCACGAAGCCGAGCATGAGCAATTCGCGCATGAACGGGAACGGCTTCCAACCCAGCAGCGGAAGCTCCTTGGTCGGATCCACCAGGGCCACGCAGAGCACAATGCCGATCAACCAGAGGAAGTTGTGCGCCCCGCGCAGTTTCAGCTTGGACTTCTGCGTCTCGTCCAGCGCGACCGCCCGCTTCGTCTCTTTCGCGTACGCCGCGCGATCCCAGAGGAAATAAATCACCAGCAGCCCGCCGACGACGATCAGCCACTCGAAAAACAGGTGGAACGTCCACAAGAACGGCACGCCGCGCAGGTAACCCAGGAACAGCGGCGGATCACCGATGGGCAGCAGCAGGCCGCCGCAATTGCTCACGATGAAGATGAAAAAGATCACCGTGTGCACGACCCGCTTGCGCTCGGAGTTCGTCTGCAGCAGCGGCCGGATCAGCAGCATGCTCGCCCCCGTCGTGCCAATGAAACTGGCCAGCACGCCGCCCACCGCCAGAAACGCCGTGTTCGTCGCGGGATGCGCCGGCAGGTCGCCGCGCAGCGAAATTCCCCCGCTGATCACGTACAGGCTGAACAGCAGCACGATGAACGGAATGTATTCAATCAACACGGCATGCTGCAGCACGTGCACCACGCTGCGCAGGCCGGTGCTCGTGTGCCCGCTCGCATGGTCGAACGTCATCGGATGTACAAATGCGTAGTACAACAGGGTGACCGCAGCCAGCGCCAGCGAAACCGCCAGCCGGTTCTTGTTGCTTTCCCACCAGTGTGACGTGGCTGGAATCAGCGGCAGTAAGGCGATCGCCAGCAGGATGGCGACAAACGGCGCGCACGCCCAGAGCGGCGGCACCTGGTAACCCGAGGGCGGCCCCACATGTTCCGCGGCGCCGTGACCATCCGTGACGGCGTGACCACCCGCACCGCCGTGGGCCAATGCAACCTGGGCCACTTCAGCTTCGTGATGGGGCGCCACGTAATCGAAAACCAACAGCGCCAGCACCGCGGCAGCGATGAGAACGGCGAACCACTCCAGCGCGCCAAGAGAAGACTTGCCATGATGAGCGCCGTGGGCGCTCGCGGGAATCGTCATTTCAATACTCATTTCTGACCTCGGTGATTGGGCTGCCAGGATGCCCGGCGCCAGCGGATCTGGCGCGTCATCCTGCGCGAATCACCCGGTCTATCGTCCAAAAAACACCGAGGGATGGGTACGGGCGGACGGCCCGAACTCTCTCCCGCTCCGATGCCTCGACCATGGGCGGCAACATGGTCGTAATCGCGCCATGCCCGCCACCGCATTACCGGACCGCCGCCCTGGGCCACGATAAGCCGTGTGCGGCCCCGGCGGTTCAGCCCCCGCGCTTCCGGGCAATCCAGGCGCGGAGTTCATCCAGCGACAGTGTGTTGAGCACGTCGCTGCGCCGCGCCCATCCACGCCGCGCGGTGGCCACACCGTGAGCGACCGCTCCCAATTGCCCCACGCGATGCGCATCCGTGTTGATGCACACGCGCACGCCGCGCCGCACCGCCTGGCGCGCGTGCGCGTCTTTCAGATCCAGCCGCTGCCACGACGCGTTGATTTCCAGCGCCGTCCCGGTTTCATGCGCCGCTTCCACCACGCGGGCCATATCCAGATCCATGGCTTCGCGGCGATTGATCAATCGCCCGGTGGGATGGCCGATCGCGCAGACGTAGGGGTTTTCCATCGCGGCGAGCGTGCGCTGCGTCGGACTGAGCTTGCCTTTTTCCGACCGGCCCATCGCCGCGTGAATGCTGGCCACCACCCAGTCGCATTCCGCCAGCAGCTCATCGGGATAGTCGAGCTTTCCGCTGGGCAGAATATCGCATTCGCATCCGGCGAGAATGGCGATGCCCTGAATGCGCTTCGCCGCATCGCGAATCGCGCGGACGTGGGCGCCCATGCGCTCGATGCTCAGGCCGTTGGCAATGGTGCTGCTCTGCGAGTGGTCGGTGATGGCGATGTACGCATAGCCCCGCGCCCGCGCGGCCTCGGCCATTTCCTCGATGCTGTTCTTCCCATCGGACGCGGTCGTGTGCATGTGCAGGTCGCCGCGGATGTCGCTCGCCGTGACCAGGTCGTCAAACCTCGCGCCTTCCGCGAATTCCTCGCGATCCTCACGCACCTCCGGCGGAATCCAGGGCAGGCCGAACCTCTCGTAGACTTCAACTTCATTCGCCCCGGCGATGACGCGATCGCCGTCAAACAGGCCCCATTCGTTGAGTTTCCAGCCGTTCTGGCTGGCGCGCTCGCGCAGGCGAACGTTGTGTTCCTTCGAACCAGTGAAGTACTGCCAGGCGGCGCCGAACGATTCGCGCGGCACGACGCGCAGATCGACCTGCAACTCGCCGCCACCCTCGATCCCGACCACTACCGCACCCTTGGTCGGTCCCGACGCCAGCACGCGCTTGACCAGCTTGTTTGCCGAAAAGGCCTGGATGACGGTTTCTCCGCGCGGGCTGCTGCACAGCAGGTCAATGTCGCCAATCGTGTCCTGGCCGCGGCGCAGAGAGCCGCATACCTCGACCCGTTCAACGTCCGGAATATCGCTGAGATGCTCGATGAATACTTCCGCGATCGACCAGGCCACGCCGCGCGGCGTCCGCCCTTGACTGCTTTCCAGGAAGGCGATTCCCTCCGCGATCTTGCGGACGCTCTGCTCACCCATGCCGGGAAGCGCAGCCAGCTCGCCCGACGCGATCACCCGCTTCAAGTCGTCGAGGCTGGTGACTTTCAGCGCCTCGTGAACCTGCGCCACCTTTTTCGGTCCCATGCTGGGTATGGCGAGCAGCGCCGGCAATCCGGGCGGAACCTCCGCGGAGAGTTCTTCAAGCAGGCCGATCGTTCCGGTACTGATGAACTCCTCGATCTTGGCCGCCGTTCCCTTGCCGATGCCGGGGACCTCGCAAAGGACCCCGGCGTCGTGCAGCACGCGGACGTCATCGCTGAGGTCTTTGACCGCGCGGGCCACGCGCCGGTACGAATTGATGCGGAAATTATCCGCTCCGGTGATCTGGAGAAGATCGGCGATACGCTCGAACGCGCGGGCCAGCTCGCTGTTCATCACGCATTGCCTGCAAAAGGAATGGGCCGGTTTCAACTGGCTCCGCGAGCCGCGAAACCAAGGAGGGGCACCGGGTTCCCCTTTTGAACAGACTGACCCCTACGGGACTCGAACCCGTGTTGCCGGCGTGAAAAGCCGGTGTCCTAGGCCACTAGACGAAGGGGCCGACGGCTTCACCCCGGCAGGCCCACTTCTTGAGGGGACTCAGCCGGGGGGCCGAGAGATTAGTCGCACCCCCACTGGGCGTCAAGAAACCACCCCGCGTACGGGCCGTTGTGGAATCTTGAGCACCGACCCGTGTCGCGTAAGAGACTTGCGACCGCGAAGTGGTCCGATAGCATGACCTCTGGCTTTCTTCACTCTTGGGGGACGGCCCAGGGTCCGGTTTCATAACCAAGGCGCCGGAAGCGCCCATTGCGGAGGTGTCACCATGACCGTCATCGCCATCATTGCCGCCCTGATCGGCATCATCGTCTTTTCGTTGCTCAATCTCGGTGCTGTACCTCCGTTCTGACCAGACCTTGGCCTTGCCGTCGGCACCTTGGCTGTTGCGGGAATCTGCGCGGTCCTTGCGGATTCCCTCGCACCATCTTGGGCAGGTTTGCTGGCAATAATCGATCCCTGCCCATTGGGTGGATCAATTCGCCAGCTCGGAGGGTATTCCTTCGGTTGGCACGGGGATTGCTCATGGTTCGCTGTCCACAATCGAGGGTCGGCGGCGCCCAAGCTCTTCCGCGCAATCCCTCTCCGGCCCGAATCTGAGGAAGAGGCCGCCGACCCACCAACACCACACGCACGCCTGCGGCAATAAGCCGCAGGCGTCTTTTTTTCCCCTGGCGCCGAACCCGCATCCGGTGCGGCTGGCACGGATCAAGTTGCGCTGCACAACCCGTTGGGTTCCGGTAACATCGCCCTTCGAACGGTTCAGGAGCGCAGCCGTCACTGCGAGGAGCTTGGCGTGAATCCGTGGATCATGTCCATCGTTCTGCTGGCCGGATTCGGCCTGTTCGCCTGGTCCGCGTGGGGACGCTGGCGTGTCCTGATCGCCGCGCCACGCGCCGCCCGATTCGATCGCACGGGCGACCGCATTCGCGCCACATTGCGCTATGCTTTTGCCCAGGTGCGCATGACGCGTTATCCGCTGGCCGGCGCCGCCCACATGCTCATCTTTCTGGGGTTCCTGGTACTGCTGCTACGCACGCTGATGCTCTGGGGACGCGGTTTCGATGAGGATTTCAGCTTTTGGGTGCTGGGCGCCGATCAGCCGCTGGGCCGGGCCTATTCCCTGCTCAAGGACGTATTCGTGGTGCTCGTGATTCTGGGCACGCTCGTGTTTGTCCATTACCGGGTGGTCCGCCGGCTGCCGCGCATGACGCTGAGCGCGGAAGGTCTGGCGATTCTGGGGATCATCCTGGTGATGATGCTGGCTGACCTGCTCTATGACGGGGCTGAACTGTTGCATGCCGCGCGCTCCAGCGGCCATGCGCTGCACTTGAGCGGCTGGGAGCCGGCCGGATCGCTCGCCGCAGCCGCCCTGGCCTGGGTGGAGCCTTCTGACGGCTGGCTCAATGTTCTCCGCCACGCCGGCTTCTGGGTGCATTCGTGCCTGGTCCTGGTTTTTCTGAATCTGCTCCCGCGCTCGAAGCACTTCCACATCATCACCGCGATACCCAACGTGTATTTTCAAAACCTGAATCCGCCAGGCCGTCTGGCCCCAACGCTTGACCTTGAAGGCAAAGTCGAACGCGAAGAGACGTTGGGAATTGCGCAGGTCGCGCAGTTCGACTGGAAGGCCGTGCTCGACCTTTACACCTGCACGGAGTGCGGCCGGTGCAGCGACCATTGCCCGGCGACCAAGACGGGCAAACGACTTTCTCCCAAGCAGTTTACGATCGACCTGCGCGATCATCTGTACGCGCGTCAGCCGGCGCTCCTGCGCGGCGACAAATCTGCGCCGAACGGCGAATCTGGCGCTGCGCTCGACCTGGTGCCCCACGTGATTGATCCCGAAGTACTCTGGGCCTGCACCTCCTGCCGGGCGTGCGAGCAGGAATGCCCGGTGTTCATCACTTACGTCGACAAGTTCGTGGAGCTGCGCCGCCATCTCGTCCAAGAGAAAGGCGAGTTTCCGCAGGATCTGGCGACGGCGTTCCGCGGACTGGAAAACCAAGGGAATCCCTGGGGCCTGCCCGCCCGGCAACGGCTGGAGTGGACGGAAGGACTCGACGTTCCGCGGATTTCCGACAGGCCCGACGCACAATACCTGCTGTGGGTGGGATGCGGCCCGGCGTACGACGAGAAGGCGCGCCGAACCGCACGGGCCATGGCCCGGCTGCTTTCTCTGGCCCACGTGGATTTCGCAATCCTGGGCGACGAGGAATCGTGCACCGGGGACCCGGCCCGCCGCGCGGGCAACGAATTTCTCGCGCAAACGCTGGCCCAGACGAACGTCCAAGTGCTCAACGGATACGGCGTGAAACGAATCATCACCATCTGCCCCCACTGCTACAACACGTTGAAGAATGAGTACGGCGACTTCGGCGGCCGTTACGAGGTCGTACATCACAGCCAACTGCTCGCCGAACTGGTGAAGGCGGGCCGGCTGACGCCGAAGAATCGCGTTGACACTACCTTGGTTTACCACGACGCGTGCTACCTTGGCCGGCACAACGGCGAGTACGACGCGCCGCGCGCGGTGCTTGCGCAGATTCCCGGCGTGCGCCTGGTCGAAGCGACCGCCAGTCGCGATCGAGGTATGTGCTGCGGCGCGGGCGGCGCGCAGTTCTTCAAGGAGGAGGAGCCCGGCGAGCAGCGCGTGAATGTGGCCCGCACTGAACAACTGCTCGCCACCGGCGCGACGACCATTGCTAGCGCGTGCCCGTTCTGCATGCGGATGCTAACCGACGGGCTTGGGGCCAAGGACCGCGACGATGTACAACAGAAGGATATCGCGGAGCTTTTGCTTGCGGCGGTCGATTCTTCCGCTGACAACCGGTGAGTTCGTCTGTCTGAAGGGTCTGGCGCTATCGGAAATCCCGAGAGAGACGCGGCAGTTGCGCGGCAAGGTTTTCGATGCTTTGAAACTCCGAGACGAGCACGTGGACGACCTGGCCTTTGCGTTCGACGCGGCCACGCGCCAGGACGATCCGGCTGTACACCGCCGCTTCGCGATAGCGTTCGTAGACTCGAGGCCGGACGATGAGGTCAACGCGTCCGGTTTCGTCCTCCAGCGTCATGAACATCACGCCCTTGGCGGTCCCCGGGCGCTGCCGGAAGAGCACGATGCCCGCCACGGAAACGATTCGGCCGAACCGGCTGCGTTGTTCATCCTTCACTTCACTGGCGGTGAGCACGCCCATTGAAGTCAGTTCCTCGCGCATGAACAGGAAGGGGTGCGCCTTCAGCGAAAGTCCGACCGTCTGATAGTCGCGCGTGACTTCGTCGCCGGGACATGCCTGCGGCAGTTGCACGTGTTCGTCTTTCGGCGCAAGCTGATCCCAGAGCGGCAGCGGCTGGCCACGCAGCGATTGTGCGTGCCAGAGCGCCTGCCGGCGGTCGAGGTTCATGGAGCGAAAGGCATCGGCCCGGGCCAGCGCGCGCAGCGACGATGGGGAAGTCCCGCTTTCTCTCCAGAGCGCAAAGAGCGTGCTGAACGGTCCGCGCCGCTCCACCGTATCGGCAATGGCGCCGGCATCGTGCTCCTTCAGCCCTTTGACCATGCGCATTCCCAGACGCAGCGTGGCTCCGCGATCTTCCAGCGTGCAGTCCCACTTGCTGTGGTTCACATCCACCGGATGAACCGCCACGCCGTGATCGCGGGCGTCGCGGACGATCTGCGCCGGGGCATAAAACCCCATGGGCTGGCTGTTCAGCAGGGCAGCCGCGAACGCAGCCGGATGGTGAAGTTTGAGCCAGGACGAGGCATAGACCAGCAGTGCGAAGCTCGCGGCGTGCGATTCCGGAAAACCGTACTGGCTGAATCCCTTCATGCGCTGGAAGCACCATTCGGCGAATTCGCGGCTGTAGCCGTTCGCGAGCATGCCCCGAATGAAGTGCGTGGTGTAACGGATGACCTTGTCCTTGCTGGTCCAGGCGGTGATGGCGCGGCGCAGCGCTTCCGCCTCGCCGGGGGTAAACCCTGCGGCCTTTACCGCAAGAGACATCACCTGCTCCTGAAACAGTGGCACACCCAGCGTTCTGCCCAGCACACTGCGAATGGTGTCATCGGGATAATCTGGTTTTTCCTCTCCGTTGCGGCGGCGCAGGTAGGGATGCACCATCTGCCCGATGATCGGACCGGGACGGACAATCGCCACTTCGATCACCAGGTCGTAGTAACTTCGCGGCCTGAGCCGGGGCAGCATGGTCATCTGGGCGCGGGATTCGATCTGGAACACGCCCAGTGTGTCGGCGTTGCAGATCATGTCGTAAACCGCCGGCTCCTCGGCGGGAATCGTCGCGAGCGTGAACTGTTGCCGGTGGTGCGTATTCACGAGCGCGAGCGCCTTGCGAATGCAGGTGAGCATGCCCAGGCCGAGCACATCCACCTTGAGCATGCCCATCGCGTCGATATCGTCCTTGTCCCACTCGATCACGGTCCGGTCCGGCATCGCCGCGTTCTCGATGGGGACGATTTCGCAGAGTGGACCGCGCGTGATGACAAACCCGCCCACGTGCTGCGAAAGGTGGCGCGGAAACCCAATGAGGTCGCGCACAATCTGGACAAACTGCCGGACGGTGTGATTGGCCGGATCGAACCCGAGGGCCGCAAGCTGGGCGGGAACGTCGCCGGATTCAGAGTCGGTGAATGGGTTTTTTTCCCAACGGTCCACGCGCTTGGCGATGCGGTCCACCGCGTCCAGTGAAAACCCCAGGGCCTTGCCCACGTCGCGAACAGCGCTGCGGCGGCGATAGGTGATCACCTCCGCGGTCAGCCCGGCGCGGTCGCGGCCATACTTGGCGTAGAGGTACTGAATGACTTCTTCGCGGCGTTCGTGCTCGAAATCGATGTCGATGTCCGGCGGCTCGCCCCGTTCCCGGCTGACGAACCGCTCGAAAAGAACGTCGACGCGATCGGGGTCGACGGCGGTGACGCCGAGACAGTAACAGACGGCGGAATTGGCCGCGGCCCCGCGGCCCTGGCAGAGGATGCCCTGCGCGTTGGCAAAAGCCACGATGTCGTGCACGGTGAGGAAGTAGGGCGCGTAGTCGAGTTCGGCAATCAGCGCGAACTCGTGGCGAAGCTGGGCCTGAACCTTCGCGGATACGCCGCCCGGATAGCGCTGGCGCGCTCCCCGCCAGGTGAGTTGTTCCAGGTAAGCCATCGGCGACTTGCCCGGTAGGCACACTTCGTCGGGGTATTCGTAGCGCAGCTCATCCAGGCTGAATGCGGATACACGCTCCGCGATTTCCACGGTGCGGCGCAGGGCGTCGGGTTGATCGGCGAACAGGCGCGCGATCTCCGCGAGCGACTTGAGGTGGCGTTCGCCGTTGGGGAAGAGCCGGAAACCGGCGTCATCCATCGTGCAGCCGCAGCGGATGCAGGTGAGCACATCCTGGAGCGCCCTGCGCTGCGCGGTGTGATAATGCACGTCATTCACCGCGACGATGGGAATCCCAGCGCGGCCGGCGAGCGCACCGGCTTGCCGGGCGCGTTTCGCCGAATCCGGCTCGTACAGGCGGGTCATCGCCATCGACAGGCGGTTGTCGTCGAACATGGATCTGAGGGTGTGCAGATCATCCAGCGCCCTGTCGCCGGGCGCCGCGGATGGAAGCACGACAGCGAGCAACCCTTGGTTATGCCCGATCAGGTCATTCAGGGACAGGATGCACTCGCCCTTGGGGGCGCGGCGTTTGCCCACGGTCAGCAGTTGGCAGAGATTTCCATAGGCGACACGGGTCGTGGGGTAGACCAGCAGCGAGTACCAGTCCGGTTCCTTGAACGTCAGGCGGCAGCCCACGATGAGCGGTATGCCGGCTTCCTTCGCGGCCACGTGCGCCCGGACAATCCCGGCCAGCGAATGGTGATCGGTGAGCGCGATCGCCGCATAGCCCAGTTCGGCTGCCTGGCGCACGAACTCGTCGGGATGGCTGGCCCCGGTCAGAAACGTGAAATTGCTGGTCACGCACAGTTCGGCGTAACGCGGCTGGTGACTGGTCCGCGCCGAGCGGGAGCGTGCGCGCGCTTCCCTTGCGGGCTGCTTGAAGGGATGGGCATGGGCCTTGCGATCGGCAGGGTCGGGCATGGCGCGTTACACCCATTCGCCGTGCAGGAACCACTCCGCCGACGCGCCATCGCGGAACAGCCAAAGCCAGCGTCCGTGTGTGTCCTGCACCATGAAGTAATCACGTGTCTGCGCCTGGGGATCGGACCACCACGGCAATGCGATGCGTTCCGGACTGGTTCCGGCGACAATGTCATGCTCGTGATGGCGTCGCTGGATCCGCACCGGCGGCCCGTCCGGAACCAGCGCCATGACCCGGACCCGTTCGGGCGCCGCCATCACGCACGACGGGCGGGGCGTGAAGCGAACCCGCTCCGTGGTGCGCGCTGGCGTCGCGGAGGGACTGACATGTCCAAAGGCGCGCTCGGGGACGTAAGACTGGACGGCTTGAATCTGTGTGACGGCCCGCGCGCCCAGTCGATGCACCAGCTGGTCGAGCAGTTCAGCAAAATCCGTGGATTGCGCTGCGGGCCCACTCGCCAGAACATCGCACCAAAGGGTGAGCTGTTCTTGCCGAACGGGGCCAATCTGCACAGCGCGCAGCAGCACTTCTTCCACGCCGTGGCCAAGATTCGCGCGCTCGAGCTTCGGGCGCAGCAGCGACCAGAGATGGGCGGGGTTGTTGCTTGGACTGGTGAGCCTCAGTACGACCCGCACGGGTTCAAGCAGAATGCGTCGCAGCTCGATCGCCATCGCGCGCATGCCTTTTTGCAGCGTGTTGAGTTCGCGGACCAAGTCACTCAGCAGGCTCCGGCTGACGCTCTCGATGATGCCACGATCCGTCACCGGACCGTCGAATGCCTGCGCCGTCTCGAACGTTCGCGGTTCCGTAACCGGTTCAACCAGTTCCGGAACGTCGCCGAGGGCTTGATCGATGGTCCTGAGCAAGTTGTCGTCGAACCGCGCGGCGAGCGCCTTTCGGGGAAGGTCGAGCAACTGGCCGATGGTTTCGATGCCCATTTCAACCAATGTTTCGCGCGTCGCCCGATCCGGGCACAACGCGGCCACGGGCAGCGCGACGAGTGCCTGGCGCATCCCCGCTTGCGGAATAAACGCGATGGTGCGCGCGCCATGCCGGGCCATGGCACGAGCGCCCGCATAGGTCGGGGCGACGGCGATGCGCGCACGCAGACCGAGCCGCGCGAGCGCGCCGGCAACCTTGTCGGCCAGCTGCTCTTCCCCGCCGTACAAATGCGCACAGCCGTGTATGTTCAACAGCAGACCATCCGGCGGGTCCGGCGCAACCACCGGGGTGAACCGCCGCGCCCAGCGGGAAAGACGCTCGAGGCCTTTGCCGTCTTCGATCGGAGCGAACGGCGCGACCGTAACCTGCGTATCGCACAGCAACGAACGGGCATGGGCGAGTTCCATCCCCGAACGAACGCCTTGGGCTTCGGCGCGGTCACAACCCCATGTCACGATCTGCTTGCCCTGAACGGCGCAGACGAGCAGCAGGGCCGACGCATCAGGCCGACCGCGCTGTCCGGTTGGGGCGGGTATGCGCGGGCTGCTCCTGCGGATCGCGCGCTGAATGGGCCATTTCGGAAGATAGATCGAGAGTGCACGTATCACTGTCCCACTCCAATATCCACGGACCGTGATGGTTTGCGATCTGCACTCCCTTGCAGCGAAGCAGTTCCACGTTCCATCGTGGCTTGAACACGACACCTGCCGACGGCGAAACGTGCGGGGCCCAGCGGACGAGCCAGCGGGTCTGCGCACACGATAGCGCGTCCTGCTCCCAGGGCGGGCGCGCCAGGCAGGCGAACGTCTGGTGCTTTTCGGCAAGAAGTTGAATTCGCCGGGACGCGGCCATCGAGAATGCGCTGCCGTCGGCGATGACGACGCCGACCGCGGACGAACGCAGCGCGAGGTCGATCGCCCACAACCGGCTGTCAGCGGTAGGAGCGGCGACCCAAAGCGAATGCTCGAGCAGGCGCTGGTCGGTTCCCGCGTCGCGGACCAGAACGCCCGGATAGGGAAAACACTGCTGGCCGATCCAGATCGCCCAGCGCGGAGGCGAATGGGCCGCAAACGCCCGCCAGGCGAGGTGAACCAGGATGCAGAGCGGCGGACTCCACAGCCCCCGCCGACCCGGCGGGTTTGCGTGCGCGCAGGCGCCGAACCACTCGTGCAACGCGCCGGCGAGAAGCCCGCCGCCCAGGGCGGCGTCAACGGGCCGCCAGCCGGTGCTCAGCGTCCGGTCCGCTCGTGCGTGTGCGAGATTGACGCAGTTCAGCCGCTCTTTCAGGGCTTGAATCGTGGAACCCGCCGCCACCAAGGCCCCTTTCCCCAGACCGCTTATGTTTGGTATATGTTAGGGTAACATGCCGAGGGGTTCAAGGGGCGAAAATCCCTGAAAAACGGCACTTTTGCCGACCCGGGATCCCGAGGCGGTCGATACGGCGGGGGCTGTTCAAGGGGTCTTGACCGGTCGTGCGGAAACCGTCCAGGCCCCGTCTCGCGACGGCGAAACGGATCGGTCGGCGTCTCTCGCCCGCAGACGCAGCGAATTGCTCACCACCAGCACGCTGCTCACCACCATCGCCAGGGCCGCGAACACCGGGCTCAGCCGGCCCGTGGCCGCCAGCCCGATACCCGCCACGTTGTAAACGAACGCCCAGAACAGATTCTGGCGAATCACACTGACTGTGCGCCGAGCAAGATCGAGCGCGGCCAGCAGATCGGCAGGATCGTCACTGGCCAGCGTCAGATCGGCGGTCTCGCGCGTCACGTCCGCCCCGCAGGCCATGGCGATGCCCACGTCCGCGGCAGCCAGCGCCGGAGCGTCGTTGATGCCGTCACCGACCATCGCCACCGGCGACGCAGAACTTCGACTGTTTCTGATCCATGCGAGCTTATCCGCCGGCAGCAGCTCCGCATGGACCTGCACATCCAGTTGTTCCTCCAGGCGCGCGCCGCGCGCGCGATGATCTCCGGTCAGAACACAGACGTCGATCCCCCGATGGCGCAACGCGGCAAGCGTGGAACCGGCTGCCGCCCTGAGATCCTCGCTGAACACCATCATTCCGGATCCCACGCCTTCCACGGCAACGCAGCTCAGCGACTCGCCCTTCGTTTCCACGACATCGATTCGTCGGGCCAACTCGAGTGAAGGAGTCCAACCCTGCGCGCGCAGATACGCCGATCTGCCGAGAATCGCGCCCGCCGCGCGCATCCCCTCGCCAGGCGACGATTGCACGCCGGTGAATTGGACCGGCACAATCCCGCACCCTTTCCCAAACTGCAAAATCGCCCGGCTGAGCGGATGCGAACTGTCCTGCGCAAGACCGGCGGCCGAAGCGAGTACGGCGTCGGCGCATTCCGGCGGGTCGGCAATGAACTCGCTGACCGCGGCATGACCGGTGGTGAGCGTTCCAGTCTTGTCGAAGCAGACCGTGCGCACGCGGGCGAGCTTCTCCAGGGCGTCGGCGCTGCGGAAAAGCATGCCGCGCTGTGCGGCATTTCCCAGTGCAACCCACACCGCCATCGGCGTGGCCAACCCCAGCGCGCACGGACAGGAAATCAGCAGCACCGCGAGGAACCGCATGATCGCCGCCTCCACCCCGATGGTGCGCAGCGCGTGGTACGCCGCGCCCAGCGCGATCGTGAGCACGATCGGAACAAACACGGCTGTGACGCGATCGGCGAGCTTTTCGTACCGCCCCTTGCTGCGCCGAGCAGCCGTGAGCAAGTCGATGACCTCGTGCAGCACCGTGCCCGCGCCGATCGCCGACGCCGCGATCACCAGCGCCCCGTCGCCATTCAGCGACCCGGCGAACACCCGATCGCCCACACGTTTGATCACGGCAGCCGACTCTCCGGTGATGATCTGTTCGTCCACGGTCGAAGTGCCGGAGGCGACCCGCCCATCCACCGGAATGCGCGCTCCCGGCTGAACGCAGACCAGGTCGCCGGACTCGACGTCCGCCAGCGCAATGCCCTCGCGTTTGCCGCCGCGCAAGACGGTGACACGGTCCGGAACCAGTTTCTCCAGCGCGTGCAATGCGGACGTGGTGCGCACGCGGGCGGTGGCCTCAAGGTACTTTCCAGCGGTCACCAGCAGCAGGATCATGCAGACGGTGTCGAAGAAGGGCGCGCCGATTCCGCGAAGAACCGCGATATACGAATACGCGAACGCGGCAACCGCTCCCAACGTAATCAGCAGTTCCGTGGTGATGACCTTGCGCCGAAGATTCATCAAGCCGGACTGCGCAATCGGCCAACCCAGAATGATCAGCACCGGTGCGGTCAGGAACATGGCCACGTAGCGAAACAGCGCGGTCGTCGTCGTGGAGAGTCGGCTCGCCTCGCCGCCGTCGCCGTAGATCTCCTGCCCGTAGGTCATCCACCCAACGACCATGACATTCATGGACAGAAAGATCGCCACGCCGAGCAACGTGCGCGCCCGAGTCAGCGTACCGGAGCCAGGCGCCCCTTCCGCCATGATCCGCGCAGCCAGGCGGCACCCA